>CEUN01000724.1_pt1 | contig 337673 bp, 315 predicted proteins | sample 361501 | NCBI WGS metagenome assembly CEUN01 (sample SAMEA2622801, study PRJEB7988) | marine metagenome | biome: marine biome (ENVO:00000447); feature: marine epipelagic mixed layer (ENVO:xxxxxxxxx); material: "saline water (ENVO:00002010), including plankton (ENVO:xxxxxxxx)" | depth 120 m | reverse complement strand
ACGGAATCTCGAAAACGGCATAATTTTTGCATAAATAACTGGAAAATAAGCGTTTTGTTGGGGAAGTCGGTCTTAAATTCGATGAAAATCCTTAAATCACTTAACTTAAGCCTGTTCGTGGGCGTTGCGGCGATCAGCATGGCATCTGTCGCAAATGCCGCGGTTCTACTCCATGAATATACGTTCAGCGGACCCGGCGTTACGGATTCCGTTGGTGGCGTTCATGGAACACTGGAGAACGGAGCGACCATCTCCGGCGGTGTTCTCAGCCTCGATGGCGTGAATGATTACGCGCAGATCGGTGGCAAGCTTATCCCGTCAGGACTTAATGCGTTTTCAGTCACATTGGATGCACAGCAGCTTTCCACACAAACCGGCTTTAGAGAGTTGATTTCACAGGGCGTTACCAGCGGACCGGGGTTTTATATCGGCGAACATGCGAACGGCAATATCAGGGTAACGGACCAATTTGGCGGCATTGGGGTTTCCTTTCCCACTGATGGCGGCTTCCATTCCTATGCGTTGACGTCGGGTGCTCTCGGCACAAATCTTTATCTCGACGGTATTTTGATTTTCAGTGATGCGGCGCAACTCAGCATGACTGGCGCTGGGACCGACACCCGATTTGGCTCTCAGTTCGGCGCCATCGGTGAATTTTTCCACGGCAATCTGGATAACATCCGGATTTATGACGGCGTCCTGACCGAGAGCGAAGTTCAGGCTTTGGCGCAGGTCTCGGAACCGGGTGCGCTTCTCGTGTTCGGTTTTGGACTAGCCGGACTCGGCTATATGCGGCGCCGAAAAGCCTCTTAAGCCACCAACATTTCCTCAGAAACGACGACCTCCCTGCCGTCGTTTTTCCAGACCTAATCGGGCCAGCTCTCCATTTGGTGTAGTACACATCTCATTTTGGCGGCATGGAATGGAACACGCTAAAATTTTACTTGCATTTACCTATTTTCCTTATTAGGAAAATAACTATAAATATGAAATCAAAGTCCTGGGGTCAGACGCACCGGCGCTGAAGGAGTACGGAAAAACATAAGAGCAGTGAGGGAGCTAAAACGATGACGGAAATCGACGAACTATCCGCTAATCGAGCCTTTGCCGACTATGTCGGAGACCTGGGTAAACGCTGGGGGTTACCCAAGAATGCCTGCCGGGTTCATGCTCTCCTTTACCTCTTGGCGGAATCGTCTTCCGAAAAAGATCTCAGCGCGGAGCTGGAATTAAATGCAAAACAAATGAAATCGGCATTGGCATTCTTGGTCGACTACCATTTGATAGAACCGGTCGGAAGATCAAAGTGGCGGACGGATACAGACCCCTGGGAATTACTGGTCAAGGGCCTGGAAGAACGCCGACGGCGGGAACTGCCCGATGCTCTTGATACTTTGCAGGCATGTCATGCAGCGGCCAAGCAAAACCCGAAGAAACCGAACTCAACCCGTCAGATTGAAAAGATGCTTCGTCTTGTCGAAGACTTGGCATCGCTTGATGCGCAAATGCAACGCATCCCGCCAAAATTCTTGGGGAAATTTGTCAGTGTGACAGGACGGGCGGCGCGGATACTCGATCAAACTTTCGGTAGCGCACGGAGAGCCACCAATGAATAAGGCGACACAAAATGTTTCGGACCCTTACCAGGTAAATTCATTGAAAAATCTCGAAAACGCTAGTCCGGTTGAAGGAGACGTCGTCTGGGATCCACTCCGATCCATATGGAATGCAACGATGCTTATAGGCGCGCTGGTGCTCGCGCCGATTTACTTTAGTTGGGGAGCCGTCGCCGTATTTCTATTATTGTCGGCGATAACGTTGTGTTTTGGCCATTCCGTGGGATTTCATCGCCGTCTGATACATCGGACCTTTGAATGTTCCTTGTGGCTGGAACGTGTTCTGGTGTGGTTTGGAATAGCCGTCGGCATGGGCGGCCCGCTTTGGACCATCCGCCTACATGACAGCCGCGACTGGGCTCAGCGCCACAAAGAATGTCACCCGCTCTTTCGGCACGAATATTCCCTGTGGCGGGACGGCCTTCTGTATTTGCACTGCAAACTTATCCTGAAGAACCCACCGACGTTCAATCCGGGGCCCGGGATTAGCGATGACTGGTTTTATAAATTTCTCGACCGAAGCTGGATGCTGCATCAGATTCCGATAGCGGCAATTGTCTTTTATTTGGGCGGCATGCCCTGGGTCGTTTGGGGCATATTTGTTCGCGTTACCGCCTGCACGACATTGCACTGGTATATATCCTATGTCGCTCATTCAAAGGGAGGACAGGACTGGGTCGTCGATGAGGCGGGTGTCCAAGGGTTTAATGTCCCCATTCTGGCAATTTTTACAATGGGAGAAAGCTGGCACAACAATCATCATGCCTTTCCGGGTTCCGCCTGCCATGGCCTTTATCCCGGACAGATCGATCCCGGCTGGTATTTCGTAAAATTCCTGGCCGCCTTGGGGCTCATTTGGAACGTTAAATTGCCGGCCAACCTGCCACCGCGTATGGGCATCACCCCGATAACTGATCGCGCCCTGACCATCGCGGCGCCGGGACAGGCAGACATTGGACAGAATGCGGGGAGCAGATAGTCCACCTCGCTGATTTGAGATAGAACAATGGCAATCGGTCGCCACGGGCCAGCACGCGAAAATCAGATTTTTGATTACCAATCACAAATCGCCATTTTTAGATCGCCGCGCATCACGGTAGTCTAACCAAGGCAACTGCACTGGGAGGCACCGCGATGACATTGATCCTCAGCAATGAAGAAATCGATCAAATTCTTACCATGGAGATGGCCCTCGATTGTGTCGAGGCCTGCCAGCTTGCGGTTGAGGCGGATGAGGCAATCAACAGTCCGAGAGTCGATACCCTGGCACCCACAAAGTTTGGCGAGACGGATGGTGTCTATGGTCTGAAATCCATGAGCGGTCTGTGGCCAGCCGCCGGTGTTGCCGCTCTGCGGATAAACAGTGACGTGCTGATATGGCCCGAAGTGGCGGGAAATATACGGCGGGACCGCCTTGCCTCGGCCGACGGGCGTTGGAATGGTTTGATGCTTCTTTTCAGCATGGAGACCGGTGCCCCGATCATGATTTGCCCAGACGGGTATATTTCCAGAATGCGTGTGGGTGCCGCGAATGGTTTAGGAGCGCGCTATCTTGCCCGCGAAGATTCTGAAGTAATGGCGCTTTTGGGCACAGGATGGCAGGCCGGTGGGCAACTCATGTCCCATTGTGCGGTTCGCCCGATCAAGGAAGTCCGCGTGTTTAGCCCCAACCCAGAGAACAGAGAAAAATTTTGCCGTGAACTCGCAAATCGCGTCGACGCCAAGCTCGTCCCTGTGGAGTCGGCGGAAGAAGCCGTATCAGGGGCTGACATTGTTGCTGCCGGAACCAATTCCATGTCGCCCGTACACCAAGCTGAATGGCTGAAGCCGGGTGTGCATTTAAGTGCCGTAAAAGTCCAGGAAGTCGATGAAGCCTTTCTCGATTCTGCTGATATGGCGTTCTTATTTTCCAAGAACCCGGCGACCACCCGCCCACAGCTCTACAAACTGCCTTCTGTTGAAACACCTGAGGGAACTGATGGCTGGTGGTTTAAGAGGGATGAGCCTTTCTGGGAACGCCTGGGGGAACTGACACAACTCCTGACCGGCGCCACGCAGGGGCGGCAGAACAACGAACAGACGACAGTTTTCGTTAATAATGTCGGTCAGGGGCTCCAGTTCGCCGCAGTCGCCCATAAGGCTTTCCAGGAGGCATCGGCACGGGGTATCGGCCACGAACTGCCCACCGAATGGTTTACCCAGGACGTGCATCCCTAGTCAGGTACTCGAATTCGCAAGTAGAGGCGTCAGGAATTGGATTCAGCAAAGAACAATAAAGAATATTCCATTGCGGTTCAGCCGCGGCGTTTCATTGAAGAAATCAGCATACCATTTTTACCTGGCCTCAAACTGCATGACCCTTCGCGAAAACCGCGAGGCATGGAGGCTCTGAAAAAGAAACTCGGCAAAGCCGGTGATGAGATATTTCATGGCTGGCTGAATGTTCCGGCCCGGGGCATCTTCACAATTCGGATGTCCGACGGAACATATAGAAAGTTCGAATTTGACGCTCATCAATCTGCCTATATGGCGTTGATCAGCCGGGAAAAGTTTGGCGGGTATGAGCCAATCGAAACAATGTTTCTCGAATCGATGTTGCCAAAGGCACAGTCATTTTATGACGTGGGCGCGAACTGCGGTTACTTCACTTTGCTTGCTGTGACGCACCCTGATTTCAACGGTAAAATTCATGCCTTTGAATTGACCAATGTCATGAATACGGCCTTGAAAAATATGGTCAAGGCCTTGGATCTCAAAAGCGTAGAAATTGCGGACTGCGGCCTCTCTGATCATACGGGGTCCGTTTTCATGACTGCTAGCGAGGCAACACATCTGACTAAAGTTGTGGCAGAAGATGAGACCGCGAAGCAGGAGATTGTCGAGGGGGAGGCGAAGAAACTCGACGATGTACTATTTGCACCGCCTGACCTATTAAAAGTCGATGTGGAAGATCACGAGTGCGCAGTTTTCCGCAGAGGCGAGCAAATACTCAAACAGCACCAGCCACTCATAATTTTCGAAAGTCGTGGCAGCAATAGTGGCGGAGCCGGCGAACTCTTAAAGACCTATGGGTATGACCTTTACAGCCTGCATCAAGGGAGCGGTGCGGAAAACACTATTGACCTCAAACCAGCCGACACGACCGAAGATATTGCCGGTCAGGAAAATCTTGTCGCCGTTCCTGCGGGTCAGGAGCCGCGATGGTTCACCGGCTAGCAGTCACCTTCAATTACAAATCCGATCAAAGCCGACAAATATCTCAGCCTGACTTGGGCTCGATGCCGTTGAGCACATCATAGAGATTGCAGGCGATACCCGTCGCTTCCCAACCGTCATGACCGGTCGCTTGAGCAATCGCGAACATCTGATAGGCCAGTCCGACAAACGGCATCGGCACTTCCATCTGACGCGCGACATCCAATCCAAACGCGACATCCTTGGGCATCCAGGATTTGCGTGGCTTGTAATTCCCACTCACGACTTTTTCCATGATGTTCCGGGTCGCCACTGAATCCTGCTGAGAGCTGGCGACGATGCTTTGAATGGTAGCTTTGTCCATGCCGCCCTTACCAAGCCAGTTACAGATTTCGATGAGGCTCATATGGAGCACAGCTGCGAACATTGCCATTGCGTTCTTGACGAGTTTGGCGTTGCCGAGCTCGCCGACATGCAAAACCGATTTCGACATGGGCTCAAACATTGGCTGAAGCTGCTCGAAAAGATCCTCAGAGCCCGACACCCACAGCGCCAGCTCACCAGCTGCCGCAACCTCTTCGACGCCGCCCGTCCCGACATCAACGACAGCCCAACCTGACTTGGCAAGTTCATCGCTGGCCGCGACGATAGTTTGTTTGTCGATACTGCTAAACTCGACCCATAGCTTTGCGCCGCTTGTTGCCTCGGCCAGACCGCCCGGGCCGAGCGCGACCGCCGTCGCTGCGTCATTGTTGGGCAGCATGGAGAGTACGATATCGCAGGATTCAGCGACGGCTTTTGGCGAGTCAGCGAATGTCGCGCCCTGCTCTTCGAGCACTTTAGCCTGCTCACGATTGAGATCATTTACAACCAGCGTGTAGCCCGCCTTCATCAAGTTAGCAGCCATGCCTTTGCCCATGCCGCCGGTACCGATGAAACCTAACGTTTCCATACTCCGTCTCCCTAATTTAATGTTGTGCAGTGCTCGGGCGTCATGACCAAACGCTCGAACGAACGGTTTTCTTAACTCGCCTGAGCGAGAGGAACTGATTTTTGCAGTTTTTCGATAACTTCGTCCGAATACTGGACATCGCCGAAAAACAGCATAAAGCCGGCGAGCGCCGCATTATGTTCGGCATCCGTTGGCGCCGCATTGGCATCGGCAACCATGATTGTACGATAGCCCAACATCATTGCATCGCGCGCCGTGGATTCGCAGCACACGTTGGTCGCAACGCCAGTGACAATAATCGTGTCTACGCCGCGTTCCTGTAATTGTGACTCAATATCTGACGCACCTCTTATAAACGCGCTATAGCGCGTTTTAACCGTGTGCATGTCCTCCGGCCTCACGTCGAGATCTCCCCACAGCGCATAGCCCTCCGAACCGGATGCGAGTCCTGCCATACGGGTTTTCCGGTTCTCATCCGAGTACATCGCGTGCAGATTAGCCCAGCTCTCCAGAGTTTCCTCAGGCGCATCGTTCTGGATCCAGACGACATGACCACCGGCATCCCGCATCGCCCCTGCAATGCAATTTACGTTAGGCACGATGTCGCGTGCATCCGCACAGCAACCCATCTGCCCCTCCGCCATGAAATAGTTTTGCATATCGACTACAATCAGTGCCGTTTTTTCGGGCTCCAATGATTCAATAGCGTGCAGCTTGCCCTGACGCGTGATTACTCTTTCTTTTACGTGGTCGGGAATTTCAATTTTATGCATCGTCGACTCCTTCTCGGTAGACAGCGCCAGCGCATCACTAGCTGTGATGCCGCATTACAGTATTTTCCAAATACATTATGGCCAGGTACATAATCGTCGAAATTATAGCGAGCATCGATATCGACGTCATGACAAGTGTCATCTGAAAGACCTGGCTGCCATAGATGATCAGATGCCCTAAACCCGCCTTTGCCGCCTGGAACTCGCCGACAATGACGCCGACCAAAGCAAGACCGACATTGATTTTAAGCGCGGCGACCATCACCGGCACATTCGAAGGCAGGACGACTTTTCGTAAAATCTGATGCTTGTTAGCACCCAGTGTGCGGACAAGTTTGACTTTGTTGGGATCAGTTTCTCGGAAACCGCTATAGACCATAAGGATGGTGATGAAGACCGCAATTGCGACAGCCATCGCGTAGATAGAGGCGACATCGCCCAGCCAAATGTAAAAAATCGGCACAAGCGCGATCTTGGGCAATGCGTTGGCAACCACCATGAACGGGTCAACAACCCGGTACAGGAAATCCCACCACCATAAGAGAATGGCCGTACCCACTCCCAATATCATCGACAACGTAAAACCGACGATGGTTTCCTGAACGGTGACCCAGGTATGGGTCATGATATTATTATCTGTATCTGCGAGCAGTTCGAGGAATGTTGCCCAAATAGCAGAGGGATAACTTGTCAAAACGGGATTGACCCAATGATACCTCGGCGCAATTTCCCAAAGCGCAAAAAATAATCCGACGAGAATAAACTGGGTAAGAAGAATGAGTTTGCGGCGGCTGCGAACCCGGCGCAGAAAGCTCTGATACATTGGGCTCGGGCTAGACGGATCAACCGCTTCGACGGCTGCCTGATCGTCCGTCGAGTTCTGCTCTTGATCAGTTTCCGACATGGATATCCAGCTCGCTCCAAATCTGGTCAAAATAATTTCTGAATTCTTCTAGAGACCGCGCTTCAAAAGGACGCGGCCGTCCATTTTCCGTTTCCTTAAAAACGATATCATGAACGGCTTTCACCCTGCCCGGCCGCTTGGTCATGACAATAACCTTGTCAGCCATGCTGACGGCTTCCGAAATATCGTGCGTAACCAGAATAACGGTCTTACCCTCGCGACGCAGGATTTCGGATACCTCGTCCGACAATGCCAGCCGCGTTTGAAAATCCAGTGCCGAGAAGGGCTCATCGAGAAGGAGAATTTCCGGATCGGTGCAAAGAGTACGGGCCAACGCCGCCCTTTGGCGCATGCCCCCCGAAAGCTGATGGGGAAAATGATCCATGAACTCGCCAAGCCCATATCCACGCAGCAAAGTTTTAGCGCGTTCTATCGCGTCGCCACGATTAAGACCCTGAATTTCTGCACCCAAAACGACATTGTCCAAAATGGAGCGCCATTCAAAGAGGTGGTCCTGTTGCAGCATATAGCCGCAGAGCGGCGACGGCCCTTCGACCGGTGCGCCGTTTACCAGAACATCGCCGTCCGTAGGCTCGAGAATGCCAGCTACCAGAGACAACAGGGTGCTTTTTCCACAACCGCTTTGCCCAACGATCGCGACGAACTCGCCCGGCGAAACCGAAAGAGAAAACTCTCTAAGCGCTTCGGTTTCGCCTTCGAGTGTGAAATACCGAAGGTCGATATCGCGAAGCTCGACCTTCGGTGTTTGTGTTGCCATGATTTTACTCGGAACTTTGCGTCAGCTACTTGCCTTTCGCTTTTTCCGAGAAACGCGTAGTCACAACTTTATCGTAAGCAACGCGTTTATTTGCTTTCAAAACGCCGCCCTCGACAAGGATATCCTGTAACGCGGAAATCGCTTTCGGATGGGTGGTCGGATCTGTTTTCCAGATTCCGAATTTCCGATACCGGTTAACCGAGGCGGCTATGTCCTCAATTTTAACCTTGGGAAACCACTTGGAAATTTTCTTGGCGGCATCCGTGGCGTCAGCGGTTTGAACCCATTGCATGGCTTTGTAGATTGCATTGGTCCAACCCTGGATGATCTTGGGATTCTTCTTGATATAGGAATCCGTCGCCATAAAGACCGTGTAGTCTACCTTGCCAACCTCTCCACCGACCGATGCAACCGGGAAGGCATGGCCTTCACGCGAAAGCCGGGATACGTCCGGCTCAAAGAAAACCGCGTAGTCGGCTTTCTTGGCAATCCAGGCACCAACTCTCGCGGGTATCGCAATATTGGTGACGTGGTTGACATCTTTCTTCGGCGAAATGCCATATTTCTTCATCGCATATTCCAGGAAGAGCCCCGGTGTGGAACCCGGACGCCAGCCCATGACCGTCTTATTTTTGATCATGCTCCACTTGAAGTCCTTCATCGCCATTTTTTTGCGGGACATCAAAAACAGTCCGTCAGTTGCGGTAATCGCTGCGAACATCTTTGTTTTTTCGGGAGACGCGCCGTTCTCAACATAGACGGCCGTCTCCGGACCCTGCAACACAATGTCCACGCGTCCTGTCAAAAGCATCGAGGTTCCCTTGTCACCACCCCAGGCGGTTGTCAGGTCAACTTCAATTCCGTTTTCGGCGAAATATCCATTCGCGATCGCAATATACTTTGGAAGATAGAAAACCGATCTTACAACTTCCGCGTATTTAACTTTGGTCGCAGCAACGGCATCACTCGCAGGCGTCATAAACCCGAATGCTGTAACTGCAAAGACGAATGCCGACAGTCCAGCAACAGACCGTCGCGCAAAGTGTTTCAAAACCGAACGAACTGTATTCATAGTCGAACCTCCCCATTAAATGTGGACACACATCCTTAGATGCGCCGTGATTTTTTTATGTGTTACAGCGGAGATTTAATCATGGAGTCACCGGGTGGTAAACTGCGGATTTTTGGTTATTTCGATTTAGGCGTGCAATCAGTACAGCACCCCTACGGCAGGAAAACCGTCGGAAACTTTTGCAGTCCGGATATTTGAGCAAAACAAATTTTCATCAAACCCGCAGGTTTGTTATGCATTTGAAAAACGACATGAAAATTGCTTAAATTGATATTTAGGGGTGTATCCCAACGACTAACTTTGTCTGTCAGCGGGTTTTAAACTTAAAAGAATGAGCGATGACTTATTTGAAATCAATAATCGCTAGCCTGGCTTTCGTTTGCATGTTTTCAACAAATGCAATGGCGATGCCGACATTTTTTATCGGCAGCCAAGGTGCTGGAACGCTGACTTCAGCGAGAACCGATTTTCAGAATTATTTCGGTGGACCGTTAACCCTTGAGAGTTTTGAAACCGCTTTTGCCGCCGCACCTTCCATCAATTTCCCGATAGGGGGACCTACTGAGTTTACGGCCACTCTTAATGCCGGCGGAAGCAATTTTTCGCATAGCCCAACCTTTTTTACGGATGGATCGTTGAGCCTAAGAACCAACTCCATGACTCAAACGGAGTTTGATTTTGGCACCGGGATTAACGCCTTTGGTATCGACATCAGCGATATCGATAGCGGTGCTGGTCAATCCTTCGGATTTAGCATCGATGGCGGCGCCTTTAACTTTGTTGGCAATGGAAGCGTTAGTAACAATAGGTACTTCGTCGGCATCGTCAGCGACACCGCCTTCAGTACAATAACGTTTACCAGCAGCGTCGCCGACAATAGCGGGTTCGACAGGCTGGAGTTTGGCACCGAATCCAGCAGCGTTCCCGAACCGGAATCACTCGCTATTTTCGGCCTCGGTATCGCGGCGCTTGGCTTCGCACGGCGGCAGCGCAAGGCGGCCTGAGGCTCTCTATAAATCCTGCACGCGCGGCAAGATTTTCTCGCCAAAAATCTTCAGCGATTTCATGATCTGGTCCTGCGAAAGCGATCCGAAATCAACGAGGAACGCGACCTGGGTGATACCGATATCGCGCAACACCTCCAGCCGTTCAACCACCTGATCGGGCCCGCCCATGACAACGCGGCCGGGGAAGTACCGGTCAAATGTCAGTTGCTGTGTTCCTTTATCCCGCTGGTCATAACCTTTGTAAGCCTCAGGGTCGGGCGGCTTGCTCGCCGCCTCTTTGCCCGCACCGCCATACTCGCCCATCGCCTGATCGACCGTAGCTTCGAGCAGCGCGTTGTCTTCATTCTCCATAAAATAGGCGTGATAGACACAGCACACCTCATGATCCTCGATCTTGCGCCCGTGTTTCGGGAGAGCATCGCGATACCAGCCGATGCGTTCTGTCGCCAGCTCGTGATCAACGTGATAGGCGACGTAGAGCAAATTGTGGCCTTCCTGTGCAGTCCACTCGAAACTTTCAGGCGACATCAGACAGGCATTCCAGATGGGCGGGTGCGGTTTCTGATAAATCGTTGGCAAAACATTGAGGCCCGACATTTTGGGCCGAAACTTGCTTTCGAATTCCAGCGGCCCGCCGGCCCACGCCTTGAGTACCAGCTCGACGCCTTCCTCGACACGCTCGCGGCTTTCCTTCATCGGCACACCAAACGCCTCAAACTCATCGCGGATGAATCCCCGCCCGACACCAAAATCGAGCCGCCCTCTGGATAGTTGATCAAGAGTCGCTGCCTGCTCCGCGACGCGCACCGCATCATTCAGGGGCAGCACCGTCGCACCGGTTCCCAGTCTGATGTTTTGTGTTCGCGCCGCCAAATAACTCAGGAAGGCATAATTCGAAGACAGGAAGCCGCCATGCCGGACAAAATGATGCTCGACCATCCAGGCATAATCGATGCCAATCTGATCGGCATACTCGACCTGCTCAACAATATTATGCATATGCGTGTGGATGTTCCGGTCACCATCCGGCAGGTAGGTCGGCAGGTAGAAAAGACCGAATTTCATATCAGTTCTCGCATTGTTGAGGGCAGTTTGGCTCGACAGTAATCAAAACCATATTTGAATTTGCGAGAGAACTAAACATGGGGTTCGCGGTTGCAATTTTGTGCAAAAAACCGGTTTGACAGGACAAACCGACGGGGTTACTTGATTATCCGCTCAACGAAAGTTAAGAGAATGATATTGTTCCGTGTTAGGATACGGAATCTATAAGAGTATCGGCATTTCGAGCGCTGGCGAGTTGAGTTTATTTTTCCAATGTGGACATCTAAGAACGGCGATAATTTGCAGGAAATGATGTGACTGGCGTAAGTCTGGTTACCGACAGCCTGCGATCCTATGAACCGCGTGACCTGTGGTCGACAAAAGTCCGGCGACAGGGATATCAGCGCTGGCGGCTGCTCAGCTCGCAAGTCAATTTATATTATTTCTGGGAAAAACGCTGGTTCTTTATAGCAATGGCGGTCGGCCTTGTGATGCTCACGATGCCGCAACCGGAAGGTCTGTCGCGCGAGGGGATGATTGTCCTTACGATGTCGGTGGTTGCGGTCATTCTTTTCGTAACGGAACCTGTGCCACTACCCACTGTTGCCTTGTTAATCATCATCGGGCAGGTCCTATTGCTCGGACTGGAATCGACGACAGTCGCAAAAACCCTCATGACCGATTCAGTTCTGTTTATCATGGGATCGCTCATGTTGGCGGTCGCGGTGGTCAAACAGAAACTCGACATCCGCATCGCCTGGCTCATCGTACGCATGACCGGCACCAAAACGACGCGCATCTGTTTTGGCATTTCGCTGGTCTCCGGCGTGCTGGCTTCATTTGTCGGAGAGCACACGGTCGCCGCCATGATGCTGCCTGTAGGTATCACGCTTATCAGCCTGACATCAGATGACCCCAAGGAGGTCAGGCGATTGGCGGCGGTTCTGCTGTTTTCGATTTCATATGGTTGTTCGGTCGCCGGTATCGGCACACCGTCCGGCGGCGCAAGAAACGCCATCATGATTGGCTATTGGAAAGAATTTTTCTTTGATCCGACAAATCCTGAAACACGAAAGTTTCTGATCGATTACGTCACCTGGATCGCCTACGCCTATCCGATATTCCTGATCCAGCTGCCGTTCGTCACACTCATACTGACCTGGACGTTTAAACCCGAGTACAAAACGCTGTCGCGCTCTGTCGCTAAACTGCGCCAGCAAATTGTCGAACAAGGCCCAATGAAACCCGCTGACTGGCTCGCGATCGTTATTTTCGTGTCGATCCTCCTGGGATGGGTTTTCCTCTCCAGTGATATTGGCCTCGGTACCATTGCGATCATGGGTGCCGCGATTTTCCTGATCGCCGGGCTTGTCCGTTGGGAAGAAATCAATTCCGGCGTCAACTGGGGCGTTGTCCTGCTTTATGCCGCTGCGATTTCTCTTGGCGTGCAGATGAAAGATACTGGTGCCGCTCAGTGGGTTGCCGAAAGCTTCCTGGGCATGATGACACCGTTGGGCGCAGAAAGTGGCGTCGGGCTTTGGGCGGCAGTTTCCGCACTTACAACGTTGGTGACAAACACAATGTCGAACGGCGCCGCGGTCGCGGTTCTTGGTCCTATCGTGTTGAATATGGCCACCGTCGCCGGGGAAAGCCCGATTATCCTCGGCTTTATTACGGCAATCTCCTCCGCTTTTGCGTATCTAACGGTCGTCGGCACGCCCGCCTGCACCATTGTTTACGCTTCTGGTTATCTCAAGACGACAGACTTTCTGGTCGTCGGCTGGCGCATGGCTGTCATGTCGACAATCCTGATGATATTTGCGGCCGCCTTCTATTGGCCGTTTCTTGGGAGTTAGATAGGTCCCATGGCGATCAAATCCGCAAATCCAATGGATGAAACCGCTTTTCGCGATGACCAGGATGATATCCGGGCGATACGTCGCAACCGGTTTCGCATACTCGTATGCATTGATGGCACCGATGCGTCCTACGAAGGTCTCCGCTTTGCCTCGCGGATCGGGCATTCCAGCGAATGCGATATCATTCTGCTCTACGTACGCCCTATCGATCAGGGATTGAGATCGGGCGGATTGCAGGTTCGTGTCGCTCGCGAAAACATGCTCGACTGGGGGCTGGAACTTCCGGGCATTCGCTATCTCAAAAAGGGTTTGGATACGCTTACTGGTGAGGATGAAATTTCTGCACACTGGTCATCCTCTGTAAGTCATACGGATTCTTGGGGCGACCCTCTGGGTGACAATAAGGTGGAATATCGTCACGAGAACGGGCGATCCATCGTTCTGAAATTGAAGACTGCCCCTGATGCCGCAAGCGGTATACTGGATCAATACGAGCTTGGCCCCTACAACCTCATCATCATGGGTGCACCAAGCCACTGGCATAGCGAGATGCGGGCATTCTTCAGCGCCAGTGTCACCCAAAAAGTCGCCATGTTGGCGCCATGCTCGGTCATGGTAGCGCGTCCCAATGATGAAGGACGCGGTAAGGGCCATTTAATCTGCACGGACGGAACAAAACATTCCCTCGATGCGATGCGCCGTGATGCCATTTTGGCCAAACATAGCGGCAGACCGGTAACATTATTATGTGTTGCGCAGAGCAAATCCGATATCGGAACGGCAGGTCGTGTACTCGAAAAAGCAACCGAAATGCTGGGTAAAATAGATATCGATGTTGAAGATGTCCTTGTCAGCGTTGGAAATCCGACCGAAGAAATCGTCAAGGCCGGAAATAAATTTGCCGTCGTCGCAGTTGCGGATTCCGGGAAGAAATTGTTCCGCCGCCTATTTGTCGGTGGCACAGCCTTCCGGGTAATGGGCGCCGCCCGCACATCGGTTCTGAACATACGATAATTACAGCAACTTTGCTTCGCAAAATTAAGGTAATTTCGGGATTGGTCCCATCTTGTTTCCTTATTATAAGGTCCGCCATGGGCCTAAAACAAAAATTTCTTACTGCGATTGCAATATGCTGTAGCTGCCTCAGCCTCAATACGACGCAGGCCTTTGTGATCAACTTCGAAGCAGCGGATTTTGGTCTAACGCCGATCTTTAGCAATAGCCAAACGTTCAATTTTACGATCGACATTGACGCGCCTCTCACCGCCGGTACCACCTACACCAACCCGACACTCAATAGCGTGGATTATCGAGTATTTGGGTTTCTCGCGGCGACACCATCCGGTTTTCCGGCATTTGATCTCAGCAGATCGATCACTGGAACTGACTTTTATGCGCAGGGCAGCTCGATGTCCTTTGAGATCTCAGCGTTCGCAGATCTTACTGATGGACTACAAGTCTCCGAGTTAGTGGGAACTGGTGTTGTTTTTGAGTTTAACGCCCGAGAGGTCGGTAATGGGCGGTATCATCCGCCAATTGTGCAGCTAAATACCGATGGTACGGGAATAATCCAAAATTCGAATAATTTCGGAGGCATCAATCCTGCGACGCTCCAGGTAGTCGATGTTGATTTCGGCGAGGAATACATTACAGCCCTGACCTTTAATACGAGCACACTGACTATTGCCGATGCACCGCCGGTCTCTTCGCCAGCATTTGGATTTCCGGCCTTAATACTGGGATTGATTGGCGTTGCGGTAGTTCGTCGGCGGTGTACGCGATTAACGTAAACCCTCCGGAGTCAGCCTATTAATTCAATCGGATTCGGTGCAGCTGGATATACCAATTCTCCCTAAAGCAGGTAGTATTACTCAACCAATGCGTAATTTCTGGTATTAATGGATGCAAAGAATTTTTCGAAATCTCTTATTGATGATACTGCCGGTTGTCATAGCTGGCTGCAGCGCGAGTCCGGTATACGTCAAAGACAATCTAGCCTATGCAAGTTACGAAAAAGACTTGGAATTTTGTCGGAACGAATCGAAGGATATTGGGGCCCCGCACCGTCCTGGACCATACGTCTACACGCCCAGGACCGGTTCGCTTCTTGTTGGCTTCGTGCAGGGCGCAATCAGTGGTGCAGCAAAAGGCATCAGAGATGGGAAGGCAGCGAACGAAATGCAGCGTGCTTGGATCAAAGGCTGCATGAAAGAAAAAGGTTATGTAGAAATCCTAATGAACGAAAAGGATCAAGCCGCTTTCAACGAGTCCAAAGACCCGACGGCACGCATCGAGATTCTTCGTCGAATAAATGAGAAGATAAAAGCGGGCACATACAACGTGAAAAAGTGTTCGAATTAGCCTTTGAATGTCGACTTGAATGAAATTTTCCTGCTCATCTTAAACAGTGGATGACCAACAAACTGAACGTCCCCACTTGGACTAGCCACTAAATTTAAGCCCCGGGTTTCCGCCCTTAATTTACGAGTAATTATTCCAATCGCGAGTGATCTGCGATATGACGCTTGAGCTGGCAGAACCGCCAGCTACCGGTTTGGGAAGGATTGACGATGCATGACACAGCGGTGTTCTTAGGCGAAGAATTCTTCAAAACCTATCTAAGTGATAGCGAAGGCAAAACCATCGTCGATGTTGGCGCACAGGACGTTAATGGGTCATTGCGATCGGTTGCGCCCGCGAACAACGATTATATCGGAATTGACTTTGTTGAAGGAAAAGGAGTCGATCTGGTTTTTGATGATCCATACACGCTGCCTTTTGACGATGAAGCTGCCGACGTTGTTGTATGTTCGTCCTGCTTCGAACATTCGGAGTTTTTCTGGCTACTGTTCAACGATATCCTACGCATTTTGAAACCCGGTGGTTTGTTTTATTTGAACGTTCCATCAAATGGGACATTCCACAAATATCCTGTTGATTGCTGGCGTTTTTACCCCGATAGCGGCGTTGCCCTGCAAAATTGGGGAAGACGCAGCGGTTACCGGACCATTCTTCTGGAATCTTTTATCGGCAATCAGCAATTTCATGGCTGGAACGATTTCGTCGGAATCTTACTCAAAGATGAGGCCGCCGCTGATCAATTTCCGATGCGAATGCAAAATGAAATGCCAGGCTTTACCAATGGCCTGATTTATGACGGTACAATTCTGGAGGTGGCAAAACAGGAAGACCAGTACATTAAATTCGACAAAGACCCTCAGGATCAAAAGCTGCTCTTATTCTTCCGACTACAAAAAAGGCTACATGCGGCCGTTCAGAAAACAATCAGCAATTATCCAAGCATCTTCAAACGCAGTTCGTCCTAGTTCCGCAGGCCTTAAACGGAAACAAGAATTTACGACTCTGAAATCTCCGGCACGATCTCAGATATAATCTCATCGACCCAGTCTTCGTCCTGCATTTTGTTCATCAGTGCGACGAGAAACAGCGTGTGCCGGGGCACTTCGTCATCGTCGTCGTAATCAGGCAGGCACAGGGTCGCCACCCCTTCGGCATCAATTACCAGCGCTACTTCGTCAGCGCCCAATACTGTTCCACTTTCGCCGTGCGTGTCCGTCATCTTCCTATCCTTTTCCGAAATCAGCCAATACTGACAATTGAAGTTTCGCGAGAGACGGCTTCGCGCCTGGCTTGCTCGCATCAATCCATGCCTTAACCGGTGTTTTTGTCACCTCTGAGATCGCGTTTAATTTTTGCAGGGCGCTCAACTCATCCCATTGCTTGGGTTTTATGCCTGGAACTGTTTCCGCCTGGGCATGAGCCTGTTGCCCTAGTTCTATGACTGCCGGATAGAGATCCCCGATTACGGCCTCGTAGGTTTCATCGTAAGCGTGTGATCCAGCGTCATCACGGACGCCGCCGCCATGGCGTGCCTGAAAATCGCTCTCCAGCACGAGAGTCGACATCGCGAAATCAACTTCGGCTCCGTTATCCTGTTCGATATAGGCGGTTTCCCCATCTATCTCGACAATCTCACCGACGATATTGGCCGCCACATTTCGGACGACGTCGCCAACCTCAAACATTGAACCTCCAGTGAATAAATTCGGCGGCACCATAACGATAACTGTGTGAATTGGCACACATCTTTTCAGTGGTTATTTCTATAAGTTTATTAGACCCGATAACGGCCAATCTTTAGGCTGACGCGGTAAATCGTCCCGTAGAATGAGAACCGCCATGACACTCCTGTACGAATTCCCGCCGACCAGATCAAACCGTGCAAAATGGGCACTTGAAGAGCTGGGTATCGATTTTGAAGCTGAAAACATCGATCTCATGCAAGGCGAGCAAAATACTGAATCCTATCGTTCCATCCAGCCACTTGGCGTTGTGCCGGCACTTAAGACAAATGATTATTTGATGTACGAATCCATCGCCATTGTACTGCAGCTGATTGATGAGAACCCCGAAAAAGCATTGGCTCCAAAACCAGGCAGCCCGGAACGCGCCCTATACTATCAATGGTGTCTTTTTGCAGCTGGCGAGCTCGACCCCGCGATCATGCTGGTATTCGACAAGACCATGAGACCATTGGAGGCTATGCGCCCGACAGGTGCCCAACACGACCCTAACCTCGCGGAAAAAGGCCGGCGTGACTTTGCTGAAAGAGCAACGATTATTTCGGATGCACTTGCCGACCGTGACTATCTACTGGGCGACCAATTTTCCGGTGCCGATATCGTCGTGGGCCATAGTTGTATTATGGCAACGGTCACAGGATTGCTTGATGATTTTCCGACGCTGCAGACTTATCGTGATCGACTAAAACAACGCCCGGCCAGCCAGCGGGTCTATAGCTAGACAGTAAATTAGGCGACGAGAACAGCGAGCCCGGTCGCAATGAGAATCAGGAGAGCGATATTCTTGAAGTAGCTCTTTGGCGCTATCGCAAAAATACGCGATCCAACCCAAACGCCAAAAATGTACGCGGGGGTTATGATCAGCGCCCGAACGATTACCAACGCAGAATAGCCGCCGCCGATGGCAATGGCCGCGAACATCGTGATAATCAAGAAGATAATGCACACAACAATATTGGCGCGCTGTACTTCCACCGGCAGCGGCGCCGAAAGCTGATAAAGCGCGAGCGGAGGACCACCGATACCGGTTAGACCATTTATGCACCCCGCGACACCACCTACGAGGGCGCCAGGCACCAACCCGCGTGGCCCTCGATAGGACCAACCGCTAAATAGTATGAGTGCAAATGCGAGAATAAACCCGCCCATCGACCGGCGGACGATTTCTCCATCGATATGAAATAAAATCCATGCGCCAACGGGTGTTAGAAGTGCTATCCCCAAACAGATCGGAATGAGACTGCGCCATTCGGCCAGACGGTAGATGCCATATGCCAAATGTGAGGCACCAAAAATCGAGATTATGGCAACCATGCCAATCGCTTCGACTGGTCCGTATAGAAACGTGAGAACCGGCACCGTCAGGAGAGCGCCGCCGAACCCCGTATAGCCATGGATCATTCCATTGAACGCCGCGACACCTATGCCCGTCGCCAGCGCGAGGTTAAATATATTGGCTATGGTCAGTTCATCCATGACTAACGGATTGCGTTGTCTGCAGAAACACGGCGATCAACGAAGCGCACCGCTTTTGTTTGTTCGCCCGCGGAGTAAATTTCTTCCAATGCAGTCACTTCAACCCGGGGCGTAACATTCACGGCTTTATGCGTTTGTTGCGTGATTTCTTTTTCTATGTGTTCAGGCGCGTTTTCATGCAGCGCAACCCTGATCAGCATCTCATCCATCGATAAAGGATCGTTTTTATTCTCGTTCTGGACCACAACCTGGAACTCGGCAATTGACGATATTGATTCAAGAACATCTAGCAAGACATCCGGATTGATCAACATGCCTTTTACTTTAATGAGATCTTTCGTGCGCACCACCGGCCCTACGATACGTTCGCTGGTCCGTCCACAATGCGAACAGGGCGACCGATCAATGGATACAATATCGCCGACGACAAAACGGATCAGTGCCGTGCCCCGTTTATCCAGATGCGTCACAGCAAGAGCGCCGCGCTCGCCATCGGGAAGACGATGGCCGGTCTCGGGATCGACGATCTCGTGATATTGAAGCTCCGGTGCGGGGTTGTGCCAATCGCCCTCCTCCTGACATTGCGCGAAGGCCCCCAACTCTGTCGAACCATAGCGATTAAAGATGAGGGGTTGTTCGGCTCCCATTTCGCGCAGACACCGTCGAATGTCTTCGCGCAACGCCGGCGACGTCGCCTCGCCGGTAATCGCGCACATCCGCACCGACGAAAGATCAGCTTTGAGTTCTAGTGCGCGGATCAGCAAACGCCTGATATAGCTCGGCACGCCCCACAATATTGTCGCGCGGTGTTTCTCGACGCGGTCCACCGCTTGATCCAGTGATCGATGCACATCGAACGGACCAAATGCTCCACCCGGAAGGGCGGCAAAAATCGTTGCCCCTGCCGCATAAGCATTGCCCGCCGAGCGCACAAATGCGCCCATCGGCGCGGGCGTTAGGGGAAACAGGTTTGCAATTATATCGGTCTCGCGGATGCCCGATATCTCGGCAACGCACTGCGATTGATGCAGATAGGCGTGATAGTCATAGGTGTTGCTATAGAGCGGCACCGGATCGGCGGTGCTGCCGGTAGTATACAGCACTTCCCATAAGGCGCGCTCATGCAGTGGCAAGTCTGGCAGATCGAGGCGAAAGTCTTCGGGTGCCTCCATCAGCTCCTGCTTTTGGGTTAGAGGCAATTTCGCGAGATCTTCGACGGTTTGAATATCTGCGATATCAATACCAGCGTCACGCCACTGCATTTGATAGAATGTCGAACCACGCGCGCACAGCGATAGCATGTAGCGCAGCTTTTCGTTCTGAATTTTTTCGATGTCTGCGAGAGGCAGGCGCTGAGTGTCTTCCATTCGCGTCAACTCGCCTCACGGCAGCGAATGAGCGTGATCTTGTCCACCTGAAACACCTCGACGCCATTTTGGTTAAGCACATGATCGCGAAAAACAACGATTCCGCGTTCCGGCTTTGACGTAGGGCGTTTTTCAAGGACCTCAACCTCGGTCGAAAGTGAGTCTCCCGGATACACTGGTGCGAGAAACTTGCCGTTTTCGAGCCCCAGCAATCCGATCAGGCTTTCGCTGAACAAACGCCCAGTCATCGCTGTCGCAACTGACATGATCAGATGGCTCGGACAGATGCGCCCCTTGAACGTTTTGTTTTCTGGTTGATCGTCGTCGAGAAACAAAGGGACGTCATACCCAACCAGTTCGCAAAACCTGTCGAGATCGTCTTCAGTGATAGTACGGGTCGACGTGGGATAACGGTCGCCGACCGCGAAGTCCTCCCAAAAGCGCACCGGTTCAGTCGTCATCGGGCTCTTCGTCGAGAACGGCAACAGCAGAGATTTCGATCAATGCGTCTTTGCGCAATAGCCCGGAGACCAAAACACCCGTCGAAGTCGGATAGCTGCCTTTGAAAAACTCGCGCCGGACATCGGCTGTGCCTTTGTAATTCTCTGTCGTCGTTATGAAGTCCTTGGTCTCGACGATATTCTGGCAGGTGCCACCTTCCCGCTTCAGCAAAGCTTCAAACTTGCGAAATATCTGACGCGTCTGTTCGACAATATCGCCGGGCGCGGTAATCTTGCCGGTCTCATCAGTGCCTGTCGTGCCAGACAACCAGACCGTATTGCCAACTCTCAATGCAGGCACATAGGTATATTTCTCCGGCCAGCTATCGCCCGCATATATCGCTTTGCGTTTCTGCGCCATTTAATCGCCGCCAGCTTTGGACAATATACGATAGACGTGAAAACCGTCGGCCATAGTTTCACCTTCATGGTTCAACAGAAACGTCTTAACCCGGCAAAAGTTGCGCTCTGTGTCCTGCCAGACGTCCTCAATTTCAAATTCGGCATGAACGGTATCGCCGACCTTAACCGGCTTTCGATATGACGTGCCCTGCTCAACCATCGCCAGTCCATCCATCGCATCCCCCGCATCGGAACTGCCGAGCGCCATCAACCCGGTGAGCAGCAAGCCATGCGCAACCGGCGCACCAAACGGCGTATTTTTGGCATATTCGACGTCGTAATGGATGGGATGCACATCGCCGGAAATCGCGGAATACATGAGGAAATGCGCATCGGTAAGAGTTTTGGAGGGCCCCGAAAACCGCCGCCCGACATCCGCCTTGGTAAGGGCCATCGTCGTCTAAACCACCTTTTGCTTTTTGGGGTTGGCGATACGACAGGAACTCTTCGCCGGATCGTAATAATGCCGGTCCAACTTGTATTTTCCGCCAACGATCGTCACCGACCATGTGTCGTCGGTGAGCGCTGTAAAGCTGTGAATTTCCGCCGGTGGGGCGACCATTGAAATCTCGCCGGGCTCCAGCACCCGGTCGTCGATAGCCTCCAGCTCCGCATATCCTTCTTTGCTGCCATCGTCTTTTCGATCATAGACCGTGTGATGCAGCCGCCCGCTATAGATCGCCAGCATTTCCCAAATACCATGATCGTGCGGCGGAATATCCTTGCCTTCCGGCAAATGATCGAAAGTAATCGACATTTCACCATCATAGTACAGGTAGCGCGACTCATCGATGTGATTGCCTTCGCGTTTCACACCAATCGTACTGAGATCGCTGGCGAGGATTTTTCCTACCGGATCGCGAATACCTTCAAGAATTTTCTCTGCGTCTTTCCCATGGAGTGCCATCTGAGCTTGCACCGCCTGCGCAAGATCCCGCATCGTAAAGTCTTCACCTGCCATAACGGTTCCCCTAGTTCCTGAACGAGGGATCAATGCGATCCATCCAGCGCACCAAGGCCGGCCAGCGCAACTCGCCAGGGTTCCGGCCATTGCGCGTTGTTTGCTCGGCGGCGTGCTGGCGAACCTCCTCCGGCGGGGTTACGTGAATATTGTTATCTTCGGTGGTCGCGCCCGCCATGATCTGTGCCTGACAAGACCGCTCCAAATGATACATCAGGACGAACGCCTCCGAGATCGTGCGGCCGCAGGTCAATAGCCCGTGATTGCGAAGGATCAGCACCTTGTTGTCGCCGAGGCTCGATACCAGCCGTACGCGCTCATCGAGATCAAGTGCGACCCCTTCATAATCGTGATAGCTGGTGCCGCCATAAAACCGCAACGCTTCCTGATGCAGCGGTAAAAGCCCGCACTTCAGGGTCGAAACCGCAATGCCCGCTGGCGTATGGGTATGCAAGACACACTGCACATCGGGTCGCGCCCCATGCACCGCACTATGAATGGTGTAACCGGCCTGATTGATATTGTACGGCGTCTCATCCAGCACATTGCCTTCGAGATCGACCTTCACCAGATTGCTGGCCGTGACCTCGTTATACATCGGACCGTAAGGGTTGAGCAGAAAGTGCTCCTCATCCCCCGGCACCCGCGCGGAAATATGGTTCAGGTTCAGGTGATGCCAGCCATATTCCCAGACAAGCCGGTAACAGGCCGCGAGATTGACCCGCGTCTCCCATTCTTCTTCGCTGCAGCGTTCGCGCACGCCGGACACCTCGACCAGCTCGTCAAACGTCTCGCCCATTTTCGTCGCCATGAGCGTTTCCTCCCGTCTATAAAAACGTTACCGGAACGCTAGCGCATTTGGCGCAACAGGGGAAATGCGGAGTGCGCAACAAACGGACCCAACAACCGCATCCGCTGAATGCGCACCTATCTCACCCGGAAACACAATCCGTATTAAACCTCATCCAAAAAACCTCACTAATTTTGTGTCATTTGAGTTAAAGTGGCCCTAGATCGACTGCGAAACCACCAGACGAAGAAGCCGGGTCGATCATGAAAATTTTAACAAGAGGGAGGGACTCATGGCTCACAAATATGCCGGCGGGTGCGATCACGTTCACACCCATTCAGACAACGACCCAATAGACAACCACAGCTGCCACTGTTCGGTTTGCAAAAGCCTAACTGGCCAGGAATCAACCCATGTCGTGTTTTTCAAATACACTGATCTCGGGGTCGATAATCTTGACGGGATAGACCGACAGCCGTTTAACGCAAACAACCCGGATGGCCCGCTGGAACTGTGTACCTGCTCGGATTGTGGCACCCCGATCATGCTCGATGACAAGGAAGCCCGAATACGCGTCATCGTCCCCAACCTGATGGGGCATGATGCTGACAGCATGCCTGCGACCTATCATGCGTTTTTTGATCCGGCAGGTGGCTCCGCAGCACCCGATGACGGCCGCCCGGTTTATGAAGGGTTACGCCCCGAATTCGAGTGGCCTGCTTCCGCTAAATAGGACACTTTTACCGGCCATGAATATACTGCCCCGCGCTCAATAATGAGTGTGGGGTGGATGCCTGTATAACGTGTAAACTCATTTCCCCAAACCCCGCTCTCTATCCGCTTTTCGATAGCGGTAACTGTCGGAATTTCTTACATTATTGACTCTTCGCAGCGAACGTTAACCAAACAAGTGTTTGATAGTTAATAGTACCTTAAAATCGGCATGTTTTTTGCATCTTTAATGGTAAGGTGATGGTTGTATTCGGCCATAGGTTAAATGAGTCGGGCAATAAAAATGACAAGGTTCAACTTAAAGACGTTAGTCGGCCTGTTGATATTGTCGGATTTACCCGCCGGAAAATACAAAAATAGCCGGCAGCTGGGGAACGGAGGGAAACAATGAAAATCTCATATTTGCGGGCATTATCGGCGGCCTGTGCTTTCTGCCTCGTCGCGGTCGGCACAGTCGCGGTCCAAGCGGCCCCCATCGTCAATCCGGGCCTCGGCGTTGGTAACCAGTATCGGCTGATGTTTCGGACAAGCCTGACGTTTGATGCGACGTCGCCAAATATCGCAGATTACAACACCTTCGTGACAATTGTCGCGAATGCCAACGCGACACTTGCCGCGCTCGGCACAACATGGATGGCCGTTGGGTCAACGACAACCGTCGATGCTCGCGAAAATACAAATACCAATCCTCTGACCGAGACAGGCGTGCCAATTTACCTGCTTGATGGCGCTACCAAGATTGCCGACAACAATGCTGATTTGTGGGATGGCACCATCGATGCCTTTATAAACCGCAATGAAAATGGCGATCTCCATACCGGCGGCTCAGTCTTCACGGGAACCCAGGCTGACGGAACGGCTTTCGCCACGGGCGAGCTTGGCTCCTGCTGCTTCACATTTGCCGGGCTTCCCAACGCAACCAATTCAGCCTGGGTTGCGGCATCGGCTCCAGCTAATACGACCTCGCTGACATTTTTCGCGATTTCCGGACTGATCGATGACGGTGTCGCACAGGGCGGTGCTGTTCCGGAACCCGGCATGCTGGCGATCTTTGGTCTCAGCCTCGTCGGAATCGGTGTGGTACGGCGTCGTAAAATCCGCTAAGACCGTTACCCATGGCGTTATTTTCAAATTCGCGGCGCTTTGGTGCGCTTGTTGTGGCGTGTCTGATTTCTGCGCCCGCGCAAAGCATGGTGATCAGCTATACTGATACCGAATTTATTGATGCCGACTGGTCGGCGGTCGAAGCGTTGGACACCACGCCCAATGACTCCTTCACCTTTAGCGGCACACAGATCTTATCCGGCGGAAATCCGGGCGCGTACCGGCAGGTGATCAATCAAATCAATACCGGCACCACATCGAATATCATCTCCGGCCATTTCCGGTCAGATATGATCTATAACCCCGGTGCGGATGGCGCCTTTGGCAGCATTGATGTCTCCTACGCTGCCATCAGCGACCCCAGTACGGCTGCCGGCGGCGTTCTCTTCGGTGTTATTTTACGTCAAAGCGGAAATTTCTTTATTTCATCGCTCGGTGCTGCTGTTAACGGGCTGGGGTGGACAGCTTTCTCAGCATTTGGCCTGACGGGTGCGGACTTCAGCGCGTTGGGCGGCGGCAGTTTGGATCTCGCTAATGGCGCCGCTGCCGTCGAAATCGGCATCTTTGCATCGAATGGCACGTTCGGTTTCCCGTCCGTCAATACTGGCGGTTTTGATAATTTGTCTCTCGATGTAAACGTACCGGAGCCGGGAACGCTGGTAGTATTCGCCGGTGCACTCATCGTGTTTGGTGTGACTCGGCGTTACAAGTTCTCCACCTGACCAATTTCACATCTCCATTGCGCTGTTGAGCGGATTCGGCGAATCTGTTTTCAAATATAGAAACGGCCGATGACGACACTACAAGTTGCTCCGGGGAACTCGATGCCCCCCAAATCATTTCGATATGGATTACTCGCCTATTTGGGGGCGCTGGTATCGCTGGTGTTCTGTTTCTGGAAAGCGAGTTTTACGTTTCTTGCTCCCTTACTGGGTCTCACCTTTATCGATATTGATCCGAATTTACAGGCCGCGATTATGTGGATCTTTGCTGCTGGCGCGGTGGGCGCGCTTGTCATCGACAGAAAGCAGCATGGCGAAATGCTGCCGATGGTTATTGGTGTTGCCGCGCTTCTCATCATCATTTGTACGCTTTATGGATTTTATCACGACGCCATTCTGGCAACCGGCTATGTTTTGCTGCTGGTTGCAGCCTTCCTCAATCAAAACCGGTCCCTCGCCTTTCTTAACCGGCAGGTACAGGCGCAAGCCGCTGAACTTGCCAGCGTGAATCACTCGCTGGAACGGAGGGTCAATGACCAAGTTGAAGAGATCGAAAAGCTCGCACGCCTCAAACGGTTCCTGCCCGGTGAGGTCGCTGACCTCATTACGGATGAAGACAAAGAGTCGCTACTCGAAAGTCACCGGCGCTACATCGCCTGCCTTTTTTGCGACATCAGGCGTTTCACCTCTATGACAGAGAGTATGGAACCTGAAGATGTAATGTCTGTCCTTCGCGGTTTCCACGAGGAAGTCGGTAAACTCACCGTCAAATATCAGGGAACGATTGGCTATCGTGCTGGCGATGGTGTCATGGTGTTTTTCAATGACCCGATCCCCTGCGACGATCCCGACATGCGGGCCGTTAAACTGGCGCTGGACTTAAGAGCCTCGTTTAATGTGCTTTGCGAATCCTGGCGCAAACTTGATGCAGATGTCGGTTTGGGTGTTGGTATTGCGAGCGGTTACGCGACGATGGGTGTCATTGGCGTCGAAGGCCGGTTTGATTACACGCCGATCGGCAATGCGGTCAATCTTGCGGCACGCATCAGCGATCAGGCAAAAGATGGTGAAATCCTCATAAGCCGGCGGTGCCATGGCGAAGTTGAAAGTGACGTTGATGCTGCTTCCGCAGGCGAGGTCTCCCTAAAAGGGATTGCCCAGCCTGTCGAGGTCTTTCTCTTGAAAGACTTGCTGTAGTTCGGGGCAAAACGCATCAAACAAATTCCGGAAAATGAAAACCCCGCCCGGTTTCCCGGACGGGGTTCTGATTTTTACTTTTTCGTTCCGGTTATTTCACCGAAATCTCATAGCCATGAATCCGTTTGTCAGGACGAATGGCGATATTGACATTATTTGCAACACCATAATGAATTTTCTGATGCCACAGGAAATGCGCGGGCACCTCTTCCATCAAGGCGTTGATTGCGTCGTTCATGTACTTCTTACGCTTCGCAAGATCGAAAGTCTGGCGTTCTTTCTGCAGCAAAGAATCGACCTTCTTGCTTGAGAATTTGATACGCGGTGCGATACCGGTTTCAAAGTACTGCGACAATGCGGCAGATGGATCGACCATGCCGCCACGGCCCATATAGTAGAAAGGAACCTTACCTTTCCGGACATTAGACCAAAGCGTCGACCATTCCGGTGTTTTGAGCTTGGCGCGAATGCCAACAGCCGCCAACATCGGAATCATTGCCTGCGTGACCTGCTTATCATTCACATAACGTCCGACAGGCGTATAAAGCTCAACATCGATTCCGTTCGGATAGCCCGCCTTTTTTACCAACTCCCGAGCTTTCGCCGGATTGTATTCATAGGTTGGTTTGACGTTCTTGCTATAGCCAAACTGTAATGGACCGATAGGACCTTTCAGCTTGATTGCTTCGCCTTTGAGAACGTTCTTGATGATCGAATCACGATCAATGGCGTGAGCGACCGCTTTGCGCAGCAAAATATTGTCCCACGGCTTGAAGGCGGGATTCATCAACAACATCATCAACTCAACCGAACCCATCTCCTCGATCCGCGCATTTTTTGACTTGCGGACTTTATCAAGCAGATGAGGCGGCACGAACTGTGCAATCTGAATTTCGCCATTAAGCAATGCCGTTACACGCTGTTCAGGCTCACGCATGATGCGGAAGATTACTTCATCAGGCCATTCCTTCTTAACGCCTGGCCATCTTTTATTCTTTTCGATGATTACCGATTCACCAGTCCGGAGACGCTTGAGCATATAAGGCCCGTAACCATGGTGATGTTTACGATCGGCGTTTCGAGAACCGTGCTTATCGAACAATGCTTTACTGGTAATCATTACCCGATCAAAAACATAACCAAGCAAAGGTGCTGTCGGCTGTTTTGTCGTGATCTTCACGGTGTATTTGTCCAGCGCTTCCGCGGATTTAATCTTTTTGACGTTCTGGCGCTGACTACTGCGTTTATCGGTGCCAATACGTTTGATCGAATGGACAACATCGGCGGCCGTTAGCTCGGCTTTGCCGTCATGCCGCATCAGGCCTTTTTTCAGTTTAAAGACCCAGGTATTGGGATCCGGAATCGTCCAGCTTTCAGCCAGCATGCCAACATCTTTGGCCTTCTGGAAATTCCACGAACCAAGGCAGCCATAAACCTGACACCATACGGCATACATCAGCGCGACACTGTCAGAATGTGGGTTATAGGCGCCAACGGTTTCGGTAACGCCAACGGTTACGCGTGACTTCTTTTGCGCTTCTGCAGGTACCGCCAAGGTACCGGTGAGCAGAACCGCCCCAGCCAACGCAACCACGCTACGTTTTAAGAGTCGTTGCAACATTTTAGTCTCCCTAATTGATGATCCCATTTTTTTGTGGATCGACGGTTCAATATAACCACACAAAATTTTGGAATTCACCCGTAATCATGGAATTTTCCACAACGGTAAGACCGTCAAAATTCTGACGTTAGAAAATTCGTTCTTCTCACGGGCATTGGAAGGGTTAAGCCAGAATAGAACCCGCATTGACCGTTATGTTTAATGTCCGGATACTATTTCAAATTCTGACGGACCTACTTCATGGCTGAGCGTGACCCCATAATCATTTCCGGCGGTGGACCGGTAGCGATGGTATTGGCGCTGGCGCTATACCGGCAGGAAGTACCGTTCATTGTGCTTGAGCAATTGGACGAACCTTTCGTCGATCAACGCGCCGCTTCGCATCACCCGCCCACGGTTGAAATGCTCGATAAGCTTGGTCTCGCTGAACATATGATAGCGGAAGGCCTCAAATCGCCTGTTTATCGATTTCACGACAGGGTGACACACGACATGATTGCCGAGTTCGATTTGGGTCTGCTTGCCGATGAGGTCGAATTTCCTTTTGTTGTCCAATACGAGCAGTACAAGCTGGTGCGGAAGGTGATCGAACTCTTCGGTGACGATCCCGCTTTCGACGTTCGATTTTCCCACAACGTCACCGGCTTCGAGCAATTCGATGACCACGTAATCGTCTTTGTCGAGTTGTCGGACGGCACTATCGAAAAGTTTCGCGGATCCTATCTCGTGGGGTGCGATGGCGGACGTTCAACCGTGCGAAAAGCCGCCGGCATCGATTTCGAGGGTTTCACCTATCCCGAAAAATTCATCAAGATCGGAACGTATTTTGATTTGATGAAATATGACGACCGTATCGCGATCCGAAACTATTTCTCGCATCCGGAAGAATGGTGCAATTTATTTCGCGTACGCGGTGAGCCGGACAAACCGGATATTTGGCGTTTCGTTGTCCCGATGCGTGTCGGCGAAACTGAAGAGGAAGCCAAAGCCGAAGAAGCCATGCAGGAGCGGCTGAAACGCTTCTTTCCGCGCGACGACGATTTCGAAATCGCTTACGCGAACGTTTACACCGTAAGTCAGCTTGTTGCGGAGACTTTTAATAAGGGCCGGGTTCTGCTTGCCGGTGACAGTGCACATGTCAACAATCCGATTGGCGGGATGGGTCTCAACGGCGGCATTCACGATGCCGTCAATCTCGCAGATAAACTCGCGCCCGTCTGGAAAGGCGATGCTGATCCCGACCTGCTCGAGCTTTACACCCGTCAACGCCACAAAGCCTCGACTGATTTCACGCAGGCACAGACGATTGCCAATAAAAAACAGCTGGAAGAACGCGACCCAGTGCAACGGCAAAAGCGACTGGATGAGATGCGCGCGACCAGTGAAGATCCTGAAAAAGCCAAAGCCTATATGCGGCGCGCCCAACTGATCGATAGCGTCAAGGCAGCAGCAGCGATTACCTAATTTACGGCTGGCAACGGAACCGAGTATTTTTCCGCCACCTCAACGACTTTTTCCCAGACTTTGCCCGGTACGATGTATCCGTTCCGCACGCGCTCCTCAAAGATTGCGTCGCTGCGTTCGCCAGGCATAAGAATTTCATCGACATCATCAGCCTTGGGTAAGGTTTTCACGACATTTGCAAGTGCCTCCACCTGATCTCGATATTCATCAAGATCGACAAACTGCGCTATATCAATGGCGGCGATCAGTGCACTTTGGTGATGACGCTGGTTCTCTCCTTTAATCCAGGGTTCGAGAATGGCGCTGCCGGCAATCAAACTCGTCATGCACTCGAACAAGAGCGATAGCCCTGACCCTTTGGGTCCGCCAAGCGGCGTCGGCAGGATTGCTTTCTGTGGATCAGTCGTCGGATTTCCCTCTTCATCCAGCGCCCACCCTTCACCAAGTGGCTCGTTGCTTACTTTGTGTTGCAGGAGCTTGCCGATACCTGCAATCGCGGTAGATAAGTCCAGCGACAGGACTTTACCATTGGCACGGGGCACCGCCATAGCGATGGGGCTGGTTGAGACACCGCCTGCCTTTGCGCCGTAATAAGCCATGTTGGGTTGAGAGGCGCCCATATAGAGAGCAGCCATTCCGTCGCTAGCGACACGACGGGTATACATGCCAACCGCACCGGTGTGGGTGGTATCGCCAACAATGACCCATCCAATGCTTACCTGTTTCGCCTTTTCGAGTGCTTTTTCAATGGCTAGATTGAGTGCGATCTGGCCGTGGCTGTGATCACCATCAATCACTACCGCAGCCGGCGTCTCTTTGATGATTTTCATTTCCGGTCGCGGATTTACGACGCCGCGATCAAGCCGCAGCATATATTGCGGAACACGCACGAGCCCATGCGATTCAATCCCCATTAGATCGGCCCAGACCAACCCGTCGGCAACGAGTTTCGCCTCATCCGGGGGCAAATCCCTTGCCTCAAAAATTCCGGTCAGTAACGCGGTTGCCGCTTCCCGCGTTATTCTTACACCCTCCGACATCATCGACTCCGTATTGAACAATCGCATTTTGGCGACACGCCGTGATTACGTCCACCTCGCCTTGCCTACGCCCCCGTCCCACTCGTATAACCTAGGCAACTAATATTTCGGGAGCCTGTTATGGAAGATCCAGTCACATTTAAATCAGGGGAACTGACACTCTCCGGCGCCCTGCATACGCCAGAAGGTAGCGAGGGCAAAAAACTCCCCTGCATCATCGTTCTGCATGGATTTGGCAGCAACTGCACGAGTAACAACGTGATGGGTCCGTGCAAAATGCTCAATGACTGGGGCTATGCGGCCTTCCGCTTTTCGATGCGCGGATGCGGTGACAGCGAAGGCGAATTTGGCCGCGTTATTTGTCAGGAGCAGGTCGAAGACACACAGGCCGCCATGGACTATCTGCAAACCCGCGAAGAGGTTGATGGCTCGCGTGTGGGCGTGCTCGGTTCCTCGTTTGGCGCCGCAGTGGCAATTTTTACGGCGGGCGTCGATGACAGGTTTGCCTGTGTTATCTCCTCAGGGGGGTGGGGTCACGGTGAACGAAAGTTCCGTGGTCAACACCCAACCAGGAAGGGCTGGCTTAAGTTCACAAAAATGCTGGAGGAAGGCCGACGCCACCGCGAAAAAACCGGCGAGTCGCTGATGGTCGATCGCTATGACATCGTGCCGATCCCGGAACATCTTCGGAACAATCTGGCGCAACAGTCGGTGCAGCAGTTCCCGGCCGAAGTCCCGCAGAGCATGTATAATTTTTGCGCTGAGGATGTCGTTGGCAATATTGCACCACGGCCCCTTTTGCTCCTCCACAGCTCAGATGACTCAGTGACCCCAACGGAACAATCCGTGGCGTTATTTGATAAGGCCGGAGAGCCCTGCGATTTACATCTCTTTGCCGAAACAGATCATTTCATGTTCGCCGAAAACAACACACGCGTTCGCGAGATCGTCAAAAGCTGGGTCGATAAATTCTTTCCCCTTTGAGCGATTTGAATTGGACTTGAGACGTTAAAAAACGGTGCTCATGCTCCAACTAGGGTTAACGCTCCGCGAATGAGCGAATTTGCATGGAAACATGCCCCATTCGGATGTCGAGCTGACACCAGACTCAGCTTAGTAAGTCATTAAAAATTATGTATTTTGTTACGATTTATGTATATAAGGGGCATCAAATTTGAATGTTCCGTGGGAACTTCTAAGAAAATGAGTGGAAAAATGGCGCGTATTTTAACCGTTATTTGTATGGCTTTCGTCATTTCTGGCTGCACCTACTGATTGGTGGTATGGCAATAAATACGCCAAGCTTGAGGCGAGATACGGCAATTGGTGCGGTTATGATCGGCCAGAAGACCAGTCGAACCCAAAGACCATCGATAAGTGGGACGAGATTTGCAAGAAACGGCATGAATGCGAAGCCAAACGCGGAATTGGCAGCTTCTGCTACAAGGAATATATCCGCGATCTCGAAAGCGAATATCTGGTAGTCGGCTATTATCCCAAGGAAATTTCCTGGTCGTTCGCCTATGCAGCGTCAAGAGTATATGGCTACGCGGTTTCTCACGGCTATCACCAGGAAAAAGACAAGAAGACGCAAAAATGCGCCAAGCTTAAGAATTGCGGAATCTAATCGCAATTCCTCGTTAGACATCACGAAAAAGGCGTCCCTTTAGACCCGACCAAAGGGCTAACAGAGCGACGATTGGTTCACGATCCAGTGACATAGGCCAAGCGTCGATTTCTGCTTTATTATGATAATTTCTGAAACCCCCATCTATTCACAAAACAACAAGGGGAAATAATATGTCACCAATCGGCACTTACAGTCGTTCAATCCTTCTAACTTGTATATTGACACTAACCGCATGCACCTCAAACACCGGCCCGTCCGGGTTTTTAACAAGCTATGACGGATTTCGATCTGGACCCAAAGGTGGCGTTGATTGGTTCTGGGCACCACCGGAAATAAAATCGGAGGCCGCGTTTAAGGCCTCCATTCGCAGTTATCGTGCGGTGATGATCGACCCCGTTTGGATTTCGACCAAGGACAAGAAAAACTTCGATGGAGTTGAACAAAAAAAGCTCAACGAATTGGCCAGCCATTTTCGCCAGGAAATTGCGTCAGCGCTTGGGTCCCGCTATCAGATCGTCTCTCATCCCGGTAATGGAGTTCTGCGAATTGCGATCGCTTTAACAGGTGTTGAAAGTCCTAACCGGCTTCTGGCAGCAACGAGCACATTTAGCCCTTTTGGCCTTGGCATCAGCACGATCAAAAAGCTTACAACCGGGGAACATTCGAATGTCGGAGGTGCCTCTATGGAAGCGCTCGTGACCGACGCCCAGAGCGGAAAAGCGCTGTTTGCGGCCATTGACCGGCAACCTGGGTCAAAAGATCTGAACAAAATCGCGGACTCGCTGAGTGGCGCCAAACAAGCCTTCAAATGGTGGGCGGAAAGATTCCGGCGCGTGCTGACTCAATGACCTAAACGGTGTCGCCAAGCCGAGACGATGCCATAAATCAAAGCCAGTAACGTCAACCGTGCAGTATCGGCGGCTTTGCCACCGATCTGATGCGGCCGAACGCGATTGCAGCGACGACATGCTGTAGAGGGTAGGGTCCTTAAACATTGAGAGGACCAGATCGAATACCTTGCATAAGTTGATTCTGAAGCCCATCTCTTTGTTTCAGAAATCATTAAGGATGAGCAAGCGCATCACGATACCGCGGAAATCACTCTCCAAAAGGATAGGCTTTTGACAAAGGTTTTGATCCCCATGGTTCAACTATGGACGGAAGGTGTAATTCGTTTTGGGATGCGGTAGTGATGCCAAATCTTCGAGTTCTGGCCGGGTTTATATTCGCGCCTTTTCTGGCGATACTTGTTAGCGCCCTAATCGACAACATTTGGCGCCCATATAGCTTTTATGTCGGATGTGGAAACAATTCTTGGTACGACAAATTTTGGTGTCACTTACCACGTCATTGCGGCGAATCTATTTTTCCCTCGTGGCTCGAACCTACAATTGGAACAGACTACCTATTGGCGTGGATAATCGGTCTGCCAATCATCCTTCTCATGAAGAAATTTAACCGTCTCTCGGTCACGTACTTTGTGAGCGTTGGCGGACTTGTGAGTATCGCATTCAATCTAGCTCTTTTTTATGGTTCTAATATATACGTCATTAGAAATTTGCCCGCTAATTTAGCCGATCAGTTCGAAAAGGTAGGAATCTGGGAGATCATGCAGGATAGCACTGATATGGTCATCGACGTCGGAATTTATGGCGCAACTCTTGGTCTGTCGTTCTGGCTGATTGCGGTTTTCCGAAATCCAGAGTTTTAATTCCGGTAGCGGCGGCTGCAAAAAACGCGAACTACGTTGCCGACACCCACATAAAATGCGCAGAGTCCCTTCCACCAACTGTATTGAGTGCTAAGCCGCTTCTGCCTGTGCAGGAAGAGGGTCAACTCCAACCACCGTTGTGCGGCGCAGCAGACGGCGCTCGCCGGCAGAAAAGTCGCTGCGTGCGTGGTTGAGACAGCGATTGTCCCAGATCACAAAATCGCCCGGCGTCCATTTATGATCGTAAATGAATTCCGGCTTCTCAATGTGATCTAGCAGCTGCGCCAGAACATCATCGCTTTCGTCTTCGGGCAATTCGACAATTTTGTGCGTCATCAGCCGATTGGCGTAGATCGCGGTGCGCCCGGTTTCTTCATGAGCGATAAAAATCGGGTGTTGCCGAATTCCACTAAGTGACTTCTTCGGGCCGGTCATGCCGTTATTGGCATAGTAAATATGCTCGCCGTGACAGCCCTGAAGCTTATTCTTCAGTGCCGCCGGTAACTCGTCATAGGCCTTGTGCAAATTGGCAAACAGCGTGTTGCCCCCAACTGAAGGCACTTCAAGGGCATAGAGCAGAGTGTATCGATAGGGTTGCTTGGCGAACGCACCATCTGAGTGGTACATCATTTCGCCATCCGGCAGTGAGCCGATGGGTTTGCCGTCTTCACGAATATTGCTGATCAACATGGTACCGGGGTGGGAGACCCGGCTGCCTTCCGGCGAGTCTATTTTTCGAATTCGCTGACCGACCTCGCCAAACCACCCTGTAAAGCGGACCTGGTCTTCTTCGGCTAAATCCTGACCGGGAAAGACCAGCACATGATGGTCAAGCCAGGCGCGGTGTACCGCCTGATAGCTTGCTTCATCCAGTTCGGTACCGAGATCGATCCCGGTGATACTTACGCCCACAGCGTCTGATATTGGCTCAATTTTAATTGTCATTACGTCACCTGTACCCGGCCGCTATGCCGCCGCAGCGAACGCTGGAATGAGGTCAGTGCCAAAAACCGTTGTCCGGCGCAACAGGCGGCGCTCCCCTTCGGAGAAATCTGTCCGCGCATGATTGCTGCACCGATTGTCCCACATCACAAAATCACCAGGCGTCCACTTATGTTCGTACACAAAATCGTCGCGCTCTGAAATATCAAACAATTGCTCAAGGATGGCATCGCTTTCAGCCTCATCCATACCTTCGATGCGCGTGGTCAGAAGGCGGCTGACATAGAGTGCCGTTCGGCCGGTCTCTTCATGCTTGATAAAAACCGGGCGGAGGCGCGCGCCGGTAAGCGATTTTGATGGCGCATCCTTTTGAACACTACCGGCGTAATAAACATGCTCGGCCTGACAGTTGGCGAGTTTGGCTTTCAATTCATCGGGCAGCGCGTCATAGGCTTTATACATATTGGCAAACTTTGTGTTGCCACCAACCGAGGGAACCTCGATTGCATAGAGCAGAGTGTAGCGAAACGGACGTCTGGCATACGCACCGTCTGAGTGGAACATCATTTCGCCATCGGGCAACGACCCGATAGGTTTGCCGTCTTCACGAATATTGCTGACCAGCATAACACCGCGGTGTTTTACCCGGTCGCCCTCCGCCGTCGGGACCTTGCGGTTTCGTCCGCCGATTTCGCCAAAGTGCGCTGTGAACCGTACCTGATCCTCTTCGCTTAGGTCCTGACCAGGGAAGACCAGCACCTGATAGTCCATCCAGGCCTGATGAACCGCTTTGACTGTCTCTTCCGACATTTCTTCGCGAAGATCGATATCGGTGACACGTGCGCCGATGGCATTCGAAATAGACTCGACTGTAATGCTCATAATGGCTCCTCAGGCAGCGACATCGACGCGGCCGCGTTCGGGGCGCACACCCTGAATAACGTTCCGCCGCAACAACCGCCGTTCGCTTCGCGGAAAATCGGTCCGGGCATGATTTAAACAGCGATTATCCCACATCACGAGATCACCGACAGTCCATTCATGTTCGTAGATGAAGTCGCGCTTTTCGGAATGATCGAAGAGAAAGGTCAGGATCTCGTCGCTTTCTTCCTGCGAAAGCTCATTTATCCGCAGCGTCAGCAAGCGGCTGATGAAAAGGGCTGTCCGGCCGGTTTCATTGTGCTCGATAAATACGGGATGAGAATACTCTCCATTAAAATGCCCTTGCGGCGCTCCACGCTGCACCGTTCCCGAATAATAACCGTGATGCGCCGTGCAGTTCGCGAGTTTGCGTTTCAGATCGTCCGACAAAGTTTCGTAGGCAGCATACATATTCGCGAATTGTGTATTGCCACCCGTGCTCGGCAACTCAATGGCATAGAGCATAGTGTAGTTATAGGGATGTTCGTCGTAGGCACCGTCAGTGTGGAACATCATCTCGCCATCCGGCAGAGAACCGATGGGTTTGCCGTCTTTGCGGATATTGCTAACCAGCATGACAGATTTGTCGGCTGTGTCCTTCTCGGCACGCTTCTTGTATCGCTCTCTTTTGGGAAACTCTCCCCATGTGCGGGCAAAGCGAATTTGTTCTTCCTGCGTTAAATCCTGGTCCGGAATGACCAGCACCAGATGATCGAGCCAGGCCTGATGCAATTTGCCGTGCGTTTCTGCATCAAGTTCCTGCGAAAGATCGAGACCGGTAATGCGCGCACCGACAACGTCGGTCAGCTTTTCAATTTGCATGGTCTATTCTCCTTCGATTTCTCTATGCCGCCTTCGCGATTGCCGCTTCGGGCCTTACACCCTGCACGGTTGTTCTGCGAAGAAGCCGCCTTTCCCCACCCGAAAAATCTGTTCGCGCGTGGTTAAGACAACGATTGTCCCAAATTACAAAATCGCCCGGCGACCAGTCATGTCCATACACGAATTCTTCGCGTTCGACATGATCTAGCAGCTGATCCAGGATGTCATTGCCTTCTTCTTCGGGCAATCCTTGCAACCCTAACGTTAGCAAACGGCTAACATACAGAACAGGCCGGCCTGTCTCTTCGTGGGCCGTAAATACGGGATGAGCCCAACTATCAGCAACACGTTCAATACCAAGCGTTGCAAGAATTTCAGGTGTCACATGGCGCCCGGCATAATATCCGTGTTGAGCCTCGACATTTTGCAGCCGGTTTTTCAAGCTACTCGGTAAGGTTTCGTAGGCTTTGTACAAATCAGCAAAAAGTGTATCGCCGCCGATTTTCGGCACCTCAAGCGCATAGAGCATAGTGTAGCGATAGGGGTGCTCGTCATACTGGCCGTCGGAATGAAACATCATGTCGCCATCCGGCAGCGAGCCTATCGGCTCACCGTCTTCGCGGATGTTGCTGATTAGCATAACCGACTCATGCGCGCGTCGATTTTCTTCGCGCCGCCCTGCATAGCGTTTGCGCTGTGGCATTTCCCCCCAATGCTTGGTGAAACGAATCTGATCCTCTTCCGTCATGTCCTGATCCGGAAAAACCAGAACCTGATATTCGAGCCAGGCACTGTGAATCGCCGCGTAGGTATCGGCATCGAGTTCGCTACCAATATCGACACCGGTTATGCGCGCGCCGGTTGGGGCATCAAGTGGTTCTACTTTTATGCTCATGGGTCGGGATTATAGGCGAATTGACGCATTTCTTCAAAGATTGCTGGCGCTCCTTGCCTGTGGGGCAACGCATAAATAGGATGCATCAATAAACCGGCAAACAACAGTAAACAGGGCTAATTCAATGACTACCGACCGACCAAATCGGAACGCGGTCCTTATTTTGGGGCCAGAAGAGATCAAGGGTCTCATCAATATGGAAGAAGCGGTTGCCGCAATCGCCCAAGGATATAAGGAAGCCGACGAGTTTCCCATCGGAAATGCACCACGGCGGCGAGTTCATTCACCCGACGGCGTGCGGGTATCAAACTTCCCCGGCGGCATTCCGGGTCTTGGTGTCATCGGTTCATTGACCCGCGGTGAAATGGTCTCTCACGAAGGGAGTAACCAGTCATATCCCTACCGTGAACATCCCGTTTATCTGCTGTGGAATTCTGAAACCGCAAAGCTCGACGGCATGATGATGGGCGAGATTTTCGATGATCGCACTGGCTTTACCAGCATCATGGCATTCCGTACGGGTGCAACAACAGGAGTTGGCGTCGATGCGCTTGCCCGCAAGGATGCGAAAGTCTTCGGTTTGTTCGGCTCGGGCGGCCAGGCCGTAAACAAAATTCTTGCGATAGACGCCGTTCGCGATATCGAGAAAGTTAAAGTCTATAGTCGTAATCCGGAAAACCGCGTGGCGTTTTGCGACAAGATGGCGCCGCTAATCGAAAAAGAAGTCGTGCCCGTCGAAACACCGGAAGAAGTTATCAAAGATTCCGATGTTGTCATTTCCGCAACAGATTCAAACGTTCCTGTTTTCGATGGATCGTTGCTGGAACCCGGACAGCACGTTGTAACGGTGGTGGGTTCCAATAGCGCATTGGTTGAAGGTGGATGGTTAAAAAGCGGGCGCCGCGAAAATGACGATGAAACTGTCCGGCGCGCCGATGTCATTGTGGTGAACCATCTCGAGTCTGTAACCATGGAAAAACAGGCTGGGCTCTACGATCCAATGCAGCAAGGCATCATTACTGAAGATGACATTAATTCATTGGGTTCGGTTCTCGCCGGTGCTCATCCCGGCCGTACATCCGACGAGCAGATTACCTATCACTTCAATAATAACGGGACAGCAGCAGCCGATATGGCGCTTGCCAAAATTGTGTTCGACCGCGCCAAAGAGCAAGGTCGCGGAACGGAGATGGATATTCCCGTGCCCGGCACGCAGTAATTTGTACCGGGACGAACAAAGACAAAGAAATGCCACTCGACACCGTAAAATCTGCCGACGATATTCTTTCCGCTATTCATGTTCTGGCGAATATGATTGGCGGCGCCTACGGCGATCATCTTGATGATGCAGGTATTACCGTGCCCGAATGGCGTGTGGTATTGACGCTTGCCCGCTATCCAAGATCAACCGCGACGGAAATCACTGACCGGTGGGCAATGGACAAAATGGCCATTAGCCGGGCAATTCAGCGTCTGGAAAAGTCCGGCACGATTCAGCGCAAACGTAACCCTGATGACCGTCGCAGCTATCGTCTTTCGCTAACGGCAAACGGTCAGGATCTGTATGAAAGAATATTGCCTGTGGCCAATGAGCGATATCAGGCGCTGGTGTCCACACTAACGCGCCGCGAATTGGGAGCCCTTCATAAATCGCTGGATAAACTGATCGCCCATGTTGAAAAAATGAATGGTTGAACGAAATTTCGCTTCGCGCCGAATCACGAAAATTCTTCTTAAAATTGTATAAACTGTAAGAAAATCGGCACATAACGAGAACAACACGCTTCATACTGGTATTTTTTCTATTAAAACGATCATTTCTCGTTTAAGTAGATAGTGGCACCGAATTTTGGCGCCCTGCTCTTCTATGATATAAATCACATACAACCCTTAGTTGGACTATTGAGACACCAGTAGATGTTTGATTGGCTTTCCCCGGGTCTGACGCCCTTCGAAAATCTTTCCTGGTTTGCAATTTCTATGGTTGCGTTGGCACATGCAGCCGGTTGCTTTATTCGCGGTGCTTTTGGCTTTGGATCCAACATGCCAATTGTTGTGGCCACAACATTTATTCTGGGCCCTCATCACGCCATCCTTCTTGCATTGATGACCACAATCGTCGCGCAGCTACATCTCCTGCCTTCAGGCTTTAAAACTGCTGACTGGCAGGTAACCAAACCCCTCATTCTTGGCATGACTGCAGGAACACTGTTCGGCACCTGGGTCTTCACCATCCTGTCCGGTGTAGCGTTACAGATCATTCTCGGGTCGTTGATCGTTCTCATTATTTTGATGGACGCGATTAAACTCGTCGAAAGGCTGCTTGAGAACATGGACGTCCGCTCGAAAGCCATTACTGGAGGGTTTTCCGTCGTTGGCGGAATTATGGGAGGGCTCAGCGGTGCCGGAGCATTTTATTTTCTGGTCGTCTATCTGAAGCATGCCTGTCCCACGCCAGAAGCACTGCGCGGCACCAATGTAATACTCTCCGCTATGACGATGTTCATGCGCGCATTTGCGCTTGCTACCGCAGGACTAATAACGCCCATGCTTATGCTGGAAGGCCTTGTACTTGCACCGATTGTCTATTTGGCAACCTGGCTTGGCGCCCATGCTTTCAAAGTAACGAGTGATCGGCGGTTTTATGTGGCGCTTCAGATTTTGCTGCTGGCCGGAGCCGCCGTCCTGGTTTTCAAAGGAGCACGCCAGCTAATTTCGGTTTAGCGGTCGATCGCGCTTGGCATCCTGAATTGCCTGCCATACTCGTAGCGGCGTCGTCGGCATTTCAAGGTCATTAACCCCAACCGGCCTAAGCGCGTCAACAATAGCGTTGATCAGCGCCGCTGGCGCCGGCGTTGTACCACCTTCACCGCCGCCTTTTACACCGAGGGGGTTACCCTGCGTCGGCGCGTTATTGACAGTTTCTGTAGTGAAAAAAGGCAGGTCGTCGGCCCGGGGCATGCAATAGTCAAGAAATGACCCCCCAGTAAGCTGACCTGTTTCATCGTCATAGGCGATGTCTTCAAGCAAAGCCTGACCAATACCTTGCGCGATACCACCATGTGTTTGGCCTTCGACGATCATAGGGTTGATCACGCGACCCACGTCATCTATCGCCGTCCAACTGCAAACCCTTACGGTACCGGTTTCTGGATCAATTTCGACTTCGGCGACGGCACACCCTGTCGGATAGGCTGGTATACGGCCCTGAAAGCGTTCCTCGGCAATAAAGCTGTCTCCGCTGTTCCGCGCTTTCTCCGCCAAGGAGAACAAACTGATGTTGCGATCAGTTCCGGTAACGAAAAATAAACCTGCGGAATAATCAATATCGTCCTCAGCCGCTTCGAGAAATTCTGCCGCCAACGCCTTTCCGCGTCGAATGATCGTCTGGCAACCTTGTACCATCAGCGTTCCTGCAATCCGCATCGAGCGATTGGAATGCGTCCCTCCGCCATCAGGAACAACGTCCGTATCGCCAAAAATAATATCGATTTGGTCAAAGGGTACGCCAAGCTCCTCGGCGATCACCTGTGCGAAACTCGTCTCATGTCCCTGACCGTGGCTCTGTGTGCCAACGGCAACCGTCACACGCCCCTTGGGCTCGATGGATATATCGCAAACCTCACGTGGAAAACCGACAGGGGTTTCGACATAGTTGGATAGTCCGATGCCACGGAGCAATCCGCCAGAGGCCGCTTTCTTGCGTCGTCGAGCAAATCCGTTCCAGTCCGCCAAGGCCAGAGACGCTTCCATATTCTCGGCAAACGCCCCACATTCATATGTCAGCTCAACAGGGTTTTCATAGGGCAGCTTCTCTTGTGGAATCAGGTTCCTCCTCCGGAGGTCGATGCGATCCATCCCGATTTGGGTCGCAGCTTCATCAATCAACCGTTCGATATTGAACATCGCTTCCGGGCGCCCCGCGCCACGATACGGCCCGGTCGGCAGGGTATTGGTTAGGACCCCTCGTACCCGGACATAGGCAGCCGGAATATCGTAGATACTGGTGACCAGTCGAACGCCGTTGGCCAGCGGTACGAATGACATGGTATGGGCACCGATATTACCCAGGTGATCGAGCCGAATGGCGAGAAATTTTCCTGCCTCATCCAGTGCGAGTTCGGCGGTTGTCACAAGATCCCGGGCCTGCATATCACTTAGGAATGCCTCTGATCGGGTCGAAACCCACCTCACCGGCTGACCGCTACGTTTCGCCGCCCAAGCTACCAGCGCCAGCTCTGGAAAGAGCCAGTTGCGCATGCCAAATCCGCCACCAACATCGTCACAGACCACGCGCACCTGATCAGCCTCACAGCCAAGTAGCGCGACCAGAGGGTCCTTAATTCTGTGCGAACCCTGACTACCGGATATTAATGTGTAGTGATCTCTATCTGGAAAGTACTTACCAATCGCACTGCGGGGCTCCATAGACACCGCAGTCACGCGATTGTTGCTCAGCGTCATTGCAACGATTTGCGATGCGTCAGCGAATGCCGCCTCTACTGCACCAGGATCACCAAGTTCGGAGTCAAAACAGACATTGCCCGGTGCGTCTTCCCAAATCTGTGGCGCGCTCGCCGTTATTGCGCGTTTGACATCGGTAACCGCTGCTAGTGGTGTATACTGGACCTCAACGCATTCTGCCGCGTCAATTGCCTGAGCCTCGGTTTCAGCTAACACAATTGCAACGGGCTCACCAACATGACGTACCTTGTCCTGCGCCAGTGGAAAATGTTCCCCCTGAAACACCTTTGACCCATCCGCATTTTCAAATGCAGGCGTTTTTGGGCGCGTTATGTGGGCTGGATTTGGAACATGCGGCAGCGGCCCCAGTTCATCGGCAAAATAATCTGTTGCGGTAAGAACCGCGATCACGCCCTGCATCTTTTCTGCAGCGCTTACGTCAATCGCATCGACACTTGCATGGGCGTGCGGGCTGCGCACGAAATAACCGTATAGCTGGCCAGGAAGGCGTGTATCATCGGTGTAATTTCCGGCGCCTGTCAGAAGTCGAACATCTTCTTTGCGCCGAACAGGCTGTCCAATTCCAAATGGGTTTTCAGCCATAGGCCGGTAACTTTTCAGCAGGCCCTTGTTAGTAGGGCTTGGTGTCACCCTCTATTGTGGTCCGCAACATGAGGCGTCTTTCGCCGTCCGGAAAGTCAGTACGCGCATGCGATGAGCAACGATTATCCCACAGAAGTACGTCGCCAACATTCCAGATATGCTCATAGACGAATTCGGGTTTTTCTGTTTGGTCGAATAGAGCATCCAAAAGCCGATCACTTTCCTCTTTTGGTAGACCGACAATCTCTTCAGTCATAAGGCGGTTGACATAAATCGCCTTGCGGCCGGTCTCTTCATGAGTACGGAAAACCGGATGTTCGGAATCTGAAAACGCTTTGGTGCCCTTGCCGTCACCCTTTTTCGTCGATCCGTAATTGTAATGGTGTTTTGCCGTGCGACCTTCGAGTGGCTCACGGATATCATCCGGCAACGACTCGTAGGCGGCATATCCGCTAGCAAATAGCGTATGACCACCTTTACTCGGAATTTCGACCGAGTAGAGCATCGTTCCTTTATGCGGGATCTCAGCGTGCAACATATCGTGGTGAAACATCATCTCGCCATCCGGCAACGCACCGATCGGCTCACCATTTTCACGAATGTTGGAAATTAACATGACGTTGGGCAACAACTTGTCATACCCGACAGGATATTCATTGGCGGGCCGCGCCAGATATCCGATTTCACCAAAGAATTCTGTGGCGCGGAGCTGTGCCTCTTGCGTCAGCTCCTGCCCCCGAAACAGCAACACAATGTTCTCGAGCCACGCCTGTTTAAGCGCGGCCATTGTCTCTTCGTCCTGCTCGACGTTTAGATCAATACCTTTTACCTCCGCGCCGATATGCGGTGTCAGTTTTTCAAGCTGGAACGGTATTGTGTCTGTCGTCATCGCTGCCTCCTATACCGGCTGGCGAACCATCTCGAGAAGCTTGGCAATAGCATCATCGCCTTTGCCCATCGGATCCACACGCTGGAATTTCTCGCGGTCTTTGGCGCGCCAGGTGGCGGGCTTGGTCGCATCAATACCCATCTTACCACCGATCCGCATGACCGTGTATTCATCGCCGACTTCCGGAATAACGGCATCCAGCGGATGCAAACGCGAGCCAGGCTGAATTTTCACGTGCTGAGCAGGATCAACGCGTGTGGTCATCGCCCAAAGGATATCTTCTGCATTATAAATATCGACATCTTCGTCGACTGCGATCACGGTTTTAACGTGCAGGTTCGGACCGGAAAGTGCAGCCATCAGCATATCGTTGACCTGCCCGTCCCACTTAGCTTCAACCTGAACGATCATCAGAAACTGCGATGCCCAGGGCGGTACAAAGACATCAAGCACATTGGTATTTCCCTGTGTGTCGCGCAGACGGTTGTAATAGGTCGCTTCCATCGGAAGCGTGATAAGAGGCTGGTGATCTGTAAACCAGGTCGCCTGCATATGACGGAATATCGGATCCTTGCGATGGGTAATGGCTGAACAGGTAAAGACCGGCGCCGGACCTTCAGCCCCAAAGCCGAAATTGGTGAACTCGCCAAAAGGTCCCTCCATCATCCGCTCCGTCGGATGAACGGTGCCCTCAATGACCACTTCGGCATGCGCTGGAACTTCAAGATCAATCGTCTCGCATTTGATCATCTCAACATCTTCACCAAGAACGCCCGCGGCATATTCGAGCTCATCGAAATCCTTATGGATACCCGACCAGTTGGACATGATCTCGTAGACAGGGTGCAGCCCTATCGCAAAGGCCATTGGCATTGGCTCATCCCGTTCAACATATTTGAGATAATGCTGGTAGTTGTGCCGCGCTGCCATCCAGAACGGTGCCTTGTGTGGGTCGTCCGTCAACTGAACACGCAGGATCGACTCATTCCGAATACCGGTTTCGGGATCGCGGGTGATCGTAACGCCGGATCCCAGATAACGTCCGGCATCACCATGACTATGGATCGGGATCGGCAGTTTTCGAAGATCTGCATCCTTTCCGATCAGCTTTACCTCCTTGACCGGACCATCATCGACCATGACCGAATTTCCGCTACCCGCTGCCATTTGCTTGGCGAGAAACGGACAGACCTCGTTGTCTTTTTCCAGACCAAGTGCGGCCGCCTGACCCTTGCGGTCTTTAATCAGGATATCGGTTAGTTTCCAGCCATCGAATCCTTCCAAATTATGGAACATTAAGGGATGCCGACTTTCCGAGCAGAGGTAACCGATCTGATTGACCGGATCGACTTCGTCATGGATGTTCAGAATACGATTGTCGATGTTTTCCAGAAATGACCTGAGTGTATGCGGCATCTTTTATATCTCCTTGATTTGACCGCCAGATTGCGGAACCAGAACGGTCCTGTCAACGGCAGGATGCATAAGGTGATGGGGGTTTTCGCATGCCCGGCTTCGGTGTACACAGACCCTACCGAATATGACGATTTTTTGAGAATTAAAGGCAAAGGAATTGGGGATGAGTGACGGTAAGAAATATGACTACATAATCGTAGGCGCAGGATCAGCCGGCTGCATTTTGGCGGGACGCTTGAGCGAGGATCCCAGCGTAAATGTCCTCATTCTTGAAGCGGGCGGCAGCGATAAAGACCCCCTCATCCAGATACCGCTCGGCATGGGTAAAATGCACGAGCATCGCATGCATGACTGGGGCTTCGATGCTGAAGCGGAAGATAGCGTCGCTGGCCGCGAAATCGAAGCCATGCGCGGCAAAGTTATTGGCGGTTCAAGCTCAATCAATGTCATGGCCTATGTCCGCGGACATCGCGGGGATTACGACCGCTGGGCACAAAAAGGGGCGGTAGGCTGGTCCTACGCAGACATCCTGCCCTACATGAAACGGGGCGAAGACTGGGAAGGCGAGGAAAACGAATATCGTGGCAAGGGCGGTCCGATGCAGACGCAGTGGGCCAAGAATGACGATCCATTGCTGGACGACTGGAAAAAAGCCTGTGTCGATGCGGGCTATAAGCTCACAGATGATTACAACGGCGGCGACTCTGAGGGGATTGGCGTCTCGCAATCAACGCAGCGCGGCGGCGAGCGTTGTTCGGCTGCGGTGGCTTATCTGCACCCCGCAAAGTCCCGTCACAATTTAACAATTGCCAAGAAAGCCTATGCCACCCAAATCATCATGGAAGGCACCAAAGCCGTCGGCGTGGAATATTCGCAGAATGGCAAGATGATAAAAGCCCACGCCGATCGTGAAGTCCTGCTGTCAGGCGGGGTGTTCGGGTCGCCCCAATTGATGATGCTCTCAGGAATAGGCCCCGCCGATCACTTGAAAGATGTTGGTATTGAGCCGGTTGTCGATCTAAAGGGCGTTGGCAAGAACCTTCAGGACCACATGGCCTGTCTTGTACATTACACCCGCCCGAACTACGGCAAATTCCGCGATCTCATGCGGTTTGACAGAATGGCACTTGCCATGCTGCAGGCTTATTTCTTTAAGAGTGGACGCGCGACTGTACTCCCCGGTGGATTGCACGGCTTTATCAAGACGCGTCCGGAATCGGTGGTTCCTGATCTCCAGTTTATGTTCCGGGGTGCACCTCCAGGGGCCCATCTCTGGTTCCCGGGAATTAAAAAGCCTTACACGGATGGTTTTGGCATGCGGCCGGTTCTACTTCATCCGGAAAGCCGTGGCGAGGTGCTACTCCGGTCATCCGACCCACGTGACAAGCCGCGGATCATTCAGAATTTCTTCTCCAGTCCAAACGATCTACCGAAGCTGCGCGATGGTGTTAAACGTATTCGCGATATCATGACACAGCCTGCACTTGACAAGTGGCGCGGTGTCGAACTTGCGCCGGGTCCTGACGTCAAAACGGACGATCAGATCGATGACTGGATTCGCCGCACCACGGTGACAGCCCATCACCCGTCCTGCACCTGTCCCATGGGTACTGGCGAAGAGGCTGTACTTGATCCGGAACTGAAAGTCCGTGGCGTTGAAAATCTCCGCGTAGTGGACGCGGCGGCCATGCCGGATTTGGTTTCAGGGAACATCAATGCCGCGGTGCTGATGATCGCGGAGAAGGCTGTTGATATGATCAAGGGCGTTGATCCGCTTCCGGCAGCCGAAGGGGTCTAGTCACCTCCACCCGGCCAATCGCTATGGAATGATCCATCTCGGTCCGTGCGACGATAGCGATGCGCACCGAAATAGTCGCGCTGTGCCTGGGTAAGAGACGTCCATAAGCGATCTGCCGCGAAACCGTCGAGATAAGCCAGAGCGGATGAAAGGGCTGGAACAGGCACCCCATTCTGCACAGCAGCGGTAACCGTTTCACGCGTCCCTTGCTGCGCCTCATTTAAAGGATCGACGATACCCTCTGAAGCAAAGAGATGTGGCAAGTCTGGCTGTTCATCATACGCCTGTTCTATCGTTCCCAGAATCGCCGATCGGATAATACAGCCGTGCTGCCAAATGGCGGCAATTTCTTTCTCACTATGCGGCCAATCATATTTTTCAGATCCGGCGGAAAGCACCGCAAAGCCCTGCGCGTAACAGGCCAGAAATGACGACAACAGAGCATCCCGGACATTGTCGGCCGAAAATTCGCGTTCATCTGTCTTCGGCGACAAATTATGTCGAACAGCGTCTCGCACGTCGCGATCACCGGACAGGCTCCTGGCGGCAACGGCTTCAGCAATTGTCGGCACGGCGACACCAAGCGCCATGGCTTCGCTGACCATCCAACGGCCGGTGCCAGTCTGCGCCGCGGCATCATCAATTAACTCGATAAGGGACTCGCCACTCTGGTCATCAGGTTTTCGTAAGATGTCGGCGGTGATTCCGACGAGAAAAGAATTCAACGCACCCGTATTCCAATGCTCAAAAATTGATGCACATTCATTGGGAGCCAGTTTCAATCCATTTTTCAGAAGCAGGTAGGCTTCGCCAATCGCCTGCATCAACCCGTATTCGATTCCGTTGTGAACCATTTTGACGAAATGTCCGGCACCACCAGAACCTAGAAGAGCACAACAAACTTTTCCTTCTGATTTAGCCGAAATTGCTTCGAGAATTTCTGAAACTACTGCGAAAGCCTCATCGGAACCACCGGTCATGACAGACGCACCGTTCCGCGCGCCTTCTTCACCGCCCGAAATTCCCGCACCGACATATCCGATTCCCTCGCCTTCCATTGCCGTAGACCGGCGATCAGTATCGATAAAATTGGAATTTCCTCCGTCGATCACCACGTCACCCGTTTCGAGAATTGGCCCAAGCTGATCAAGAACACCATCAACCGGTTCGCCCGCCGTTACCATGAGTAAGATCCGACGCGGCGGTAGCAAAGCCGCCACCATCGATGAAATATCGCCTTCCAAAGTAACTCCCGACGGAACTTCCTTTACATCGGACGCGAGCGGCTCAACGGCAAATACGTCGAATTCTTCGCGCGCCAACGCACCAGCAAGGGCACGCCCCATGGTACCCAGGCCGACAAGTCCAACCTGGCGGATTTCGTTTTCACTCATTATTCGAAGCTAGGGACGGAGTTTAGACCTGTCCAGCCTTCGATGCGCTGGCAAGTATCTTGGGTGGCGCAAACCGCCTTCCATGTGCAAGATGTGAGGATAAGCTGAACAAATAGCGGTTTCGGCAGTACAGAGGACGATTCCGATGAAATTTTCGCTGTTTATGATGCCATGTCATCATCCGACAGAAAATCCTGCCCTGGCCTTCCAAAGGGACATCGGGCTGATCCATCTGGCGGATGAGTTAGGATTCGACGAAGCCTATATCGGCGAACATCATTCCGGCGGTTGGGAAACGATGCCCGCTCCTGAAATGGCGCTTTCAATGGCTGCGGCCAAAGCACAACGTATTCGCTTGGGGACTTCCGTTTTCAGTGCACCCTTCCATCACCCATTTTATCTCGCGGAACGGATGGCTTTTCTTGACCACCTGACCCGTGGCCGCGCAATTCTTGGTGTTGGACCCTGTAGCCTTGTTACCGACAAGATGTTGTTCAACATGGAAGAGGCGGCGCTGTACCCAATGCTTCATGAAGCGGTGGATGTGATTGTCCGCTTGCTGGAGTCTGATGAACCGGTCAGCCATCACGGAGAATATTGGCAGTTTGACGATATGCAACTGCAGCTGCGTTCTTTCCAAAAACCCCGCCTGCCGCTTGCCATGCCGTCAGCCGCAACACCTGCCAATCTGGAGATGATCGGCCGCAACGATATGATCTGGTTGTCACCGACCGGCAAGAACAGACCAGACGCCCGCAAGAATTGGGAGATCGTTGAAAAGGGTGCACGCGAAGCAGGCAAGGTTGCAAACCGCGATAACTGGCGCATTGCAACTTATATGTATCTCGCAGACACCGCTGAACAGGCCTGGGACGAAGTCCGTGACGGTATCATGCGTGAAGCGGAATATTTTTCGGCTATCGGGTTACAAGGTCATTACGCCGAATACGAAGGTCAGCCATTTTCCGAATTCTCCCCCGAAAGCTGTGTCGATCGACGGGACTGGGTGATCGGAACACCGGATGATGCAATTGCCTGGCTCGAAGCAAAAATTGAAGAAACCGGTGGGTTCGGCGGCATGCTGCTGCATTGCCCCGAATGGACGGATCGGCATAAGTGGGAACGTTCAATGGAGATGTTCGCGCGCTACGTTATGCCGCGGTTCCAAGGCTACAACACGACCTTGCATAGCGAATGGGACAAGATCCAGGCGAAAACGAAGGATGGGAGAATTGAACGGGACACCGGTGGTCGTCCAAGCAACCTCACCACCAACGAGCCAAACCGGCCGCCGATGGTGCCTCCGAAAGCTGCTGCAGGTGAGTAATTCCGCTTAGAGTTCGGTTTCCATATTGCAGGCAAAAAGATGCTGGTATTTAGGGCGAACCTTTTCAAATTCCTCGTAAGATAATCGCAGTGCTTTTTCGAAATCATAATTTACGTAGTCGCGGAACCAGGGCCGGGCATAGATTATGTAGAGAACAGGCCTAAGATCACCCGACCTGTTCGCGAGCCCTCGATGTCGCACGCGGCTGTCAAAGAGTATGCAAGAACCCTTGGGAACTTCGGGATCAAAATAGGCTGTCTTCGGTTGTGTATCATTCGTTCGGCGATGGGTTCTGCGGGTAATAAATTCAGTGGTTGCCGAAAACGCGCAACGGCACCCGGTGCCCTCGCGACCTTTAAAATGGCCAGGTCAAGATTGGCATCTTTTGCGATCAATTTTGCGGCTAACGCAGCGCCGCCGCTAGGGCTGACACTATACGCTTTGCAGCTTTTGATGACATGTTCATTTGTCAGCACATGGCCGGTTTTACTGACAAAAAATCCGGTACCTGAGCCGCGCTGACGCAAACGGGGAAAAAGTTTTTTGGTCGGAGCGTTTACAGTGCGCCTTATTCGTTGAAAACGGGATACCTTGATCCGCTTCGCTTCTTCTTCGCTGACGACTTTTCCCTTACAGCGCCACGCGGGCAACCGGCGAACGTGATTGCGTTTGACGTCCAGACACCACACAGGCCCTTTTGTCGATTGCGCAAGATATTGATTGTCTTGCTCCTGCGCCAACAGGGAACTTGGCAACGGGAGAAAAACGATCGCTGCCAAGCTGGGAACCAATATGTGCCTAAACCAAACCATAATACTAATCGATTGATGCCACAGCTACCGGATTTAAAAATATGGTCATAGAATATACAGATAACAATAAAAGTTCGTCTATCACGACATACAAATATAGAGGCAGGGTTCCAAGTCACGAAACATTAGTGATTCGGCGACCTTGGTGGCAATAGGTCAGCCTATTATCTGCATACCACTGCACCAGAAAGTGGCAGCGAGATGACCGCGCCATAAATAACTAGGGCTGTAGCACAGGTCCTGTGGCGCCCGTTTTTTTGACCAACATTCTGTTCAGGACAGCGGTTTGTAATCAGGGTAACGATCACTGTAATCGATATCGAATAGTTCCGCCGAATTTTCTGCAAGAATTTTACGTTTTTGACGTTCATCGAGGAACGGTAGATCGTATATCACACTCGGCACATCCATATCCCAATGCGGATAGTCCGATGCGTACAGGAGCGTGTTCTCAGCATCGATAAGTTCGAATGTGTGTTCCAGCTGCTCCGGATGCATCGCTTCGCAAGGCTGCGTGCTGTAATACATATCCTTCATATATTCCGATGGCAGCTTTTCAAGGGCTGCAGCCTCAGAGGTTCGCATCATATATTCATGATCGAGCCGCTGCATCAGGAACGGAATCCAGGCGAGGCCACCTTCCGCCCATATCACTTTCAGTTTTGGGAAACGTACATTGAGACCATTCGTCACCCAATTGGCGATATGGACCATGACGTACCACGGGAAAGACAGCGAATGGACAGCGATAAACCGGCTGGAGTGACGCAGATGTGACCCGCTCCAGTTGGTACCCGAATGGAATGATAGCGGTTTGCCGATCTCTTCCATCAGGGAATAACATTTCATCAGATCGTCAGAATGCACGGCCGTATCGCGAACCGACGCGACACAGAAACCGCCGACGTCTTTGTGATCACCGAACTCCTGGATAATCTCATAGGAACCGCGATGATGATTAAACGGCAAACAGATTAGCGCTTTGATCCGTGGCGAGTTGGGTAAAACGGTTTCTACAAGCCAACGATTGTAAGCCTTGGCGAGCCGGTATTCGATTTCGGGCTCGGGATGCAACCCCAAACCCAGCATCGGGCCCGGAAACAGACAGGTGTAATCCACGCCCATCGCATCCATCCAGCGATGCGTGATGTGTGATGTGCGGTGTTCTCCATCTCCCGGCGTTTGCTCTGTCCGGCGTAACGGATAGCGCGTAATTCTACCACCGCGATCCTGATAGCCAATTCGGCCGCCGCCGAAAATACCGGCCGGTTTGCCACGCGATTTCTCACTTTCGGCGAGCTGCTTGATCACGGGGTCATCGAGGAACTCGATAATCTCCGCAGCTGACTCGCTTTCATAATGATGAGAATCGCAATCGATGATCGGAAATGTGTCGAACTTCCGGACATCACGCTGGCGAGCTGCATTTCTCATCAGCTTGCTAGTGTCCATCGACTCGACACTCATCGAGTAGAACTTATCGCTACTCGGTAGTTCCATTCCGCACCTCTTTAACCTTGTTTTTGTTGTGCAATCCTATTCTATATCAAGGGATTCTACCATCCGGAAGATGCGGAAAGGCGCTATGCTCGTGCGGCAGGCGTACCGGCATGGCGGGCCCAACATAAGATGGATCGAGCTGATCAAGGCTGGTAACGCCTAAAAGCCCCATCGTGCGTTCTATCTCTATCTCCAGCAATTCAAGACATTTAACCAGGCCGTCGGCTTCCCCGGCGCCTAACGCCCAGGCCTGAAGACGCCCAATCGCGACGGCATCGGCCCCCAAGGCGATGGCTTTCAGCATGTCGCCAGCGCGCGTAAATCCGCCATCAATAATAACCTCACACTTGCCATCCACGGCTTCTACAATTTCAGGCAAGGTGTCGATATTGCCGTAAACGTGATCGAGTTGCCGCCCGCCGTGGTTAGAGATGTAAATACAATTGACGTCATGCTCTGCCGCGATTGCCGCATCCTCCGAAGTCATGATGCCTTTGACGATAAACGGCACGTCGCCAATCGTGTCCTGAACCATTTTGACGGTGTCCCAGGTAATGCCTTTCTGGAAATCGCGCTCGGGCACATTGCGCAGGGCAAGCTGCGTCGGGCTCAAGCGCTCGCGGTTGCCGTAAAATGAGGAGTCCACAGTCAGCGTTATCGATTTGTACCCCGCATCGACGGCACGTTTCGCCAGCGCCTTTATCCAGTCATAATCGCCCCTGACATAAATCTGGAATGACTTGGGATGCGGACTATTGGCGGCGATCTCCTCCAGACTCGGTTCCGTCACCGTACTGATAAAATTAATCGTTCCGAATTCCTCAGCCGCCGTATCAACCTCCAGCGCGCCTTTCGGTGTCCAGCGGTGGATGCTGCCCATCGGTGCCAGCAAAACCGGGATGCGGATCTTGTCGCCGAGAAAGGTGGCACTCATGTCAATCTCGCGCACATCGCGGCACACGCGCGGGCGAAATGCGAGACTATCGATGGCCATGCGATTGCGCCGCAAACTGGTCTCCGTTTCCGCCGCACCGTTGATGTAATCCCAATTGTCCTGGCTCAGATTGCGCCGCGCCAAAAGCAACATCTCATGCACATTATTAAAATGAACAGCCATAACGATGGTCTCCGTAGAAATCTGTGATTTATCGATGAGACCGGATATTAGAGGGTTTTGGAGGGTGGTCTACTGCGCCCGAATGTTTTCCAATTCGCTTAGCTTGTGCCTCGTGTATCACGAAACAAATCGACTCCGGTCTCCAATCTCGTACTATACTGAATTTGACAATTTCCTGCATCGGTAGCGGAAAGAACACATGTTGCCTAAAAACGGACAGCCTTACAGAAAAAAACGGCGGCTCCGAGGAACCGCCGTTTCTCGACTCAAACTGTGGCCTAGTTAGCCGCCGAGATTCTTGGACAGAAAATCGGAGAATGCGCCCCAGGACTGCTTGTCCGCTGTTTCGCGATACCGCTTTGAACCGAAAACGGTAAAGGCGTGCGGAGCACCGGAATAGACTTGAATCTCATAAGGTACCTTCGCCGCCTCAAGCTGCGTTGAAAGGTCAGCGACCTGACTAATCTTAATCGCCCGGTCCGCGCCGCCATGGGCAATCAGAATAGGCGGCGTGTTTTTCGCATAGCTTTGTCCTTTGGGTGTCTTCAACCCGCCATGAAATGAGGCGTAGCCTGCGATGTCATTGGCTTTGCCGGAGCGGGCAAGTTCCAACGCTGCAGCGCCGCCAAAGCAATAGCCCATGACAACCGCTTTGCCAGAGTTCAATTTGCGTGCCTGTTGCAAACCACCCAGGATCAATGACCGCATGCGCTCCCGGTTCTTGTAGAGTTTTCCGGTTTCGGCCTTCTTGGCTTTGGTCTCAACCGGCCGGTTGCCTTTGCCATAGAGATCGACAGCAAAAGCGTCATACCCCATGCCAGCAAGCATTTCGACCCGTTGTTCTTCATACTTGGTCAACCCGTCCCAATCATGGATGACGAGTACCAACCCCTTAGACTTACCGTCGTACGCTTTTGCGCTGTAGCCAACGAATTTTTCACCGCCAACGGTGTATTCAACGACGTTCCCCGCCATAGCACTGTATGAAAATAGCGCGGCAACCAGTAATGTAACCAACCTTTTCATCATTGCCTCGCAAATTTAAATTTGTGATCGAGAAGCGGACAAATTCTTAACCCCCGCCTCTCTTGGTTTCGAGTATAGGAATTGAAGCCGTTCGCTCAATAGGCATTTCGCTAAATTTCCACCACAAATATGTGACCGCGCGCTCTTCGCTCAATAAGGCACTTCTCCGGCAATGGACGTTCGATGGAGTTTTCGCACGCCGGGCGGCTTGATCCCGCCACAGGCAAGATGGATGGTCGCGCTGTTGTCCCAAAACACCAGATCACCGACCCGCCATTTATGCTGGAAGATAAATTCCGGTTTCTTTTGATGCTCGAACAGTTCGTCGAGAAGTGGCTGGCCTTCCGCATCATCCATCCCTTCTATGGCGACCGTGAAGCGCGGCGATACATATAGAGTTTTGCGCCCTGTTACCGGATGAGTGCGAACCATCGGATGCCGCGAGTCAGGTACTTTAATGTTGTAATAGGCATTTACGTCGCGATCGAAATCGCCCGGTATCCCGGCACGCGGATTGCGGCGGCGATCCCGCACATGGATAGCCTTGAGATCGTCGATCCGGATTTTGGTTTCATCAGGTAGCGCATCATAGGCGGCATACATGTTTCCCCAGGCGGTATCACCACCTTCTTCCGCCACTTCGAGTGCATGCAGCATTGAGCCGAAACTCGGCCGTTCGGCATAGGTCAGGTCGGAATGCCAGTGAGAACCGGCATAGGCGTCGGTCGCCCCTTCGGATTTGCCATCGATCACCCGGTTCGACAGGATAAGCACGGGCGGATATTCGGGATGCAGAAACTCACCCGACACCCGAACCACCAAATCGCCAAACCTTTCACTGAACGCTACCTGTTCACCGGGCGACAGGTCCTGATCGCGAATGACCAAAACCAGATGTTCATGCAGCGCAGCCTTGATCTCGGCAATCAGTTCGTCGTCGCAGGTCGCTGACAGGCTCACACCAGTGATCTCTGCACCAAGAGCAGTTGAATAAGGCGCAATCTGCATCGGCATTTTTTATTCTCCAGCGCTGCGCGCAATCGGCCTATAATAATTACAGAATTTTTGGAGGAGGGAAACGATGGCGGGCTTGCGATTAAGTCTGCCGCAGAGTAATTGGACGGACTGAAAGTCGAGAAGTTCGATATGTACGTTTGCATTTGCAATGCGGTTCGGGAAATGGAACTGCGTGAGACCGTTCAGAAAGGTGCACGAAGCGCCGAAGACGGTTACGCCCATCTGGGAATTGATTTTGCCTGCGCGCAATGTCGCGACCATGCACAATTCGTTATCGATGACGAACTACTGAAATCTGCCGCAAATTAATCGGTGCGTTTTAAGCGAACGATAATCACTCTCAATGCGAATGATTATTACTATCGATGCGAATGATAATCAATCTCAAAAGTCCTTTTTTTTCAATAACTTATAGACTTTTTCAATAAAATATCCTATCTTGTTTCCAGTTGAAATCTGACCAATGGAGACAAGAGTTGAAAGGCGAACGCAAAATCATTCAGGCGCTAAACGGCGCTCTCGCCAATGAGCTTATTTCGATCAATCAGACGTTTCTCCATTCACGAATGTTGAACGATTGGGGAATCGAGCGCTTTGGCGGCTATGAGTACAAGAAGTCTATCAAAGACATGAAACAGGCCGATCAGCTGATCGCGCGAATTTTGTTTTTGGAAGGGCTTCCTAATATGCAACAGCTCGGCCGTTTGCGTATTGGTGAAAATGCGGCGGATATCGTCGAAGTTGAATTGGCGCTGACGCAAGACGTATGTCGCACGTTGAGCAACGCAATTCATCTCTGCGAGGACCATGAAGACTATGTTTCCCGTCTTATGCTCGTCGGCATTCTTGAAGACGAGGAAAACTATATCGACTGGCTCGGCGAACAGCAGAGCCTGATCGAAAGCACCGGAATGCAAAATTATATACAATCACAAAGCTAAGGAACCGATCATGAAAGGCAAAAAGATCGTCATCGACACATTGAATGCTCTCCTAACCGGAGAACTTTCTTCAGCGGATCAGTACTTCGTGCACTCGCGCATGTATCACGACTGGGGCTTCGATGCTCTCTATGAACGTATTAAACATGAGCAGGAAGACGAGCTGTTACATGCGTCCCAGCTTGTAGAACGTATTCTGTTTCTCGAGGGCACTCCCGACATTGCGTCCCGCAACAGGCTCAAGATTGGCAAGACCGTTCCGCAAATGCTCAAGAACGATCTTGCTTACGAAATTGCCGTAGTAAAAGACTTAAAGAAGGCAATTGCGGTTTGCGAGAAACAACAGGACTATGTAACACGTGACCTCTTGATTGAGCTGCTTCAGGACACTGAAGAGGATCACGCCTACTGGTTGGAAAAACAGCTTGGTCTGATCGACAAGATGGGTTTGGAAAACTATCTCCAATCGCAAACAGAGGCGCAAGCTGCCGCCTAAAACCTAGCTCACTTATTTTCAAGACAGATACGGCCCGTCGCGCTGTGCCTTTACACGTCGCGAACCGGGCCTCATTCTGCCTTTTCGAATTATGGAGGCTAGGTTGGAACTGTCCATCGCGTTGGAGCTTTACGAGCGTCACATGCCGTTTTTTACGGGGCAAATCGAAGCGCCCAACGGTATTGATCTAAAGGTTCTCGAAATCGGTGAAACTCTGGAACGGCGTCACGGGCTCGATCGGCATCACAGAATGCTGAAAGACCTAGAGTTCGATATCTGCGAGATGTCGCTGGGCTCATACATTTTGGGCCTGTCGCGCGACCCTGATTTTCCAATGGTCGGCATACCGGTTTTTCCGCGCCGGTATTTCTCCATGAGCCAGATTTACGTGAATGCCAAAAGCGGCATTAAAACACCGCAAGATTTAGTCGGCCGAAACGTTGGTATCACAGCCTTTCAGGTCACGCTTTCCGTTTTGGCCAAAGGGGATCTGAAACGGGATTACGGTGTCGACTGGCGCGACATCAACTGGCACTGCATGCGCCCGGAACAGTTGCCTGTCGAATTTCCCGACGGCGTTTCTGTAGAGCGTATGCCCGACGGTGTCGAAATTGGCGAGATGCTGGTCGAGGGTGATATTGATGCAATGATTTGTCCGCAACCCCCGGCGAGATCATTGCAGTCGCTAGCTGCGGCAGGCGATTCTATCCATCGACTCTTTACCGACCCCGAGGCCGAAGACGAGCGATATTTTAAAAAATACGGCTATTTTCCAGTCATGCATTTGCTTGCGATGCGTCGCGATGCATTTGAAAAGGCACCGGAACTTCCCAAGGCCCTGATCGATATGTGGAAACGGTCGAAGGACATAGCCTATCAATATTACGAAGACCCCGCCTACGCCCTGCTCGCCTGGACTTCCAATATTTATAAAGCGCAACAAAAACGGATGGGTTCCGATCTTTGGCCATCCGGTGTTGACGCCAACCGCGCAAATCTTGAGGCCTTCCTTGGATATTGCGACGATCAGGGTTTAATGGACAGACCGCTCTCGGTCGATGATCTGTTTGTTGAGTCAGTGAGAGGCAGTTAGGTGCCAATGGTGTCTAGCTGTTGAGACCTAGCGCGGAATTTTGTAGAGCGCGCTATCGACACCTAGATAGCCATCCCATGCGAACCAAAAGCTAATGTGGCCAGGAACACGAGCAAGTTTCTGGCCTTTTGGACCGACGAGCGCACTCTCGGTTATTTTCCATGTGCCATTGGGCCCGACAATCGATCCAAGCTCGTTACTTGCAGAAAATTGGAGATCATTTCGTTCGTAAGCCCTTACGGTTCGTGTCTTTGTATCGCCAATCAGAACCACACTACGGTTTCCAACGGAATCATTGATGACCGGTTGCTTTGAAAATGCAGCGAGCGGCCACGCCTTTGCTGCACCCACGTCACGAATACCAAATACATAGTCTTTTCGTTTCACATGTTTTTCGCTGCGAACGATCGCCGGAAACATCAAGTTGGGACTTGCAAAATATTCCTTGTATACGAACCCGGAACTGTAATTTCGCTGATGACCCGTATCGAGCGACAGAACATCCGTATTCGGGTGCTGCGCTTTCCACTTGCCCCATGAGGTTATAACTACCGGCCGAATTTTCAGTGTGATTCCGGAGTTTACCAAGGGACCGCTAACCGGCTCTCCCGTAAACTGATTCCACAGGCTATCTGTTTCGCGATCAAACATTAATTTGTTCGAACGATATAAAAAGCCCGACGACCCAAAAACGAACGGCTCCTCACGGTCTGGAAGCTTTGTCTCAAACAGGATTCCGGCGCCGCAAAGGGTGCAATAGGCGAGCGCTACCGGCACGCCGCCAATAGTGTCGTTGAACATCTCGTGCCACCCCATGATGCGCAAAGGATATGCCCGAGCATCGCCATTAATTTTGACGCCAAAGACCAAATCTGAATCGAGAAGGTAATCGGCCTCATTCGCCGGTATGCGCTTGGGGTCATCAAGTGCTGGGATGCCGTCCACCTTGACGCCACCCCAGGAGATTTCCTCGAGCCTGATCTTCATGCTTTTTCGATTGCTGCGTTTCCCGCCGAGGAACCGCATAAACTTGAGATCAATTACGCGAAGAAGCGTAAACTTGATATCGCGGTAGCTAATGTGCGGCACGACATCGGGATTTGCCTGCTGCCAAAGCATAGCCTCTCTCCAGTCGCGAATTTTTGCACCCGTCAAAGCGCTGATCGCGGTGCTGATCTGTGCCTGATACCGGCTGTACCGCAGGCCAATAATCATTGCCGCGACGACATCCGTCTTGCCGCGATTAACAAGCTGATCCAGGGAACGCTGAATATTGCTCAGACGCGAAAAAGCAATATCGCGACTTAGTTCATCAACGACTTCGTCACTTAGGGGCGCGGAGTTTACGGGGGTAACAACCGGCAAATAAATTGCCGTTGCAATCGTACCCGCAAAAATAAATTTTCGTAACATTGCCCCTCGCTACAGTCTTGATAAAGGCTTCTCCTAAGACATAGGTGTGCTATCAAGCTATAGAAAATGCTTCACAATCCCGTGTAGAGAGTTGAACGGAAGAGCTTTCAGGGAAGCTCCGCAGGCGGCAACGGCGGCTTGCCAAGGATCATATCTGCGGCCTTTTCTGCCATCATTATGATAGGCGCGTTCGTCGCGCCGCCGATGAGATCGGGCATTACCGACGTATCGATCACGCGTAGATTCTCGACGCCCCGAACCCGCAACTCCGCATCAACAACCGCCATCGGGTCATCTTCACCCCCCATCTTGCAGGTGCCTATTGGATGATGAACGGTGATCATGGTCTTTCGTACGTGTGCATCGATCGCCTCGTCCGAAGTGTTATCCGCACCTGGGATCAACTCTTCACCGCCGAATGCCGACAGAGGTTCCTGACCAACAAGCTCGCGGATTTTCCGCAAGCCAGCCCGCATGACGCGCCATTCTTCTTCAGTCTCCAAAAATGCCTGATGGATTTTCGGCGCCTCATTCGGGTCAGAGGAAGTCAGTGACAGATGACCACGACTTTCAGGACGCATTGGCATGGCCCGCACAGAAAAAGAATCCGCGAAGGCTTTCTTGAAGGGTGGCAACCAGGGGGCCGCCGTCGTTGTTGCTCCCATCCAGAATAATAGCTGAAGATCAGGAACCGGTTCTTCCTCCCGCGATTTCACAAATGCCGTAATGCCAAAGGGCAGATCCGATGCGAACCCGCCCAACCCCAGATAGGAGCGAATCAGAGATAGCCCGACGCGGTCAAGACGCATGTTTTGCTGGAACGGCCCGCCATCATTACGACGAAATACAAAGGCCGAAGACGTATGATCGCAAAGATTTTGGCCAACGCCCTCCAGGTCAGCCGTGACTTCAATGCCATGCTGTTTGAGATGCGCCGGGTCACCAACACCCGAAAGCATCAGCAACTGTGGCGAGTTTATTGATCCACCCGCAAGCAGGACTTCTGCATCGGCCATCGCAGTAATCGTCCTGCTGCCCTGTTTGAATGTCACGCCGACAGCACGGTTGCCGTCGAAAATGATTTTCTCTGCCAACGCATTGGTTTCAATTCGAAGATTTGCGCGCTTTTTGGCGGGATGAACATACGCAGCAGCAGCACTCCATCGCCTCCCCTTGCGAAGTGTCGCCTGGATGTGGGCGAATCCGTTCGGATCCGCGCCGTTGTAATCTTTGGTATAGGAAATTCCCATCCGCTTTCCGGCTTCAATAAACGCATCGCAAAGCGGGTCTTCAAATGTTGTATAGCAGGATGTTAGAGGGCCGCCGGCACCGCGATAGGTATCTTCGCCTCCCTCCCAATCCTCGGATCGACGGAAATACGGCAGCACATCTGCATAGGACCATCCCGGTAATCCGTTTGATGCCCAACGGTCATAATCGCAAGGATGGCCGTGGTAATACGCCATTGCGTTGATGGTACTTGAACCGCCGATAATCTTGCCGCGCGCGCATTCTATTGCGCGTCCGTCCATAGATTCTGATGGCTCAGCGAAATACATCCAGTCGTGATCGCGACGCTGGAGAATACGTCCCCAGCCAAGGGGAATATGAATCCACGGATCACGATCCCATCCGCCTGCTTCGAGCAGCAGAACCTTCTTTTCCGGATCCTCCGTGAGCCGCCCGGCTAACGTGCAGCCTGCCGACCCCGCACCAACGATGATGTAATCAAAGCCCCCGATAACTGTCATATCCAACTACCCCTTTCGTGGAGGCGCTAACTTATTGGGAGCAGTGAGATTTGGAAAGATAGTGTTAGCGGATGGCGCGCCGCCGTCGGATGATGACAAATCCAATTAGCCCAAGACTAAACACAGCCAGCGCCCCCGGTTCAGGCACCGATGCTGCTAACCCGTACTGAAGATGGTCGACTTCAATGCCAAAAAACGAATGGGTGTGGCGGATGCTGATGCTGCCTATGCCGCCTGAATGTTCAAAGCCAAAAAAACTGTCTTCCGCCGTGCCGCCGTTGAAGCCACTTTGAGCGATGGTCTGAGGACCGCTTGTACCGATCAGTGTTCCTATACCGTCGAAGACTTCAAAAATTACATCGTTGACGCCATCAGTCCAAACAAGTCCGGCGTGAGTAGGCAACGCACCCAATGCGAGCTCATCGAACGTAAATGTGATTCCGGTAAATCCACTGCCGTGAGCCATGGAATGACCTGCTGTACCCGAGCCGTCTATTGAACCATCATCAGCGTCAACAGAAACGTTATTGGGATTTGGCAAGGATACAGCGGCACCCGAATTAACTGAAACACCGGGGGTGTTCAATAAACCGTCTTCAAAATCCTCAAGGTGAAAATACGAAAATGACGTGCTGGCCCACGGGCTATCCGAGGCCTGCAAATAAGGCGTTGGGCCGAGCAACGTGGCATGCGCCGGAAGCCCTGCGAAAAGCATACCAAACATACCGGATAAGCTGAGAATTCTTAGCAGTCGGAACATATGCGTAACCTTAATTTGTCACGCCAACCCCCACCCAATCTACTAAAAATCTCCAACAATTGAAATTGCAGAATTGTCGCAAAAATTAACCATAAGCGCGCTCCTCTTGAGTGATTACGACTGCTTATCGGATTTTCGAATTATCACCATGAACATCGGTTTAGATTGAAAAAAAACACAAAATTTTTGTAAAAATGTCTTGGGTTGGTGGATTGATCTTGAAATCAAAAGAAATGATCAAGAAGCCATGAAATTTATAAGATTAGCCGTTTTCAGCCTTTTGATATCCTGCGTGCACGCGCTGCCATTACAGGCGGTGCCGCTTGATATAAATTGGGCAAATTCGTTTTCAAACGTCGTGACCAATGGTGGGCCTTTTGATCCGGCAGTGGTGCTGGGCACGCCCGACGGCATTGCCTCCGGCCTTCATGAAGGCGGAGCAGGGTCCGATGGTATCGCAGAGTCAGCGACGTTTGGCGGCTTTGGCACCGGTGACAAAACCACTACAGATTCGGCATCTCTCGCCACGCTTCTTGGCGTCAGCGAAGCCGTCGTAAACCAGGCTGATTTTATCGCCTTCGATGGCCAGGGAGCACCCTTTCCTTTTAAAACCAGCGATTGGGAGTTTTCTGACGGGGTAAACACCTTCAACGTAAATTACACCGCCCTCAGCAGTCTTCCAGTTGGCGTTCTCGCTACCGGCTATATTCTCACTGCAGATTACGACAATTTCTTTGGCCCACTCACCTCCACGGCCTCCGCTGGCTTTGGATTCCTTCTGTTTGATATCGACGGCAATTCATCGGTCGATATCAATTCGGCAAATTTTACGGCTGATATCGCATCCGGCACCCATATATCAGCCAGTGCGGACCCCGACGCGATGGGCCGGATTGGCGCAGCCCGGCGCCAGAATTCGAGCATGGGGAAAGCGGGCGCAAAGGTGTCATAACATTTCCCATGGTAGTTTTATGACCTGCTTTCGCATGTCTTTGGTTGGGTTTTCTAACGGGCAATACCGCCTTACTATCGCGCCGAGTTTTGGCCATGACACGGTCAGCGATACGGTGCTGGTTTATCGAATTCAGCAAACGGTATAGCGCAAATCAGAGAAGTAGAGCTGGAATGCTGAGCGATGGGCTTCATAGGAGGACAGGAAAATTTTACGAGCAGATGAACTGATTATTGGTGTTTCGATTAACAACGTCACCGGCATAACCGGCAAAGCGTACGCTATGTCGGACCTCATTCATGCGGCAGATGAAGCTGAGGCTATGGGTTTTGATGCCGTCTGGGTGCATGACGCCATGATGGGCCGCCGTACAACCGCCGCCTACTGTCCCGTTACCGCCCTGTCGACAATAGCAGGACGCACCAAGCGAATTCGCTTGTGTACCGGCATTTTGACGCCGCAGGTCCGCAATCCCGTGCAGCTCGCCAATCAATGGGCGACTCTTTATGAGATTTCCGAAGGAAGGGCGATCATGGGCGTTGGTATGGGTGCCGGAACGCCTACCCTGATAAAACGCGAATTCGAGGGGCTCGCCGCGCTCAAACAGGGGCAGGAAATTAGCCCTGCAAAACTCTATGGCAAACGCGGAAAAGTGTTCGATGAATGTCTCGATGTAATGAGACAGCTTTGGTCGAACGACAAGATCGCCTATCACGGCGACTATTTCGACTTCAACGAAATTACCCTTGGCGCGGCAATACCCGCTGAGATGCCAACGGTCATTGTTTCCTCGGGTATCTATTTTCCGACGGAGCCGGGCGGCCCGGTCCATCATGCCTGGCGCGAAGAGCTCGCCGGCAGATGGCTGCCCGGGAAACTTAACAGGGTCGTCGATTACGGCGACGGTTGGATCACCGTTCATCTAACGCCCGAAGAATATGCCGAAAACTGGAAAAAGATCGAAGCCATGGGTGCGGAGAAGCACCCTGACAAGAAATTTATTCAGGCATTCAACTGTTTCATGAACGTCAATGACGATCCGCGCAAAGGCTGGGAAGGCATCCGCGACCACCTGGAAGATTTCCATGGGCCGCCGATACGCGATGATGTCGTTGATCGCTGGGCCGTTACAGGTCCTCCTGAGCAGGTAGCCGCACGAATCCAAGAATACATGGATGTTGGCGTGAGCGTCTTCCAGTTTGTTATTGGGTCGCCAGATCAGTTTGGCCAGATGCGCCGTATCGCTGATGAAGTTTTACCGCTGCTCAAGCGTTAGGCCCTGAAATATGCGTAAATATGCCGATCTGTGCCCGGCCGATGCGGCACCTCAACTTACATTCGATCTACCGGAGCTCCAGTATCCGGATAGGCTGAATGCTGTTGAGTGCGTTCTCGAAGAGGCCGTCCGGGCGGGGTGGTCAGACCGACCGGCGTTCTACGCAAATGACACCACCTATACATTCGATCAGGTCCGGCGCGAGGTGCACAAATTTGCTGGTGCATTTCGGAGCCTGGGCATCGACACTGGCGATACCGTGATACTTCGGATGCCCGATAGTATTGAATTGGTCTCTGCCCTCCTGGCGATTCAGGCGATAGGTGCCATCGCGGTGCCGACCTATGTTCAGCTTCGGTCAAAGGATTTGATTTATCGCTCGGAAGATGCGGAAGCGAAGCTCATTCTGGTTTCAGAGGAATTGCTGGAAGAGGCTAAACCAGTTGCGGATGCCCGCGACGGCAAAACCGAAATTGTAGTTTTTCCGGCTGACCCGGCCGGACAATTTCGCGGGTTCGCTGAAGCAATGCCAAGTGAAGATGCGCCGTTTGTGTATGCGGATATGGATGGCGAGGATCTTTGTTTGCTGCTCTATACGTCAGGCAGCACCGGTGAACCAAAGGGCACGTGCCATTGTCACCGTGATATGCTGGCCATCGCCGACAGCTATTGGCGGTATTCAATTGCACCAGGCCCAAACGATGTATTAGCTGGACCGCCCTCAATCGCGTTCGCGCTCGGTTTTGGATTGTTCATCTACTTTCCTCTGCGTCTCGGCCATGCCGCGGTACTTGAAGCCGATAAATCACCCGAAACAGCATTGGCACAGATCGAACGCTATGGCGTGACGATCTTCGCAGGCGTTGTTTCATATGTGAATAATCTTGCGCACCTGGCGCAGGAAAATAAGGCTGACATATCCTCGCTTCGCCGCGTCATGGTTGGCGGTGAACCGTTAACCGAGGCAAACGAGCGGAAATGGCTTGAACGAACCGGGATACCGCTGGAGCAGTTTTTTGGCACCACCGAAATGCTCCATGTCTTTTTATCTTCGAGTAACCCGTCAGACCCTCCTCACCCGGCAACTCTCGGACACACCGTACCCGGCTACGAAGTCGCCGTTTTGGACGCGGACAGCTTCGAGCCGCTTCCGGCGGGTGAGCAGGGATTACTGGCCACAAGGGGACCAACAGGGACGGTCTACTGGAATATGCCTGAGCAGCAACAAAAGGCGGTACGAAACGGCTGGAGTATTTTTCAGGATCTCGTCTGGGCTGACGATAAGGGAAACCACCATTACGTCTCCAGGCACGACGATATGATTATCTCATCGGGTTACAATATTTCGCCGGTTCAGGTTGAAGAAGCACTAACAAGTCACTCTTCGGTTATGGAATGTGCATGTGTACCGGCACCCGACCCCACCGGCCGCCGCGAGACAGTCGTCAAGGCGTATATTGTTACAGGCGATGGATCTGTTGAGGACGACGAGCTGGTGAAAACACTTCAGGACCATGTAAAAAAAGTCGCCGCGCCATATCTGTATCCACGTGTCGTGGAGTTCAGGGCCGAATTGCCGAAAACCATAAACGGCAAAATTCTCCGATCGCAGCTCCGGCAGGAAGCATCATCCTGATCAAAATTATTGCCAGATCTGGTCTTCCGATAAAGCGCTACCACAGGTGACGCCATTAATTGGTTTCAATGCGCGTTTCTATCGTATCAACAACCTTCAGTTTTCCATTTTCTGAGCGTCGAACAATTATCAACTCTCCCGAGCTCGGATAGACGCCCGTAAGCGCGGTGATATTTACCTGATGAGTCACGAGAATAACCGGATAGCGTAAATCCCGTTCCTTTATCCATGTGGTTAAGGCCACCGTCCGGGATTCACGCTGCTCGAAATCTCGAAAAAAAGAATTTAATGCTGTTAATTCGGTTACCGGCCCCAACGACAAAAGGCGTGCTGTTTCCAAACACCGGCACCACTGGCTGGAGAACACCGCAGGCCTATCTATCCCGTTCGCACGCAGCCGATCGCCAATGCGCTTTGCTTGCAGGCGGCCTTCGGCGGAGAGATTCCTTTGTGTCGCGCAATCTTTGACGTCGAATTCTTCGGGATCGCCGGTGCCGGGCGCGATCGCATGCCGAAGCAACGCGACATGTCCACTTGACTTGAGCGCCGCCCAACCGATTGCTCCATCTGCAATCGCGGCCCCAACGGAAAGAAACGTCAATGTTATCGCCAAGACAAAAATGGCTGATTTGTTAAAAGTGATTTTCCGTTCCATCTATAATTCCATTCGCCGAACTCTTGAGTTCAAAAACTCGCCACCGATCACAACCATTTGGTACTTCGCAAGTACCGGTTTTTACTTTACGAATTTCTCAACTGTGATAAAAAAACTATGTTGGGTTGGCGCCTGTTTCAACAAATATGACTGTAAAATTGTCATGGCCCGACCTCACCAAATAACGCCTGTTTGTATTCTGACGTTGCTCGCCCGGTTTGTTCGTGAGGCGCAGTCTATTGACGGCTCCGGCATTTTTTCGACGGCCGATTTTTTACGTGTCAGTTCACATCGCCGTGCTCATTCGGCATTTGACTTTTCAATAATATAGGAACGCAACAGTGACTAATTACATTGGAAGAGTATTCAATCCATTGCAAATTATGCGCGTGATCGCATTAGGCGCGGGAATATCGATCGCAACTCTATCAACACCCTCCAACGCACTTGTCCTGGCAGAATGGGCCTTTGAAAATGCAACGGCTGGTGATCCCACTGCAGCAGCCTCATTCACGGCATTGGGAATTGGAAATTGTAGAGCAACGCCTTTTCGATAGGGTCGGACACATATTCGGCGAGACTGAATTTGTCGAACACCATCGCGACAATGGGTTTGGCGATGTTGGCCGGTTTGTAGCTAATCGCTGTAATATTTCTGTTTTTGTGCTGGAGTTTTCCGAGCTGAAACGTCTTGGTGATCTTTTTGTCAGTGAGTTTCAGGTCTTTTATAGCGGCTTCAGAAGAAGGTGCAGTCCCAACAGTCATACCCGTTATCAGAAGCGCATAGAAAAGAATTCTAAATCGCGACGCTACAATTTGAAGAAAGTTTGACGCGAAAAAATTTCGTCCCGTGCCAACCGCTAAAGTCCCAACCATCCTGCTCCACCCTTTTGATAATGCGGGCGGGTCGTAGCCATTCAACAAATCAAATGATCGATTTGAGAAAAAATTTGTCTATCTTGAAGAGCGCCAACCCGATTCCAATTTCAAACACATCAAGGGCTGAACTACTCAACCCCCAACAAAACCAACCTTTTTTGAAGTTAGGTTTAAAAAACAAGTGTGGTAAGATTATGGTCAGAATGAGTTGGGGATAATCCGAAAATTCTCATGCAGCTCGTATCTACTTCCGCAGAGGTCTTACGCGACCTAAAGGTGCCAATGCCGGTTGCGGCGCAAGACCGGAAATCATTTCTTCTGCAAGCATGCGGCCCGTCGTCGGACCCATCGTAAATCCTTGATGACCGTGACCAAAGTTGAACCACAGGTTTTCGTGGGCGGGCGCCTTGCCGACAACCGGCAGCATATCCGGCATGCAGGGGCGGTTTCCAACCCAGGGGGTGCCCTCCACAACCGGTCCGAGATCGAATAGTTCTTTCACGGCTTCGACGCCTTTATAGAGTTGTCGCGGATCAGGCGGTGCGTTCTGGCGGGCGATTTCAGCACCGGAGCAAACCCGGATTCCTAATTCAGTCGCCGTAACAACGACGGCGTAGGCAACATCCATCATAGGCGCCCGCGGAAAAGAGCGATTTCCACCTTCCGGTGCAGCAAAATGAAGATGATACCCCCGCTTATGGAAAAGCGGGTTTTTATAGCCGAGCAGTGGAAGCATGTCCGAAGCCCACGGTCCAAGTGCGATCACCGCGTGCTCAGCGCTTAGTGGTCCCTCCGAACTCTGAACGGACCAATCCGAGGATGATTTGGAGAGCGTCCGCGCATCCCCTTCAACAATCACCCCGCCCCTCTCGACAAATAGTGCCGCATACGTTTTGACCAGACCGCCGGGGTCTCGAACCGACCAGGTATCGGTCCAATGAATGGATCCGACCAGACCGGGTTTTAATTCCGGTTCTGCTTCATGTAACGCCACCTTGTCTTCGATGCGAACGCCAACGCCGTATTCGCGATGTATGTACTCCGCATGCATTGCCGCTGCATCCAGACTCTCTTGAGACCGATGCGCCCGACGCATACCTGTTCGCCTAATCAGATGCTCGCTTTTGCTCTCTTCAATCAGTTTGGAATGATCCGGTATGGATTGCTCAATCAGTTGTGCATATTCCCTTGAGAGAATCTTGTGGCGCGCGGGGAAAGAATTCCGGAAGTAGCGATAGAGCGGCCCGAAGTTCGAGGGCAGCGCATCAAGATGATAGTGAACGTTATTGTCGGCACCGATGGCGATTTTAAACAGCGTCGCAATATCCAACGGTATTGGATAAGGCTCCACAGCCTCAGCCTGTATGGCGCCTGCATTGCCGTAGCTGGTTTCTGTTCCAGGAGCGGATTTATCTACCAGAATGACATCTTTGCCTTCGGCCTGGAGCGCCAATGCCGTCCCGACACCGACCATCCCGGCACCCAAAATTAAAGCATACGCCATTAGAACAACCTTGGCTTAGCCGCGCCGGCCATTTGCGGTTTCGCGTCAATCATCAATTGAGCCCCTACAGGTCCCCGCGGAGAAAGGCGCGGTGAACACCTCGCGATAATCATAACGACGTATCTAGTCAACAGTGATCGGTTGGAGTTTGGCGAAACTGCAACGTAGATCTCAATGTTTATATTGAAATTTTAATGGTGGGCGCGGCTGGGATTGAACCAGCGACCCCTACGATGTCAACGTAGTGCTCTCCCGCTGAGCTACGCGCCCGTCACCATTTTCGATACCCGGCATGTGATTAGTCTTTGCCGGGCGGGGCGTCTTTTATACTGAATAAGCGCCGGTTTGCAAGAAATGTGGAATTATCGGAAGTGGCCTTCAGGCGGCGAGAATCTTGTCGACCTCACCAACCAAATCCTTGAGATGAAACGGCTTCGAGAGCACCCGGGTGTCGTTACTGGGCTCCGCCCGTTTGGCATGCAATGCAACTGCGGCAAACCCGGTAATAAACAGGACCTTCAGACCGGGAATTTCTTCACCAGCACGACGTGCCAGCTCGATGCCATCGAGCCCCGGCATAACGATGTCCGCCAGCAGTAGATCGAAATCGAGCGTCTTCGCCATAATCTCCGCCATCGCGTCATTGCCATCGGCGCAATCGACAACGGCGTGCCCCGCACGCACCAGCGCCTTGGCAAGAAACTGCCGAAGGGAATCGTCATCTTCTGCGAGCAAAATTTGCGCCATACTCTAAATACCTGGTCACCTAACTCGAATTCCTGAACAGTGTAGAGCTTAGTCGAGCTTTCCTTGCGAAACGTTAATCCGACGCAAGAAATTTCGCTGCGAAAAACACTAAGATCAACGCATATCGGGACGCCGGACTATGGCGTGCCGATATTGAGAATGCAAATTGATGACAGAGCCGCCGCAAACGGGTAAATGACTGCTATGGCGAAGCAAACGAAATCTGATCCCGGGCAAAATGACCCGTTTGAGGTACTTGCGCCGGATCGGCAAATCGCACCCGTCGTCTTTGCCTCGCCGCATAGCGGAACAGATTATCCACCCGATTTTGTCGGCAGTTCACCGCTTGATTTGCCTGCACTTAGGCGGTCGGAGGACTCTTTTGTCGACGAACTATTTGCCGCAGCTCCGCAATACGGCATGCCGCTACTGCGTGCATTGTTTCCGCGCGCTTATATCGATCCCAATCGGGAACCCTTTGAGCTCGATCCCGGCATGTTCGAAGATGACCTTCCGGACTATGCCAACACCCAGTCGAGCCGGGTTCATGCCGGGCTTGGTACCATCGCGCGTCTGGTGAGTTCAGGTCAGGAAATTTATGGTGGCAAGTTACGTTTCAAGGAAGCAGCAGAACGGATCAATGCCAACTACCGCCCCTACCACCGTGAACTGCGTGAACTGCTGGATCAAACCCGTCAAACGTTCGGCTGCTATTTACTGATTGATTGTCATTCAATGCCGTCTGTTGGCGGGCCGCACGACCCCGATGCCGGGCGCCGACGTGCCGATGTCGTTCTCGGCGATTGTTTTGCCAGTGCCTGTAATGAGAAGGTTATCAGCACCGTAGAGAGCATATTTAAAGCACGAGGATATGACGTCTCCCGCAATAAACCATTCGCCGGCGGGTTTACCACACGCCATTACGGTTATCCGCAGCAGGGACGCCACGCATTGCAAATTGAGATCAACCGCGCGCTCTATATGGACGAAGCGAAGATCAAGCAGAATGACGGTATGGACAAAATGACCAGTGATATTACCGGTGTGATTGAGAAGCTGTCGGGCATTGATCGGAACGATCTGTTACCCGAGTAAATTCGCCCTACCGCATCCGTCCTCTTAACATTCCGTTTACTATTCTGGCATGTGAATTGCAGGAATCTTTCCGTATCAAATTTGAATACGGAGCGGATTCAGCGATGCAAGCCGTTGTCAGGTTCTGGTTGGGACATACTGTCAATATTGGTGTCATCATTGGCATTGCCGGTATTTTGTCGGCAAACCCCTTGCACGCCGCCGCACCTGTGGAATTGTGTAAATCCGCCGTCAAGCAGGCCGAACGTGAAAATCGAATGCCCAACATGCTGCTTCACGCTGTCTCGCTGGCAGAATCAGGGCGGTGGCACCGGAAAGAGCGGGCAAGTATTGCCTGGCCGTGGACGGTAACCGCCAAAGGAAAAGGTACATTTTACCGGGATCGAAATACTGCCATCCGCGCAGTAAAAAAACTGCAAAAGGAAGGCATCAACAACATTGATGTCGGCTGCATGCAGATCAATCTCCGACATCACAAATCAGCTTTTAAATCCTTGGAAGACGCATTTTCGCCAGCGGTAAATACCGAGTATGCCGCCAAGTTTTTAAAGAATTTGCGTAGACGCACCGGGTCTTGGGCACACGCTGTCGGCCGGTATCATTCAAGCAACTGGCAGGGGCGCGGCCGTCACTACTGGCGCAAGGTGCGTATATTATGGAAGAAAGAACGAGTGCGGGATTACAAGTTGCGGCGTGCAAAAGACATCGACGCCTACAAAAAACGCAAGCAGCTCGCTGAACGCTATGACCGGTGAATTTTAGAACGTCGCTTTAGCAGACATCGCCAGGCGACCGTCATGATTGAGGGCCCATAGTGTCGCTTCACCAGCCTCGCCCGGTGTGCCTTCAACTGTAAAGTCGTGGGTATCATAGATCGGCGATACAGCCCGCACGGAAAATGATTTCAGTGTTGAGTCGGGATTCTCGCGCCGAAACAAATCGAGCAGCAACGTAAAAGTAAGCGGGCCATGAACCAGGAGGCCGGGATATTTCTCAATCTCGGTTACGTAAGTGCGATCATAGTGAATGCGATGGCTGTTCATCGTCAGCGCCGAATAGCGGAAAAGGAGAACCGGCGACGGCTGGATCGTCCGTTTCCAAACAGCGTCCCCCGGAGCAGGCGGGGGCTCCGGAGCTACGGCATCCGGCTTGGCTTCTTCACGATAGACAACATCCTGAATTTCTGTTGTGGCAATGCCGTCCTCTCCTGAAATTTCGTGCTTTAGCTTAAGAAATACGAGCTGTCCGGTTTTGCCAACCTTCGGCGTTACCGACTCAATCGTCGTCACATTACGAATTGTCTCACCAACGTGAATTGGCTTGTGATAAGTCGCCTGCGTCCCGGCCCACATCCGGCGGGGCAGATCGATTGGTGGCAGAAAATCTCCTCGCTTGGGGTGGCCGTCCTCAGCGGTATCCCGCAGTTTCACAACTTCGCGGATATAAAACAAATGCCAGCCCGGCGGAATGGCATCTCCCTCCTTATAGGCCGGGTCATCGCGATCCAATGTGGCCGTTAGCGCATCCGCTTGATAAGCCGTGACCAGTGCTTCGGTTGAAGATTGTTTGCCGATCCAGGCTTCATATTGATCGCTCATGAAGAGAACTCCTTGCGAATTTTGTCAGTATGTTCGCCAATGCCAGGCACCGGACCAAGATCACGCGCTGTACCATCGATTGTTGCCGGGGGTGCTGCCATCGCTACCGGACCCGTTGGACTTTGCACTTCGACACGCCGCAATGCGGGATGCGAAGAAAGACCGGCAACATCATTAATTTCACCAAACGCGATCTGTGCGTCGCGCAATCGTTTTGTCAGTTCACCGCGTTCTACACCGGTAAAAACACCTATAATAATTTCATCCAGCGCTGGCCTGTTGGCGCAACGTGCCTCATTGCTGCGAAATTTTTTGTCCTCGGGCATATCGGGTCGTTGAAGCACTTCCGATGCCAGCCGTACAAATTCACGCTCGTTCTGAATTGAAATCAATATCTCGCCGCCATCCTGTGTCGGATAGGCGCCATAGGGCGCAATCGACGGATGATTTAGCCCGACCCGTGGAGGAATTTTGTTGCCATAGTCATACGTCAGCAGCGGGACATTCATCCAATCAGCCATCCCTTCGAATAGCGAGGTCCGGATAGCGCTTCCTTCACCTTTTTGATCGCGTTCGATAAGCGCCTCGAGTACCGCCATGTAGCTATACATGCCGCAAGATATATCGCAGGCAGAAACACCAACGCGTCCCGGCCCTTCCGGTCGGCCAGTTACAGAAGACAGGCCCGTTTCGGCTTGAACGAGCAAATCGTAGGCCTTCATATCGGCATAGGGTCCCTCTTCGCCATAACCCGAGATATCGACGGTTATTATACGGGGATATTTGGCGCGCAGCTCATCCGAGCCGAGACCCGCACGCGCTGCGGCACCAGGCGCAAGGTTTTGAATAAACACATCCGATTTGCTCAAAATGTTTTGTAGAAGTTCCGCGTCTGCTTCGTCTTTGATATTGAGGACGAGAGATTCCTTTCCACGATTGAGCCAAACGAAATACGCACTTTCTCCGTGGACAACGCTATCGTAACCACGCGCAAAATCCCCTTCGGATCTCTCAATTTTGATAACGCGTGCCCCGGCGTCGGCGAGACGCGACGAGCAGTAAGGGGCGGCTACCGCCTGCTCAAGCGAAACAACCAGAACACCGTCAAGCGGTTTGCTCATAAGACGGGCCCCTTAATAAGAACGAGGCAGGTCGAGAACGTGTTCTGCCAGAAAACTGAGAATTAAATTCGTTGAAATCGGTGCTATCCGATAAAGTCGTGTTTCCCGGAACTTGCGCTCAATATCAAACTCCTCGGCGAACGCGAAACCGCCGTGGGTTTGCATACACATATCAGCTGCTTTCCAGGACGCTTCGGCCGCCAGATATTTGGCCATGTTAGCCTCTGCACCACATTGTTCGCCCGCCTCATAAAGCTCCGCCGCCCGCTTCACCATAAGATCGGCCGCCTCTGTCTGGGCGTAACTTTCTGCAATTGGAAACTGTATGCCCTGGTTCTGCCCAATTGGTTTTCCAAAAACGTTCCGGTCACGGGCATAGTCTGCAGCCTTTTGAATAAACCAACGCGCATCGCCGATACATTCCGCGCCAATCAAAATTCGCTCGGCGTTCATGCCGCTTAGAATATATCGAAAACCTTTGCCTTCTTCGCCAACGAGGCTGTCTGCCGGAATACGAAGATTGTCAAAAAAGATTTCTGTCGTCGCATGATTAATCATGGTCCGGATCGGTTTGATCTCCAGTCCATTGCCAACCGCTTCGCGCATATCTACAAGAAAAACCGAGAGACCGTCAGTGCGTTTCTCAACCTCCTCGCGCGGCGTCGTGCGCGCCAGCAGAAGCATGAGATCGGAATGTTCTGCCCGGGAAGTCCAAATCTTTTGCCCGTTGACGATATAGGAGTCGTTGCCGTCCTTGACTGCCGTTGTTCTTAGGTTGAGCGTATCGGTTCCGCTGGTCGGCTCGGTTACACCGAAGGCCTGCAACCGCAACTCGCCCGTCGCAATTTTTGGCAGATATTGTTGTTTCTGTTCGTCCGAGCCGTGCCGAAGGACAGAACCCATCGTGTACATCTGCGCATGACAAGCCGCACCGTTGCAGCCTGATTTGTGAATTTCCTCCATGATGGCGGCGGCGGCCGTTATGCCGAGCCCGCTTCCGCCATACTCCTCTGGAATTAAAACGGACAAATATCCGTTGTCCGTAAGCGCTTTTACGAACTCGGTTGGATAGGTGCGCTCGCGATCTGTTTCGCGCCAGTATTCACCGGGAAATTCCGCGCATAGTTTGGCAACGGCATCTCGGATATCGTCGTAGTTTTCAGCCATCAGACACTCGCAATTCCTGTTGCTGCTGTTTGTACATGATCAACGCGTTCCTGCAAGGCTACCAAGAACCTTGACTCTCGCGCCGAGGCGCGGAACCCTCCCTGCGACTAAGGGAGAAAACATCCATGCCGATCATTAATCGCATCGCGGAATTTCACAAAGAGCTGACGGAGTGGCGACGTCATATCCATGCTCACCCCGAAACGGCCTTTGAAGAACACGAAACAGCCGAGTTTGTCGCGGGAAAATTAGAAGAGTTCGGTATTGAAATTGACCGGGGGCTCGCACAGACGGGCGTTGTTGGTACATTGAAGGGGAATCATGGCGATGGCCCAGCCATCGGTTTGCGCGCCGATATGGACGCCCTTGATATTCAGGAAACCTCAACCCACGACTACGCCTCGCAAAATCCCGGGAAAATGCATGCCTGCGGCCATGACGGGCATACAACCATGCTATTGGGAGCGGCAAAATATTTGGCTGAGACAAGAAATTTTGCCGGAACCGTCCATTTCATTTTTCAACCCGCTGAAGAATTCGCTGGCGGTGCACGGGAAATGGTCAATGAAGGTTTGTTTGAAAAATTCCCCTGCGAGACAGTGTGGGGCATGCATAACTTTCCGGGACAGGATGTCGGCACGTTTGCCGTCTGCCCTGGGCCATCAATGGCCGCTGCCGATACCATTGATATTGTCCTCCGCGGTAAGGGGACACACGCAGCATTCCCACATCAGGGTACTGATGTCATGGTCGCAGCCTCTCAACTCGTGACCGCACTTCAGACGGTGTCGAGCCGTACCATGGATCCGATGGAATCCGTCGTGGTTTCAATAACGCAAATTCACGCTGGCGAGACTTACAACATCATACCGGAGGAAATCACCCTCAAAGGAACTGTCCGCTCATTCAAAACGGAGGTTCAGGATGTCGCAGAACATGCCATCCGCCGCCTGACAGATGGTGTCGCAGCAGCCTTTGGAATGACCGGTGAAGTCACATACACCAGAGGATATCCGGCGACCGTCAACAGCATGACCGAAAGTGAATTTGCCACACACGTTGCCGCGGATATCGTCGGTGAAGAAAATGTCCTGACCGATCTACCACCAAAAATGGGCGCTGAGGATTTTTCCTTCATGCTCAATGAAAATCCAGGCTGTTATATATGGGTCGGCAATGGGCCGGGCGAAGGCGGATGCTATCTGCACAATCCACAATACGATTTTAACGACGAGATTTTACCAATCGGTGCAAGCTATTGGGCACGCCTTGCTGAAATGCGATTGGCAAAAGGCGCATAAACATGCTCGACGAAGAGCGGCATAAACGAAAAGGTCTCGCCAAGACATTTCCTGAATCTGAGGACTGGCAGGATCCCGCGGAAGAGCTGACCAATATCAAAATTGATCATCCGCTCTATCATCATGCGCCTAAAATTTCCGTAGCGATCGGAATCCTGGCTGCCATCGCAATCTTTATTTTTCGCGGAGAAGCGCCATGGTGGATGCCAGTTTTCGCTGGCGGAATCGTAGCTGCGGTGATGTTCAGACTGCTACGCCCGCGCTTGCGGCACCCCTCTATTGAAGACGAGATTTAGCCCGGGAAATAACCGTTCTTAAAAGCCCAAAGCCAAGTGTAGGCGATTTTTTCGTTGTACAACTCCATCATGCCGTAATGGCCGTATTTCGGCACAAAGACGACATGCGCGCGCGTTCCAGCTGCTTCATATTTGCGGCCCATGAAGACCTCTCGCTTGTCTTCCTCGTTGTCGCCAGCAACCCAATGACCTTTATCATCGCCACCAACCATCAAGAGAACGTTGATCGACTTTAGCCATTCGGGGTCAGGATCGTCGAGATGATCGAAATACTCATCCCGCGGCAAACCGGTGATCGGCGGGTATTGCTCCAAAAGTTCGGGTACGACCATGTGCTGGTTATCACATAAACCCGTTTTCATTTGAGAGCGAACCGGCTCAGCCCATTTTACAAAACCTTCAGCACCGCCCCACGGACATAGTACCGGATCGCTGACATAGCCTGCTTTGGCAAATGCTTCGGCGGATCTTTTTGACATTTCATCGAAGCCCTTACGCCCATCGCCTTCCGCTCCGGTAGCATCACGCCACTCCTTGCGCCAGCCGTCCGGACCACCGCTGCCCCATCCCAAAATACCAATGACCGAAGCTGTTTTCGTAAAACGATAAAGATGCGCGGCCATCGGTCCGCCGGTCGAATGACCGTGGGCGAGAATTTTGCGGCCCGCCAGGTGTTCGTCCACCAGTTGGGCTGAACCCTGCAAAATTACATTGAACGTGCACTTTAAATTACGATCGTAAATTTCCTCGTCCGAAAGCTTCTCATCCAGCAAATACCAGGGCTGCCGGTCAGCAACGCTTTCCTTCCAAACCCCACCGGGTGGGTAGTGGCCTGGATAGGTCAAGTTGAGAACTTTGAAACCCTGTGAAGCCAATACGCGTGGCAAGCCCGGGCGACCATCGGGGGTCTGGTCTTTGCCATAGGAGCTGCCCGCACCGCCGTGGAACATGACAATAGCAATATCAGGTTCGACTTCCAGCGACGGTGTATAGAGGATGCCCTGAATATCCCAGTCGTAGCCATTTCGGTTAAAGCGGGTGAAGACGTCTTTCTGGGAGAACGCTACCTCATCGTACGGTGCATTTACTTCCAGCCATTCGTCCCAATCGAGCTTGATGAGGAGCTCGTCGCCAGTTAATCCGCTGAGTACTTTTTGGATCGAATCCGGTGCGGCGTCAGTCATCGTTACTCTGCCGCCTGTGAAGCATTTTCCGCCGCCGACAAATGATCGCGCAACATATTCACGAACATTTCCGGTTTCTCAAAGGCAATCTGATGCCCGATGCCTTCGATGATCTGATGGTTGATACCGGGGTACGCGTCGGCGATTTGTTTGACAAATTCCGCCGGGGCTGAGCGATCATCCGTGCCAGCGATAATTAAGCCCGGACAGGCGAGCGGCGTAACGAAATCAAAAATATTGCAGCGGATCAGGGCACCCGCGAGTTTTAGATGACCTGGTACCTTTACCTTCGCGGCAAATGCGATAGCCGCCTCGATAGCGGCCGGATCGGCGTTTGGCGAGAGTGAGTTAGGTGTCTTCTTCTTTGCCACCTCCTCCGGTCCCAGCTCTTCAAAATCTTTAGCGCGCGCTGCGATTGCAGCGTCTTGCTCTTCCTTGGAATCCGCGCCATTTCCGATAACGGCTTCCGCCAATGTCAGGCTGGTCAATCGTTCGGGATGCGCTTTGTGGAAAAGCGCCGAAAGGCAAGTGCCCACCGAATGCCCGACAAGATGGAACCGATCAAGTCCCAGCGCGTCGAAGAAACGTTTGGCAACGATGGTGTAATCCCGGATTGACGGTTCTTCTTCCGGCATCTCAGACGACTCGTTGTAGCCCGGCGCATCCCAGCCGATCACACGATAGCTGTCAGAGAGTCCTTCATAATGCGGGGCCCAGCTATCGGAACGCCCGCCAAGACCGTGTAAAATAACAACCGGTGTGCCACTCCCCGCTTCGCGGTATGAGATTGTCCGGCCATCGCCGATTTCCACGGTTCTGAGCTCAGGAACTGGCATCGCATTCTCCTCCATGACTGGAATTTGAGCGGAGTATGCGCTGCTGATAGGTCACGATCAAGTAACGGAAATAAGTCTAACTGCGATCATCTGACCCCTTGCAATTAAAATGTTATAATATAACATAACATTCTTCTAAGAGGGGTTAGACCAGCCATGCTGAAAGCAAAACCTGCTTCAGTTAGCCAGATTGTACTTTTTGCGGCCATTATCGCCGCGCTTCAGATATTTGCCCTCAGCCACAGTGCCGCCCATGGCGATATCGATCATTCGCATGATGGCGTGCCATGTGTTTTTCAGACATCGAGTGACTCTGGACAGGATGTCCCGGCACGTTTGGGTCCTCGAGCGAACGGCACGGTTTTGCCCGTGCGATTTTTGCGCCAGAACACGCAACAAGTAATTCCAGAAAGCGGAGTTGCCGACGGCATCCGCGATCCTCCCATCATTCGCATTTAATTCAACAAGAATGGGGCGTTTAACAGCCCTGTTGTTTCTCCAGAAAAAAGGAAAAGATCATGACTTCACGTTTCATACGTGCTGTGGCGGCACTTGCCGTCCCGATATCTGTGGCAGCCACACCTGTGTATGCAGCAGACAAACAAGACCTAAATAGGATTCTCGGCGAAATTCAGGCCCTTAAAAAAGCCTACGAAAACCGAATTGCAACATTAGAAAATAAAATAAAAAGCCTTGAACAAAAGAAGGCCGTTACCGGTAAAAAAGCGACTCCGGCGAGCGCAGGAAAATCAATTAAGGACAACTCCTTTAATCCATCTCTCGGTATCGTCCTAAATGGCCGTGCTTCGACGTACTCGGAAAATAGTTCTGAAATTGCCGGATTTGGTATCGGCGAGGAAGGCGAACGCGGCAGAGAGGGTTTGGCAATTGACGAATCCGAAATCAACTTTTCGGCCAATGTCGATGACAAGTTCTACGCAAGCTCGACGGTCGCCATTGTCCGCGAGGAAGGAGAAGACAAGGTCGAACTAGAGGAAGCTTATTTGCAAACACTGCCCGATGCCGGACTGCCGGACGGCCTCCGTATAAAGGCAGGCCGGGCGTTCTGGACTCTCGGCTATCTCAACGAGCATCATGCTCATGCCGACGATTTCGCCGACCGGCCTTTGCCCTATCGCGCGTTCCTCAACAAGGCATTTAATGATGATGGCGTGGAAATTTCCTACGTGGTTCCGGCGGATCTCTTCATCGAGTTTGGCGGCGGTGTCTTCCGGGGCGATGATTTCCCGGCGGGCGATTCCGTCAGTGGACTCGGTGCCTGGTCTGCCTACGGTCGAATTGGTGGCGATATAGGTGACAATCAGTCCTGGCGCTTAGGGGCGTACACGCTGCATACCGACGTTAATGGCCGCTCGACAAATGAAGGCAACGTCAACTTCATCGGTAAATCGAACCTCTATGCTGCTGATCTCCGCTATACCTGGGCACCGACAGGCAATGCCAAAAATAGCGAGCTGATCCTTCAAGCTGAGTATTTCAACAGAAATGAAGAGGGTACCTATAGCGATAGCGAGGCCAGCACTGGCAACGTAAATTTTGATGACAGTTCACAGGGTTGGTACGCGCAGGCGGTGTACAAGTTTGCGCCGTCCTGGCGTATTGGTGCACGGTACTCGCAACTGCTGGCAGCTGATACACCTGCAGGGCTGACGGGAAGCGCGCTCGATTCAGCCGGACATGACCCTTATACCATGTCGGTAATGGGCGATTGGACAAATAGCGAGTTCGGTCGAATCCGTGTCCAATATAATCGTGAAGAGTTGTCGGACGGGCGGGAAGACAACCAATTCATCCTGCAATACATCATGAGCATAGGCGCTCATTCTGCACACGCGTTTTAAGGAGACGTGTATGTTTAGGAAATTATGTATTGTTCCAGCAATATTGGCGGGGTGGGCATTGCCCACCCCGGCAATTGCCGATCTTCGTGTATTTGCCTGCGAACCCGAATGGGCCGCTCTGGCAAAGGAAATTGGCGGCGATAAAGTCTCCGCATATTCCGCAACACATGAAAAACAAGACGCTCATCATGTTCGTGCCCGGCCAAGCCTTATTGCCAAAGTTCGCCGCGCCGACATGGTTTTCTGCTCAGGGGCGGGACTTGAGGTCGGTTGGCTGCCGCTATTGATGCAACGAGGTGCCCGAGCAAACGTTCGACCCGGAAAACCAGGACACTTTATGGCCGCCCAGCACGTGGCCGTCCGTGAGATACCAGCCGTCGTCGATCGCAGCTTGGGTGACGTCCACCCTGAGGGCAATCCGCATGTTCATCTCGACCCCAGAAACCTTATCGTTCTCGCCCGTGAACTCACGAAACGGTTATCGGCGATCGACTCTGAAAACAAACCCACATACGTTCAAAACTTTAGCAACTTTGAGCGTCGTTGGTCTGCAAACATTGAGGGCTGGAACGCCAAAGCGGCAGGCCTGAAGAACATGCCTGTTGTCGTGCATCATAAGTCCTGGAGTTATCTGATCGGTTGGCTGGGTCTGAATGAAGTCGGATCACTTGAAGCCAAACCCGGTATTCCCCCGACCGTATCGCATTTAAGAAACCTCCTGAAAACAGCATCCGCTGCAAAGGCCAAGGCTATTTTGCGAACGCCCTTCGATCAGTCTGACCCCTCGAACTGGTTGGCAGGCAAGACCAATATTCAGGCGCTGGTATTGCCCTTTACAGTTTCCCGGAATGCCAAACCGGGAGCCCTAAAGAACCTTTTTGATGACATTCTTTTACAATTAGAAAAGGCCAATCGTCATCCTTGAGAACCTTGAAATCGTTTTGCCTGCAATGATTGCCGGGCTGATGGTGGGAATTTTACATGTCCCGCTGGGCATCGAAGTCCTTCGCAGAGGCATCATTTTCATCGATCTCGCCATCGCGCAGATCGCCGGTCTGTGTGTCGTGCTGGTTAATCTCTGGGCGCATGAAGCATCCTGGTTTATTACCCAAAGCGCTGCAATGCTCTCAGCCCTCACCGCAGCGTTCTTTTTCAGATGGATTGAAAAGACGGTACCCAAAGAGCAGGAAGCGGTCATCGGTAGCAGCTTTATCGTCGCGGCGGCAGGGGTCCTACTTGCACTCGCCAACCACCCACATGGAGGCGAAGAAGTGCAGCATATCCTTTCCGGCCAAATTCTATTTGTGTCATGGGATCATATCCTTGCGTCATCCCCAATTTATATCGCCGGGCTTATTCTCTGGTTTGTTGTGCCCGCGATCCGTCTCGGCATCTGGTTTTTTGTGTTGTTTGCAATTGTCGTCGCGGCGTCGGTACAACTCGTCGGGGTTTACGTTGTATTTGCCAGCCTGATCCTGCCTGCTCTGGCGGTTAACCGTCCAACACCGAAGACACTGCAGATCGCTATCACGTTCAGTGTACTGTCGATCATTAGTGGCATCGCCCTGTCTGCGTTGTTGGATTTACCATCAGGGCCCGTGATCGTGTTTGCATTTGCCGCGGTTACAGTCATAGCCCGAATAGCGCCGCAACGAAGCGCTTCACATTGACAACAAGCCTTTGTCCGCCATGATGGAGCAAATCAAACGGATTTGACTTCAGGAGACAATAATGGCCGGAAAGGTCGATGAATTTGCTGGTGTAAAACTCCCGCGCTCGCCGGTCTACGGCACCAAAGGCATGGTCGTCTCAGGTCATTCCCTGGCCTCGACATCAGGTCTGCGGATGTTGGAACGCGGTGGTTCCGTTGTCGACGCGATGATTTCAACCTCGGCCGTTTTGTGCACGGTGTTACCGCATGCGACATCGTTCGGTGGCGATGCATTCATCATTCATCACGATGCAAGCGTGGGTAAAACGCAGGGGCTGAATGCAAGCGGTTACGCACCAGCCGGTGCGACACCTGAATATTATAAAGACGGTATGACGGTGCATGGGCCTAACGCAGCATCGGTGCCCGGCATCGTGCGCGGTTGGGAAAGGCTGCATCAGAAACATGGCAAAATGCCGTGGAAGGATTTGTTCGCCGACGCCATTGATCTTGCTGAGAACGGTCATCCGGTTTCACGGGTTCTGACAAGCGCGTTGCGGTTGTTCGACCATGTCGGCAAGGACCCCGGCTGCGCGGCACTATACATGCCGGGTGGTGTGCCGATGAATCCGGGCGACATCGTAAAACAGCCAGCACTGGCCGAAACCATTCGCGACATCGCTGAGAATGGCAGCGATGTCTACTACGAGGGCCGCATCGCCAAATCACTTGGCGAATACTGTCAAGCCAATGGAGGATTGTTGTCGGCAGCGGACTTCGAAGGTTATGAGCCGGAATGGGTCGATACGATAAACACGGATTACCGTGATCTCGACGTCCACGTCATGCCGCCCAATTCCTACGGTGTCCTGATGCTGATGCAGCTCAATGCCATCAAGGAACTTCCGCAGGAGGCCTTCAATGGCCCTGATGAAGAGCGGCTGGCCTACCTCATGGCGGCAGCGAGAGCAGCGTTTGATGAGGGCATTCCCTATATTTGTGACCCCGCCGTTCATCCGCCGCCGATCGATGAATTGTTGGGCGGCCAAATGACCAGCAAGCTTCAGGCAGCGGTGCGCGCCGCAGCCCCCGGCCAACATCAACGGTCGGGCGTTGGGGGCACCAGCTGTATTACACTGGCCGACGGCGATGGCAATGCAATTTCAGTCGTCCAAAGCGTTTTTCATGTTTTCGGCTCCGCATTCCTCGATCCGGGTACAGGGATCCTGCTCAACAACAGGATGACAGGCTTCGTTACAGACCCTGAACATCGCAATGTCGTGGCACCGCACAAAAAACCGAGCCATACGTTAAATCCCGTCATGGCGTTTAAAAACGGTAAGGTAAAGTATCAGCTCACGACACCTGGAGGACCCGCGCAAACTATCTCCAACATTCAGATGCTGACCAATATGGTCGATCGGGGTATGGAGATGTCAGCCGCCATTGAAGCACCGCGCTGGTCTATCGACGGAAAAGCCAACATTCTGATCGATGACGAGTTTCCGGATTCTGTGGAGGACGCCCTTACAGAGCGCGGTTTTGAAATAGGCCGTGCGTCTGGTGCCTCCTATTTTGGATCGTCGAAATGTCTTGAGGTTCTCGATAACGGTGTTCTCGTTGGTGCAGCCGATCATCGGCGCGAGGCCTATGCGGCTGGCCGCTAAAATCGCGATCCTTCAATGCTGATTAGGAACGCCAAAGTAATTACCTGCGACGATTCGTTTTCGCTACATGACGCGATAGCAATTGAAGGCGACAAGATTGCGGCTGTCGGTCCGGCGGAAATACTGGCCGCTGACTACACAGCCAGCCAAACAATCGATGCCGGCGGGCGGGCGATCATTCCGGGCATGATCGATGGCCATTCACATCTTGATCGCGAGGGCCTGAAGTCGATTTTTCCAACTCTGTCAGGCTGCAAGTCGATTGACGACGTACTGGAGCGGATTGAAGCGCTTGCAGCGGCCGCCGAACCAGGGGATTGGATCGTCACGATGCCAATCGGAGAGCCGCCCTACTATTTTGATGTCCCAGACAATCTTGAAGAAAAGCGTTGGCCAACCCGTGAAGAACTTGATCGCGTATCTCCGAACAACCCCGTCTATATCAGACCGATTTGGGGCTACTGGCGGCATATCCAACCTCTAACCTCAATAGCAAACTCACTGGCATTGAAGGAAGCCGGTCTGGAATCCCACCCGGGCGACCTGCCGGACATTCTTGAGTTCGAAACCGATGGCAATGGTGCCCTAAATGGCATCATTCACGAACATACATTTGTCCCTGTGGTGGAGCTTGCCTACCTTCGGACGATGCCACGGTTTGGTCATGACGACAGGGTCCAGGGCATCAAGCGCTCGATGAAGAAATACAACTCCAGCGGGACAACAAGCGTCTACGAAGAACACGGTTGCGCCCAGGAACTGATCGAGGCTTACCGCGCCGTAAATGCGGAAGGAAATGCATCGGTAAGAGCCACTCTGGTCTATAGTCCCTCCTGGCACTTTGCCAACAAAGACGGATATGAAAAGGCGTTCTCCGAATGGTCCGACTGGATCGGAGGATTGCGTGGTGACGGCGATCACTGGCTGGCGGTTGCGGGGATATTCACGGATTTTGGCGTTACCCCGGACAACCTCGTTCGCAACCGTGCAGCCCCCTATACGGGCTGGTCGGGCTTCAATTACGACAGTGGTATCCCGGAAGACGGAATAGTGGACTATTTGGTGTCAGCTGCACGACACAATATACGCGCAAATGCTATCTGGATGGACTTTCTGGAACATTTCGAAGCTGTGGATAAAATCATACCTATAGCTGATAAACGCTGGGTAATGGGCCATTTAGACCGTGCAACGGAATACCAGATTGAAAGCATGGCAAACCTCAAGCTGGCAATGACGTCCCATACCAACCGCTACATATACAAGTACGGTCACATCGTCCGTGATGAGATTGGTGAAGCCCGCGAAAATGAAATTGCACCGCTCAGAAGTGTTATCGAGGCCGGCATTCCGATATCACTGGCAACCGATAATGTTCCGACAACGCTGTGGTATCCGGTGTGGCAAACGGTAACCCGCTACAACATGTTTATCGATGACCAGATAGCACCAGACCAGGCATTAACGCGCGAACAGGCTATTCAGTGCGCTACACGCAATGGTGCTTATCTAACCGGAGAGGAAGACGTTAAGGGAACGCTGGAATCCAGCAAGCTTGCCGACATTGCGATCCTCGATAAAGACCCGTTGAGCTGTCCTGAAAATGACCTCAAAGACATCACGGCCGAGATGACAATTGTCGGCGGAAAAGTCGTACATGATACCGGCAAAATTGAGCAAATATCGTCATGAAATTGGAGCAGCTTGATACGCCTGTACTGGTCGTCGACGAAGATGCCTTTCTTCGCAATATGAAACGTATGCAAGAGATCGCTGCGGGTGCGGGGATAGCCTATCGTCCGCATGCCAAAGCCCATAAGTCGCCGGAGATCACCAAAATGCAGCTTGATGCCGGTGCCGTTGGCGTTTGTTGCGCAAAACTCGGCGAAGCCGAAGTACTCGCGTCACATGACATCAAGGATATTCTCATTACGACGCCGGTCATCGGCATTTCCAAGCTGACCCGGATGATGCAGATCGCAAATAAAGCCAAGATCTCGGTTGTCGCCGATAATCCCGACAATATTGCGGAAATGGCGGCGGTTGCGCAAACCTGTGGCGTGCGGCCGGATGTCGTCCTGGAGGTAGATGTCGGACAGGGACGTTGTGGTCTCCCGCCTGGTGATTCTGTTCTTGAGTTGGCTTACGAAGTGATGAATGCAGACTGGCTCAACTTCAAAGGTCTACAGGGATATCAGGGTGCCATCCAGATGACTGCCTCCTTCGCTGAGCGCGACGCAGCAGCGCGGAAAGCCGTCGGGCTATTGACCGAAACAGCAGACCTGATTCGGAGCGCGGGGTTACCGCTCGACTATTTGACCGGAGGCGGCAGCGGTACATCGGTAATCGATGCCGCTTCGGCAGGCCTTACCGAACTACAGCCGGGCGGTTACCTGTTTATGGATTCCCGCTATCGCGAAATTGAATGGGATGATGGAAATAGCATTCCATTTGAGCAATCTCTGACCTTGATGGCGTCTGTTATTTCCCTGCCGGAACCGGGACGTTGCATTCTCGATATGGGGTTGAAGGCAATCAGCACCGATGGCGGACCGCCGGCTCCGATCGACATGCCGGGAGCGGAGTTTAAATTTGCTGGTGAGGAACACAGCGAACTAACATTCGCAAACGGGAATTGTCCGCTAAAGCTCGGAGACAAGGTGACATTTGTGCCGACCCATTGCGACACAACTGTGAACCTTTATGATCGGTTTGTTGCCTATAGTGGTGATGAGGTCGTCGATGTCTGGAACATCACGGCGCGCGGCAGAGTTCAGTAATTATATCAATGAAAACAATATCTTAGGTAAACCGGGAGACGTTGATGACCAGTCCGGCCGCTGCAATTTTTAACGCGAAGACGATTGCCATCGTCGGTGCCACGGAAAAATCTCATTGGCCGCGCAACATTTTTGCCAACCTAGAAAAGTCGGGCTATAGCGGCAAAGTCTTTCCGGTGAATCCAAAGCGCGATGAAATTTTTGGCGTTCCCTGCTACCCCGACCTCGCATCCCTACCTGAACCCGCCGATCTCGCTCTGATGATCATTCCTGCTCCGGCGGTAGAGGGCGCATTGCGCGTCGGTGCCGAGAACGGATTAAAAGCAGCCGTTATTTACGCATCAGGATTCGGCGATGGCGGGCGTGAAGAGTCCATAAAACGCGGGGCTGCTTTTAAAGAGGCGCTTGGAGAAATCAATGTCCCGGTGTGCGGACCAAACTGCATGGGTCTCGTCGGCGTTCGCGAGAATATTTATTGTTATCCGCATGAGCACGTGAGCGGCCTGGAGCCCGGCCCCGTGGCGCTCATCACGCAATCGGGCGGCACGCTCAGCTATTACGCCAAGGCCGGCCAGGAACGCGGCATCCGCTTTTCATATCTCATTTCTTCGGGCAACGAACTGAGTCTTGATCTCGCCGACTATATGAATTTTGTGATCGACGATCCTGAAACCAAACAGATTTGCCTGTTTGTAGAGGGTATCCGCAAACCTGATGAGTTTATGAAAGCTGCTGGGCGTGCGTTGGAAGCGGGCAAGCCAATGATCGCGATTAAAACCGGCAGATCGCAGAAGTCTCGCGAAGCCGCTCAATCCCATTCTGGCGCGGTCGCGGGTGATTATGCTGCATATGAAGCGGTGTGCGAACGTTACGGAATCATCAACTGCGAAACACTGGAAGAGATGGTTGAGATGACCCTGACCTTTCAGCAGGGCCGACTCCCAAAAGGGCCAAGAATTGCTTTTATGACAACGTCTGGCGGCACGGTGGACCTGTTACATGATTATTGCGAACAGGAAAAGACGGTCGTCGCCGACCTTGCTACAGAAACCGTTGAAGCAATTCGTCCTTTCGTACCTGCCGACTGCCACATCACAAACCCAATCGATACAGGCGCGCCGGTTGGTGTCTCGGGGAAATCGGCACCGGCGGAAATCTGCAAAGCCTTTGCAGCAGATCCCGGCGTCGACATGGTCGCCTGGTGCAATAACATGCCCGGTTCCGCGCGCAGTGCGGGCGCGTTGGGTGAAGTGAAAGAGCTGGTCGAGTTTACCGAAAAGCCGGTCATTTCCTTTGCACGTATGCCACATCAGATTCCAGATGGCGGGCTTGAGTTCCAAGAGGCAGCGAACATGCCCTTTATCCAGGGCACACGTATTGGGGTGCGGGCCATGAATGCGCTTTGGTTCCATGCCGAGCGAGCAGGCAGAAAGACGCCAACGCCACCTGCACCAAATGGCAAGAAAGAGAATTGCAGCGGTGAGGCGTTGGAAGCCGCCTTGGAAGTGAAAGGGCTCTCCTCGCCGAAAACAGCGCGGGCAGCAAATAGTGATGAGGCAGGTAAAGCGGCGTCACAGGTTGGTTTTCCCGCGGCACTCAAAATCATCTCCCCCGAAGCCAGCCACAAAACCGAGGTCGGTGGCGTCGCCTTGAATATCACGGACGAGACCGCAGCCAATGCCGCCGCTGACAGCATGGCCAAAAAACTTCATGCCATCGATGCCAACGCCACAATTGAAGGGTTCCTCGCGCAGGAAATGGTGTCTGGCGTTGAATTACTGATTGGTGCGCGCGAAGACGATCAGTACGGGCCCATTCTGATCGTTGGCGCCGGTGGCGTAATGGTGGAGCTCGTCAAGGACGTCGCCCTCAGGCTCCTTCCAGCGAGTGAGGATGACATCAACAATATGCTCGCAGAGTTAAAAGTGTCGTCGATGCTTGACGGGTTCCGCGGCAGCGGACCCGCGGACAAAGACGCGCTCATCGCAAGCATCAAAGGGCTCAGTGAGTTTTTCCTGGACCATCGGACCTGGCTTTCCGATATCGAAATCAACCCGCTGATGGTTCGCCCCAAAGGGCATGGTGTCTGTGCCGTCGACATTCGAACGGTAAAGAAATAAAAAACGGCCTCTCGATCGAGAGGCCGTTTTCGTTCTTTCAACTCAGATGGAGAGTTATCTCCGGCGAGCTGTTTTCTTACCAGCCTTCTTTTTTGTTGCCTTCTTCTTTGCGGTTTTCTTCGCCGCTTTTTTCTTTGCTGCCTTCTTACCCTTCTTAAGAGCGAATGGCTCAAAGGTTGGTTTATAGCTTTTCTTGTCGAGGAATTGGCTCAGTCCAGTATTATAGGAATCCTGCTCGTCGCCGACCTTGATCGCCTGCCCTTTCGCCGCGAGGTAGTCGTAAGACTGATCGAAATCCATGGTGCGAACCTGCCGAACCGCATGCTTGGTTGCACGGAGCACCGCAGGGCTTTTCGCCATGAGCTTCTGCGCTAGCTCAATCGTTTTATCAACGAGCTCTTCTTTCGGAACCGAGAAATTGACGAAACCGATCTTCTCGGCTTCAACACCGTCGAATGGCTCGCCAAGGCAGCAATAGTAAAGAGCTTTGCGAGGCATAATCGTGTCGGAAACGACCTTGGAGACCAAAGCGCCCGGCAGGATGCCCCAGTTCACTTCAGACAGCGAAAATACGGTGTCGTCTGCGGTAATAGCAAAATCAACCGCACATAGCTGCATAAAGGCACCACCAACGCAGTAACCCTCGATCATCGCTATGGTTGGTTTGTCGTATTTGTAAAGCCGTTCCCAACGCCAGCGGTTCGCTGCTTCAGCTGCCGCCTTGCGGCCCGCAGGGTTGTTTTCATTAGCACGAAAGAATTCCTTCAGGTCCTGACCGGCGCTGAAATATCCGCCCGCACCCGCGATCACAACGACACGCGTGGCCGGATCGGTTTCCAGAACCTTCAGCGTTTCATCCATCTCATAATGGAGTTGCGGGCTCATCGCATTCCGTTTTTCGGGCCTGTTCAGCCAGACCCAAGCAATACCGCCCTTCTTCTCTACTTTTACACACTTCATCTTCTTCGCAGCCATTAACTGTCTCCTAGAGTTCAGATTGAAAGAATAGTTCAGATAAATATTCTAATCGCCATACTCGCGATAAAACGCCCGCGCAATAACCATACGCAGAATTTCGGGAGGTCCTTCGGTAATAACCATCGACCGACTATCCCGCCACAACTTCTCGATTGGAAGGTCAGTCGTCAGCCCCATGCCGCCGTGATACTGCATTGCCAAATCACAAACCCTAAAGGCGTGCTCGTCACCCTTAACCTTGGCCATGTAGGACTCATATCGGATGTCTTCGCCCGCGTCCGCTTTGGCGGCAACATTATGAACGAAGAGGCGCAGCATTTTGGTATCCATCCAGCTATCGACCATACCGAACTGAACGGCTTGGCGTGCGGAAAGTTTCTTTCCAAAGGTTTCGCGCTGGTTGGTGTAGGCGCCTGTTAATTCCATACAGCGTTCGGCGACGCCGATGCCGCGCGCGGCATGCCGTATCCGACCTGCGGTGATCCAGGTCTGGCCAAATTTGAAACCCTCACCCTCAGCACCGACCATGTTTTCAACAGGAACCCGAACATCCTCGAGAGCAATTTCCCACGGCCGGTCATCCATCATCATCTGTTGATAACGAACCAGCTCGACACCTGGTGTATCGACGTCAACCAGGAACGTCGAGATGCCGCCACGTGACCCTTTCGTACGATCGGTGGCCGCCTGAAGTTGCAAGAAATCTGCTTTGTCGGCACCTGTAATATATCGCTTGTAGCCGTTGATGACGTAATGGTCACCATCGCGAACCGCGGTTGTGCGCATTCCACCGGGATCGCCACCAGCATCCGGTTCTGATTGCGCAAAGGTGCAATTTTTTTCGCCCTTTAAAACGGGAAAGAGATATTTTTCTTTTTGTTCATCATTCAGAAAATAAAGGATCGGGCTTACAGCGGGCCCAAAGATATGTCCGCCACGGGTCGGAATGGCAATGGTGCGGCCCATTTCTTCCCACACGACACATCGCGCTAACAGGTTCATGCCCATGCCACCGTACTCTTCAGGCACATCGAACATCCATAAACCGAGTTCTTTGACCTTTTCTTCGAGACTCGCCCGAACATCAGGTTTTAGCTGATGCCCCTCATAGGCCTCGCGCTCAATCGGAATAATCTCGCGATCGACAAATCGTCGCAGAGTCTCTTTGAGCATGCGAAGTTCTTCAGGCAGTTCATATTCCATTGTGTTTCTCCGAGACGCCTTAGCGCCAGACCGGGCGGACATCGACGGCGCGTACACCCTCGCCTTCCGCACCGACAATGATTGGATTTACTTCAAGATCAGCCAGGTGGTTCCGATATTGAGCAAATATATCAGACAAACCACAGATCGCTTTTACAAGTGCGTCAACATCGCGTGGTGCAGCGCCCCGAAACGCCCCGAGGATTGATTTGCCACGCAACTCGTCGAGCATTTCTCTCGCATCGTCCTCAGACACGGGAAGCATGCGGAACGAAACATCGCGCACGGCCTCAACCAAAATACCGCCTAACCCCACGACCATGAAGGGCCCGAACTGCGGGTCCTCCCGAATACCAAGAATAACTTCTGTGCCCGAAACCATCTCTTGTACGAGGTAACCTTCGATTTCCGCATTTGGCTCTGCTGCCTTTAGGCGGGACGCCATATCTTCAGCGGCACCAATAACTGCCGCCTCATCATCAAGGTTGAGTGCTACCCCTCCGACTTCAGTCTTGTGACTTGCCTGCGGTGAAAGGATTTTCAAAACTACAGGAAACCCCAATTTCGCCGCTTGATTTGCCGCTTCGGTTGGTGTCGCACCGAAACCGCTCGCGGGTGGCGTCAAACCTTTTTCAGAAAGCAGCGCATCAAAGGCTTCACCGTCCAAATTGGCCTTGTCGCCGGTAGCGTCCGGCAATGGTGTGACGCCCTTATTCATGGCGTCGCTATATCGCACTAACCCCAGGATTGCCCGTACGGCTTGCGACAAACCCTGTACAAACGGCACTTTGGTCGCTTTCTGAAATTCGAGACCTGCCGGGCTTACATTCTGAGATACACGAACATAGGCGATAACGGGTTTGTCCGTGGCATCAAACACGTTGGAGAAAATAGTGGGATCAGTCGGGTCGTCTGCTGAAGTGGGCAATTGACCCTGCATGGCAACAATGTCGACGCCATCATCTGCTGCCATATGGTTGCAAACGACAGAGAAATCCTGCTGACGGTAGGCGATGCCAGCACCGCAATCGATAGGATTCTGCCCGCTGAGCCCGGGATCAATAATCGGATCAATTAGAGCAACAGTCTCATCCGAAAGACGGCCCATTGACGCCCCTTCATCAGCGGCGTAATCGAGAAATAAACCTTTGCCACCGCCGGAAAAGCCAGCCATGCCTATATTTTTACCCATCGGCCACCGGCGCTGATCGAGCACAAGACAGGTTTCGATCATTTCATCCAGCGAGTAGCAGCGAATTACACCGTACTTGCGGCACACCGCTTGAAGCACTGTGTCATCACTTGCAAGTGCACCTGTGTGACTTTGGGCGGCTTCCTTACCGGCATCGCTACGCCCAACCTTGATCATTACGATGGGTTTTTTGGCCTCGAGTGCCTTGCGCGCCGCCTCCATAAAAGCTTCGGGCCGCCGAATCCCCTCAACCATGCAGGCGATCATCTGCGTATCATCATCTTCAACAAGAAAATTTATATAATCCGCGAGGTCCAGATTAAGTTCGTTGCCGCTGGAAACCGCGTAAGAGAACCCGAGGCCTCGCTCTGCGGCACGCTGCAGCCAAAACATAAATGTCCCGCCAGATTGAAAGACAACGCCGGTTGAACCAAGCGGCATTCCCCGAATTCGTGTTGCAGGGTAAAACAGCATGTTGGTGTGAAACGACATCGCCCCCATGCAATTCGGGCCACAAACGACGAGGCCTGTGTCGTCACAAAGCGTGCGTATTTGATCTGCCCGCCTCGCACCGACATCGTCACCGCCCTCGCCGAAACGCGCGGCATAAATTAAAGCGGATTTTAGTCCGTTTTCTGCGCCGTCTTTGAGAACATCTGGAATGAACTCCGCCGGAATAATCGTCAGAGCAAGGTCAATAGGTTCCGGCAATGAAGCAAAATCCGGATATACCTTTCGGCCCCATAACTCATCACGCCTTGGATTGATGAGATAAACATCGGCGGGAAATTCTGCGAATTCGAGGTTCTGGTAGATTGCGCGCGGCCATCCGCCGCCGCCCGATTCGGACGCCCCGACGATGGCGACCTTCTTAGGCCGAAAAAATGGCTCGGCTGAATGAAACACGGCTCCCCGCTTGTCTGGAAGTTTTCGTTGTGCCGACAGTAAATTACCGATCGCCCGGCAGGTCAACCTGAGGGCTAAGATTCTTTCGTTGGCTATTAAGCTAGCCGCCATTGTCAGAAAGTCACCCTAACTCTCTTAAATTAAAGGCATTTCTTGACAACGGACTCATGATCCCGCATCTTGTTTGGCGCGTTAACCTTGATTGGTTGCGTGGGGAGCGGCGCCGATAAAAATTGACGGCGAGAGTGGGTAGAGTATCCGGGATTGAATTTTCTAAAACGTCACAAATCTATTGCTGTCCAAATCGTCGGCGTAATTGCGATAGCCGTAATGTTCGGCGTTGGCCTAACGACTTATCTCAATAACACACAAGTCACTAAAACCTCTGCCGCAGAAAAATCTCACCAGGAAAAAAAGATCGTATTACCGGCGTCTGCCGTATTCGGACCAGCACCGGTTTTTGAACCGCCGCCATCGCCGCCAGCGATTATCAGGACGGTCAAAGCGGGACCCGGCGATACTTTTATGAAATTACTCGTCAAGGCTGGGACGGATCGAGCGACAGCGCATTCTGCTATTCGCTCGATGCGAAAAACCTTCCATCCGCGGCGATTAAAACGCGGTCAGGAAATCACCGTTACTCTGAAACCGAAAAGTTGGGGCGTAAAAACCGGTCCTTTCATTGGCTTTAGCTTTAACCCCAGCGTCGAAGAAACGATCAAGGTCAGCAGGACTGCGCAAGACCGTTTTTCGGTCGAGAAAATTAAACGTCTTCTGGATCGACAGGACGTCAGAGTTTCAGGATCAATACAGTCGAGCTTATACGTTGCTGCAACTAAAGCCGGGCTTCCCGCATCGACACTGGTCGACCTAATACGTCTCTATAGCTGGGATGTCGATTTTCAGCGTGACATTCAAAAAAATGACAAATTCGATGTGATGGTTGAGCGCCTGCATCAGAAAAATGGTGATTTTGCCCGGTGGGGGAACATTCTTTATGCCGAACTGGTTCTGAGCGGCAAATCGATGCGACTTTTCCGCTATGAATCGAAACGCCATGGCGTTGAATATTTTGACGAACGCGGACGAAGTGCCCAAAAGGCATTGATGAAAACGCCTATTAATGGCGCACGACTATCCTCGAGATATGGAAAACGCCGCCACCCAATTCTGGGCTATACCAAAATGCATCGTGGCATCGATTTTGCTGCACCGCGTGGCACGCCAATTTATGCGGCAGGCAACGGTGTAGTTACCTATGCCGGTCGCAAAGGGGCCTACGGAAAGTACATTCGCATTCGCCACAATGGCCGATATGCAACCGCCTACGCGCATTTGAGGGGCTTCAAGCGGGGCATTCGCCGGGGACGACGCGTCACACAGGGACAGGTTATTGGATATGTCGGATCGACCGGTCGCTCAACTGGACCGCACCTACACTACGAAATCCTGGTAAATGGTCGGCAGATAAACCCTCTCAAGCTTAGGCTCCCTTCCGGTCGCAAATTAAAGGGCCAAGAACTTAGACGGTTTGCGAAAATGCGCGAAAGGCTTGAGGGCAGGCTCGCGGCAAGAAAGAGCCCTTCAAAAACCCGTGTTACCAGCCGTTAGGCCGGTAAGCCCGCAAATATAATGTCCCGCAGACTTCTCATCTTCATTACTATCATCGTTAGCGTCGGGCTTTGGGCTTTCCGCAGTCCTGCAGTTAGTGTGACGAATGCAACCCTTGCATTAGCAACATTATGGGTCTGCTTACTGCCCACCGTTACCTATTTGCAATCTTCAGATCGGTCGCCAATGCCGTTCCTGCAGCTGAGCTGTGGTTATTATGCGGTATTTTTTGCGATCTCCGTTTTCTTTTTTCCGACGCCCCGGCCTTTGCCGATGTATGGCCGGCAAATTGCTGCCCTCAGTATAGAAGCCCAAGTAATCGTATTGCTGGGGATTATGTTGATGATATTGGCTTATTTCTCTGTTGATAAGATTTTGAGCGAGAAACGTATCCACATTCGGCTGCCCAAGTCATACGACCCCACTCGGCTGAGGATATTGTTATGGATGTTGATTGTCGTTTTTCTTGGGTGGTATTTGTTCCCCGAGCTCAGGAAGATTTCCTCCGTAAACCAGTTTATTCAGCCTGCCGGGCCGCTCGCAATCGCGATGATGATCGTTCTATGGCGAAAGAGGTTGCTGTCAAAGTATGAATCGATTTTGAGCCTCGCAATAATATTACCGATTATAATTCTTCTGGGATTTCTTTCCGGACTACTCACTGGCGGCGTCTTACTGTGTGCCTTCCTCGCCGTAATTTTATTCTACACAGGATTTAGAAAATTTTGGGTCGTTGGCCTCGCTCCAGCCTTAATCGTGATTACAATATATCCGGGAGTCGCGGGTTATAGAGCATTCGTCTGGGATAATCAGAGTGAACAATTGGATGTCATACAGCGTGTTAAAGCCTTCAGCTCCGCGACACACGAAGCTTGGACAAGAGAAGAGGACTTCTTTAAGGTAACAGCGCTGGAGCCATTAATTCACAGACTTTCCGGCCACGTTTTAATGACAAAGGTCGTCGATCGAACGCCATATGCTATTCCATACTGGAGTGGGGAGACTTATGGCACCATCCTCACCAATCTTGTCCCCAGAGTAGTCTGGCCCAATAAACCCAAAGAACGCTGGGGACAAGCATTCGCCCACCGTTACGAACTAATTTCGCCGAGAGACACGATAACATCCATCAATATTCCCTGGGTTGTGGAAATGTACGCCAATTTCGGGCGCGCAGGTGTGCTTGTCGGCATGACGATCGTCGGCGCGTTCTTGGCTCTGCTATCGGCGATTTTCAACAGGTCAACCATGACGCCGCTCGAATTCGTTGTCGGCGCGGCTATAATATTTCCCCTAGTCTATCCAGCTTCGAACTTTACACTTATGACGGGGACGATGGCACAATTGACACTAGCCCTATGGCTCTATTTTCGCTTTGGGCTGACCATTGGTGCGCATAAAAACAAATAGATTAGCGGCCAACCTGACACGAGATTTGCCAGCTGACTTCGCCCTTCTTTTGGCGATTGTCATAGCTGATACGTGATTTCTTCAACTCTTTGCGCGCCACATCGTCCAGCGCCTCCTGTACGGATGCGGGCAATTTAGCAAAAGGAATTTCGATGGTCTTTGGCGCTCTCGATTTCGCAGCCCGACGTTTTACAGGCTCATTCTTCTTTGACCATATTGCATCCCAGCCGTCGCGATATTCTGGTGTCTTGGTATTGCTGAAAAACCCGTAATGAACAGCGCCAGCACCACCCACTGATTCCTTACTGGATTTGCCGGCTTCACCAGTAGATTTCGTGGATGAAGACGACTCGCTACTGCTATCACTGGAAGATGAATTTTCGGGCTTTTCACTCATTAAGATAACTCCTGTAGAAATATTGGCGTGCAACTATCGCGCCGGACATTTGTCCGGTGACAACATTGCATCTTAGCTTGTGTTACCGTGTAGATTTGCCGGGTGGCGCCGCCTTCAATTTTCGACCAAGGAACGAAATTGTCTTGCTATACAATAATTCCTTGATGTGATGCCAATGGGAAAACTTGATCAATTGATCGACCTGACCAAATAAGGGCATCGGCAAATCGCGCGCCTGCGCAAGGTCCATGGCAATATCCATATCCTTCTCGTGCCAGGTAAACCGCGTGCCATCCCACTCTTCCAGGGTACCGTTTCTGCCAGGAGCCTGGAGAAGTGTTTCCCGCATTTTTTGCGGGTCAATGCCATAACATTTGGCGAGCAAAATCGCTTCCTGATTGGAAAGGCTGTGGACCCAATGCAACATGTTGTTGACCGTCTTGCCAATTTCGCCGCAGCCCAAAGCTCCAAGATGATGGACGGCCCGCGAATAGCACTCAAGAACGGGCGTAACCTTTTTGACATCGGTCTTGCTGCCACCAACCATCGATGCGAGCGTGCCATCCCGGGCACCGCCCAGACCAAAACAAACCGGCGCGTCGACGACCTTTAATCCACCCTTTTTCGCAATTGATGCTGCTTCAAGAATCATGTCGGGATGGCTGGTCGCCGTGATTACCAGAACACTGCCCTTCTTGGGCTTGCTGTTCGCGAGGTCTGTAACGACCTGGCGAACCTGGTCATCGTAACCAACCATAATTATGATGACGTCACAGACACCGCCTAGATGTTTAAGAGATGAGGATGCCTTGGCACCTTTTTTAACCATCTTGTTTACGGCTGCTTTGCTCAAGTCATAGGCATAGACGTCTTTAAACTTACCGCTTTTCAAGCAATGACCGGCCATGTGGTTACCCATAGCGCCAACGCCAACAAATCCGACATTCATCATTGAATCTCTCCCAGGATAAAGTGTTTTTTGGTGCGCATCTTATAGCGGAGAGATTGCAGCCGAACAATCTTCTGAAGGGCGGGCTCTAAGCTGCGATAGCCCGCTCGCCGTTGAGAGTCAGCCCATCCTGAACGGATGACACACGAACGGTTTCACCGTCCGAAATCGACCCGTCCAACAACAATTTTGCCAGTGGGTTCTGCAAATGATTTTGGATCACGCGTTTCAATGGCCGCGCGCCATATACCGGGTCGTATCCGGCTTCAGCAAGCCAATTGCGAGCCGCGGAATCCAATTCCAGCGTAATATTGCGGTCTGCAAGAATCGACTCAAGACTCTTCAGCTGAATATCAACGATCGTTGTCATATGGCTTCGCGCCAAACGATGGAACAGTAAAATATCGTCCAGCCGGTTGAGGAATTCCGGACGAAAAGCACTGCGAACAATGGATAAAACTTGTTCACGTACATCTTCAGAGTCCTGACCTTCTTCCTGCGCGGCCATAACCTCGCTGCCAAGATTTGAGGTCAGAACAATCAGCGTATTCCGGAAATCGACAGTACGACCCTGACCATCCGTCAGACGACCATCGTCCAGCACCTGCAGCAGGACATTGAAAACATCCGGATGCGCTTTTTCGACCTCATCGAACAGGATGACCTGATAGGGTCGACGGCGTACTGCCTCAGTAAGGGCTCCACCCTCTTCATACCCCACATAGCCTGGTGGTGATCCAATAAGCCTGGCGACCGAATGCTTTTCCATATACTCCGACATATCGACGCGAACCATTGCGCTATCATCATCGAAAAGAAATGCCGCGAGGGCCTTTGTCAGTTCGGTTTTGCCGACACCTGTCGGTCCTAAGAACAGGAAGGAGCCGATAGGACGGTTGGGATCCTGAAGACCGGCGCGTGCCCGACGGGTCGCGTTGCTAATTGCCTCGATCGCTTCTTCCTGACCGACGACACGCAAAGCCAGAACTTCCTCCATAGCGATGAGTTTTTCGCGTTCACCTTCCATCATTTTGTCGACAGGAATGCCCGTCCAGCGCGAAACAATTGCCGCGATGTCGGAGTCTTTCACCTCTTCCCGCAACATCTGTGATTCTTCATCAGCACCGGCGTTCGCCATACGCTGTTCGAGCTCTGGAATGACGCCATACATAAGCTCACCAGCTTTCGCTAAATTGCCGTCACGCTGCGCCCGCTCAAGTTCGCTTCTGGCCTGATCGAGTTCCTCATTTATCTTTTGCGATCCAACAATTTTCTCTTTCTCGGATTTCCAGACAATTGTCAGATCCTTCGCGCGATCCTCTAAGTCAGAGAGTTCACTTTCAAGTTTTGTCAGACGTTCTTTGGATGCAGCATCTTCTTCCTTTTTCAACGCTTCGCGTTCAATCTTCAACTGAATGATTCGACGATCAAGCTCGTCAATCTCTTCCGGTTTCGAATCGACTTCCATACGGAGACGCGATGCTGCTTCGTCAACAAGGTCGATCGCTTTATCAGGCAAGAACCGGTCGGTAATATACCGGTTCGCCAAGGTTGCCGCCGATACAATGGCGCCATCGGTTATCCGAATGCCGTGATGGACTTCATATTTCTCCTTGAGCCCCCGTAAAATTGATACGGTATCTTCAACTGATGGTTCCGCGACAAACACCGTCTGAAAGCGTCGCGCCAATGCGGCATCTTTTTCAATATGTTTGCGGTATTCATCGAGCGTGGTCGCGCCTATACAGTGCAGCTCACCACGCGCCAGTGCAGGTTTCAGCATGTTTGACGCGTCCAATGCGCCCTCCGCACCGCCGGCACCGACGAGCGTGTGCAATTCATCGATGAATAGAATGATATCGCCGTCGCAAGCATTGATTTCCTGGAGCACGGCTTTTAACCGTTCCTCAAATTCGCCACGAAACTTTGACCCGGCAATCAAGGCGCCGAGATCCAGCATCATCAATCGTTTGTTTTGCAACCCGTCGGGCACATCGCCTTTAACAATCCGTTGTGCCAATCCCTCGACAATTGCAGTCTTTCCAACACCAGGCTCACCGATGAGAACCGGGTTATTTTTCGTTCTACGGGCTAAAACCTGAACCGTTCGGCGGACCTCTTCATCTCGACCAATGACCGGATCAAGCTTGCCATCCCGCGCCTGCTCGGTGACGTCGATAGCGTATTTCTCCAGAGCGTCAAAATTATCTTCGGCCGAAGCGCTGTCAGCTGTGCGGCCTTTCCTTCCATCTTCGATTGCTGCATTCAGCGCCTGCGGAGTAACACCCGCCTTTGCCAGGGCATCACCCTCCGGAGTTCCCTTTGCCATTGCAAGTGCCAGGAGCATACGCTCTACCGTTACAAAGCGATCGCCGGCTTTATCAGCAATTTGTTCAGCGCGGTCGAATATTCGGCCAATTTCCGATGACAAACGTACGTCGCTTGCACCACTTCCATCCACCTTGGGAATCTTTTTGAGGCCTTCGTCAACAAATCGTGCTGCCTTGTCGGCATCACCACCTGCGGCGGAAATGAGATTTGCGGCAAGCCCTTCTTTATCCCCCAAGAGGACTTTTAACAGATGGATTGGTTCCAGCCGCTGATGCTGGCTATTACTGGCAAGCGTTACCGCAGATTGAACGAACCCGCGTGAACGATCAGAAAATTTTTCGAACTCCATAACGAGCAACTCCCTTAAGAGACATTGCGTATAAGTGCCCCCGGAATCCGGCGAGCGTTTCGTGAAGGACCCGAAACCGGCGTCCCTATAGTGATATGGTAATTGTCACCAGATCCCACAAGGGATTGCGCCAAAGAGCCGAATTTATGTGCCCACACGCACATCACTTGCCCGCACAGGACTAAACTCTGGCAAAATCTTATAAAGGAAAGGTTGACGGTATTCCGTCTAGCACGTTACGCGGGAGGTGTTTCTTCCGAAGATTCAGGAGCTGCTTCGGACGCCGGTTCCTGAACAATGTCAGTACGTTCAACAACTGCTTCTTCGCTATCCGATGATTCTGCTGTTTTTGAGGCTTCCGCGGGTTCGGCACTATTTGGGGCTTGCGGGTCGGTGCTTACGATCTCCGCCTCTCCATTACCATTAACTGCCGTGGCGGGTTTTTCCTCTTCGTTTGCATGACCATTCGCACCGTTGGTGTTTGCACCATTGGCAGCGGCATGCTGTCCGTTAGCGTTATTCCGGTCGTTCCTATTGTTGCGCTGCTGTTTATCCTGGCGATTGTCTCCGCCGCCATTTGCGCTCAAAACTCGGAAATAATGCTCAGCATGCTGGTAATAATTTTCCGCTTTGACAGGATCACCACCCGTTGTGGCTTCTCTTGCCAGAGCCAAATACTTATCAACGACCTGCTGGACGCTGCCCCGAACTTTCACGTCAGGACCATTACTATCCACATTGTTATTACGCTGAGGCCGGTTGCCGCGGCCAGAGTTACCCCGACCTCGCGAGCGCCGGTTATTGGAACCTGATCTCATTAATTCTTATCCGGTTAATGTTTCACTACCCCCCGAACGGCTTGCGTGCACTACGAATGTTTCCCCAACATTCGCGCCCCATTTCAACAACCGCTATTCCACGGTCGCCGTGGCTCTGCTTTCGCAGCCTTTTCAGGAACATTTGGGCGAGGTGCCTGTGGCCTTCCTCATTCGCCCGAGTTGCACCCTAGAGAGGTTGTCCATGCTTTCCAACCCTTTTTTTCAGGGATGGTTAACACGCACTACCGGCCAAATACACCACACCTTTCGATTCCACCGAGATCCGTATGTCTTTCTCTCAATTGGAGCCCTTCATTTGAGAAAATCTCGACCATGGATGCCAGCTGTCCACGACCACATTCCACAACTGCAAAACCGTTTGGCACTATCAATCGAAAAACTTCAGAGGCTAATTCCCGATATTTTTGGAGACCATCATCTCCAGCGCAGAGTGCGATTTCTGGTTCATATTGACTAACCTCTGGCTCAAGATTCTCAAATTCACTTATTGCGATATAGGGAGGATTGCAGAGGATGAGATCAAAGCGTTCGTTGACCAACTCCCCCCAGGAAGACTTCAAAAAGGAAGCGCGGCTGGAAACAGCGTTCGCCTCAGCATTAATCCGGGCAACCGATAATGCACGCTCAGAAATATCGACGCCAACGCCTGTTGCATAGGGCAGCTCGGTCAACATCGTAATCAGGAGACAACCGCTACCCGTTCCGAGATCCAACACCGAAATCTCCCGGGAACGATTATCAATCAGTTTGAGGGCAGCGTTTATAAGTGTTTCGCTATCCGGACGAGGATCGAGAACATCCGGACCAACCTTAAAGGGCAAACTCCAGAATTCACGTTCACCGATCAAATGCGAAACCGGTTCACGCCTGACACGCCTTTCGATCAATTCTTCAAAAGTGCGTACATCCTCAGGAAGCAATTTTTTATCTGGGTCCGATATGACAGTCGCTGGCTCTATTTGAGCTGTGTGACATAGCAAGAGGCGAGCATCAATTCTTGGGTTATCAACCCCCGCAGCGGCCAATATCGTAACGGCACTCTCTAACGCACTCGAAATCGTCAAACAGGTCACTGATCAGAAAACTCTGCCAATCGCGTTGCCTGATCTTCAGCGGTCAATGCGTCGACAACCTCATCAAGCGCTTCACCTTCAATGACCCGATCCAGCTTATGGAGGGTAAGTCCGATTCGGTGATCGGTTACCCGGCCCTGTGGAAAATTATAGGTCCGTATACGCTCTGAACGATCGCCTGAACCGACCTGATCCTTTCGTGCAGCCGCGCGGTCTGCTGCTACTGCGGCACGTTCTGCCTCATAGATCCTCGACCGGAGAACCTTCATCGCTTTCGCACGATTCTTGTGTTGCGATTTCTCGTCCTGTTGGCTTACGACGATTCCGGTTGGCAGGTGGGTAATGCGTACTGCACTGTCTGTTGTATTGACATGCTGTCCGCCGGCACCCTGTGAGCGATAGGTATCGATGCGAAGATCTTTATCCTCAATTACAACATCCACCTCTTCCGCTTCCGGCAACACAGCAACTGTGGCGGCCGAGGTGTGTATTCGGCCACCGGATTCTGTTTCTGGAATTCGCTGAACTCGGTGAACACCGGACTCAAACTTTAGCCGGGCAAATACGCCCTTACCGGTAATCTCCGCCACTGCTTCTTTAAGCCCTCCAATGCCGGTATCGGACAGTTGCATGGTCTCAAAGCGCCAACCGCGGCGCTCTGAATAGCGCTGATACATCCTGAAGAGATCCGCCGCAAACAATGCCGCTTCCTCCCCGCCGGTCCCAGCCCTAACCTCTAAAATTGCATTCTTTTCATCGGCTGCATCTTTGGGCAACAGTAAGAGTTGCAGCCGTTGTTCTATCTCCGGCAAACGGTCTCGCGCTTCTCTCATCTCTTCTTCTGCGAGGCTGCGCATTTCGGCATCAGATTCCGTGTCGGCTACCATTCCACCGAGATCAGCAATTTCGTTTTGCAGAGACCGCATCTCATCAATGCATTCGACGACAGGCGTCAATTCAGCGTATTCCTTCGAAAGACGTACGAATTCATCGGGCTCGACGCTTTGCTCACCGGACATCAATTGCGTCAGCTCATCTCGGCGGGCAACGATCACATCGAGCTTGTCATCAAAATTCACCTCTCGCTTCCTCCGTCGTCATCATCGGGCTGATCGCTCAATCTAAAAAGCTTCTGGATCGCTATTTCAATTTCTGACAGTTCCGATCCCTCAACTTCAGCAATCTTGCGCAGGGTCTCCGAAGGCGTGTGTAGCAACCTATTAACAAGTAGGCGCGTCGCCGCATCCACATCATTGAGATTCTCAGAAACAACAGAATCGCGAACATCCTCAAAATGTTTCCGCAATGCCGAAACCGCTGATCCTGCTTCTCTTCCGGCTCTCGCTTTCAGGTAGTTTTCGACCTCCTCCTGAATAATGCGAGCGGCCATAATTGCTTCCTCGTCACGACCAGCACGACCTTCAGTCGCAACGTTTTCAAGGTCACCCAGATCATAAACAAAAGCGCTATCAAGTTCGTTGATCTGGGGAGGAATATCGGCGGGCACACCGGTATCGATTAAAAATACCGGCTTTCGTCGCCGCGCAGAAAGAACACTTTCCATCTGTACGCGGGATATAACGTGGCGCCCGGCACCGACTGCGGAAATCACTACATCAGAATCACGAAGACAACTTTCCAAATCGTCAAAAGAGGCATGATGCCCGCCTAACCTTCGAGCCAACATGGTTGCTTGTGCCTCAATGCGAGCGATCGCCGTCAAACGCTCCAAACCTCTGTTACGGAAATGCTCGGCAATGAGCTCACCCATTTCACCGGCACCGATGATCAGGGCATTAATCCCGGATAGCGGCCCGTGGATATTGAGTGCTAAACGCTCAGCCGCCGCAGCGATTGAAACCGGTCTTTCACCGATTGCTGTCTCCGTTCTGACACGTTTCGCCGTTCGATATGCCGCTTCAAACAGTGTGTTGAGCAAGTTATCAACCATGCCTGCGTCACGGGCAATTCTATGGGCATCTTTTACCTGACCAAGAACCTGCGGTTCGCCTACGACCAAACTGTCTAGTGAAGCGGCAATTTCAAAAAAATGCTGGACTGCGTCTCGGCCCTCTAATTGCACACATTCTTCTGACAGTGCTAACACGGAGAACCCGGCACGCGCTGCAAGGGCATCGATTACAATTCCGCTTGCCTCGTCTGCGTCTTCATGGGTTAGAACCATTTCCACCCTGTCACAGGTCGACAGCAAACATCCGTGGGAAATACCGGTATCGCGTACACCATGCAAAAATTCCGGAACGTCTTCGGGTTCGACAAACAAACGTTCCCGGAGGGAAACGCCGCTAGTACGTTGATTGGCCCCGACTACGAGCAGCCGGGAATGGCCCGTGGCTGCAGTCATGACTTGCTAACTAAATTGTTTGAGATGATCTGCAAGTACTTCCAAAGAAACCTCTTGCTGATCACCTGAATCCAGGTTTCGAACTGTCGCTGCGCCGCGCTCAAGTTCATCGGGACCAATTATTACTGACGCAATGGCATTTAGCTTGTTCGCCCGTTTCAGCCTCCTACTCATATTGCCGCGATATCCGAACTCAATAGTGAAACCGCGTGATCGAAGGTCCTGTGCAATTTCCAGGCTTTTATCCTGCAACTCGGGAACCACCGGTATGATTGCGATCGGTCGCACCTCCTCGGGTATGTCCTCGGCAAGCATCGCAAGCCGTTCAATGCCCGCCGCCCAGCCTACACCTGCGGTTGATGTTCCGCCCATTTGTCCGACCAACCCATCATAGCGACCACCGGCAAGTACAGTTCCCTGCGTTCCAAGTTCCCAGGTCGTAAACTCAAATGCTGTATGGCAGTAATAATCGAGCCCTCGAACCAAGCGTGAATTCAAACGATAGGCAATCGATAGCACATCGAGACCCTCGGTTACTGCAGCAAAAAATTCCTTCGACTCTCCGTCAAGACTTTCGGAAAACTCTGGAGCATTGGCGACAATATTCTGATCCTGTTTGTCCTTGGAATCCAGAATTCTTAGAGGATTCCGTTCGAGGCGATCCTGACTGTCCTCAGATAAATCCGAGCGAAAATCATTAAAATACGCAATCAGTTTCTCTCTGTAGCTGTTCCGGCTCTCGGCATTACCCAGGGTATTCAGCTCAAGTGTCGTTTTAGAAAGAAGGCCCAGCTCATTCAGAACCGAGGCACCCAATGCGATAACCTCAACATCACCCAAAGGTTCTGGCACTCCAAGAAGTTCTATTCCGGTTTGGTGAAACTGACGAAAACGGCCTTTTTGAGGTCGTTCATATCGGAACATCGGTCCGCGATAAAAATATTTCAACGGCAGATCTTGCGCCAGGCCACCGGAAATCAGCATCCGGGCAACACCAGCCGTCCCTTCCGGGCGTAAGGTGATCTCGTCGCCACCCTTGTCCTCAAAGGTATACATTTCCTTTGTAACAATGTCCGAGGTATCACCCAACGTGCGCTTAAAAACCTCGGAAAACTCGAATATTGGCGTCGATATCTCCGTGTAGCCATAACGCGCAGCAACGTTTCGTGCCGTCTCTTCAATAAAACGATGCCGTTGACGCTCATCAGGATGGATGTCGCGGGTGCCGCGAACAGGTTGTAAATTCGCCATCGGACGCTAACGCTGGCCTGGTTTTCGAGTAAGCAGCGTTTCTGGATCCATAGGGATGTCGCGACGAACTGCGCCAACAGGTCCAAGGGACGCGATGACCTGGTCATCGACAAGAATGTCAATTCCGCCTGCATTACCGGTGGTAAATTTTATCCCTGATCTACCGGGCACTTCGTAGGTTTCCCCGGTTCGCAAAAGTTTGGAAATTAATCTCTTGCCATCAGCTTCTCTTAACTCAACCCAGGATGTTACGTTCGCGCGCAAAACAATTCTGCTCTTCGCGGCCTCATTGACGGGCATTGCTGCGACCTGCACCGCTTCGGGATTCGAAGCAGGATTTGCCGGTGTCGTAATCTCAGCAGCAACTTGCGTGGATTGTTCGACCGGCGAATTTTGTGGTTCTTGGCGGGGATTTACAGGCGTAGCTGTTTCTTCAAGCTTTTTGAGCTCAGCGCTAGCAGTGGTGGAATCGGTATCAACCGGTTTCGGTTCGGGCGCCGGTTCAACGGCTGGCTTTGTCTCCACTGCCGTAGCAATCACCGAACCGGTATCAGAACCGGAGCGGACGGGCTCGGATGACGCCGTCGTCACAGGTTTTTCTTCTGGCGTCGGAGCTTGTGGTGTTCTTGATACATTTTCAGAGGTTTTATCGTCGGCTCGGCTGCTCAAACCAACGGCGTCCGAAATGCGTTTCGGGAGTGCGGAGACAACTTCTGTGGGACTCTGACCATGCAGTGTTAGATAATACCAACCGCCATAGGCACCAGCAGCCAAAACAGCAGCAACGAGCAAAATGAAACCGGTCGGCAAGCGTGCCTCAGAAACGGGTGAAGGAGGAACCAGTGGAGCCTGGGTCTGGATATCGCCGGTGGCCGACCGATACCGGCGCATTACTTCATCCAATTCAAGTCCGAGATAATCTGCATAAGCGCGGACGAAGCCGGTTGCATAGGTTGGGCCGGGCAAATCGTCAAAACGGCCTTCCTCAATCGCCTTTAAATACACCTGCCGAATTCGCAATGATTCAGCGACATCAGCAAGCTCACGATTATGCGCCTGCCGTATATCGCGCAACGCAGCACCAAACTCCACTGTTGTCGTATCAGTGGGCGCTGATTCAGGTCCCGATGATGTCCCGGACTCTGTCAATGCACTACTCTCATTTACTGCTTGGATACCGCCCATAACAGACGCGGTACGCGCCGTTAGTAACAGAATTCGTCCTTCAAAATCAACGGTTTCTTGCGCTGACTTCTAAATTACCCTGCATCGATAGAAATATTATGATCCTGGGCGTAAGCGATGAGTTTTTGTCGAACGCTGTGATCTGGCAAGTCTATCAGGCTATCAACGTAGGTCTCGAGCGCGGAAGCATCGACAGAACTCAACATCGCGCGCACCGCACCAATACGTACCGGTGCCATCGAAATTGTCCTAAATCCGAGGCCAATCAAGGTCATTGCCTCAACAGGAGTGCCCGCCATTTCGCCACACAGCGAAATTTCGACCTTGGCTTCGCGGGCTGCTAGGACGAGATTTCGCAACAATGACAACAGGCTGGGAGACAAAACATCGTAACGGCGTGCGACTCTCGGATTACCGCGATCCGATGCAAACAGGAACTGAAATAGATCGTTGCTACCAACCGATAAAAAATCGACCCGTTTGAGCAAGGGTTTCAATTGCCACATCAAGCCCGGAACCTCCAACATTACGCCCACACGCAAATTAGAGGGAACGGCTCCTCCGCGGTTTTGCTCTCGCGCTAATTCCTTGTCCAAAATCGATTTTGCAGATTCAAATTCCGCTACTTCAGCAACCATTGGGAACATGATTGAAAGATCGCGGCCGTTGGCCGCGCGTATCAATGCCCTCAATTGCTGCCGAAGCATCGATGGCTGATCGAGCGCGACACGCACCGCCCGCCACCCCATATTGGGGTTTTCTTCCGCTACATCGTGAAAATAGGGAAGTTGTTTATCGCCACCAATATCAAGTGTACGGAACATAACCGGCTTTCCATCGGCGATTTCATAGACGCGGCTGTAAAGTTCGGTTTGTCCTTCTACACCGGGAAATTCGGCACGCACCATAAAAGGAATTTCCGTCCGAAACAGTCCGATCCCGTCCGCACCGGTATCCTTGAGTTGCTGGACATCGATTAACAAACCGGCATTCAGGTTCAGAGATATTCGTTGACCGTCCAAAGTCATTGGATCTTCATCTCGCAAAGCCGCATAAAGCCGTTGGCGCTCTGTCTTTGCCTGAATGGTTTCCGCCACCATTTGCTGAATATCTTCGCCGGGCCGGACAAAAACCTGAGCATTGTCACCATCAACAATGACTGGGTCATGCGGATCAATACGTGTCAAAAGATCCGTAATGCGGCCAACGACTGGAATATCGAGCGCGCGGGCCACGATAGCAACATGCGCGGTTGCAGAACCCTCTTCAAGGAGTAAGGCACGCAGCCGGTGCGGTTCATAATCCAGTAACTCCGCAGGACCCATATTTGCGGCCAGAAGAACAACATCTTCAGGCAAGGCTTCATCACCCGCGGCCGTCAAAGGCGTATCGCTCAAATGCTGGAGCAGCCGCCGAGCCAGATCTTCAAAGTCATGCATGCGTTCCCTTAGATAAGGGTCCGTTGCCATATTCATACGAATACGAATGTCGTCCTGCACCTTTTGGACGGCCGCTTCTGCTGTCAGACCACCAGCGATCGCCTCTCGCAGCCGCCGCAACCAGCCGGCGTCACGGGCTACAAGCCGGTAGGCCTCCAGAACGTCTCTATGCTCTCCACGTTCTGATAATTCTGAGGCCGAAAAGAGATCCTCGATGGCATCCTGCATTTCACCAAGAGCCCGCTGCAATCGCTCTTCTTCTGCGTCGGGATCGTCGGCAAACATAGCGGGAATTTCGACACGTGGCTGATGAAGTACGGCTTCACCAACAGCAATTCCTGAATTGATCCGAATTCCTGTCATTCTCATTGGCAGGATGGCATTACCTTCCGCAGTAATCTGCTCACTGCGACTGACAAGATCACCACCGGCAATGAGTTCCGCCAGGACGACGACGATCATTTCCAGTGCTTCGACTTCTTCGTCCGTGTATTCCCGCTTTGCTTCGTTCTGGATTGCGAGCACACCTCGAACACGTCCACCCCTCAAGATCGGTACACCCAAGAACGAATGATAAATTTCTTCGCCAGTTTCGGGCCGGTAGGCAAATTTCGGATGCGATTGGGCGTCGGCAAGATTTAATACTCGCGCATGCGCTGCGATATCACCAATGAGGCCTTCATCGACACGTAATCGCGTCTTGTGGACAGCGGAGGGGTTTAAGCCCTGGGTCGCGAACAGCTCAAGTACCTCGCCTGCCCGCATGACATAGACCGTACAGACTTCAGCGACCATTTCGGCAGCGATAACTTTTACGAGTTCATCGAGGCGTTCTTGAGCGCTGCCATGTCCTGACATTACTCCCTGAACACGCCGAAGAAGCGGTCGTATCGATGTGCTAACCGTTTGCGCCATTATCCGTCGCAGTCTCGCCGCAAATGTGCGGCACAATAATCAATCAGCGTCTAATCCGTACGCCGTATGCAATGCCCGCAGCGCGAGCTCTGTGTAATCTTCCGATACCAAAACACTGACTTTTATTTCCGAGGTCGAAATCACCTGAATGTTGATGCCTTTGTCGGCCAGGGCGGTAAACATGCGTTGCGCCACACCGGCGTGACTTCGCATACCAACACCGATAACGGAAATCTTTACTACATTGGAATCCGCAACCATGCGTTCGTACCCGAGCGATTTCTGGTTCGATTCCAATATTGCTCGAGCCCTTTCGAAATCCTCCTTTACGACCGTAAAGGTCATATCGGTCGCTTTTCCATCTTCGGATATATTTTGAACAATCATATCCACATTGACGTTTGCTTCGGAAAGCGGTCCAAAAATTGCTGCAGCGACACCCGGCTGATCCGCCACGCGTACAAGCGTAATCTTGGCTTCGTCTTTGCTATAAGCAATGCCACTAACGACTTCCTGTTCCACGATTTCACCCTCATCAACAACCAACGTTCCTTCGGTTTCTGAGAACGATGAACGAACCTGGACCCGTACATTGTGGTTCATCGCCAGTTCAACCGAACGCGTTTGTAAAACTTTGGCGCCGAGCGACGCCATTTCTAGCATTTCTTCGTAGGTAATTCGGTCCAGCTTGCGCGCCTTACCTACAATTCTTGGGTCCGTCGTATAAACCCCGTCAACATCCGTGAATATATCACACCGGTCAGCCTTTAAGGCTGCCGCCAGCGCCACAGCGGAGGTATCCGATCCGCCGCGCCCAAGTGTAGTAATCCGGTTGTCCGAGCCCAAACCTTGAAATCCCGCAACAACCGCGACCTGGCCCGTGGCAAGGCGTTCCTCCAAAGTTTCGATCTCAATATTCGTAATCCGCGCTTTGCCATGAGAATCGTCAGTTCGAAATGGTATTTGCCAGCCCAGCCATGAACGCGCATCGACGCCAATTGTCTGGAGTGACAATGCCAATAGCCCCGCGGTAATTTGTTCTCCCGCAGCAACGACGGCGTCATATTCTCGGGCATCATGCATAGGTGCAGCCTGAACCGTCCAGTCAACAAGCTGGTTTGTTGTTCCCGACATCGCGGAAACGACGACGGCGACCTGGCTCCCTAAATCGACTTCGGCTTTAACCCTTTGGGCTACGGCCTTGATCCGCTCGATATCGGCAACCGAGGTTCCACCAAATTTCTGGACAACCCGTGTCATCTCGAAGTCCACCCGAAAAACGCCAGCATCCGGTTCCAGCCTGTATCGCCGGCCCGGGAAACCCGCAAATTTGTCTTGATCCTGCGTGCAGCGGGCGTTTTCTTACTCTATATCTTTGTTAAGTAGCAAGTAATTCGGGTCCTGACATAAATCAAGGCACGTGAAATTTAGATGAAAACCGCAGAATTTAACGGCGAAAACACGGTTGATCCCGCAGAAATTGAGCGGTTTTCCGCCCTTGCGGATGCTTGGTGGGACCCGGAAGGTGAATTTCGGCCGTTACATCGCTTCAATCCGGTACGGTTGAGTTATATTCGGAAAAGCCTTTGTGCTCATTTTGACCGCGATAGCAGAGATTTACGCACCCTGGAAGGATTGAAAATACTTGATGTCGGCTGCGGCGGTGGTCTGGTCACCGAACCCATAGCGAGAATGGGTGCAACAATGACGGCGATAGACGCTTCAGAAAAAAATATCGGTGTCGCAAGTCTCCATGCGGAAAATGAAGGGCTTGAGATCGACTATCGTGTTGCCGCGGTAGAGTCTCTCTCCGAAAAAAAACATCGATTTGATGTCGTAATGGCGCTCGAAATTATCGAACACGTCGCCGATATCGATTTGTTTGTTTCCTCTTGTACAAAACTCGTAAAACCAGGTGGCCTGGTAATATTCTCAACTCTTAATCGTACGCCGAAAGCATTCGCCCTTGCGATTGTCGGCGCAGAATATGTCCTTCGCTGGGTGCCACGCGGCACACATCAATGGAACAAGTTTGTAAAACCATCCGAGCTGGCCCGAGCGCTAGCTGACAGTGGTGCTAAAATTGATGAAATTACCGGCGTTACGTACAACCCGTTAAAGGACGAATGGCAAATTTCACGAGACGTTTCAGTCAACTATATGCTTTGCGCCAAAATTTCTTAGGGAAGCTATTGTCTGGTTAACTACAGAATTCGAGCAAACTAACTGCTTGACCAGAAGGGTTTAGCTTTTCCGCAGATCGTTTATGTATATCGATTAAAGTACCCGTTTAAACGGGCTCACGCGTCATGGGTCGGCGCCCAGGGAATCCGCTGGACGTCTATTCCTTCTTCCTGCAATTCTTCGGCTTCTTCCGCGCTTGCTTCGCCGTGAATACTGCGTTCCTCAGTTTCCCCGTAATGTATTTTCCGCGCCTCCTCGGGGAACTTGTCGCCAACATAGTCGCTGTTTTTCTCTACGTGATCGCGCATTTCCTTTAGCGCAGACATATATTGGCCCATCTGTTCCTGCGCTTGCGACGACAGGTGAACGGCCTGCTCACCCTTTTTCTTGGTGCCGGAGACCGATGGCGCCATCAGGGCTTTCTCAACACTGGTATCGCCGCATACCGGGCATTCGACCTTTTTCGCTTTGCGCTGTTTGTCGAAGGCGTCAGAACTTGGAAACCACGTTTCAAATTCGTGGTCGTTAGTACATATAAGGTCAAAGACGATCATGGTATCGAAAATACCCTAAAAATATGCGTTTCAGCCAGGTTATATATAGATGATGCGAGTGTTTGTTAAATCAAGCGTTAACGATTATCAAGTGAGAGATGCCCGACCATTCGTCAGATAAACCGCTGGACTGGGTCGTCCGATTTGCGTCGACAATCAAACCAGAAGGCACTGTTCTCGATCTTGCTTGCGGCCATGGGCGACATAGCCAATATCTCGCCGATGAGGGCTTCCGCGTCACAGCATTGGACCGTGATATTTCAGCTGTTTCAGAACATCCCGATATGAAAAATATTGAGGTAATCAAGTTCGATTTGGAAAATGGCAGCAGCTGGCCCTTTGGGGACCTTCAGTTTGATGGAATTGTCGTGACCAATTATCTGCACAGACCATTATTTCCCGAAATTTTGAACTCGCTTTCCGAAAACGGCGTATTGATTTACGAGACGTTTAGTCTGGGCAACGAACAATATGGTCGGCCTTCAAATCCGAATTTTTTGCTCAAGCCAGGAGAGCTTCTGGATATCTGTCTGGGTACACTTCAGATAATAGCATTCGAAGAAGGGCTCATTGAAGTTCCGTCTCCCGCTGTAAAACAACGAATTTGCGCAATCAGGAAAACGCCAGAAGCAGATCCGGTCTCTATTTAGTTGGTTTTGTATATTTTCGATCATGCTGCAATGACGGCAGCGATGAGCGCACTTCTTCAACATAGGCAGGATGGATTTCCGCCAGGACATAACCTGGCTTTTCACCGCCATCGGCGAGAACCCGCCCCCACGGATCGATAATCAAGGAATGGCCATATGTCTTTCGACCACCAGCATGGACGCCGCATTGCGCCGGTGCAAAAACATAGGCACCACATTCAATTGCCCGTGCCCTTAAAAGCACCTCCCAATGGGCTTCCCCGGTGGGTCGGGTAAATGCAGATGGCACAGAAAGCATCATCGCGCCATGTTGCGCCAACTCGCGATAAATTTGCGGGAAACGTAAATCATAACAGATGGTCATACCAAGTTTGCCCCAAGGGGTATCCGCTATAACTGCGGAGCTTCCTGGATTGTAGGTATCTGACTCGCGATAAGACTCACCGTTCTCAAGTTCAACATCGAACATATGGATCTTGTCATAGGATGTCCGGACAACGCCCTTGTCGTCGATTAGATAGCCGCGATTAGCGACCCTTCCGGGGGATATTTTTACAGGTAACGAACCGACCAAAACCCAGCTTTTCAGTTCGTCTGCTAGATCGACAAACCTCTGAAGCGCAGGGTGCCCATCTTCTTCGAATGAATTTTCATGCACCGCATTCCGGCCGAATGCCATCATCGAAACACATTCAGGGAACGTTAAAAATTCTGCTCCATCGGAATGGGCACGGTGCGCAAGTTGAACAGCGTTTTGCAAATTTTCCGCCAGGTCATCGCTGGCGGTTACCTGAATACAGGCCAGCTTGAAGCTGTCACTCACCCGAAGACTGGAGGATGCGATCGAGTTCTCCTGACATTTCCAGTGCCACCAAATCGTCTGAACCACCGATCAGCTCGTCATCAAAGAATATCTGAGGCACGGTACTGCGTCCTTGGGCCCTCTCCGTCATTGCAACCCGAACCGCAGGGTCGCCATCGACATCTATCTCAATGAACTCAGCACCCTTTTTCTTCAAGAGATTCTTGGCGCGGGCGCAGTAAGGGCAAAACACAGAGGAATATATTTCAATCTTTGGCACAAGTTACCTGCTTTAAACGAACTCAAGTCCAGACAGTATATAAGATTAATTGTCGCCGTTGGCGAGGGCCCTAATCGCTCGCAGGTCTGACGACGCGCGCTAAGGTCAATACATCCACACTTGCTGCACCACCAGCCAGCAATGTCTTTGTACAGGCTAAAACTGTTGCGCCTGTCGTCATTACGTCATCAATGAGCAAAACGCGCTTATCCAAAATCTTTTTTGCCATGTCGTTGCGAAGAGCGAAGGCTCCGGCAACATTCCGATGGCGGGCTTTCGCTCCCAGGCCGGATTGAGAGGGCGTTGCACGTGTCCTGACCAGTAAATCGGGAAAAGCCGGCACCAATGTCATTTTGCCGAGCGCTAAGGCCAATATCGCCGATTGATTGTAACGCCGCGAGAGTAGCCGTCGCCTGTGGAGCGGAACAGGAACAATCAAATCTGCCTCGGCAAGAAAGCTTGCGCCAGCCTGTGCCATCATTCCTGCAAATGCTGGTGCAACGTCGGTCCGGTCAGAATGCTTGAAGGCCAAAAGCGCGTTGCGGCTTGTGTCGTCGTAACGAAACACTGCTCTCGCGCGATGATAGAGCGGGGGCTCCCTGTGGCATGCACCACATATCGCGTCGACGCCGTGATCGAATTCGAATGGAAAACCGCAGGCACTGCACAACGGTTCAGAGAGAAATCGAATTTCAGGCCAGCACGAAGCGCAAAAAGCGCCTTCGCTTTCCACGACCTCCCCACACGCAATACAGCGGCGAGGAAGAAGCAAGTCGGAAACGAATTTGACGCTTCGCGACAGGGCCACTGAAACTGGAGACGGTATCGCTTTTCGTATCGCAGCCATCAATTCGGGAAGTGTTTGAAGCGTGCTGTCCCGTCACGCTCAATCTGCTCTACAAGACCGGTTTCCCAACTAAGATATTCCTGCATATGAAATTCGATATTCTCATCGTGATCATAGGCTTTGTATTGAATATCATTATTTTGATCCGCCATATTCTCAAAACCCTGGCTCTCGGGGAGCCCCATCTGGCGCCAGGCGGCTGTACCTCCATCTAGTATGCGGAAGGGTCGATCAGTGAGTTCGGATGCGTCCGAAGCAGCATAGGCTGCGAGTAAGCCATCCGGTGAGGTGAACACCAAGGTACTATCGCCGGGAATTGTGGCGAGAGAGTCGCTCAGCCTCGATCGCACCGCCCACCAGGCACCCGGAATATGGCCTGCCTTATATTCAAGGCTGGTCGCGAAATCGATAACGACCATGGTCCCCGCGCTTATTTCGTCGCTCAGTGCTTCCGGTGACACAGCGGCTATTTCAGCTCTTTCTACTGGAACCATTGGGGCTTGCTGTGATCCGGTTTCCAACTCAGCGCCCTCTAATCCGCCGCTAAGCACGTAGACATTCTGCCAACCCATCTGAATGAGCCATGATGCCGTCATCGTTGCCCGAACACCGTTATCGTCTATTAAAACCAAGCGGCTCCGAAGCGTGCCCGCCCACTTGTCGGTGGCCTGAACCAGCTGTCCACCAGGAGCGGAAAGGGAACCCGGCAAATGACCAGCGGCATATTCATCTGGATTTCGAACGTCGAGAACATACAACGACCTGGACTCAGTTTCGTTTTGCATATTGGCAAGTGTCGCCATGTCGATGGTTTGAACGCCAAATCGGTTGGCGACGCGAGATGCGCATTCCAACGCATCTTTCAAACCGTCATCACTCACCGGCAAAAAGTTGCGGTCACTCCCAGTTTCCAGATCGAACCCCGCCAACGCCCATCCCATCGTGCCATTCCGCAATGCCATTACCTTGTTGGTGATACCCGCGTTAATCAGCGATTGAGCACCGATAATACTGCGTGTGCGTCCTGCACAGTTAACGACAACGGTTTTTTCCGGATCATCAACCAAGTCATGAATCCGGTAGGCCAGTTCGGCGCCGGGACAATCGATACCCGTCGGTATATTCATCCTGCGATATTCCACCCATGGACGACTATCGAGCACGATCATATTCTCGTCGCGATCCATCATTCCTTTTAATTCTTCAGCGGAAACGTTTGGCGTATCGGATTCGATCTCAACAAATTCGCCAAAGGCCTTTGACGGAACATTCACGCCACGGAAGACCACATTGCCAGCGGCCTCCCAAGCAGGGACCCCTCCATCCAGGACCGAAACGTTCGAGTAATCCCACCCTTCAAGTTTAACCGCTGCTTGTTGAGCGAGTCCGTCGCCACCATCGCACAAAACCATTCTTACCGATTTCCGCGGCACCAGTGCCAGGACATCCAACTCGAGCCGACTCATGGGTAAACACACCGCGAAGAGCAAATGGCCGTCGGCGCCAAACACCCCTTCCTCCCGAACATCAAGGAGCGCTAACTCTTCGTCGTCCAAAAGCCAGTTTCGAAGTTCTTGGGAAGAAATTGTTTTGGTCATGATTGTTGAATCTCAGATAGAAATGGAATGTCGGCGCATATTAGGCGTCCATCATGTACCCGACAACCGAACCACCTTTTATGGCGCGTGCTCTGGTGGCATAGTCAGATTATGCCGACAAGCGAGTCCGAAAACAGTGCGATAATTTTTGATCGTAATGCTGTACGCCGACATCAAGCTCGCGCAGCCGCTTCTTTCGCTGAGCATGACTTTCTATTTCGGGAAGTCGCGGAGCGTCTCGCAGATCGTTTACAAGACATCAAACGTTCCTTTGATGTTGGCATCAGTTTGGGCGCGCGCGGAGATCATCTCAGAGAAAGTCTCATGGGCAATGATGCAATTAGCGTGTTGCATGAAATGGGATCGAATACGGGGTCGCCGGGCATCGCGTTTATCGGCGATGAGGAGGCATTGCCCGTCAAACCGAATAGTGCGGACCTTATCGTCAGCAATCTCGCCCTTCACTGGACCAACGATGTACCGGGCACGCTGATCCAATGCCGGCAGGCGCTCAAACCAGATGGCTTGTTTATGGCCGCCATCCTTGGCGGAGAAACGCTTACGGAATTGAGACAGGTTTTAATGGAGGTCGAGGCGGAAATATCGGGAGGCGTTTCACCGAGAATTTCTCCATTTGCAGAACTTTCGGATGCAGCATCGTTACTGCAACGCGCGGGCTTCAATCTGCCGGTCGCGGATAGCGATACAATAACCGTTACCTACTCGAATGTTTTTGCTCTCATGCATGATTTGCGGGGTATGGGGGAAACCAACGCTGTTGTCACGCGTCCAAAATATTTTAGCAAGCGACAGATCTTTCTCCGGGCCGCAGAGCGATATTCCGAACTGTTCGCAGGGAGTGACGGAAAAATTCCGGCGAGTTTTCAGGTCCTATACCTTACAGGCTGGGCCCCCGACGCCTCTCAACAAAAACCATTGCGTCCGGGCACAGCATCCACCCGATTGGCCGATGCTCTTGAAACTGAAGAGCATTCCGCGGGTGAGACCGCCGATCCAGAAAACAGTAATTAGTCGATTAGGCTGCAGCAGGCTCCGCACCGGCGGGCGTAGCCTCCCTTTTTTCGGGAACTGACCAGGCAAGCACCGCCGCGACAAGCGCCAATGCCAATCCGGAAATCCACGTCCAGTCGTATGTCTGGAACATGTCAAAAAGCGCACCGCCTGCCACAGCGCCTAAAGCGCCACCTAGTGAATGGCCTAGAAACAGGATTCCCATATTGAAACCCATTGTGCTGACACCGAGGTGACTGGCGATGAGCCCGGCTGTCGGTGGCACTGTCGCGAAATCAAGTGTGCCGAAAAGGATCGCGAAAAAGAAAAGCAACACATAATTGTCAGTGATGAAAAACAACATGATGAAGGTGAGAGCACGTAAAAAATATACCCCGCCCAAAAGACCGGGTCGGTGGACCCGATCTGTGAGATAGCCGGCAATAACCATACCAACCATATCGAATCCAGCGAGGATACCTGTCGCGGCGGCGCCCGTCGTCAGGGTGAAGCCGCATGACGCTGCATAGGGAATGAGATGGACCTTGACGATCCCTGCAGTGGTAAAGCCGCAAATGAAATATGCGCCTCCTAAGAGCCAGAAAACCGGGCTCCTAATCAGAATTCCAAACTTTGCGACAAACGTTTTTGAACCCTCGCCCGCGTCTGATTTTGCCGTCGAACTATTGCGTTCGCTGGGTAGCAGAAAGAAGGCAAGAATACCCATCGCAACAATGAGAGAGCCGAACAGGACCAATGTAGAACGCCAGCCTGCAATCTCGATGGCCCATGCCATCAACGGAATAAACAGCAGCTGACCACCGCCAACCCCCGACGTCCCAATCGATGTCGCCAGGCCTCGGTTTTCGACAAATTCGCGGGTAATGGTTGCTGTGGCGACGGGCAGACTGACCATGCCGTACCCAACTGCTGACAGCATGCAGTAAATCCCGATAAACACCCAAACTGGAGATAGCAAAACAGAAGAGCTGTCCATAAATGCGCCAAAAACTACGCAGCACCCGCTCAAAATTGTGCCGCCTGAAACCAAATATCGCGCGCCGAATTTATCGAGGAGGTGCCCGGCATAAGGAGCGACACCACCCATAACGATCATAATCAGGGCCGCACCCGTCGTCAGAAACGTCCGGGTCCATTCAAACTCTTTCTCCCATACCGGAATTAGGACCGGTAGCGACATCCGCGCGGCAAATGAAAAACTCACAGTAATGAAAATTACTGCGACGATCATCCATCCACGTGGGTTTGAGCGGATTGCAGACAGAAACATCGGATGATTCTACAGGAGATCACGCAACATAGCGACCAAAGGAACATCAGCTGGCGGCATCGGGAAATCCTTGAGCTTCATAGGGCGGACCCATTTCAGATTTTGGCCTTCTTTGGGTGTAACGGTTCCATCCCAAACGCGGCATACATAGAGTGGCATCAACAGATGAAAATCCTCATAGGTATGTGAAGCGAAAGTAAATGGCGCAAGGCAGTTTTCGCTGACATCAATCCCGAGCTCTTCTTCTAGCTCACGGATCAGCGCCGCTTCAGGCAATTCACCGTCATCGACTTTGCCACCCGGAAACTCCCAAAGCCCTGCCATGGTCTTGCCTTCGGGGCGCTGTGCAATAAGGACACGCCCATCGCCATCAACAAGTGCAACGGCAACAACCAGAACTATCGGGATACTATCAGCCAAGCCGGTTTCCTATGTGCGGTAATCCGCGTTGATGTCGATATAGCCATGGGTCAGGTCGCAAGTCCAAACCGTCGCTTTGCCTCTTCCAATACCGACATCCACGGATATCGCAATTTCTTCGCCCTTCATGTGTTGCGCAACGGGCGTTTCGTCATAGCCAGGCTTTCTCAACCCATCCATCGTGACTTGTATACCGCCAATGCGAATATCCAGCGCATCACGGTCTGCTTTCTCTCCGGCCTTGCCCACGGCCATCACGATCCGGCCCCAATTCGCGTCTTCACCGGCAATCGCTGTTTTAACTAGCGGTGAGTTCGCGATCGCAAGCGCGATTGTCTTTGCAGCAGTGTTCGACGCTGCCCCCGTTACTGTCACCTCGATAAATTTACTGGCACCCTCGCCATCGCGCACAATTTGCTGAGCGAGATCAACCATCAAAGACTCGAGTGCCTGTCTGAAATTCTTGAAGCGCGGATCGCCAACCGATGTCACTTTTTTATGACGGGCCTGCCCCGTCGCACATAATAAAACCGTATCGCTGGTCGACGTATCGCTATCAACGGTAATAACGTTGAACGACTTCTCTGTAGCCGCTCTAAGTGCCTGCTGCAAAACCGGTTGGGCAATCTTTGCATCGGTAAAAACATACCCGAGCATCGTCGCCATATCCGGCGCAATCATGCCTGACCCTTTGGCAAATCCATTAAGCGTGATTTTATCACCATCAATTTCAGCGGATCGCGTCGCCCCTTTGGGGAAGGTATCCGTTGTCATTATGGCATCGGCTGCCGCCCTCCATGATTTTGGAGAGAGTTTCTTTTTCAGTCGCGGTAATGCCTTCGTTAGACGATCAACCGGCAAGGGTTCACCGATAACGCCCGTAGAAGAAACAAATATCTGGTTTTTAGGACAGCCTATGACTTTGGCAGCTGATTTGACTGTGTCCTGCACAGCCAGCTCGCCAACCCGGCCCGTGAATGCATTGGCATTGCCTGAATTAACAACAATCGCACGAACCCTTCCGCCTTTGAGTGCTGAACGGCACCAGTCAACTGGCGCGGCAACAGTCAATGACCGCGTAAATACACCCGCAATGGTCGATCCGGGAACAAGGGTTGCGAGCAAAACGTCGCTACGGCCTTTATAACGTAGCCCGCACGCTCCAGCCGCAAGTGAGACACCAGCAACTTCTGGAAGCCTTGGAAACCGCTTCGGTGCGAGTGGAGATTTCGTATTCATCGTTTAACAATCAAATTTAGGCCAAAATACAGGTAAGTAACCGAAAACACCGCCAATATCTCGATTTTGCTCGATAACACCTTCAAACAGCGTCTTTGCAAGATTACAGTGCATTTCGCTGCTCGAAGCGCTATATCCCTAATCGTTGACAGCGGCGCAGTAGGTACCTATGTGTCTGCCACCCGCTTAATGCTAAATTGCGGAACCTGCAAGGAAATCCGCAAACAAGAGAGGCTAAATGTTCGCTGCATTGGCAGAGAGCGTCTTCGGAAGCGCTAACAGTCGCTATCTGAAACGACTTGAAAAAAAGGTTTTAGAAATCAATAGCCTTGAGCCCGGACTCGAGGCTTTGGACGATGATGAATTGCGCGCGCAAACCGACAAGCTGCGCGCGCGACACGAAGCCGGTGAGTCCCTGGACGACTTGCTGCCCGAAGCGTTTGCAACTGTACGGGAAGCCGCGAAACGGACGCTGGGACAGCGCCACTTCGACGTACAGATGCTGGGGGGCATGGTTCTCCACGAAGGTGCGATCTCTGAAATGAAGACCGGTGAAGGTAAAACGCTGGTCGCGACCTTGCCGGTCTATCTCAATGCCTTATCCGGCCAGGGTGTTCACGTCGTAACCGTGAACGACTATCTCGCCCAACGCGATGCTGAATGGATGGGCCAGGTGTATGAATTCCTGGGCCTCACTGTCGGTTGTATCGTCCATGGACTCGATGATCTCGATCGTCAGCAAGCCTACGCCTCAGATGTTACATATGGCACCAACAATGAGTTTGGTTTCGACTATCTCCGCGACAACATGAAGTTTCGACTGGAAGATATGGTCCAGCGGCGCTTCAATTTTGCCATCGTTGACGAGGTGGACAGTATTCTAATCGATGAAGCACGAACGCCGCTTATTATTTCCGGCCCAACCGAAGACTCGTCGGAAATGTATCGCCGTATCAATGAGCTCATTCCGAACCTATCGGAAGAACATTACGAAAAGGACGAGAAGCAACGAACGGTCGCGCTCACCGAAACCGGTGTAGAAAAAATTGAAGAATTGCTTGCCGGTACGGAATTGATGAAAGGAGCATCGCTCTATGACATCAATAACATCGCTATCGTTCATCACGTCAACCAAGCGTTGAAAGCGCATACAATGTTCCAGATCGATACCGATTACATCGTGAAGGACAATCAGGTCATTATCATTGATGAGTTTACCGGCCGTATGATGGAAGGCCGGCGTTACTCTGAGGGCCTGCACCAGGCGCTTGAGGCGAAGGAGCATGTCGAGGTCCAAAATGAGAACCAGACGCTCGCCTCCATTACCTTCCAGAACTATTTCCGGCTTTATCCCAAGCTTGCTGGCATGACCGGTACGGCGATGACGGAAGCCGGCGAATTCGGTGACATTTATGGCCTCGATGTCGTCGAAATTCCGACGCATAAACCATGCGTGCGCGAAGACCTTGACGATGAGGTCTATCGGACAGCAGCAGAGAAAAACGAAGCAATTATCGCTTTGATCGAAGACTGTATCGCATGCAAACAACCTGCGTTGGTCGGAACAATTTCGATCGAGAAATCTGAGCAACTTGCGGCCATTCTTAAAAAACGGAAGATTGAACACAACGTTCTCAATGCGCGCTACCACGAGCAGGAAGCGTTCATCGTCGCGCAGGCTGGTAAACCTGGCCAGGTAACAATTTCTACAAATATGGCAGGCCGTGGTACGGACATTCAGCTCGGTGGCAATGTCGACATGCAAGTCATCGAGGAATTGTCCAAAATCAAGGATGAGAAAAAGCGCGCAGCCCAAGAGGCCGAAACCCGTGCTAAAATTGAGGCTGAAGTCGAAGCTGCAAAAGAAGTCGTTCTGGAAGCTGGCGGTCTTTATATCATTTGTACGGAGCGCCATGAATCTCGGCGTATCGACAATCAGTTGCGTGGGCGATCCGGGCGTCAGGGTGACCCCGGTGCTTCAAAGTTCTTCCTGTCACTGGAAGATGATTTGATGCGTATTTTCGGATCCGATCGTATCGATACGATGCTGCAGAAACTCGGATTGGAAGAAGGCGAGGCCATCGTTCATCCGTGGATCAATAAGGCCCTTGAGAAAGCGCAGCGTAAAGTCGAAGAACGCAACTTTGAAATCCGAAAAAATCTTTTGCAATTTGACGACGTCATGAATGATCAGCGAAAGGTGATCTATGAACAACGTCGTGAATTGATGGAAACCGACGATGTGTCCGAGACGGTTACCGATATGCGTCACCAGGTTATTGACGATATCGTCGCCACCTGTATTCCCGAAAAGGCCTATGCAGAACAATGGGATACGGACGGATTACACGAAGAAATCCTGAGAATTTTTGGCATGGATTTGCCGGTGGCAGATTGGGCCAAGGAAGAGGGTATCGCCGACGAAGAAATTCGTGAACGCCTGTCAGATGCTGCGAACCGTCGTATGGCAGAGAAAGTGGCCAACTATGGTCCTGAGGTGATGCGCCTCGCTGAAAAGAGTGTCCTTTTGCAGGTGTTGGATCAGATCTGGAAAGAACATCTTCTGGCGCTTGATCATCTTCGCCAGGGTATTGGTCTTCGTGCTTACGCGCAGAAGGACCCGCTTAACGAATACAAGCATGAAGCCTTTGATCTGTTTGATCAGATGCTCGCAATGCTGCGTGAAACCGTTACGCAAGTACTCTGTCACATGGAGATTTCGGATGACTCCCCAGAGAGTCTAATGGATTACGAAATGGGCGATATGGAAGAATCCCGTCGCGACCCCGCTTTTGGCGAAGATGCCGGTATGGCGGCAATGCCTGACGAAATCCATCCAGCAGCGCAGGCGCAATCCATGCTCCAGGGGCAAACAGTATTCGCCGCCAATGCCGATCCGGCAGATGTCCCCGCTGGCTGGCGGCTTCATGAACCTTTGGGCCGGTGGATTGACCCGGAAGAACCAGAAACCTGGGGCAAAGTGCCACGCAACGCGGCATGCCCCTGCGGCTCAGGCAAAAAATTCAAAATCTGCCACGGCCGCGTCGTCTAGCTTTTAGCGAACTCAGAATATTTTAGATGGTCTTTACGACGACAAGGCGTCGTTACCGAGTGTTATAAATCGTTCGCGGCGTTGCGTTCGAAGTGCGGCACCATCCATCCCGTCGATTTCCTTCAGCGCCTCTTCAATTCCGTCGCCCACACGCTTGATTGTGTCGTCGCGATCTCGGTGTGCCGCGCCGAGAGGTTCGGGAATAATCGCATCAATGACGCCAAGCCGCAGCAAATCTTCTGCCGTCAATTTTAGCGCGTCTGCAGCTTCCTCGGCATGGTCCGCACTACGCCACAGAATTGACGCGCACCCCTCGGGTGAAATGACCGAATATACGGAATGTTGCATCATTAAGACGCGGTTAGCGGCAGCAATTGCTATCGCGCCACCGCTGCCACCTTCACCGATTACAACGCTGACCATCGGCACATGCAGATCGAGACAGACTTCGATTGAACGCGCGATTGCTTCTGCCTGACCGCGCTCTTCCGCTCCGATGCCAGGATAGGCACCAGGAGTGTCAACCAGAGTAATGATTGGCAGCGAGAACTGCTCTGCGAGATTCATCAGTCTTTGCGCTTTTCTGTATCCTTCCGGGCGTGCCATACCAAAGTTATGCTTCACGCGCGTTTCGGTATCATTGCCTTTTTCCTGTCCGATGACGACGACGGAGCGCCCACGAAACCGGCCCAGACCGCCGAGAATTGCCGCATCTTCAGCAAATACCCTGTCACCGGCCAACGGGGTGAATTCATCAATCAGCGAAGAAATATAATCGATACAGTGAGGGCGATCGGGATGACGGGCGACCATGACTGTCTGCCATGGCGAGAGCTTTGCATAAATCTGAGTCAGGGACCTGTCTATCCGACCCTGTAGCTTTGAAAGCTCATCAGCAATTTTGATGTCGCCAATATCGGACATATGACGGAGTTCCTCCATCTTGCCTTCGAGTTCGGCGACTGGTTTTTCAAACTCAAGAAAAGTCGTCATTTTTCCCTCTACGCTACAAGCTCAGCCCACAACACCGGCAACTGGTCCATCTGCCAACGGATGATAATTACGGACAAGTGATTTTAACCTCTCATCTAGCACATGTGTATAAATCTGTGTTGTCGAAATGTCGGCATGACCGAGCATTTGTTGAACAGAACGCAAATCCGCGTCATGTGCCAATAGATGACTTGCAAACGCATGCCGCAACACGTGCGGCGACACAGCAGTGGGCGAAAGACCAGAATCGATCGCGAGTTCTTTGAGTAGCCTGGCGAACATTGCACGCGTCAAATGACCATTTTTGGAACTCTTTGACGGGAAAAGCCATGGCGAGTCTTTTCCCTCAGCAGTAAATTCCATGCGAACGGACAGCCAGGCTTCAATCGCTTCCTGCGCCGGCAGGCTTAGGGGTACCATGCGTTCTTTGCCGCCTTTACCACGTACTGTGACGATTGAGCGATCTCTCGCCAGTGCGCCAACCGGGAGTCCCACCAATTCCGATACGCGGAGACCCGTTGCATAAAGAAGTTCCACGAGAGCGACGATGCGCACGCCACGTGGCCCCTGAACTTCCCGTGCCTGATTCAGCAAGGCTTCGACATCCTGTTCGGCTAATACTTTTGGCAACGGCCGGCCGCGCCGAGGGCTTTCAATATTAGCTGTTGGGTCATCTGATCGAATTCCGTCAGCGACCAAGAACGCGAAATACTGGCGCAAGGCGGATAGGCGTCGGGATGCTGTCGTTGGTGCCAGTCCGGTACTACCCATAGACGCCATAAAGGCGCGCACTTCTTCCGTGGTCGCGGCGGATGAATCGCCGTGCGTTTTTGATGTAAATCCACCGAACGCCATTAAATCGCGGCGGTAAGATTCCACGGTTCTTTGTGAGGCGCCGCGTTCCACAGCCAACATCTCCAGGAATGCTTCAGCGAACCGCGGCAAGATATCGGCGCCCGGTTCACTGACGGATGGGTGCGCGCCCTTAGAGACCCGCTTCAATTGCGACCTCCAATGCGAGGGCCTTCGCTTCTTTTTCAAAGCCTATTCGTTTAAGTGCCGCAATCGACAATTCAATCGCAGAAAGATTTGCCGGATCGGCTCCCATTTCACCAAGAGCTACGAGCACCATAGCAATTGTGCCACCTCTGCTGCCGGTTGCCGCCGCCCGATCAAGCGCATTCCGCACGGACACACTCGGCGTCACTGCCTGTATTTGCTTGCTATCATCCAAAATCAGCGCCCAAAGCTCTGAGGGGATTGACGCTCCCATCGTATTCAGCAGACTAAAGAGTGTCCGCGCTTCTCCGACGACAGGTGCACCGGCGTTGGCACGAGCGTTCCACCAGGTCTGTATAGTTTCCGGAAGCGTTTCCGCAATACCTGAATCAGACAATAGTATCTGCAATGGCCAAAGCGTGGCCTTTTGTTCAGGCTTCAGCGCCTGAGTATTGGCGAACTCAAGCCATTTTCGTGCACCTGCAATGTCGCCTGTGGTAATCAGGATTCTCGCAGCATCACCCGCAAACCAATCAATCTGCGTCGAAGGCGTTAACGCTGCAACCATCGGTGCAAAAGCAAGCGCAGTAACGCGCCAATCCCCTTTTTGCCGCGCAGTTTTCAGCGAAATTTCAATAATTTTTGCCCGGGCCACAGCGGCGTCTTGTCGTAAGGCAGCCTGAACCAGCAAGGCCCGTCCGCCTGGACCCCAATTCTCAGAGGCATGATTTACGGCGTTTTTAACGACAGAGGGGTCGAACGCAACAGCACTATAAATCTCGGAAAGTTTTTTCCCGCTGAGGACACCAATCTTCGTCGCCTGCTCGGCTGCCACAAGCCGCAGATCGAGCGTGGCGTTAGGGCTAAGCGCAATTGCGCGCAATGCGGCGGGGGACGCTTTCTCTATTACGTCCTCGGGCAATGCGAGCCCCGCTGATCGCATAAGCGATAAATGCAATGCGGTTGGCCCGGTTAGGCTGTCGACCTGTGGCGGTGATGCGCCGGAGAGTCTTTCCATTGCAGCGAAAAAAGCGGGATGAATTGCATCAGTTCGCTCCGCCAAGACGTCTGACATTAATGCCGCTTCCGCATTTTTTCCGGCCATAGCCAGACAGAAGGCCGCCGCCTGCTGCCAATAGACACCTTTGAATTCTCCACTAAAAGCACGCACTTGTTGACACGCGCCTGCTGTGTCATTTCCAAACAATCGTCCATCAATACCGACACGCACTAAATATTCTTCTGGCGGACCAGACGAAGAAGAGATGAGCGAAAGCGCTGATTTGAGATCACCAGACGCAAATAGAGCGCCAACCCGCAATGGAAAGAGACCGGGCTGCGACTTGGTTCTTTTTGGCGCAACCGCCTGTGTCAGTAATAAGCGTCGCATCAATTGTCGCATGGTCGGCGAACCAACCCGTGCAGGCAACAATGCAATCGCGCGGGTGACAAATGACCTGCTTGAACCCTGCCACATCTCAGTTCCCAGCCCGCCACTTGTTTCATCAATGACGCCTACGGAATCTGAATCGAGATCGGTAAGTGTCTGGATAGCAACCGGGCCATCACTCCCACTTGAAGGCGACACCGGTGTGTAAACTTTTACCGGTTGCTTCAGTGCTGCCGCCCCCGACGATGACCCGCCAGGAACAATCGATCGGCGCGGCCCTAACCGAACTGGTGCCGCGTTTTTGGAATTGGCTGGATTTTCGACCGTCGTCGTTTGTGCAATTTGTTGCGCGGCCTCAACCATCGCGAGGTTGCTCATGCTTACAGCTAGAGCTACCGCCAAACCAATAGGTGAAATAAGCGAATTAGCGCGGAAACCGTTCATCAGGAATAGTCTTTTCAATCTTTGAGGACGGTGCCGGAATGTCCCACATCGCAAGGAACCCTCCCCCGCCTAAAATCAGGACCACCAGAAACACCAATATAATAATGGTCAATCGCATCTTCAACGCCAAGCCTTAGACGGGTTTTTTCAGCGGACAAGTTTATCTTCCTCTCCGTTTATCATGTCGCGGTGAATCGATGCCATATAATTCAACGCGACACGAAGCAGAATCCATCTTATATTTGCATAGTTTAAGGTGGATAACGTCTAAAGGTGGCGAATTTTGGGCAATATGCGGGTCACGTTTCTTTCGCATGACGGGTAAGCATCGCAGGCTTTATATTTGTCGACCGAGCAATGAGCACTAAAGAGCTAGAACAAATACGGAAGACTATCGTCCTTGTGGGGTTGATGGGTGCCGGTAAAACATGCATTGGGCAAAGGCTTGCCAAACGCCTCAGTCTGCCTTTCGTGGACGCTGACGACGAAATCGAAAAAGCTGCCGGTTGCTCAATTTCCGACATCTTTAATTTGTATGGCGAAGCGGCCTTTCGCGATGGTGAAAAGCGGGTTATCGCGCGCCTTCTGAATGACCCCGTCCATGTATTGGCTACAGGGGGTGGTGCGTTTGTTGACAACGAGACGAGGGCTCTGATCAAGGGGACGGCAACTTCAATATGGATTCGCGCCGACATTGATTTGTTGGTAAGCCGAACGAGCCGACGCGACGACAGGCCGCTTCTGAAAAATACTGATCCCCGGGAAAAGTTAGAAAAATTGATCGTTGAACGCTATCCGGCATACGAACAAGCGGATATTACGATTGACAGCGGCCGGGAGTCTCCCGATGTAACCGTAGAGCAGGCGATAACATCTTTGAAAAATATGATTTCATCAGACAACTGTGCTGAAACGACTGCATGATGATGACAAATTCGGAAACTCTTCGGGTCGACCTCAATGATCGAAGCTACGACATTATTGTTGGTGCGAATTTGATCCCCAATGCGGGCGAGCACATTCCACAATTTGTAAAGCGCGATCCAGCAATAATCGTTACGGATGTCAATGTTGCCGAACTCCATCTGGAGAACATTGTCAAATCGCTTCAAGAGGCAAACATAACCAGCAAAACAATTCTGCTTCCGGCAGGCGAAAACACAAAGAGTTATGAGGGTTTTTGTGAACTTCTTAATGACATATTGGATACCGGCATTGAGCGGCGTTCCTGCCTCATTGCGCTCGGCGGCGGTGTCATCGGCGACATTACTGGCTTTGCCGCCAGTGTTCTGTTGAGAGGTATTGATTTCATCCAGATTCCGACAACGCTTCTTGCGCAGGTAGATAGTTCCGTTGGAGGCAAAACGGGTATCAATACGCAGCACGGAAAAAACCTTGTCGGTAGTTTTTATCAACCACGCCTGGTACTTGCCGATACAACGGTGCTCGACACATTACCACGGCGGGAGCTTTTGGCCGGATATTCAGAAATTGTAAAATATGGACTACTTGGTGACCGACCATTTTTCGAATGGCTGGAAGAGAACGGTCACTCCCTCATCGAAGGTGATGAAGAATTACGGCGTAAAGCCATCGTTACGAGTTGCAGCGCCAAGGCTTCGATAGTCGCACAAGATGAGAAAGAAAGCGGCAGCAGGGCTCTGCTTAACCTCGGACACACTTTCGGCCATGCGCTTGAAGCTGAAACGGGTTTCGGCGACAAATTGCTCCACGGCGAAGCGGTTTCCATCGGGATGACGATGGCCTTCGATCTGTCGGCAAGGATGGGCCTGTGTTCCACAGAAGACGCCGCACGTGTCCGAAAACACCTCAATGTTGTCGGCCTTCCAGTCGACCCGACGAATATTGCCGGGCAGTCCTGGAAATGCGATGCGCTGCTCAGCCACATGGCAAAGGACAAAAAAGTCCGCGATGGTAAAATGACCTTCATCCTTCCGCGCGGAATTGGTGACTCCTTTATCACGTCGGATGTCGATCTTGCGTTGGTTGAAGCCATGCTGGATGACGCAATCGCAGCATGAAAACCTGTAATTGAATGAAATTGGCCCTATAATTCACGCAGGTCAGGATAGCCATTAATGGAAACCGAAACACTCGCCACTATTGGCGGCATAGTCGTTCTTCTCATTCTTTCCGGAGTATTTTCGGGATCGGAAACTGCTTTAACCGCCGCTTCGCGCCCACGCATGCATCTCCTGCAAAAACGCGGCAATCGGCGCGCCAGCATCGTTACCAAACTGTTTTCAAACAGAGATAAGCTTCTCGGCGCCATTCTTCTTGGGAACAATCTGGTCAATATTCTTGCGTCAGCGCTGGCCACCAGCATTTTAATCGGAATTTTCGGCGAGACTGGCGTTATTTACGCGACCATTGCGATGACGGTCCTCGTCCTGATCTTTGGCGAGGTCATGCCAAAGACCTATGCCTTCCATAACGCGGATCGCGTAGCGCTGCTTGTGGCACCAATGTTCCGCTACGTCGTGGCAGTCCTCTCTCCAATCACACATACAATTAATGTTTTGATTGTCGCAACCTTCAAACCATTCGGCGTAAACTTTGGCGCCAATGATGAGCGTACTGCTGCACAAGAAACATTGCTCGGTGCAATTGATCTCCATATGGGCAATGAACCTTCCGTACAGCGCGAGCGGATCATGTTGCGCTCGATCCTTGATCTTTCAGACGTCAATGTTGGCGAGGTGATGCATCATCGGCAGGACATCGTCATGATAGATGCCGACCAGCCCGCTAGCTATATCGTAAATCAGGTTGTCAGCAGCCCTTATACCCGAATACCGCTATGGCGCGGTGAGCCTGACAATATTGTTGGCGTGATCCATGCAAAAGTGCTGTTGCTTCATGTTCATGCCAATCAGGGGAAGCTCGATTTAATCGATATCGATTCAGTCGCGGCACCGCCCTGGTTTATCCCCGAATCGACGTCACTGCATGATCAACTTCAGGCCTTTCGTCGCCGGCATGAACATTTCGCCCTCGTTGTTGACGAATATGGCTCGTTAATGGGCGTCGTGACACTCGAAGATATTTTGGAAGAGATTGTTGGTGATATTGCTGATGAGCATGACGAGGTTCCCATGGGCGTGCGGCCCCAAAGTGACGGAACGTTTCTTGTCGATGGGCGGGTCACCATTCGGGATTTGAACCGGCGTCTCGACTGGGAACTGCCGGATGACGATGCCGCAACGATCGCCGGTCTGGTGATCCAGATTGGCCGGGTTATTCCCGACGAGGGCCAAATGTTTACTTACGAGGGGTATCGTTTTCAGATCATAAGCCGACGAAAAAACAGGCTGGCGCTCATACACATTACGCCACCGAACCAAACTGAAAAAACAGAGGTCGAGGCCGTCGCGGAATAATTACTGCACGGCCTATCATTCTTAATAAGAAAGGTAATGAAATGCCGCTTTCTCCTGCCGCTGATCGGGAACCCATTCAAACCCGGGCGATCGAGGTCTCCAGCTATCGCCGCACGGACGGCCAATGGGACGTCGAAGGAAATTTAACCGACACGTCAGCCTATGCTTTTGACAACGAATACCGCGGGACCATCGAACCGGGCGTTCCGATCCATGATATGTGGATCCGGCTGACCCTTGATGAGACCGTTACGATTACTGAAGTCGATGCCGTCATGGACGGTACGCCGTACGCTATCTGCCCTGGCATCGCTGCCGCATTTCAGAAACTCGAAGGGGAGAAAATCGGACCAGGCTGGAATAGAAAAATACGTGACTTTTTCGGGGGTGCGAAAGGATGCATCCATATGGTCGATCTCTTACGGCCTATAGGGACAATCGGTTACAAAACAGTGAAACGAGAAGCCGGGCGGAGGAATGCTGTCGAAGATGAGAAATCAAGCGATATGCCGTACCAGGTAAATACCTGTCATGCGATGGCAAGCGACAGCGAAGTGGTCAAAAAGCGTTGGCCGCATCTTTATACAGGGACGCCGTAACATCTTATTACGCCAATTTTCTTGTATGTCGGGAAACGCCTGCCCATACTGATTGCGTGAAAAAACGCGAACAAATTCTGGATGTCTTAAGCGCACCTCGTATAGAGAACGGCGTTCGGCTTTGCGATGCGCCGGAATGTCGAGGGCATGGTGAGTTTCGTGCGCCAAAATCGAGAGACGATCTGAATAGTTACTTTTGGTTCTGCCTTGAACATGTCCGCGCCTATAACGCGCGGTGGAATTTTTATGCAGGCCTTTCACAGGGTGAAATTGAAAAACAGTTGCGTGCTGATACAACCTGGTGGCGGCCAACATGGCCGCTTGGCAGCAGGGCTGGAACAAATGACCCATCGAATGTCGATTACGGGGTCTTTGGTGCCGACAACTGGGATCAGGAGCGAATACGCACCGGGCAACCGGAGGAAGCAGGATGGCGGCCAAGACCAGGGTCGGTAGAAGCCGAGGCACTGGCCATTTTTAACCTTGATGCGCCGGTAACAAAGGAGGACATCAAGGAACGCTACAAAGCCCTGGTCAAAAAGAACCACCCGGACACCCATCGGGGAGACCAAAAAGCGGAAGAGCGCCTGAAAATAATTAACCGCGCCTATTCGGCCCTAATGGCATGCGACGATATATAACGTCGTCCAATAAAATTCACAGATGAGAACTGCCGGCTGGCAGATTTTAGCTGGCGGCGACTGTTGCTTTCTTGATCTTGCGCTTCAATCGTTGCGCTTCTTCGGTGAGCTTGCTGTTGGATGTGGACAGCAAATACGCATCAATACCGCCGTTTTTTTCGATCGTCCGGATTGTCTGGGTGGATAGCTTGAGTTTCACCGAGCAACCAAGTGCCTCAGAGGGCATCGAAGATACCTGGATGTTTGGCAGGAAACGACGTCGTGTCTTGTTGTGCGCGTGACTGACGTTATTGCCGGCAAGGACACCCTTACCTGATATGCTGCATCGGCGTGACATTTTCTTCGTCCAGACAGATAAAACACGATTGCCCAGGCACAAGCGCCGGGGACCGCGCTTTTTAATAATGTCGGGGCGCTACGTCAAGGAGAAAGGGCAGCAAAACTGCCCGTCAATTCCCTATTATTTTGCTATTTAGAGGCCTTGTCAGTTCCGGCCGCCGGTTTCACGCGCGTAGCGAGAACGAACATGACAACCATCACTGCTGCACCCGACAGAAACGGCCAATCCGGCCCATACTCACCGAAAGCAAAGCCCGCCCAGGCCGGTCCGGTAATGCGTGCCATCGCCGAACAGGATTGCGACAACCCCAACAAACTGCCGCGCTCACTTGCGTGAGCATATTTTGAAACAAGACTTGAAAAAGAAGGATTGTTGATACTGACGCCAAATACAATAAAGCCAAAGGCGACACAGAGCCCAAACGTGCCGGTCATAAAGGGAAGAATCAGGGAGCCAATAAAAATCATCACGGCCCCGGTGCAAATCAGGCGGTGTTCGCCAAAGCGACGGGTCAACCTGCCAACGAGCAACCATTGCGTCGCAGCGGCAGTTAACCCCATAAAAGTATAAATCCATCCATTCTGCAGTGGTCCCCAACCAAGCATGCGCTCGGACCAGAGAACGAATGTCGTCTCAATCCCCGAAAAAACAAAGGGTGTCATCATCACAACGACAAAAAGAAGGGCGAGCTGCGGAATGCGAACGGCCTCTAGAAACACGCGGCCCAGTGACCTCTGGCCTTCAGCTGCTTCTTTCTGGATCTCCACCGAAACGGTTTCCCTCACCTGTATGCAGGCGATGCAAAAGGCAAAACCGGAAAGGCTGGCGGCAATTATAAACGGCAATGCGAGATTGGGATTAACCGGATCAGAACCCGCAAACAACCCACCGATTGCCGGTCCGACAATAAAACCAAGCCCGTTTGCCGCTCCGACCTTTGCCATGGCACCGGCGCGGGCTTCTGTAGTTGTGATATCGGCTATGAAAGCCTGAATCACTCCGGAATTGGCAGCCATCGATCCAATAAAGCCCCGCGCCAGGAAAAGCATTAATAGCGAATCCGTAACCGTAAGCGCCAGATAGCCGAGGAACATCCCCGCCAGGGTAATCAGAATGATGGGACGGCGACCGATACGGTCGCTGAGCCGACCCCAGAGTGGCGCGAATACGAATTGGGAAAATGAAAAGACCGTCGCCAGGAGCGTGACCTGCAATGGGCTCGCTCCAAACCTCTCAGCAAAATATGGCAAGAGTGGCAGGATGATGCCAAAGCCTACCGTATCGATAAAAATCGTTAGGAGCAGCGCGTGCACGTTGGGTCTCCGTTAGAGCCGATTTACAGGTGGGCGATTTCGAAAGTCAGTTGAGCCGTCCCACGGATCGGGCGAGTACAAGATACAGCTTGCCGATATCCGCGGACAAGAAGGTGGAGCTTAGAAGATTCTCAGGATCGCTTTCATTGGCTTCGTTGAGCAATCGTCCAAAGTGGTCCAGATAACGTTGCACGTATTTTCGGAAATTGTCGTCGTCCTCAAACTTGCTCTTAATCACGTCGCGGGCATGACGCTCATCGTCCTGCAACATCGATCGTACAAAGATGCCTTTTTCACCCCGGGCAAGACGAGGCCAAAGTTTCTGAGAACCAACCTCATCCAAAAGACGGTTTAAATCTATCGCGGTCGAATTCAGATCTTCGATAATAAAACGCGAGGCGCGCAAAAACATATCGCGTCGGGCATCAAACGTGTTCTGACGAACCAGTTTGGCCTGTTTGTCAGCATTGTCAGCGGCCCGCGCCAGCTCATTGGCCTGTTCTGAGAATACCGCGCCGACCTGAGTGGCCTGATCTGCAGCGCGATCCATAGCACTGCTCATTTCACTGGAGTGGCGCTGCAGTGATTGTCGAACTGTATCAACCTGCCGTGCCGCCTGTTCGGACGCCGAAGCGAGTTCTTGTGTTTCTGTACGGAACATCCGACCAATGGCCTCTACACGCTCTTCTGCAACACTCGCCGATGTTTCGAGTGCGCCTGACTCATCCTTTAGTGCCGCAATCACGTTCGTTACATCTGCCGCCGCCTTCGTGCTGGCCTCAATCATCGCCCGTGCCTGTGCCTGCAAGGCATTACTGACGATTGTCAGACATTCAACCGTTTCCCTCGACGCGTCAGCAAGGTCGGTTGTGCGCGCTCCGATAGTCTGGTTCATCGTATTGGAACGTTCCACGGCGCGTTCAGCCATCCCGGTGAGGCGCTCCAACTCCAGTTCAGTTGACTTCGAAATTTCTTCAGTTCGGCGAACCATTTGCCCTGCAACACGGTCCAAAGCCTCAGCCTGCTCCCCAACCAAGGCACGGATTTTGTCGGAATGGCTCGCCGCCTGTTCTGACGCCACAACGAGTTTTTCAGCCTGATCCACAAATGTCGTGCCGACGACAGTGGTCCTTTGAACAACAGTGTCAACCGCGGAGGAAAGGTCCGCAGTCCGCTTTTCAAGCAACGCGCCAATTTCCTCTCCGCGTTCCGCCGACCGTATCGAAACGTCATCAAGATCGCCCGATTGCTTGGTGAGCGCAGCACCAACGACCTTCACGCGAGCTGCAGCTTGAGCCGCAACCCGTTCCGACGTGGCCGCAAATTCATCTGTTTGTCGCCTGAGTGCTGCTGTGACCTCGTCCGCCTTCGTAACTACCTGCTCTGTTGCACTATTCGATGCCGCGATCATTGCAGCGGACTCAGTCTGCAATGTTTCATCCATCTCACGAACTTTGACCGTAATCTCGCCGGCGACCTGTTCTGACATTGTGGATAGCGCAGTGGCTTCCTGCCGCATGGCTTCACTAACTTCGGTGAGCCGCGCAAAGACACGTTGCGCCGCATCGCTTGTCAGTTCGGCACTCTCTTCGATGTGTGTTCGGAGCAATTTCTGTACTTCCCGGGTGCGTTCCGCCGCTGCATTAGAGGTTTCGTCGGCCACCTGTGAAAAGAGTTGCAACTGTTCGCGCAATATTGCCGCGACATCATCTGCCTTGGTTCTGACGGCTTCAGCAGCCGTCTCAGAGGCAACGCTTAGTGAATCGACATGCTGCCGCAATAGCGCAGAGACTTCTTCTGTTCGCGCCTCAATAAGAACGGAAGTTCGTTCAGCGTCTTCTGCCATTCGATCTGACTGGCGCCTGAATGATCCGCCAATCTCTTCGACCTTATCAAATGCAGCTGCCCCAGATTTTTCGACGATGGCATTCATTTCTGCGGCGTGACCACGCAATTCACTGGTCAATACCTCTAATCTCTCACGCGTCTGTTCAGCTAGGCCGTGCTGTTCTTTTGCCAGAGATGTGGAATGCGATACCATACCGGCTGCAATTTCATCCATCTGCGCCTTCGCCTGCTCGATGGAACGATCTGCCGCTGCGGAAATAGCTTCTCCCTGTCGCACCAGGGCATTTCCGGCATCTGTAATTTTGCGGACCGAAGCCTGGGACAACCGATCGGCTTCGCCCGCAAATTCATCTCCGACGGCATGGATTTCTTCACCTGCCTGCCTGATACGCGCAACGGTTTTTTCTGCTCCGTCGCCGAGGGAAACAGCCTCTTCGCGAAATGCCTCCACCGTATCGTGAACCTGCGTCACAGTTGTACGAGCCCCAGCCATTAGTTGTTCGGTACGTTGCCGAAAATTCTCGGACACATCGTCGACACTGCTAACCGCCTGTTTTAGTCCTGAAACAAGCGTGACAGATTGCTGGCGGAAAGTATCTCCCAACTCCTTTGCACGCTCCAGCGCTTGCGTCGCTGTCTCATTCAACCCATCAGCATGTTCTCTAAGAGTTTCGGAAACCTCGTTTACGCGGGCGATTGCAGAATCAGATTGGTCGCCAAGCTTCTCCGCTTGCCGAGTTAATCGCTCGTCTGTTTCATCAATACCCGCGGTAATTTGTCCAAAATTACTCAGCACACTATCAGTGTGATTATGCACGGAGTCTGCCGCCGCCCGCACACGATCCGCTGCGTCCTCAGCCCCGGGGCCCATCGCTTCAATTTGACCGGCAAATGATTGTCCAGTGGCTTCCAATTTTCCGAGAACAGCGTTGGAAACGGTTTCAAGTTCCTGAATTTGGGTCCCGACCGAGTTTTGTACGACACCGGCCCTTTCAGACAATTTGGCTGCGACGACATCCAGTTGCTCGGTTTGCCGGTGAAGTCCATCGTGGAGATATCGCGCCTGCGATACTGCCCGTTCGGATACAGAGGAGAGCTCCTGAGCCTGCCGGCGCAGGGAATCAGCAATCTCTTGAACACGCTCTTCCGCATCTTCAGCGGGATAGGTCAAACGACCGAGCTCGGACCGTAGTGACTCAGCTGTTTCCCTGAGGACGGCGCCGCGGCCGATATATGCCATTACCAGCCATAAAAAGGCTAGAGGTGTGAATATGCCGGTTATCAAAACGCCGATCTCGTGCGGCAACAAAGTCAGAATATTGGGCCAGCCAATTGAGCTTTGTAGATAAATTGCCGTAAGCGCGAGCCAGATTAAGGTTATCGCGTAAGCAACAAGTGCTGAAGTATTTAAGCGGCCTTTTGATAGAAATCGGAAGTTCATGATATCGAACTTTCCACCCCCGCAATATCATTGAAAGGGCCCGCCTAGGCGCCGCTCGAATACGCAGCGCCCCCTTTCAGAATCAATGGAAAATTATAGCCAAGCCCAATGATTCGTACCAAGAAAAGGGTGGGAGTAAAAATTACCTACCAGCAAAAAGATTGGATTGCGGCATCCGGAAAAACACCCTCCAGAGCACAGATTTCAGCGATCTTTTTTCCGGCAGCCACAGAGTGGTCACCCGCAGCAATGCCGAAGGCGTCTCCGTGAATTCCACCTGTTACCAGAACCGAATACATGTCGAGATTACACGCACCGGTTATATCGGTTTTGAGTGAATCTCCAATCGCCAAAACGCGTTTCGGATCCGGGTCACCCATCTGGTACAGGCAGCTTTCATAAATCGGGCTATGGGGTTTTCCGTAATACAGCACATCGCCGCCCAGCTCTTCATATCGACGCGCAAGGGCACCGGCGCAAATAATGCGTACACCGCCGCGTATCACCTCAAGATCAGGGTTGGCGCAGACCATTTTAACACCGGCCGCCGCTCCATCCTGCAGCAGGGGCTCATAGTCGGCTACCGTCTCCTCATCGCGCCACGGACCGGTATTAACAATCAACCCCGCCTCCGCGACGGAATCAACCTTGCGCAGATCGAGATTGTCAAACAACCCATCATCGCGGTCGGGCCCGATATGGACATAAGTCAGTTTGACGTCATCAAACCAGTCCTCGCGCCGTTCTTCGAGACCGAGCCGCGTAGCTTCGCCAGATGACATGATAATCGGACACAGTTCAGCCGGGACACCCATGCGATTCATACCCCGTCTCACTGCATCAGAGCGGCGCGGCGCATTGGTCAGCATAGCGTAGGGCTTGCCGGTCTCGTGAACTTTTGAAAGACAATCGACAACCCCGGGATAAAGCGTCACGCCGTCATGAATGACCCCCCAGAGATCGATGATAAAGGCGTCATACTCTGCTACGAGTTCAGCAAGGCCAGGTAGGATTGGGATTTCGTCCGCCATGGTGACGGGGTTGTGCCACGGACCGCACCGATTTGGAAGGGGATGTTTTACTCTACCCGCGCGAGCCGTGGTTCGCCGAACAGATAGCCTTGCCCGTAGTCGATTTTAAGATCCAAGAGCTCGAGCAATTCAGGCTCGGTTTCAATTTTCTCGACAATCAGATCCATACCTTGCCTGTTGTACACCCGCTTAACGTCCTCAATGGCGATAGGGCCGGATGGACGTCGAACTTCCTCGAGCAAGATATCAGACTCTAGCTTCACATATTTAAAGCGATGCTTGATCAGATCCTCGCAATCGATGTTGATACTGGAGACCTGATCAACGGAAAACTGGAAGCCTAACGAAGCGAGCTGTTTGAGGTGCTGCTCGATATCATGATCGCGATTGACAACCGTTGCGTAGGGAAATTCAAAGATCAGATTTGGCGCGAGGCGTGCATTATCAGCCATGAATTCAACAAAATCGCTGAAGAAATGCTTATCGGTGAGGCTGTGCGCTGAGATGTTGCAGAAAAAACCAATATCCTGCTTGCTGTTTTGAGTGCGCCGCACCAGCTGCACGCAGCGAAATAACAGCATGTTGTCGATTGCCGGTACCAAGCCTTCGCGTTCCGCAATACCGATATATTGTTCGGGAACAAGGTTATCGCCGTTCTGATCGCGGATACGGGTAAACGCCTCGTAGAATACGCGTTTGCGCTGGGGCAGCTGGACGATTGGTTGCAACACCAAATCCACCCGGTTTTGCTCGAGACCATCGCGAACAATTTCCAGAATGCTGTCATCGTCCAAACCAGGCATGTCCGAGTCTGCCTGTCCGGATGAATCATGAGGTGGGCTGGTTTTCTCTTCAGGTGCCGTCTCAACCACCTCACCGTCACTGGCAACAAGGGATATTTTGTTTGCCTGAACAACGGCTTCCGGCCCATCACTGTTCGGTTGGGCCCGGTCCGGCAAAACAGTTAAAGCCGTGCTGCCTCCCGTTGCCGTAGCGGGAACTGTTTTTGCCGCTGAAAGCTGTTTTACGAGCCCCTGGAAAACTTTGACCTCAGCGATGACAGAGTCGACATTCTTTTTTCCGCTCTCTATAGCAATCCCGCGATTTTCGGCAATCTTTTTGACGGCCCCCTTCAGTATTTCCGATTCGCGTTCCACACGATCGAGAGCAATTTGAAGTTCGGCATTTCGATTTCTCAAATGGCTTAACTCATCCGTAAGATTCGCATGGCTTTCCTGACGGGCAAACACTTCATGCAGAATTGCACAGCCGACAAGAATAATAACGCCGATAATGGCACCTAAATCCGGCCCAAATTCCGGAAACAGATAGGGCAACCCTATCGCCGCTGCTGCCGCCATCAGCGTATAAACTGTCACTAACCCGATATGATAAAAAACTGCCATGAACCGTCTGAATTGCAGAACCGGTCCCCAATTTGGCGGCAACCTCTTGAATTATGGTTAACAAAACCCGACTGCGTTAACGGTGATTGGCACCCACGGCATCGGAGAGTTTGGTATATCCGTCAGCACGCAAGCGCTGAGCCAAGCCGCGCTTGATATCATTGACGAGCCCCGGGCCGCCATAAATCAAGGCTGTATAAAGTTGCAGCAGCGAGGCCCCCGCCCGAATACGTTCATACGCGTCAGCAGCGGTCGATATGCCCCCACAACCGATCAGCGGTATTTGGCCGCCGGTCAGTTCGTATAGCCTGGACACAACACCGGTTGCGCGTTGACGAATGGGCAGACCGCTCAGACCGCCAGCTTCCATCGCTTTCTCGCTTCTCAATGTGGCCGGACGTTCGGCAGTGGTATTACAGGCTATCAAACCATCGACACCCGCATTCAGCGCAACTTCCGCAACATCTGCGAGACCTTGATCGTCCAGTTCGGGGCCAATTTTAACAAGCAAGGGGGGCGTTCGTTCCCGGCAAATTTCTGCCAGCGTGGCTTTCGCACAGCGAACCATCTCTGACAATTTGTCACCTGCTTGCCAGGCACACAATCCGGGTGTGTTCGGACAGGAAACATTGATCGTGATATAGCCGGCCATGTGAGCGAGTTTTTTCAGGCCTTTCTCGATATCGCCTGTCGCATTGGCCGTGCCCGCATTTATTCCGACGTTAATTCCAACTATTCCGTTTGCACCGGGCGGTCGTTTTTCCAGATTTGCGGCAAACGCCTCCATGCCATCACTCGGGAATCCAAGGCGATTAATCAAAGCGAGGTCATCGGGTAGCCGGAATAGATTTGGTTTAGGGTTTCCAGGTTGTGGCAGCGGCGTCACTGTTCCAGCCTCAGCAAAACCGAAGCCAATGTCGATCAATCCGTCAACGACTTCTCCGTTCTTATCAAATCCCGCTGACATACCGACTGGATTGGGAAACTCGATGTCCCACAATTTAATCGCCAGAACTGAATCATCAAAACCGGCGAGCTTCGGAACCAGTCCGAATTTTAGGGCTTTGATTGCCCCTTTATGCGCGAGATTTGGCGGCAACAGCCGGAACAACGCTGTACCGGATTTATGAATATCTAATCCGGGCTGTTCAGGCTTGTGCGCAACTCGTTGAGCCGCTGCGGATATTCCTGCACTCGACATAAAGGGTGTCCCGTTCGTTTGCATAGAACCATAAATCAGGGTCCGATTCGCAGCGAGGATTCAGATAGAAATATCGTCTTGTTATGGATGATGATTGATCGTCTGGCGGGCTATCTATATACCAAACGGGTTACAGACAACGAATATTTTATTTTCAGATTAAGTCATTGATATGAATATCACTTTTGCGACCATTGAGGAAGCAAAACAGAGCATTGTTGATGAGTTCAGCCTGTTTGACGACTGGGTTGATCGATATGAATATATTATCGAGCTTGGCAAAGGGCTCGACGGTCTGCCTGAAGAATGTCAAACGGAGCAGTATCGGGTTAAAGGATGCCAGTCGCAGGTTTGGTTCCGCGCTCAGGACGATGCTGGCAGGATCGTCTATGAGGCCGATAGCGACGCAATGATCGTGCGGGGGTTAATCGCTCTTTTACTACGCGTATATTCCGGCCGACTACCAGATGAAATTCTGAGCACGCCACCGGATTTTTTCGATGCAATCGAACTTGGTTCGCACCTAAGTGGAAATCGGGCCAACGGTCTACGCGCTATGGTAAATCATATCCATTCTTATGCGAGTTCTTTTAAGGACGGTACGTGACAGCAAAGCAAAAATAGGAAAAACTCTCGCCATGTTACGTCACAAAGACATTTGGAACGCTATCGACAAACTTGCCAAGGCCAAGGGTTATTCGGCATCCGGGCTGGCACGGCGGGCGGGTCTCGACCCGACAAGTTTCAACAAGAGCAAGCGCGTCAATCCGCAAGGAAAACCTCGATGGCCAACGACCGAGAGCATCGCGAAAGTTCTCGAAGTTACCGATTTAACACTTTCCGATTTCGTCACATTTGCTGGTGCCGGTGCGGGCGCGGGAAAGGCTAAACGCTATCCGCTCGTTGGGCTGGCGAAAGCGGGTGACGGTGGCTACTTCGACGATTCGGGTTTCCCGACCGGTACGGGTTGGGCAGAAATTGACGGGCCCGATGTCGGCGATGATGGGGCCTACGCATTGGAAATCACCGGTGACAGTATGGCCCCTGTGTTTCGGCCCGGCGATATCGTAATCGTATCTCCGTCCTCACAGGTAAAGCGGGGCGACAGGGTCATCGTCAAAACGACAGAAGACGAGGTCATGGCGAAAGAGCTCATACGACACACGAAGCGGGAAATCGAGTTGAAATCTGTAAATGACGATCATCCCGATCCTATTTTTCGCGTGTCGGAAATCAGATGGATGCACCGGATTGTCTGGGCCAGCCAATAAAAGCCGGGCTTGTGAAAGACCCCGCTAGCGATACAGAGAACCGCACCGACTATTGGAAAAATCGAAGTCCAGGATGGACAGAAGCGGCCACATCAGCAAAACCCAGTGACGATACATTCAATCTCCGACTGATCGAAGAAGCGGACATTGAATCGAATATGAAAGTGTTGGATGTAGCGTCCGGAACGGGCGATCCCGCGATCACCATTGCAGGTAAATTGACCAGTGGGACAGTAACGGCCTGCGATATGACATCCGAGATGTTGGCGGTCGCTGCCGCACGGGCTCAAAAACTATCAATCAACAATTTCCAAATTGCGGCGGGCAATATGATCTCCCTGCCGTTTGCCGATAGTTGCTTTGACGCTGTCACATCAAGAAACGGACTTATGTTCCCGGATGACAAGGTGGGATGTGCCAAAGAGGTTCTTCGGGTTCTGAAACCAAATCGAAAAGCTGTTTGGATGGTTTGGGGCCCGATTGAAAAGAACCCAACCTTCGGTGCGGTAAATACGGGTCTTGAGAAATATTTTGGGGAGGACTTTCCACCCCGCATGATACGGCACAATTTGGGAGATGCGGGGCTTCTTTCAGATGTTATCGAGAAAGCTGGGTTTGCCGGGGCGGAAGAAATTGAATTGAAACAAGAAAGAACGATCAAACAAGGTGATGACTATTTTCGCCGTGCTGTTGCGCGTACAGCGCCGCACCGAATTGAAAACCTCTCGGAAGAAAATTGGGCCGATCTACTCAAGAACGTTGAAGAAAGATGCAGCGATTTTCGTGAGGGCGAGGTTTATAAAATTCCAATAGTCGCGCGGCTTGGAATTGGCACCTCACCCGGCTAGGAAAATTATATGAATACTGAAACCAAAGACCACTGGGCAGAGCGCAGCAAGGCATGGGCAGCGACGGCAGTTCACGGCATTTCGCCTGACGATACCTTTAATCAAATGATTATAAGTGAATGCGGTATTCAAAGCGGTGAAGATGTTCTCGATTTGGCAACCGGAACCGGTAACCCGGCCATAAGTATTGCCCATTCATTGAATAGTGATGGCAATGTCGTTTGCGCTGATCTGACGCCTCGGATGCTGGATGCCGCCCGTCAACGTGCCCAAACTCTCAATCTTGAAAATATGTGTTTCACCGCTGCAGACATGGCCAGCTTGCCGTTTTCTGATGACCGGTTTGATGCTGTCACATGCCGCTTTGGGATTATGTTTCCCGAAGACAAGGTTGCCGTGGCGCGTGAAGCCGGCAGGGTATTGAAACCGGGGGGCCGCGTCGGCTATGTGGTGTGGGGGCCTTATGAAGAAAACCCGCCATTTTATGTACCACGGCGAGCGGTCGCCGGTCATTTAGGGATTGAGGAAGGGCCGGTACCAAGCCGCCACAGCATGAGTGCACCTGGAACATTAAAAGACATTTTGGTGAACGCTGGTTTCGAGAAAGTCGAAGAGCGTGCATTGCGCTACAAAAACCAAGTCGACGATATTGACGATTATGTAACGCGCAATCTCAAACGCAGTTTCGTGAAGGAAACCGAGAACCTCTCGGATACCGAATTCGATTCTCTTAAGCAGGCACTGCTCGCAGCTTGGGAGCCTTATGTTGAGGAAGGTGTTTTACAGGTCCCGAACTACGCCCGTCTGGGAATTGGCTGGAAATCTGCTTAACAACGAAGTTTTTTAATTCAATCGAACATCGCGTCAATGTCAGCCTGATCAAGCGCTTCTGCTTTCACCTGCGGACCGTTGAGCAATTTTTCATCCTCGGTCAGCTCTTTCTTAGATTCTATGTTAATTTTGTCGAGCTCTTCTTTGCCCCAAAGTTCACGGAGCGCGGCGATACGTTCCTCAATATAATGAACGGATTTCGAAAGTTGCGTCACACGTTGACCGGTTAGATCCTGAAATGCACAGGCTTCGAATATTTCGTTGTGGCCATCGATAATTTGCTCAATAGCCTTTGATTGTTCATCGTCTGATGTCGACGCCTGAAGATTCTCGATCGCAACATTGTTTTTCTCGACGGCAGACATGATTTTTTCGCTGGCGTCAGTCGTTGCTTCGAGAATGCCATCCAGCAACTTGTTCATGGCCTTGAAAAGGTCCGGGTCGGATTCCTTCTCAGCGAGATCAAGAGCCGCGATTTCATTCCGGACTTTTTCGACAAAGGCAAACAGCTTATTCAGATTTTCACTGAGATAGGCAGGGTCGAGTTGTTCTTTTCTGTCGCTTAACTTGCTCAACGATTTCGCTCCCATACGTCAAATCGACCAATGTCATTCCGTCGCCATGGTTTTTTTGACGACGAATTCTAATTTGTGGTCGAAACCGAGCGAGACTACGGCAGAAGTATTACCAATGCCTTGCCATATTTACTCGGTTTAAGAGTGTTGAAGACCAGATTTTCGTGGGTAAACGACTGCTCTATCACTATCCCTGCGAAATATCCTCCCCAGCGAGAACGCGTCTGATGAGAGCCAAGGTTTCTTGAACGCCATAGAGAGCGATAAATGACCCCATACGGGGGCCCTGTTCGCGGCCCAAAAGCGTCTCGTAAAGCGCCTTAAACCAGTCACGCAGGTTTTCGAAGCCATGATCCTTGCCAACTTCATAAACCTGGTTCTGTATTTCGCTGGCTTCCGTCCCCTGTTCCATCGCTTCCAATTTGGCCGCGAGATCCTCAAGCGCGGCACGTTCTCTATCGTCAGGTGCGCGGTAGGTTTTCTCCGGCTTCACAAAATCTTGATAGTAATGAATCGAGTGTTCAACCAGCCGATCAAGGATCGGTGCCGACTCAGGCGTCGCTTCTGGCGCATATCGGGAAATAAATCCCCACAGCACGGATTTGTCGTCGGTATTGCACGCGGATGCGAGATTGAGGAGCAAACCAAATGTCACGTGCCCCTCTTCCTCGGGCGGCGTGCCGTTATGAATATGCCAGGCCGGATTTTCCAGACGCTTGTCTTCTTCCTCATCACCAAACTTGCCCAGGAACGTCAGATAATCATCAACATGCCGTGGTATGACATCGAAAAAGAGACGTTTTGCTTTTCGAGGCGAGTTAAACATATAGAGCTGCAGACTTTCCTGAGGCGCATAGCGCAGCCATTCATCGACCGTCAGACCATTGCCCTTGGACTTCGAAATTTTTTCGCCCTTATCATCGAGGAACAGCTCGTACGTAAACCCTTCAGGCGCGCGGCCACCGAGAATTTTGCAGATGCGCGACGATAGCCGAACAGAATCAATCAGATCCTTGCCTGACATCTCATAATCAACATCGAGCGCTGTCCAACGCATCGCCCAGTCGGCCTTCCATTGAAGCTTGCAATGGCCACCGGTTACCGGAACCTCCAACGAAGTGCCGTCGTCTCGCTGGAATGTCACCGTCCCGGCATCGACATCGTGCGCGATTGCAGGAATCTGAAGGACGACACCTGTATCCGGACAGATCGGTAAAAACGGACAGTAGGTTGCCCGCCGTTCCGGTCCAAGCGTTGGCAAAATCACCTGCGTGACCGCGTCCAGATTGGCCAGCAGGTTCAACAGCGTCGCATCGAACCTGCCTTCCCTGTAGCATTCGGTCGCGCTTTGAAACTCATATTCGAAACCGAACGTATCGAGAAAATCGCGTAGCCGCGAATTATTGTGATAACCAAAACTCTCATGGGTGCCGAACGGATCGGGCACAGCAGAAAGCGGCTTGCCGAGATGTTCCGTCAGCATTTCTTTGTTGGGCACGTTCTCCGGAACGCTGCGCAACCCGTCCATATCGTCCGAGAACGCAAACAGGCGCGACGGAATATCGCTCAGCGCGGTAAAGGCCTGACGTACCATCGTCGTCCGCACCACTTCGCCAAAGGTACCGATATGCGGCAAACCGGACGGGCCGTAGCCAGTCTCAAACAGCACGTAGCCTTTTTCCGGCGTCTCGTTGCCGATACGCGACAACAGCTTCCGGGCCTCTTCAAACGGCCAGGCACGAGCGTCTTGCGCTAGTGTGCGAACTGTTTCCATCGTCATTCGGCTCTTACATTTAAACGGCGCGAGAACGTAGGCGCGACGACGCGCGGCGTCAATGATGAAGGTCAATGCCTAACTTGGTATAGCGTCCGAATCCGACCCCTCCTGTATAGTTTCATTATGGATACGCCTTTACCTCTACAGGCAGCGGAACCGGCCAGCGCGCGAAACGTTTTGGTCGCGGGGTTGACCGATGCGATCATTCTGTCGCCCGACGGCGACCCGCGTCACATATCACAGAGGGAAGCCGGTCACGCTCTCAAGTCCATGTCGCCACCCATCATATGTCATAGGCCAACGACTTCGCGCCGTTTGCGGCTCACGCCTTTTGCATCCCTCGATATCCTCGAGCTGTTTGCATTTGCCCGGCCCGCGCAGTTTTGCCTGCCAACGCCCGGCGGTATTGCGGCGGCACTCGATCTTGAAAAACCGGATACCCTTGAAGAGCAGGCAGTCGTATTACGCCAGGCGGTGGACGTCCTGCTCGCCGAGCTTGCCGATTTTGATCCGCGCGATGAACCGGATGCCCTTCCTGTGGCTCAGGCCATGCAGGATGGCAGCTGGGCCTGGGGGCCGATGGTCACACCCTGTCTGCAGCACCTGACCGACCCTGAGGATTTGCCGCGCCCGCGACGCGGACTGGATGTCTGGATGCGGCTTCATAGCTGGGCAGAACAGGCACCTGAACCGCCGCCGGAGAGCTTTGAGGTTACCGATGCCGAAGCCCGAACACGGCTTGCCGAACTGGTGGGTGACAACGCCGAACCTCGCCCGCAACAGGCAGACTATGCCTCCGCCGTCTCCGCCGCCTTTGCTCCACGTGCCGAAGTCGATACGCCGAACGTGGTTATCGCAGAAGCAGGAACCGGTGTTGGCAAAACACTCGGCTATATCGCACCGGCCAGCGTCTGGTCTGAAAAAAATGGCGGCGCGGTCTGGATCAGCACCTATACCCGCAATCTGCAGCGCCAGATCGACGATGAGCTTGACCGGCTGCATCCCGACCCTGAGGTCAAGGCACGTCACGTGGTTATCCGCAAAGGCCGCGAGAACTATCTCTGTCTATTGAATATGGAGGAAGCAGTGGGCCGCAGCCCGACCCGACCCGCCAGTGCGGTTGGCCTGGGGTTGCTCGCACGCTGGGCGGCAAGAACCCGCTCGGGCGACATTGTCGGTGGCGACTTTCCGACCTGGCTTACCGATCTTGTGGGCTTCCGCGACACGCTGGCGCTTGCGGACCGGCGGGGCGAATGCATCTACTCGGCCTGCAGCCATTACAGCAAATGCTTCGTCGAACGCACAGTACGACAGGCCCGCCGTGCCGATATCGTCGTCGCCAACCATGCGCTGGTGATGACACAGGCCGCCCTTGGCGGGCTGGATGACGGCAATGTCCCGACACGCATCGTCTTCGATGAAGGCCACCATCTGTTCGATTCCGCCGACAGTGCTTTTTCAGCCGAGCTATCGGGACGGCAGGGTGTCGAACTGCGCCGCTGGCTTCTCGGTGCGGAGAGCGGTGGCCGCAGCCGGGCGCGAGGGCTGCAACGCCGTATTGAGGACTTGATCGCCGCTGACCCCACCACTGGTGAAGCGATGGAAGAGGTCAAAAATGCCGCGCAGTGCCTGCCCCAGGGCGGATGGGCGGCACGTCTGGCAGACGGCGAACGTCCGCGCGGCCCGGCGGAATCGTTTCTCGCGCTGGTCCGCCAACAGGTCTATGCCCGCGCGAAAGATCCCAATTCGCCCTATGATCTTGAGTCCGACACCCACCCGCCGATTGACGAGCTGCATGACGCCGCCGCAATTCTGCAAACCGCACTGGGTGAGCTTTCGCAGCCGATGAAAGCGCTGATTGCGCGGCTTGCTTATCTGCTCGATGCCGAATCCGATAATTTTGACAGCCACACACGCCAGCGTGTTGAGGCGGCCTGCCGGGGGCTGACACGGCGTGCTGAAGGTGAAGTCGATGCCTGGCGATCCATGCTGGCGGCGCTTCGTGATGAGGTGCCGGAAGAATTTGTCGACTGGTTCTCGGTCAGCCGCGATCAGGGGCGCGACAGCGATGCCGCTATGCATCGCCACTGGATCGACCCGACCATGCCGTTTGCGCATCATGTTGCGCGCCCGGCGCACGGCGTGGTGATGACTTCAGCCACCTTGCGCGACAGCACTGGGGATAACGAGACCGATTGGATGTCGGCCGAGACCGTGACAGGCGCCTCTCACCTGCCCGCCCCGGCGATACGCGCCTATGCCCCGTCACCTTTCGATTACCCAGCCCAGACCAAGGTCTTTGTCGTCACCGATGTCAGCCGTACCAATGGCGATCAGGTTGCCGCCGCCTATCGCGAACTGTTTCTCGCGGCCAATGGTGGTGCGCTTGGCTTGTTTACCGCCATCGCACGGCTGCGCACCGTCCATGGCAAAATCGCTGCACCGCTGGAGCAAGCCGGACTGCCATTGCTTGCTCAGCATGTCGATGGCATGGATACCGCCAGCCTGATTGAGATTTTCCGCGAAGAGGAAAACAGCTGCATTCTCGGCACCGATGCGATCCGCGACGGTGTCGATGTTCCGGGCCGCGCTCTACGGCTGGTGGTGTTCGATCGGGTGCCGTGGCCGCGCCCGACCATCCTGCACCGCGCCCGCAAAGGCGCTTTTGGCGGCACTGCCTATGATGACCGCATCACCCGGCTGCGGCTCAAACAGGCTTACGGGCGGCTGGTGCGGCGCGCTGGCGATCACGGCGTGTTTGTCATCCTCGACTCACGCACACCGACACGGCTGCTTACCGCCTTTCCCGAAGGCGTTGAGGTCGAGCGCATCGGGCTCGCAGACGCCATCGCCAACACAAAAGCATTTCTGGAAAGTTCGGCATCGGCCGCCTGATACCCCCTTGACGGAACCGGTTAAGAACCTTATCTGCGCTAAAGCTGATAGAATAGAAAACAAGAAACGAGCGAGAAGGAAGAATAATGGCTGAACATCACGAGGGGCTGATTTACGCGATGGTGCTGTCATCCGCCGCCGATCGCGAAATGACCGATTCCGAGCTGCAATCGATGGGCGCGATGGTGCGCAACCTGCCGGTCTTCGATGGTTTCGATGAAGAAGATTTACCGGGTGCGACACGCGCCTGTGCCGAACTGCTCAATGACGACGACGGGCTGGAACAGGCGCTTGAATTTATTCGCACGAAAGTGCCAGCGCGCCTCTACGAGACGGCTTACGCGATCAGTTGTGATGTTGTCGCCGCCGATGGCGCCGCCAGCCAGGAAGAGCTGCGCCTGTTGGAGATGATACGCCATAGCCTCGATATCGACCGCCTCGTTGCCGCCGGCATCGAACGCGGCGCCCGCGCCCGGCATATGGTGGGGTAAGCGGCCCACACCCCCAACAAAAAAGGCCCCGCACTGCGGGGCCTTAATCGTTTGGCTGTGGTCAGCCGATGAAAGGCGGTTGCCTTACATCATGCCGCCCATTCCGCCCATGCCGCCCATGTCAGGCATTGGAGGCATAGCAGCAGCCTTGTCGTCAGGTGCTTCCGCAACCATCGCTTCGGTTGTGATCAACAGACCCGCAACCGAGCTGGCATCCTGCAGCGCGGTACGAACAACCTTGACCGGATCGATGACACCCGCTTTCACGAGGTCTTCATACTTGCCGGTCTGGGCGTTAAAGCCGAGCGAGGAGCCTTTGGCTTCCAGCAGCTTGCCGGCAACAACCGCACCGGATTCACCGGCGTTCTCGGCGATCTGACGCACAGGCGCCTGGATCGCGTTGCGGATGATGTCGACGCCCACACGCTGGTCGTCATTGGCCGGGTTAACCTTACCCAAAGCCTTGGTCGCGTAGATCAGCGCGGTGCCGCCACCGGGGACGATGCCCTCTTCAACGGCGGCGCGGGTTGCGTTCATCGCATCTTCCACCCGATCACGCTTTTCTTTCACTTCCACTTCGGTTGCACCGCCAACCTTGATGACGGCAACACCGCCAGCGAGCTTGGCAAGGCGTTCCTGCAGCTTCTCACGATCATAGTCGGAGGTGGTTTCCTCGACCTGAGCGCGGATCTGGTTGCAACGGCCCTGGATTTCACCCTTCTTGCCAACGCCTTCGACGATGGTGGTTTCCTCCTTGGTCATGGTGACCTTCTTGGCGGAACCGAGCATGTCCATGGTGACGTTTTCAAGCTTGATGCCGAGATCCTCGGAGACAACCTGACCACCGGTGAGGATGGCGATGTCTTCGAGCATGGCCTTGCGGCGATCGCCGAAGCCAGGTGCCTTCACGGCCGCAACCTTGAGACCACCGCGAAGCTTGTTGACCACGAGTGTCGCGAGGACCTCGCCTTCAACATCTTCCGCGATGATGATCAGCGGACGAGAGGACTGCACAACCGATTCCAGAAGCGGCAGCAGCGGCTGCAGCGTGGAAAGTTTGGCTTCATGGAGAAGGATCAGCGGATCTTCCATATCGCAGATCATTTTCTCCGGGTTGGTGACGAAGTACGGTGAAAGATAACCGCGGTCGAACTGCATACCCTCGACAACGTCGAGTTCTGTCGTCAGACCCTTGGCTTCCTCAACCGTGATGACGCCTTCCTTGCCGACTTTCTGCATGGCTGCAGAAATCATTTCGCCGACCTCTTCGTCGCCATTGGCGGAGATCGTACCGACCTGGGCAATCTCGCCTTCGTCTTTCACTTTCTTCGACCGTGAGCCGAGATCAGCAACAACGGCGTCTACCGCTGCATCGATTCCGCGCTTGAGGTCCATCGGGTTCATGCCCGCGGCAACGGCTTTGCAGCCCTCGCGCACAATGGCCTGAGCCAGAACGGTTGCCGTTGTCGTGCCGTCACCCGCTTCGTCATTGGTCTTGGAAGCGACTTCACGCACCATCTGGGCGCCCATGTTTTCGAATTTGTCGGAAAGCTCGATTTCCTTGGCGACCGTCACACCGTCCTTGGTGATCCGTGGTGCGCCGAAGGCCTTGTCGAGCACGACATTACGGCCCTTGGGGCCGAGCGTTACTTTCACCGCATCGGCGAGAGTATCTACACCAGCCAGCATCTTGTTGCGGGCATCGGTGTCAAATTTTACGTCTTTAGCTGCCATCGGTCCGGTCTCCTTACTCGATGATTCCCATGATGTCGGACTCCTTCATGATCAGGTAGTCCTTGCCGTCCACCTTCACCTCGGTGCCGGACCACTTGCCGTAGAGGACGCGATCGCCCTTTTTAACGTCAAGCGCTTCAAATTTTCCATTCTCACCGCGGACACCTGGTCCGGTTGAGATTACTTTTCCTTCCTGCGGCTTTTCCTGCGCTGTATCAGGCAGGATAACGCCTCCCGCTGTTTTGACCTCGGCATCGAGGGCCTCCACCAAAACGCGGTCATGCAATGGCCGAAATTTCATTTGCACGTTCCTTGTTAGTCGTTGAAATATAGGGGGTTTCTGTAATTTACTAGCACTCTCCCCTCGCGAGTGCCAGACATATAGTCTTCCACCCGGCAAGTGTCAAGAACAGCCATATAGATTTTTCCGAAATATTTGCGGCAATTTGAAACACGCGGTTTTTCTTGCTTTGGCGCGGTTTCGTGGCCTATTGAAGACCGACTGGTTCCTGACAATACCGAGACACATTATTTCGACGCCTGAATCCGAGATTTCCCCGCCTTATGGCCAGCAAATCGCTCCCATCGTGGGGTATTGGCTGTTGGCCTGCTGCGTCATGGTCGCGGCGATGATTTTATTGGGTGGCGCGACACGTCTCACCGAAAGCGGGTTATCGATTGTCAATTGGCGGCCGGTTACGGGTATATTGCCGCCGCTCAACGACGCTGAATGGCAGGCACTGTTTGCGGCTTACAAACAAAGCCCCGAATTCACCAAGGTAAATTTCTGGATGACGGTCAGTGATTTCAAATCGATTTACTGGCTGGAATATCTGCACCGGCTGTGGGGACGGCTCATCGGAATCGTATTTCTACTGCCCTACTTGTGGTTCGTCATGAAGCGCATGATACCGGTAGCGCTCACATGGCGGTTTGGCGTGTTGTTCCTGCTGGGTGGGGCACAGGGGCTGCTCGGCTGGTATATGGTCAAAAGCGGGCTGGTCAATGAGCCTGCGGTAAGCCAATACCGTCTCGCCGCTCATCTCGGCCTCGCGCTTGTCATTTTCGGTTTGCTTTTCTGGTACGCTCTCTCCTGCCTGACAACGCGGCCACAAAAATCCGGAGGCGGATGGACCCGGTCAGGATCGGTTCTTGTTCTCTATTGCGCGGCGTTCACCGTAATTTGGGGCGCCTTCGTTGCCGGCCTGGATGCGGGGCGAGCCTATAACACATTCCCGCTAATGGACGGGCAAGTAGTTCCCCAGGGTTTGTTAGACATGTCGCCGTGGTGGATCAATTTCTTTGAAAATACCGCGACCGTTCAGTTTACCCACCGGGTTCTGGCAATCGGTACAGCTGCGCTGATCATCGTATATTGGTTCACGACAAGACGCCCTGAGACCGGAAATGCGGCACAGCGGGCAATCGGTATCGTTACCCTGCTCGCCCTGTTTCAGGTCGGTCTCGGCATCGCGACACTGCTTTCCGAAGTCGCGTTGGCGCTTGGTATGCTCCACCAGTTTGGCGCGCTGGTCCTTATCACCGCCACGATCTGGCTAAAATATCAGCTGGGTGATTAAGCGTCGGTAGCGGAACCGCCCGTGGCCATCGATGTTCGGCGTCCAAAAATCAACGCTCCCAGAATGTAGCCCGTTGTGCAGATCAGCAAGCCATAAATGTTGACGCCGAGGTCATCGGCATATTTGCCGCTGCCAACATCAATCCAGCTCGGGAATATCTGCATACCGGTAGCGCTTTCCACGGTAATCAATACACCGAATAAAAGCCCCGGCCAGAAAGCCATATGGAAGCTCGCCGGTCCGGCCGACGGCAGGAAGGAAAGCAGGAAGATTGGCGCCAGCCCCATCACCATGGTGCCGCTGATCGTTGTTGCCGCAATGATTGCGGGGCCGATCCCGTCTCCCATATAGATGGTCAAAAGCGGTAAATTGCCAAACAGGGCAATCGTTATCATCGCCCAACGTCCAAGCGAGCGTTCGCCTGCCTCAGGCTCACTACGGCGGTCGGGCCAGTCAATTGCTGCCAGTTTCGCTGTACTGGCAAAAGTTGAATCGAGAGTGGAGCCAGCGCTTGTAAGCATAATGGCGTTGAACACGAGAAGAAGCGGCAAACCAAAGGCCATCGGAACAGCGACGGTGGAGGTGCCTTCCAATCCTTCGGCGCGAGCAAAAAGCCCAACCGCACTGAACATCAATATAAAGATGCCGCTCAGCAAACCAGCGAGTAGGAATCCTTTGACCATGACGCCGGGTTTGGTGAGAAAGCCGCGATCCGTGAGAACCGGGTCGTGGAACGGATAACTCAGCACCTGTACCGCAGCGAGAGCGATAAAGGTAACACCGGCCCAATGCACCGTATCGGGCACTTCGGGCAAGCCACGTTCCATAAGTGGTGGGAAAACTGCGATTAGTATGACGACGAGCAGTACTGCAGCCAACAACATCTGACCGGCGTCGGTCAGAAGCGAACTGCGCAACCCACCCCGCCACGCGTAGAACATCGTAAAGACTGTCACTGCGATGGCAGCGACCCAGTATGCGCCGCTGCCTTCTTCGCCGAAATACATCGCCGCCACCTTGGTGTTAGACCACACCTCGTTAAAGAGACGAATGCCTATGGCGATCAGGAACAGCCGCGCGCAGAGCGCACCATATTTACCAATCAGAAAACTCGCCAGCGAGCCAAAGCCACCCTTTACGCGGATGTAATAAATCGCCACCGCAGCAACCACGAAACTCAGATAATATGTCGCATATCCAATGCTGCCGGTAATACCGAAGGCCTGCCCCAGGTTGGCGGCGTTGGCGATCGACTTTGCAAAGATCCACGATATGGCTGCGCTAAAGACGAGAACCCAGAGTGCCGGTGATGCGCCGCTATCTCCGCTTCCTTTAAAAAACTGGCTTGCCGACACGCCGCGCGGGCTACAAAGCCAAACGATACCGCAGTAAATAATCAACACCGCCCATGGTGCAATAATCAGTAAATTCTCGCTGGACACCCGCTTTTCCCCACGCCGGTTTAAGTTTGATTGGTTATCTATTTATTTGCTTACAGAATTCCAGCGACAGATTCCATTACTGTCTTCACATTCCCGATAGAATCGGTTGATCAATTCGCTTGACGCCCTGTCGTCACAGGAGTAGTAACGCGCTTGTGGTGATTTGAGCCCGACTGGCTTGCGACCACGTTAAATAAACCGCTAAAAGGTCGGAGCCCGTCATAGCCCTGACCCAATCGGTCGGGGTTTTTTATTTGGGCATTCACGCGGCGGCAGCCAGAATGAATGCGCCGTGAGGAGACTGAGATGACGATAGAACAAACGGAAAAAAACTGGCGCCCGCAAACCCAGCTCGTTCGGGGCGGAACAAAGCGCACGCACTTCGACGAAACCGATGAGGCGATCTTTATGACCTCTGGATTCGTATATGAAAGAGCGGAAGATGCGGAAGCAGCATTTAAAAACGAGGTCGAGCGGTTTATCTATTCCCGCTACGGCAATCCGACCAATGAAATGTTTCAGGATAGAATGTGTTTGTTGGAAGGTGCCGAAGCGTGCCGCGCGACAGCAAGTGGAATGGCGGCCGTGTTCGCCGCGTTGGCCTGCCATGTCAGTGCAGGAGATCACGTGGTTGGGTCGCGGGCCCTGTTTGGCTCCTGCCAGTTTGTTCTGACAGAAATTCTGCCGCGCTATGGTGTTGAGACCACGATTGTCGATGGCGCAGATCTCGACCAGTGGGAAAAAGCGCTCAGTAAACCGACCAAAGCGATGTTTTTCGAAACGCCATCGAACCCAGGATTGGAAATAATTGATGTTCAGGCTGTCTGCAGGTTAGCTCACAATGCTGGCGCAATTGTCATCGTCGACAATGTTTTTGCTACTCCGGTATTGCAACACCCCTTGGAGCTGGGCGCCGATATCGTTGTATATTCGACCACGAAACATATCGACGGCCATGGCCGGACCATGGGTGGCGCCATTTTGGGAACAGAAGAATGGGTCAACGAAAAATTGAACCCCTTCTATCGTCACACGGGCCCATCAATGAGCCCGTTCAATGCCTGGGTCCTGCTAAAGGCATTGGAAACTCTGGAGATGCGCGTCGAAAAACACTGCCGCAATGCATCGGAAATTGCTTCCTTCCTGACAGAAGAATCCAAGCCGACGAGAGTCTTATATCCGGGCCTGAAATCGCATCCACAGCACGAGCTCGCCAAGGCGCAAATGTCCGACTTCGGTACGGTTGTTTGTCTCGATCTCGATGGCAACAAGGAAAACGCCTTCCGTTTCATGAATGCCTTGCAGCTTGTGGATATTTCCAACAATCTTGGTGATGCGAAGAGTTTGACGACGCACCCTGCGACGACCACGCACCAGAGAATTTCCGAGGAAGAGCGTGCACAACTAGGCATTACTGACGGTTTTGTACGGCTTTCAATTGGCCTGGAGGATGTGGAAGACCTAAAAGAAGATATTGCCCAGGCGCTGGCAAAGGTGTAAGCGGCGTTTCGTAATCAATCGTAATACGGGTTGAAGTCAGGACATTAGGATATAGAGTGTGCCCGGATTTGAGTTGAACCAGCGGTATAATCAGTCTTACCGCTCGGAGACTGGAGATGTATGAAGCAACGACGCGCAGCATTCGCGTTACCGTAGAACCGGTGTTTTTAGACGATCAGTCGGCGCCCGATGAAGATCATTACGTTTGGGCCTATCAGGTAAAGATCGAAAATGACGGCATGGAACCCGTGCAGTTATTGAACCGGCATTGGCGGATTACGGACGCGCGTGGCCAGTTGCAAGAGGTGAAAGGCGAAGGGGTTGTCGGCGAGCAACCAACCCTTAAGCCAGGAGAAGCCTTTGAGTATACCAGCGGCACGCCACTGGCGACGCCTTCCGGTATAATGTTTGGTTCCTATGAGATGGAAACCAATACCGGTGAAAGGTTTGACATCGATATACCTGCATTTTCGCTCGATAGCCCGTATCAGGCGAGGCAACTCAATTAAATATCGGCCTATGAGCTGGACAACAGGGATTAAACAGGAAGGACCCATATCGTGGCATTTGTAAAAAGCGCTTTGCGCAGTACCCCCGTTGAGGTGGTCAACCGGCCAACACAGGAAGAGGCTGAGGAAGCGGTTCGCACATTATTGCGCTGGGCTGGCGATAACCCTGCTCGCGAGGGACTGCTCGATACGCCAAGCCGTGTGGCAAAAGCGTATGGCGAATGGTTCTCGGGTTATGAAGTCAATCCGGAAGAAATTCTCGCGCGGACATTTGAAGAAGTTGAGGGCTATGACGAGATGGTCGTCCTCCGCAATGTCCGTTTTGAATCGCATTGCGAACATCATTTGGCGCCAATCATCGGGAAAGCGCACGTTGCATATCTGCCCGACCGGCGCGTTGTTGGTATAAGCAAACTGGCACGGCTGGTAGATGCCTATGGCAAACGTCTACAAATTCAGGAAAAGATGACGGCGCAGATTGCTAACACTCTCAATAACGTCCTACAGCCCAAAGGTGTTGGCGTTGTCATTGAAGCCTCGCACGGGTGCATGACGACGCGTGGCATCCACAAATCAGGGCTTACAATGGTCACAAGTCAGATGATTGGTGCTTTTAGGGAACATTCCTCGACGCGCCGTGAGTTTTTGGCGGCCATCGGCAATCCGACATCCGGCGCCGGTCACATAGATTAGTCAAGAACGACACAATCGTGGGGGTACCCCACTATGATCGATTTTAGACCCGCACTTTTCGTCATCGGTATTCTGTTGACCACCATCGCAGTAGCGATGCTGGCACCATTTGCGGTTGACCTCGTCAATGGACATCCTGATTGGCAAATTTTTGCCGGTGCGGGCACGCTTACGCTCTTTGTCGGCGGTGTCCTAGTTCTAACCAATCAAGCACCGATACGAAAACTTTCAATACGTCAGGCCTTTGTTCTGACGGCGGCAAGCTGGCTATCGATCACAATGTTTGCAGCGCTGCCATTTGTCTTTTCGGAGGTGAAGCTCAGTTACACCGATGCCTTTTTCGAAGCGATGTCCGGCATCACGACAACCGGCTCAACCGTTATGACCGGACTGGATCAGGCGCCCAAGGGCATATTGCTGTGGCGTGCGCTACTGCAGTGGCTTGGTGGTATTGGAATTATTGTCATGGCCATCGCGGTTTTGCCCATGCTTCGGGTTGGTGGCATGCAGCTATTCAAAGTTGAGGCATTTGAAACGCAGGAAAAAGCTCTGCCACGTGCCGGTCAGATTGCTGCCTGGATTACAGTCGTCTATATCGGTCTCACAGCGATTTGGTCCATTGGTCTCTGGTTACTGGATATGGATCGCTTCCCGGCAATAATTCACGCCATGACGACGATTGCCACTGGCGGTTATTCCTCCTCCGATCAATCTGTGGGCGCCTGGAATAGTGCTCCCATCGAAATTTTCATTACGATCGGCATGCTGGTTGGCGCCATGCCATTCCTTCTTTATTTGCGCATGATACGTGAAGGGTCATTCGCATTGGTACGGGACCCGCAAGTTCGCTGTTTTATAGCAATTGCGGCGATAGCGTCGGGTGCGGTGATTTGGTGGCTCTGGGCATCCCGCGACATGTCATTCGATAGTGCAGCCGTCACTGGCGCGTTCAATACAGTTTCGATTATGACAGGGACCGGATACACATCCGCGGATTACCAAAGTTGGGGCGCCTTCCCGATCGTTGTCTTATTTATACTGATGTTTGTTGGCGGATGCGCTGGCTCTACGGCGTGCGGGATCAAGATATTCAGATTCCAGGTCCTGTTCGCGACGGTTCATTCACAGTTTCAACGATTGTTGCAACCGCACGGAATCTTCGTGCCCCACTACAATCATCGGCCAATTGATGATGACGTTGTCCAATCCGTGATGAATTTCTTTTTCCTGTTCATCGGAACTTTTGCCGTCATTGCGCTGGCTTTGGGGGCACTCGGGCTGGATTACATGACGGCAATTACCGGAGCAGCAACGGCTATCTGCAATGTTGGACCGGCAATGGGGCCCATTATTGGGCCATCTGGAAACTTTTCTTCTCTTTCCGATGCCGCCAAATGGGTATTATCAGCGGGAATGATTTTGGGACGGCTGGAACTCTTTACTATTCTTATTCTCTTTGTCCCGTCCTTTTGGCGCCGCTAACGCAGCCATTGGCGAAAATGCTCACGAATTTGTCTTTCCAGTGAGCCGTTGAGGTCATTCATCATGGCTTCCGTCATACGGAACCAGACCTGCTCGCGGTCTGCCAGAGAAATATCCTCCGATACTGTTTGTGATCTTGTCGCCTGGGAGGAAACTGTGCCGCGAAGTTTTCCGTTCGCGTCGAATATCTCGATTTTCACAGCAAGCGTTGCGTCATATCGCTCCGATTGATCTTTGGTAAAAGCACCGCGAATTCCCGAGCTGCGTTTGAGCGGTACCTCCACAACACTTGCCTTCGTTACCGTTCCGCGAATTGTATCGGGTCCACCCACCGCGGAAATCCGGTCCCGTATCCAATTGCCCGCGGCGGTAGCCGGCAAAACCGGAAACTCCGATTCGACATGTGGTTTTTGGGTTGAGGACTGATATTTTTGAACGACATCGACCTTGCCGACGGCCAATGAAATCGCCGGCAAATGTGTGTATCTGAGCTCCGGAAATTGTTTGGGTTGAACTGTTGCCTCACAACCCGCCAGTAGTCCGGTCGATACAAAGGTAATGCACAGGATTTTCAAATACTTCATGATACAACCCCGATCTTGAGTTCGTCCGACACCCTGTTAAAGGGCATCCACTTCCTTAAAAATGGTGTCGATGCCATCTGCGTCAAATCTGTAATCGACATTACAAAACTCACACGTCACAACCACATCGTTGCCGACCTTCATAGACTCTACCTCTTCGCGCGGAAAAGATACCAGTACATTGCGGACCCGATCGGCCGAGCAGCGGCATTTCATCGCAAAACTCGAGGGGTCAAAAACCCGCACACCGTCTTCGGAAAACAAACGGAATAATAATTGATGCGGGTGCAAATCCGCCTCAAGCAACTCTTCATTTGTACAACTGCCGAGGAAGATAACCGCGCGCCGCCAGGCATCCTCAAAATCGGCGTCTGTTGCCTCTCCATCGATGAGTTGGAAGCCGGAGAACGCCGATTTTTGCACCATAATACCGCCGCCGCGCCAATTTGGCGCCGAAGCATTTTCGATCTCGGAGACAACGACTTTCACGGCGGCATCAAGTTGAGCCGATTGGCGCAAATATGAATGTGCACATTCGGCAAGCGTCGCGCCTTCTAATTGAACCACACCCTGATACGGATGCGTATCGGGGCCTTGATCAACCGTTAGAGCGAAGTAACCGGTACCTAGAAACTTTGGAACATTTTGTTGCGGCCCAGCCGCACCGTCCTCAAGAACTTTTTCCAATTTTTCAGAGTCGAATTTGGCGTATCCACGCATATCGCCGTCGGTTGTAACGTCGACCAACAACATGCTTACCGGACCGTCGCCTTTTATTTGAATTGATAAAACACCTTCAAACTTCAAGGTGCCCGACATCAGAGCGGCAATGACCTGCAATTCGCCCAACAAATTTGCTACCTCTGACGGGTATTCATGGGCGGTCAGTACTTGATGAAGTGAATCGCCAAGCCGAACTAGCCGACCCTGGGCTGCATGATTTTCAAGCTGGAAAGGTTGAAGGACATTGTCGAGCGCGGTCATCCCGGTCACCCGAGACACCAAACAAGAATACCCTTCTGGGCATGCAAGCGGTTTTCTGCTTCATCCCACACAACAGACTGTTTGCCCTCCAGCACTGCAGAAGTAACCTCTTCGCCCCGGTGCGCAGGAAGGCAATGCATAAAAATAGCGTCGGCCGAAGCTTTCTCCATAATCCCTTGATCCACGCGATAGGGCTCCAATAAACGATGGCGCCGTTCGCCTGGTTGATCACCCATCGACACCCAGGTATCCGTTACGACGCAATCAGCCCCTGATACTGCCTCAGCGGGATCTGTCGTTTCGGTTACTTGCGTTCCCGAGGCTAGAGCCCGATCAATTTCCGACCTTGGAATGGAAAGCTCCTCAGGGCAGGCTAAAATAAGCTCGAAATTAAATTTGGTAGCGGCATGCAACCAGGTGACGGCCATGTTGTTTCCGTCGCCAACCCAGGCAATTTTCCGGCCTGCAATAGACCCTCGATGCTCCTCAAAAGTCATGACATCTGCCATCAATTGGCAAGGGTGCGACCGATCCGTTAGAGCATTGATCACCGGTACAGTTGCGTGGTGTGCCAGCTCTTCCAATTTGTCCGGATGATTGGTCCGCAACATGATCGCGTCGACATAACGACTTAAAACGCGCGCCGTATCAGCAATCGTTTCCCCCCGTCCGATCTGCATATCATCGTGATTTAGGACGATTGTCTTGCCGCCGAGCTGCTTCATGCCAACTTCAAAGGACACTCGCGTTCTTGTTGACGGTTTCTCAAAAATCATCGCCAACGACTTGCCGGCCAGTGGCTCATTTTCGCCTGATCCGTTTTTGAAATTCACGCCGAGCTGGATCATCTGCCGGAGATCAACTGCGTCAATTAAATCAAGATCGAGAAAATGTTTGAGTTCGGTCATGATGACACTGCCTTCCAGGCCTGTCCCATTATCTCCACACATTCCGCAATATGTGTTTCATCAATAATGAGCGGTGGGAGCAAGCGCATTACGTTGTCGCCGGCTGGCACCGTGAGTAATCCCGCATCCCTGCATGCCGCCACAAATTCGCCAGCCGGAGGAATGCATTTCAGGCCAATCATCATGCCAGCACCTCTAACATCTTCAAATGCACCCGGGTTTTCGCTGGAAAACTTGACCATCCTAGCAAATAGCAGTTCGCCCATTTCGCGGACCCCTGCCAAAAAGCCGTCATCCTGCAATACGTCCAGGACTGTGTTGGCGACAGCCATTGCCAGCGGATTACCGCCGAAGGTGCTGCCATGCGTACCGGGCGTTATACCCACCGCGGCTTTTTCGGTTGCCAAACAAGCACCTACCGGGAAACCGCCGCCGAGACCCTTGGCAAGCGACATCACATCTGGCTCAAGACCAAAATTCTGATACGCAAATAGTTGACCGGCCCGACCAATACCCGTTTGAACTTCATCAAAGAACAGCAACAGACCAAACTCGTCACATGCCTCTCGAAGCCCTTTAAGGAATTCCGAATTGGACGGCCGTATACCGCCTTCACCTTGAATTGGCTCAACAATAATGCCAGCCGTTTCGGATGTAATCGCATTGCGAAGCTCGTTGAGATTTCCAAACGGAACCTGGTCAAATCCATCCGGCATCGGACCAAACCCCGCCACGTGCGCGGCATTTTTGGCCGCCGCGATCGTCGAAAGTGTTCTGCCGTGAAAACTGCTGTCGAACGATATAATTCTGTAGCGCTCAGGATGTCCCGTTTCCGCCTGATATTTTCTGACCAGTTTTAATCCGGCCTCAACTGCCTCGGCGCCGGAATTACAAAAGAATGCAGTGTCCGCAAAACTTGCTGAGACGAGCCTGCTGGCCAATTCCTCCTGCTCAGGAATTTTATATAGGTTCGATACATGCCAAAGCTTTGCGCCCTGCTCTGTCAATGCCTGAACAAGCCGAGGGTGGTTATGACCAAGGGCGTTTACGGCAACGCCTGCGGCAAAGTCGAGATAGCGTTTTCCATCTGTTGAAAACAGGTGAGCACCTTCGCCCCGTTCGAAGGCGAGATCGGCCCGGCCGTAGCTTGGCATTACCTCAGATGTCACTGCTCGTCTCCCGCTGCTGTGCGAAGCATGCTAAATCTGCGAAAGGCGCGAGAATTAGGCTTCAGTCTGTGGAATGTCAACGATTGGTGACACGTCCGTCGAAAATTTTATTCGTAAATTCCTGGGGCGGCTAGCTCTTGAGCTTATAACCGGTTGCAACCGCCCAGTAGCACACAAACCACAAAACAACATTTAAGGCGAGCAAGATAGCTGCACCGAGCATTAAAGACGCATCGGCGTGGCCGATGAATCCGTAACGGAAACCATCAATCATATAAAAGAAAGGGTTTGCCAGAGCGACAAATTGCCAAAATTCAGGTAACCGTTCGATCGAATAGAAAGTTCCGGATAAAAAGGAGAGCGGCGTTATGATGAAATTGCTTATCGAAGCCTGGTGATCAAATTTCTCTGCAATGATTCCCGTGAGTAATCCGATCATCGCCAACAAGGACGAAGCCGCAAAAGCGTGAAACAAGATCAGCCAGATACTGTGAATCTTTAGTGGCACAAAAATCCAAATCGCAAGCCCGACGCAGATTGCAACCAGAACACCGCGCGCCACACCACCCAATACAAAACCGGTAATAAACTCCCCGGGCGACAAGGGGGGCATCAGCATATCGACAATATTGCCCTGGATTTTTGAGATCATTACCGAGCTGACCGTGTTTGCATAGGCATTTTGAATAATCGCCATAATGATCAGTCCGGGTGCCAAAAATTCTACGAAAGGGACGCCACCAATCACCTGAACGGCGCGTCCCAGTGCCAAGGTAAAGATCGCGAGAAACAACAACGTGGTGACAACAGGCGCTGCGAGCGTTTGCAAACCTACCTTAAGAAATCGGTGAATTTCCTTGCTGATATGCGTCCAAACGCCAAGCCAATTGAACGAGCCTATATCGCGAGGGGGAACAATACCCATTTATGTCGTTACCAGGTTAATCGCCATCGGGCGCATCTGAACCACCAGTATCTGGCATTGGTGTCGCAGTTGAACGCCGCCTGGAAGCAGCTTCGTCTTGGTAGTCCTGCCTTTTCCTCTGTTCCAGCTGATAGGCATCATTGTCAATGGTGGCAATCCGCGCTGGCGGCGCATTACCGGACAAATCTTCACCAAAGTAAATCGTGCGATGTGGAAACGGAATTTCGATACCGAGCTCATCGAACCGTTTTTTCATACGACGATTGAATTCCCGTCCAATACTCCATTGTTTGACCGGCACTGTTGTTATACGCGCCTTAATGTTCACCGCGTTGTCACCAAAACTATCAACGCCGAGAATTTCCAACGGTTCTAGAATAAACGGTTTGTATTGATCATCTTGCAATAGCTCTTCACCAAGTTCGCGCAATACATCAATGACATGATCAGTATCTTCGCGGTAGGCAACGCCAACATTGAACACATAGCGCGAGAAGTCCTTAGTCATATTTTCAAGCGTCGTCACTGCACTGAAAGGCACAACATGCACTGTGCCACCGACGTCGCGTAGCTGAATTGTCCGCAAGGTGAGTTTCTCGACGGTTCCCGCATGGGTGCCGACTTTTACGACATCCCCGACAGAAATATGGTCCTCGATCAGTATAAACAAACCGGTAATGATATCCTTCACCAGTGTCTGGGCACCAAAACCTATTGCCAGACCGATCACTCCGGCCCCGGCAAGCAGGGGCCCAATATTAAGTCCAAGCTCCGACAGCGTGACCATCACCACAATGGTAATGAGTACGACTAACATCGCGGTCCGCAGCAAGGGCAACAGTGTTCGCGTTCGCGCGGACACCTCGCCTTCCCCGCGAGACAAAGAACGCTCAACAATTGCACTGGTCATTTCCCAAATCGCAATGGCGATCACCAACAACAATGCAATCGTAATCAGACTGCCAGTAACCCTTTGACCAAACGGTGTCCGTAACCAATCAAAAGCATCCAGGCCCCACGCTTCAAGAATTGTAAATGTCGCAACAACACCAATAACAATCGAAGTCGCTTTTTCAACAATAGGCTGGTACCTGTTGGCCCTTACTTCTAAACCCGGATAACGCTGTTTCACTTCAGGCCGTAGGGAAAATATGCGGTGTGAGGCACGATTTATTGCTGAAAGAATAAGCCTTGCCGCGATAAATATTACGATTGTTAAAATGGTCGACTGTAAAAGTTTGCTGAAACCATCCTCAACAGATAGCGCCCAAACAGCATACATAGCGATGACATAGATCAGGGCAGGTACGTGCCAAATATCCGCCACTCGACCACGAAAGAGCTGTGTTGAGCTGGTTGCTTCTGTTGAACCGCGCAGCCAACCGGCTACCAAAAGGCGATTTTGCAGAATAAAGACGATCAACAATAGAGAAACGAATAGACCCACAATCTTGAGGAATGTTTCTGCTCCCTCATCAGGCAGGCCGAGAAGCTGCGATACCCGGACCAAGGCGTAGCCATATACCGAAACATCCGTTAAACGACGGACCCATATAAATAGGTAATTGGCATCAACATCCCTAATTGGCAACAAACGCAAAGAGCCCGCCACGGGTGCCAAAATCATCCGCGCCACTGCCATGATCAGCCGAACGGCGACATTGGCAACTATAAGAGCAATTATCACGTCCCGTGCGACAATGCCCGGATCGGCAAGCCACAAGACGGCGTAGCTGCCAGCGACGAATCCGATGATGGGTACGACGTCTAAAGCCGTTCTCGCCAGCAATGCTGTGATCTGAACCCACAATCCGTCTATTTCTTTCGTCTCAAGCACACGCCGCGGTCGCGCGAGGAGCATCCTCATACCCCATTCGACTGCAAACCCGACCGCAATGGAGAGAATCACTTTCCATATAATTTCAAACCAGTTGCTTCGGTGGTGCGGATCACTGAATTGTGCTGATACCCACTTAAATATGTTGGGGAGATCCAGTATCGCGCGAGTTCCGGCGACGATCTCGCTGCTAAGCTGTTCCATGCGTTCTGATACGAAGTCTATTGCGCGTGCGCCTATTCCCGATGAAGCGGGTTTTTGATCGCTCCCTTTCGATTTAGCCGCTAGCAACAGTTCCAGCTGACCGATCAGCTTTTTCCTTTCATCGTCATTTTTGAGCGATTTGACGAGAGATCGAAGTTCTGCTTCTTGCGCCGTTAACGCTGATTGGGAAGGTGGTTCGGCAGTCGCCTGAGAAAGCGCCAACCCAGCATGACCCATCGCGAAACCGAATATCGTCAAGAAAACAAAGGGGATAAATTTACGTCTCATCGACAAATCTTAAAGTTACAACCGGGCCGCGCAAGGCGGTGCAGCGCCATAACATATAATACCCTTGAAGGATGCAACACCATCGGTTCATAAGAATCTGTAATTCCGCAGGGCCTGTCAGAACGTTGTTGCCATCTTGCGCTTCCGATATTATCGGAAACAAGAAGCGACACGCGTAATGGAAGATTGAAATGGGTGAGTTCGCCGTAGGGCAGTCTGTGCTGAGAGAGGAAGACCCACGACTCCTTACTGGTGGGGGAGAATTCCTCGACGATGTCAATTTACGGCATCAAGTCTGGGGCTATGTATTGCGCTCTCCCTTTGCAATGGCAGAAATACGCTCAATAGACACTTCGGCAGCAGAGGCAGCGCCGGGCGTATTGCGAGTTCTAACCGGCGAGGACTGGGCAAAAGAAAACTACGGTGGCATGCCCTGTGAAGATGCCGTCAAGAAACAAAAAGACGGGTCGCCGATGTATCACCCAAAGTGGCCGGCCTTGGTCAAAGACCGAACCCGCCTCGTCGGTGACTATGTGGCCTTCGTCGTTGCCGAAACACAGGCCCAGGCCCGCGACGCAAGTGAATTGATCGAGGTTGACTACGAGCCTCTGCCATCAGTGACAGATGTCGAAGGTGCAATTGCGCCGGGAGCGCCCCTCGTTTGGCCGGACTGTCCGAGCAATATTTCTTTTTTTGAGCAGAAAGGTGATGCCGCAGCCGTTGAGGCCGCATTTGACCGAGCTGATCACGTCGTCCAACAGAAAATGGTTGTTAATCGTGTCACCGCTGTCGCGATGGAACCGCGCGGTTGCCTCGGCGATTACGATGAACGGCAGGATCGATACACGCTATATACCGGCCTGCAAAATCCACACCCACTACGCTATCAGCTCGCCCGCGAGATTTTCAACATACCTGAAACCTGCGTCCGCGTTATACCCGGTGATGTTGGTGGCAGTTTCGGTATGCGAGGCGGTACTTACAACGAACTCCCCCTGGTTCTCTGGGCTTCTCGTCTGGTGGGTCGTCCGGTGAAATGGCGTTGTGACCGTTCGGAAGGTTTCATGTCCGACACGCATGGGCGAGACAACATTACTGATATCGCTTTGGCACTGGATAAAGAAGGCCATTTCCTGGGGCTAAAAATCAGAACGCTCGCCAGTATGGGGGCCTATCTTGCGATCAGGGGACCACGCCCGCCAACGAACAACCTCGGAACACTCGCCGGAATTTATCGAACGCCGGCGGTGCACGTGGAGGTCACCGGAATCTTCACGAATAACTGCTCGACCAACCCCTACCGCGGTGCGGGCGCCCCTGAAGCCGCCTACGTTCTAGAAAGGCTAGTGGATTTGGCCGCGCGTAAACTTGATATTGATCCGGCGGAAATCCGCCAGAAGAATTCCGTTACGCCAGATCAAATGCCCTGGACCAACGCGCTTGGCTTTACCTACGACGTGGGTGATTTTCCGGGCAATATGACAAAAGCGTTAAAAGCGTCCGATTATGAAAATTTTGAAGCCCGGCGTTCCGAAGCAGCAACCCGAGGAATGTTGCGCGGGCTGGGGATTTCCAACACAGTAAAAAAGACATCATCACCCAATCTGGAGTCCAGCAGCGTACGCTTCGATCCTTCGGGCACAATAACCTTGATCATGGGAACGATCAGTCACGGCCAAGGTCACGAGACTGTCTTTAAACAAATTGTCTGTGACAAGCTCGGCGTTGACCCATCTATTATCCGTTACGCCCAGGGTGATACCGATTTGGTTACCTATGGTCGCGGCACCTTTAATTCGAGATCTATGTCTATCGGCGGATCTGCCGTAGCGCTTGCCTGCGACAAGACAATCGCAAAGGCGACCACGATTGCTGCACACGTTTTAGAAGCGGCAGAAACCGATATTGAGTTTGCAGAAGGCGTATTTACAGTTGCGGGAACCGATCGCTCGATGACCATTTTGGATGTTGCCGCAGCAGCATTCAGCCCAACGGCTATCCCAGCAGAAATTGAACCGGGTCTCAACGAGATCGGCACATTTACACCACAATACTGGAACTGGCCTACTGGAGTTCAAATCTGCGAACTGGAAATCGATCCCGATACCGGCACTACCGAAATTGTCAATTATATATGCGTCGATGACGTGGGTACTGTTGTTAATCCGCTCCTGTTGAAAGCCCAGATGCATGGCGGGATCATTCAGGGTGTAGGGCAGGCATTGATGGAAGACATCGTCTATGACGAGACCGGGCAGCTTGTGACAGGGTCTTTGATGGACTATTGCGTACCCCGGGCGTCTGGTATGTGTTTTATGGATATTATCAGCGCTCCAATACCCACGCCTTCAAACCTAATAGGTGCAAAGGGGGGTGGAGAGTCCGGACCGACAGGGTCTTTACCTGCAACAATTAACGCTGTCGTCGACGCCCTCAAACCGCTGGGGGTGACGCATATCGATATGCCAGCAACGCCTCATAGAATTTGGCAAACGATTCAAGAAGCCACTGCTACACGCGCCGCCTAAACGTCAACCGAAACAAGGGGAAAACGATGTCCGACCCAACCATCGCCGGAAAAGTCTGCATTGTTACCGGAGGCAGCCGGGGCTTGGGACGCGCCATGACACTTGCACTCACCGCCGCTGGTGCCAAAGTCGTTGCCCCAAGTCATATCGCCGACGATATACCGCTGATCGAAACCGATGTTGCGGGCGTCATCGGCAATAGCGGCGGCGACGTTCATGCGATGGCAGCTGATTTGCGCAGCGCCGACGAATGCCTTGGCATCATCGATGCGACGCTCGAACGATTTGGGCAATTAGACATGGTTGTCAATAATGCGGGACTGGGCATGCGCCCGTTCAGCGAGAACTTCATGACCGATCGTACGAAATTCTGGGAAGCCGATATCGCCCAGGTTCAAATGACATTCGATACCAATACGATGGGTCCATTTCACATGGCGGCAATGGCCGTACCCCATATGCTAAAAAATAAATGGGGCCGCATTGTTAATGTAACAACAAGCATTGGCACGATGCAGCGCAATGGTTTCTTTCCTTATGGCCCGTCCAAGACGGCGCTGGAATCCGCAACAAGAATCTGGGCGGAAGATCTTGAGGGTACGGGAATCACCTCGAATGTTTTGATCCCGGGCCGTGCCGCGGATACGGATATCATGCCAACCGAGTGGCGAGAGTCGGGCACTCACCATTCGGGAAAAGAACCGGCTGATCCCGCAGTGATGGGGCCGCCGGTCCTTTGGCTCGCGTCAAGCGCCTCAGATGGATTCACCGGACAGCGCTTCGAGGCGGACAAATGGGATACCTTGATCGAACCGACAGATGCGGCAAAGGCACAGATGCGCCCCGCCGGTTTTGAATTGCGCGACGCCGAGTAGGCTTTTTTGGGCAGCAGGAGACAAGAGCGCTGACTGGTATCAAAGAGGACATTGTTGCTGAAGTCCCGCGTTTTCGCCGATACGCATTAAGCCTGCTGCGCGACGCAACTGCGGCTGATGATTTGGTCCAGGACAGTCTGGAACGGGCCCTGTCACGCCTTCATTTATTTCAGCCGGGGACTAATTTGCGAGCCTGGTTGTTTACGATCATGCACAACCTGCATATCAACGCCGTCATTAAGGCAAGGAGGACACCATCCTCAGGCAATGCTGACGATGTAGCAGAGAGTCATCGTGGGGCAATTCCTCCTTTACAGGGTGACAGGTTGTTGATTCGTGATTTGGAACGAGCTCTCGAACGTCTCACCCTGGATCAGAAAGCAGTTGTGCTACTGGTTGGCGTTGAAGGTTTTAGCTACGCGGAAACGGCATCGGTGCTGGATGTGCCAGTCGGCACTGTCATGTCGCGCCTCGCGAGAGGACGCAGTCGGTTGAGAGAATTAATGGAAGGTATTGATCAGGATTCAAAGGAATCCGGATCGTGAGCGATATGAAGAAATTTGGTGACGCAGAACTAAACGCATTCCTGGACGGCGAACTCGATGCCGATAGCCAGGAGATTTTGCTTACATGGCTTGCAGAAAATCCGAATGCGGAAAAACGATTACAAGCATTGCGTGAAGACCGAGATCGCCTCAAGGAACTTCATAACGACTTTCTATCGGAATCCGTACCTGAACGTTTCACACAACTGATCGCGCGCGCACCGGTCAAAAATCCGACAAGCAGTTCGTGGATGCGTGCTGCCGCCGCTATCGTTCTGTTAACTGCTGGGGCTGTCGGCGGCTGGGTTGCCAAAGAACGGGTATCCCCTCAACAAATAGCGGCCAACACCGGTTTCGTTAACCAGGCCGTCAGTGCGCACGTCGTCTTCACGAAAGAAAGACGCCACGCTGTCGAAGCGAAGGCGGAAGAAAAACACCTTGTACGATGGCTCTCGAAACGCGTTGGCCGGACTTTAAATCCACCGAACCTGAATGCTGCAGGATATAAACTCGTGGGCGGTCGTTTGGTCGCCGATAATGGCAAACCCGCTGCACAGTTTATGTTTCAGACCACAGATCGAAAGCGCCTAACACTATATGTGCGGAGCGCGGCAAATGAGAAAGAGACCTCTTTTCGAATTGTTGAAGATCGTGGGGTTTCAGCATTTTATTGGATTGAAAAGCCTTACGCCTATGCATTAATCGGCAAAGTAGATCGCCAAAAATTGGTCGCACTCGGCGAAATCGTCCATGGCCATTTACAAGGCCGTTAGGAAGCGCACGAGAAATCGAAGCAATTAATCGGGAAGGGTTAAAAACAAAAAATCCTGGTAAGAGCAAAGGGCGGTTATAGCGAACCGTCCTTTTTCATTCGACAAATCCACAGCCCGCGCTAGCGAAGCCTTCATCGGGTCGATAAAATATACAAACGTATTTTGTTGATCTGGAGATCTTTCGATGGGTGAGTTTGGCGTTGGTCAACCAGTACCGAGGACTGAAGACCCGAGGTTGTTGCAAGGCCGTGGCCAGTATGGTGATGATTTTACGCTAGCGAACCAGTGCTACGGCTATATCCTGCGTTCACCCCATGCCCACGCGAAAATCACGTCTGTCAATTCAGATAACGCGAAAGCCGCGTCAGGTGTTCTACTGGTTCTTACGGGAGAAGATTGGCAGGCAACCGGTTTTGGTCCTTTCCCAGTTTTGGTCCCCCGTCAGAAACGCGACGGATCACCGATGTTTCCCGCCCCAAGGGAAGCGTTGTCTCATGAACGAGTACGGCTAATCGGCGACGAGGTTGCCTTTGTCGTAGCGGAAACATTTGAACAGGCCAAATCCGCAGCCGAACTCATCGAAATTGACTATGAAATCCTGGAAGCGGTTACCGCAACTGCTGATGCCGCAGATTCAGGCGGCGTCGCTGTTTGGGATGAATGCCCGGATAATGAGTGCTTTTTTTTCGAGTTGGGAGACAAGGAAAAGACAAACGCGGCGTTTTCGACCGCCGATCATGTGACCAAGATCGAATATTATATAAATCGCATTTCGGCAAATGCGATGGAGCCACGGGTCTCACTCGGCGAGTATGACCGAAGAAGTGACCGTTACATTCTTTATACCAGCACGCAAAGCGTCCATGGCATTCGCGATCTCGTAGCCTCAATTTTAAAACAGCCGCCATCGAAAATTCGGGTAATCGCTGGTGACGTGGGTGGGGCCTTTGGAATGAAAGGCGATATTTACCACGATCAAATTCTGGTTCTGTGGGCATCGAAACTTTTGGAAAGACCCGTCCGCTGGACCGCGGAAAGATCAGAATCTCTTATGTCCGACACGCACGCCCGGGACAATATCGTCAATGCCGAATTGGCACTTGATAAAGACGGAAATTTTCTCGCCTTCAAAGTCGATACCATTGCCAATTTGGGCGCATATCTCGGTTCGATGACACCGCATTCACCGACCAACAATCTAGGCGGACTTGCGGGCGTTTATACAACGCCAACGATTTATACATCTGTATCCGGCGTCTTTACGAACACCAACTGGACCGGCCCTTATCGCGGCGCCGGTCGTCCCGAAGCGAGCCTCGCCATTGAGAAAGCCATCGATACGGCGGCTAACGAATTGGGAATTGACCGAGTTGAGTTGCGACGCCGGAATCTGATTCCAGATGCCGCCCTGCCCTATCAGACAGGGTTAATTTTCAACTATGATTCGGGAAATTTTCCGAACATTCTCGAAAAAGCGACGAAACTCGCCGATTACGAAAACTTCGATGCACGGCGCGCCGAAGCAGCGTCCCGTGGCAAATACCGTGGGATCGGGGTTGCATTCGGCATTGAACAATCAGCGGCACCGATTGAGGAAACGGCTGAAATTCGATTTGACGGCTCGGGCCACTGCACAATTCTTATGGGCACGCTTGCACAAGGCCAGGGCCATGACGTCACTTTTAAGCAGCTCGTCAACGAATTACTTGGGATCGAACTGGACAATATCACCCTGCTTCAGGGAGACACCGACGTTGTTGCGCATGGGCGGGGAACTTTCGGTTCCCGGTCTGCCGGAAACGGGGGAGCCGCCCTACAAATGGCGAGTGATCGAATAATCGAGCATGGCAAGAAAATAGCTGCCCACATGCTTGAAGCTGCTGAAGCTGACATTGCATTCGATGATGGTCTTTTTTGCGTCGCAGGAACCGACAAATCTGTCCGGATCGAAGAAGTGGCTCAGACAGCCTATGCGCTCATGGTTTTGCCGCCGGATATCGAACCCACGTTAGTGGCGTATGCCGCATTTAAACCAAAGGCACCAACCTTTCCGAACGGCTGCCATTTTTGCGAATTGGAAATAGACCCTGAAACCGGAAAAACTGATTTTATTTCTTATGTAGTTGTCGATGACGTCGGTACAGTAATCAACCCGCTTTTGCTCAAAGGTCAGATCCATGGCGGTATCAGTCAGGGTCTGGGGCAGGCGATTTGTGAAGATCTCAATTATGACCGTGAGAGTGGCCAGCTTCTTACAGCATCCTTTCTGGATTACTGCATGCCGCGCGCAGACGATATGTGTTTCATTGAGGTCGTCTCTGCCGGCGTACCGTCACCAACCAATCCATTGGGAATAAAAGGCGCGGGTGAAGCCGGTTGTGTTGGTGCTCTGCCCTGTGTACAGAGCGCGCTCATTGATGCGCTTAGGCCACTTGGCGTAAAGGACGTCCCAATGCCTGCCACACCTATGAAAATCTGGGAAATAATCGACCAGGCGCAGAAGATTGAGGCGGCCTGATTAAATCTCCAGAGCACAGGTCCGGAAACCGGCTATAACATCGCGCCTGTCACAAGGGTAAAAATTCCGAAAGGTGTTCCAGACGATACGATTGCGTGTCGCCCAGGATCCACCGCGCAATACCGCATGGTTTCCGTCAAACCACGGTTCCGAGTAATCTTTGTAGGGATCTGGGACAAACCCCTCAAACGGTGCAAAAACCGATTGGGTCCATTCCCAGACATTGCCAATCATTTGGCGGCAACCATAAGCGCTATCGCCATCAGGATAAGCTGCGACATCAACAGGTCCACCAAATCGCGCGTCAAGATTTGCCTTGTCAGGGCCTGGGATGTCGTCCCCCCAGGGGAAACGGGTTTCGGGCCCCTTTAATACATCTTCGCCGGATTGCGGTGATCGGGATGCCGCGACCTCCCACTCACCCTCCCATGGCAATCGGCGCGCAGCCCAATTGCACCATGCCTGGGCCTCGTACCAGCAAACATGGATTACAGGCTCATGCGGACGCAGTGGTTCAACGCTATCGAAACGCTTTACCAGCCAATCACCGTCAAGCTTCTGCCAGTAGACAGGGCATTCCGCTTTGGCATATTCGCGCCATTGCCACCCAGCCTTTGTCCATAAATCTTCTCTTTTATAACCGTCGGCTTCGACAAATTCGGCAAACTCGGCATTGGTTACGGGCGCTTTGGAGATTGAAAACGGTTTTACCTCGTAGCCCTGGCCCCATTTCTCGTTGTCCATGAAGAATGGAGCTTTTGGAGTGGCTCCCAACATATGAATGCCGCCGGGTATATCGACATCTCCTGGAAATGGGCCGGCTGACCCAATGTCTTTCGGCACCGGTTCAATAAATTCCGGTGCCGGATATCCCAGAGTCTGGCGCGTATAGGTAAAGGCCTCGTCATGCATATCTTCGTGAAACGCTGTTAATTGCGTAAAATACGAATCCTCGACAGAAGCCATTTCATTCGACCCGAGACGGTCGATTATCAATTCGCGAACTGTCTCGCGATATCTGATCGTTGTTTCGAGATCAGGAAGATCCAGATCCCATCGTGTGGCATGTGCCACCGCCATAGAATCATAGAGTACATCCGAATTTTCCATTACAGACTGCTGGTGATCACGGTCCCGCAAGATAAATTTTTCATGAAACCAGGCGATATGACCGATCTCCCACAGCATTGGATTAACTATCCGCATGCGCGGGCCCAGTAGCTGTTCGCTATCAAGTCCCGAAATGAGGGCCATCGTCCTGGCGTCCGCATCACGAATAATTTGTTCCAGATAGTCGGTCTGAACCTGTTGAACCTTGGGAAAATCCGTCATGTCGATAAATTAATTTTCTGCTCCGCTTTAAAATTAACCTGTTCCCCCCGGCACAGGAAAGTCCTACATAAATCATCGATGCACACTGGATGGACGACACGTCTAAGCTGTGAGATAAACCTCTGAAATCTGAATCATATTTATTCGTCATAGAAAGGATAAAACAGTGGAGTTCGACAACGAATTCGAAGTTCCGGTTCCCGTAGATCAAGCTTGGGACATCCTTATGGATATCGAGCGCATTGCGCCATGTGTCCCCGGCGCAGAACTAACCGAAATAGTCGATGACAAAACCTATAAGGGTAAAATTTCGGTCAAGCTTGGCCCGGTGGCACTAACTTTTAACGGCCAAACGAATTTCGAAGAACTGGACGCCGCCGGTCACAGCGCGAAGCTCAAAGCCCAAGGCACAGATGCCAAGGGACGCGGTGGTGCTCATGCGAACGTCGCCTTTCATATGGAACCCAGTGAAAACGGATCTAAAGTCGTTATTCATACCGACTTGCAGCTTTCGGGGGCTGTCGCCCAATATGGTCGCGGCGTCGGAATGGTTCAGGATTTATCACAGCAAATAATCGGACAATTTGCCGAAAATCTTGAAAAGAACGTGATCGGCTCTGACAACACCGCTCCTGCAGAAGAATCGCAGCCGTCTGACGATAAAGGTGCACCTGCTGAAGCGGACTCGCCAACTCCGGCGGCGGCACCAGTTCAAGTCGGTGGCATGGGACTGCGTGTGATCTGGAACGCGATCAAGCGGCTCTTTGGTATGAAAGAAAAATAAGTCGCCCAAAATTAGTGGAGCGGCCCTGTTTCTTTGGATTGGGAGACGTTGCTCGGAGCCGCCGACGTTGGACCCGCCTGGTGATGGATGATTTTCCATAGATTTCCTTCGCGATGAAATACATTCGTCGCGATGAGGGTGCCACCGGGAAGTTCTTCAAAGCAAATGACACTGGCAACGTCACCATAGATTTGTACTTTCGGCTCCTGGCATCGAATTTCGGGGGATTCCGGATTTTTTAAAATTGCGGCCCAGCTTTTTACAATAGCGTCGCGGTCAAAGACCGGACCCCACCCTGGATGCAAACAGCATACCGGCACTGTATCTGACCATAATTTCTCCATCGCGTCGGGATCTTTGTCCGCGAAGGCGCGATAAAAGGCTTCGTTTGCAAATAAGACCGAATCTATATCTGACATGTCAGGTCTCCCCATATTGCGGCGGCCGTAGAATGAGCATTTTCGAGATAAAGTTTTCGGTCACAAATCGTCCTTTGTTGATACATTTGCCTGCATTGCGGAAACCCGATTTCCAGAAAAGAACCAGATAAGGGCACCGGGCAACGACACTATCAAAGTCAAGAATCCGAATGCGACCGATAGCGCAAGAGCGTTTTCAGGTGTAACGCCAATTGTTCCCAACATCCCAATCATTGCCCCCTCACGTACCCCCCAACCAGCAAAGGAAATTGGCAATAGTGCAGCCAAAACTACAGGCGGGATCAGCACCACAAGATCAACCAGTTGCACGCCAATTGAAAGGCTTTGAGCGAGCGCATACATTACCAAAACAATAACGAGATGATTGACCACTGAGATTCCAAGAACCTGAATACCCGAACGGCGCGGCGCCAGAACGACACGCGAATCTTCAGCCAACCCTGCTAGCAATTCAAAGAGTTTCGAGGGCAAAAAACGCGCACAAATTCCGATAATTCGATCAAGCCACAGAAAAGCGAGCATACCGACAAAGACGGTCACGACGAGAATTCCCAAAATTGTGAGTATCACTGAATCGGCAATAAGTTGGATCGCGAGAGGAAAGGTGATTAGGACAAGGATTGCGAGTCCTACTAGAGCCGTAACACGATCCAGCAAAACACTGCCAAACGCCCGTTTAAACAATCCATCTCGCCTATAAAACATCCAGATTCTTACGGCATCGCCGCCCAAATTTGACGGCAGCACCTGATTGAAAAACACTGATATCCAGACGAGTCCAAAGGTCGATTTAAAAGATATTCTGCTACTAAGGGCACCGATAATTATTCGCCAACGCCAAGACGCAAACATGATCGAAGACGTAAGCAAACCCGCAGCAGCAAAAAAGTAAGCTAAATCGATACGCGCGATACGATCCAATGCATCCCGCAGGTCATAGGTTTGAAACAGCAGGTAGATTAACGCGAGGGATACAGCGCCTTTTGCAATCGCGAAACCAACCTGTCTTGTCGATGACTTTCTCTCCGCGACAGGTTGATCGTTCATGTCGGATATATCCCTTGTGGAAAACCTGAGAAAATTAAATACCGGCAACCGACTCGTCACCTAGTGAATGAAACGAGTGCCGGTGTCCCGAACCAACAAAAGAAATTTGGCGCGCCCGGGAAGATTCGAACTCCCGACCCCTAGATTCGTAGTCTAGTGCTCTATCCAGCTGAGCTACGGGCGCTAATATCGCAAATCGCGATTTTCCGGCCTGAAAGCCCGGAAGAGGCGCGGACGTTACTTAAAATGCAATTAATTGGCAAGCGTTGCCAATATCGTCTTCAGAATTCCTTGCAATTGACCTTGTTAAGCTATAACGCATTGAGTAATATCTGCGCGAATCAATGGGTTGGCAGAAATTATAACAGTCGATTCAACGAGTTTTGTCGAAGATTAATGAATTTCAACTTCACTACGGGTGAGGCCCGCTTCATGGCCCGATTACTTTCCCACGCTACCGTCATATGTTCAGCCGTCGCATTGTCGGCCTGTTCTTTTTCAATGGATTCCCTGTGGCCCTCCTTGACTGGTGACAGCTCAAGTTCCGCCGCCCCAGCTGCAACGCAATCGGCAAAGTCGATTCCAATTGCTCCGTCACAGGGAGAAAAACGAAATCAGCCGCTTGTCGGTGCTGGAGCGCCACCTGCGTTAGGGACGACAAATTTTGTTCCACCCGCAGTTACACCGGGGCAATCAACTGGAACTTTCGTTGGCCAGAAGGTCAATTTGCTGCGCGGTGAGCTACAGCGGATGCGGCAACAAATTCAGCGGCAGAACAGCACATTACAAGCAATCCGTGGCGAAACCGGTAAGCACGCGCTTGCATATCATAGTGCGATTGCTTCGATAAATTCCCGTCTTCAGGTTGGCACCACACCTGGCAATCCTTACATGGTCAATCAATGGAATATCGCACAATCGGGGCTATCCAATATTGATCGCGATGTATCGCAGATGAATTCTTTGGCGAATTCCGTTGCGGGCACCAGCACCATGTCAGCCTATCTGTTGGAAACGACACGTGCAGCCTATGGTCTTAGCGGCGCCGTCGAAGCTGACCACCAACAGCTCGCGATTTTGGAAGACGAGGTCAACCGGACGGTTGTCTTGATTGATCGGTTACTCAACGAATTGAGTGAAGACATTAATCGTCAAACTGCGTATGTCGCGTCGGAACGGAGCAACCTGACAGCGTTATCACTGGCAATCAAAAATGGTGAATCGCTCGGAAACAGTTTAGCGAACCGTGCCTATGCTACGGCTGCTCCGGTCGCCGGAACTACCCCGGGTAACGCTTCTTTGGGAACGGCGGGTCGGCGTCCTCTGGTCGTAATCAGATTTGATCGCCCCAACGTCTCCTATCAGCAGGCCTTATACACAGCTGTTAACCGCGTCCTCCAACGCCGTCCTCAGGCTGGTTTTGATCTGGTGGCTGTTGCTGCAGGGCAAGGAAGCGCCGCGCAGGTTACCGTCGCTTCAAACAAATCCAAACGGAATGCCGAAACGGTCTTGAGATCCCTTTCAGAGATGGGATTGCCGCTTCAAAGAGTAAGGCTTTCGGCAATTACCAGCCGTGACGCAAATTCGAACGAGGTTCATCTCTACGTACGATAAACGCTGCCCGGAGGACATTTTCCGGAAAAGATTCAATTAGGCCGGTCGCTATCGAGACGATAAAGTAGCTTCCGGCTTTTTTGTGTCTGGAGTAGTAGCGATGAACAGTTGGGATCGAAGAGAGATTGTCCGGGCCCTGATGACAGCTCCCGTTGCAGCAGCGGTCCCGCGAATAGCCGCGGCCCAATACAATACCCCGCCCGCTTATGTTCCCCGACCAATACTAGGGCACACAAACCCGCGTGAAGCGCCCTTTACCGCCCTTGGAAACGGCATCAACGATGATACTGCGGCCATTCAAGGAGCGATTGATGCTGCTATCGTAGGGAAACGCCGTGGCGGCGGCGTATTTCTGCCTGCAGGAAAATACAAAGTCACCAAAACGCTGCATATTGAAAACGTTTTGGGGCTGAAATTTTCCGGTGTCAGTGTCGGTGCAACGCAGCTGCATTGGGCAGGTCCATCCAATACACCAATGTTCCTGCTGAGAGATGCGCGGGACGTTCTGATGAGCGACTTCCAGATACTCTCGACACCAGCCAAACCGTTATACACCGCCATCCAATCCGAGAACGGGCCAGACATATTCTTTGCGCCATCGCAAAACCACTTTCAGCGCCTCATCGTAAATGGCAAAGAAAAAGGCGGTCTAACAAATGGATTTCGCCTTGCTAAGGGCCCCGGCGGCGACAACAACAATGATTTTCATGAATTTCTTCGCTGTCAGGTTCGAAACTATGACGGTTATGCCTACAGCATTGAACACTCCCAATCCCATACCAATCGTTTCTACTCATGCACCTTCAGTGGCAACCGATTTGGACTGGCAGGTGTCCGAACCAAGCATGGCTCCTTTTCTTGGTACGGCGGCGGTGGCGGCGGGAACGCGGTATCAGATTTCCTACTCGGATCAGTGAATGTCAATATTTCAATCATCAATGGAAATTTCGAGGATTCAAAGCGGTTGCTCGTCACGGCCGGACCGACAGGTGCACGATGGCCTATCTTAATTCAAGGAATTCGTTTCGCCTCAGGCAACATTCCCCCTGACGGAATTATAATCGATGTACAGAACCCCGGACCTCTTATCCTGAAGAACAATCTGTTTGGAACAGATTCTCTGGAGAAAATGCCCCGCGTCCGAATGAATACCACGCAGCGCAGTGCGAAATTTATCAGCCACGGTAATTTGTGGCGCGGCCAGGACGCCAATGATGTGTCCCCTTATATCTTTCAAGGTGCAGGATCAAGATATGTCCGTGCAGACATTTCGGGGGATGCTTTTGTTAGCGCCCGTTACAACAATGACCAAACTAAATTCGCTGACGGGGACACCAAACCTCCTGTTCACTTCTCAAACCTATATCGCACTGAAAATAGTCGGAGAACGGTAATCACTCACCTCCGAAATGGTTGGCCCGGTGCGCGGCTTACCATTGCGATCAATGACAACAATACGATCTTCAATTTTTCGAAGGGAAATTTAAGGGCAGGTTCTGTTCGCCAATGGAAGGCAAAAAAGGGAGGAATAATCGACTGCCTGTTCGATGGCTCATTCTGGCGGTGTCAACCGCCGAGAAATTAGATACAGAATTAATCGACAGGCAAATTGTCGATAAGGCGCGACGCTCCCAGATAGGCAGCACCGAATACCCGTGCGGGATGCCGATAGGTTTTGAGAAGCTCCAGCGTTTCGATATCGCATACAGAAACATAGTCTACCGATGCAAACCCAAGCTCGAGCAACTCTTCACGCGCATTACGACAAATATTTTGGCATTCGTCAGGTTTCGCCTTTATCAACGCCGCAACGTCGGTTAATACGCGATTAAACTCAGGCGCAACACGTCTTTCGTCGGGCGAGAGATATCTGTTCCGCGAGGACATCGCCAAACCATCATCTTCGCGAATTATCGGTGCCCCAACGATCTCCACCGGAATATTCAGGTCACTGACAAGCTGGCGAATTACGAGCAGTTGTTGATAATCCTTTTCGCCAAATACGGCGATGTCCGGCAGGCATTGCAACAACAGTTTGGATACAACTGTCGCCACACCATCAAAATGTCCGGGCCGAAAAGGCCCACACAGGCCAGCGGTCAGACCGGAGACAGAGATAACAGTCGAAAAGCCGTTTGGATATATTTCTTCCTTGCCCGGACAAAAAACCAAATCAGTACCCGCATCGGTAAGATTTCTGACGTCTTTTGCTTCGTCCACCGGATAGGCGTCCAAATCTTCATTTTTGCCAAACTGCGTCGGATTGACAAATACGCTCGCAATTACTTTGTCGCAGTTCTTCGCTGCAATCGAAACCAGACTAAGATGACCGGCATGTATCGCGCCCATTGTCGGTACAAGTCCAACCCGTTTGCCTTCCTGTCGCCATCCAGCAACAATCTCCCGAAGATCAGCAACGCTACGAATAATTGAATCAGTCATTAATAGATTGCGAGACTTCGCGCTTTAAAGGCATTTTACGAATTATTGTTTTTGACCCTAAAACAATGCTCATCAGCAGGGAAACGCCGTGCTTTTACATCGCGGCCATAGGCGGCGGCCGCCTTTGCAATCGCAGGGCCTAGATCAGCGTAACGTTTTACAAAACTCGGCGTAAAGTCATTAAACAGACCCACCATATCTTCAGTAACCAACACCTGACCATCACACTCCGCCGATGCGCCGATACCGATCGTGGGCACAGAAATTGCATTTGTAATATCGCGTGCGAGAGGTTCGACGACACCCTCAACAACAATAGAGAAAGCACCTGCATCAGATACCGCTCTGGCGTCTGAAATTATTTTAGTGGCTTCGGCTTCGCCTCTACCCCGAGCCCGGTATCCACCCAGACTGTTCACGCTTTGCGGCATAAGACCAACATGGCCCATGACAGGAATTCCACGCTCAGTCAGAAATGTGATTGTTTCGGCCATCTCAGCGCCGCCTTCCAGTTTTACTGCATCGCAACCGGTCCGTTTCATTACTTTTGCGGCATTGCGAAACGCCTGAGACTGAGACTCGTGGTAACTGCCGAACGGCATATCAACGACAACACAGGCTTTTTCAGATCCGCGTACAACAGCAGCTCCATGCCCAATCATCATTTCAAGAGTCACACCGAGCGTCGACTCCATTCCGTAGAAAACCATCCCAACGGAATCCCCGACGATGAATAAATCGACATACGGATCGAGAATAGACGCCATAGGCGCGCTATAGGCAGTCAACGAAACAATCGGATCGCCACCTTTGCGTTCGCGAATTTTGGGGACTGTGATGCGCCCATTTTTGCGGCCAGCCGCACTCAATTTACGTCTCCAGAATAACGATTTGGGCACCATAAGCTTGTTTGCACCCCTGTCCGGCATGCTTTTACCCGGAAATCCCCCTATGCGAAAGGATTTCCTTGGCGAGTGCATCGCAATGCCTCATAAATAAACTACGAGATAAAAGAAACGGGGTCATGGTTCCAAAAACCCAAATTTCTGTTCGCACAAGCAAGTCATTACCCGCGATCTGCCTATCCGCACTCTTCGCGGCATTTCTTTTGCAAGGCTGTACTCATGTCGGTGCGCCCACTGCGAAACGTCATATGGTTGCAGCCGCAAATCCGCTCGCCGTCAAAGCGGGTTTAGATATTTTACGTCAGGGCGGTAGTGCAGTAGATGCCACGATTGCCGCGCAGATGGTGTTAACACTTGTCGAACCACAGAGTTCAGGAATCGGCGGCGGCGCGTTCTTGCTGCACTACTCGCCAGAGAACAGCAAAACAGGCAAAGTCTCCTCCATAGATGCATATGATGGGCGGGAAACAGCGCCAAAGTCAGCCACTGAGACTCTTTTCATCGATGAGAATGGTAAGAAGATACCCTGGCGACAGCGTATGGCGGGCGGCAAGGGTGTGGGCATTCCCGGCTTGCTGCGCATGCTGGAGTTGGCCCATAAACGCCACGGAAAATTACCCTGGGCGACACTATTTGAGCGGGCCATTAATATAGCGGAATCGGGTTTCGCCGTGTCACCACGCTTGCACGCAATGATCAAACGCGATCGACACCTAAAAAATTTCCCAACCACAAGAACGTTCTTTTTCACCTCCGAAGGCCAACCCCTTCCTGTCGGGACGCAACTTAAAAATCGAGCTCTAGGACAAACCCTCAGTCAGATTGCCAGAAATGGTGCCGATGCTTTTCATAGTGGACCTATTGCACAAGATATCGCAGCGGCGGTTCAAAGCACCCATCATTTGCCGGCCAAAATGACAATGGGGGATATTGCAGGCTATCAAGCAAAAAGACGCGGCGTTATATGCACCCCATACCGCCAGTGGAAAATTTGCGGAATGCCGCCGCCAACATCAGGCGGCATTGCTATCTCGCAAATATTGACGATGTTGGAGCAATTCGATTTATCGCGAATGCCTCCGGGCTCTGAACAAGCGGTTCATTTGATCGCTGAAGCAAGCAAACTCGCTTTTGCCGACCGCAACCACTATCTCGGAGACCCTGATTTCATAAAGGTTCCCGTTGCGGGCCTCCTCGATCACAATTATCTGGCTGCTCGCGCAGCGATGATTTCTGCAGATAAGGCGATGGGCACCGCCATCCCCGGAATTCCCGCACAGACCGCATCGCGTTCTTTCGCACCAGACGACGGAGATAACCGGCCAAATTCGACAAGCCATATCAGCGTCATCGATAGCGCAGGCAATGCCGTATCGATGACGACGACGATTGGCACCGCATTCGGTTCTCGCATTATGGTGCGTGGCTTCATGCTCAATGACGAATTGACTGACTTTGCATCAGTGCCCCGGTTAAACGGCAAACCGAAAGCCAATAGAGCGCAGCCGGGAAAACGACCACGGAGCTCAATGTCGCCGACTATCATCACTGACCGGAAAGGAAAACTCGTGATGGCAGTCGGCTCGCCTGGGGGGTCGAGCATCATTGGCTATGTTGCCAAAGCGATCATTGCCAGCCTGGACTGGGAAATGACGATGCAAGACGCCATTTCACTACCAAATTTTCTAAACAAGAACCGTAAAACCGAGCTCGAGAAGGGGACCGCGTTAGAAAAGATTGCACCAGCCCTTAGAAAATTGGGGCACAAAATCCATATCCGACGTAAGACCAGCGGACTTCATGGCATTCGGGTACGGCCGGGCGGTTATGAGGGGGGTGCGGATCCGCGCCGGGAAGGCCAAGCCATTGGCGACTAAGCACGAGCGTTCAACGAACACCTCATGAAATTTTTATCTGTAAGTTTTAATGCTCTACCTAACACCGCGCGCGGTGCAATCTGGATGGTGCTGGGCGGTGTCTCGCTGATTCTTCTGGCGATTGTCATTAGAGACCTTCAGGACAAGTTCAACGTTCTTCAGATGATATTTCTGAGGAGCGTCATCAGTTTCCTTATCATTCTTCCCTGGGCATTGCGCCAGAAACGGGAAGACATCCAAACCAAACGTCTACCGCTCCATATATTTCGCAACACCATTCACTACCTCGGAAATGTTGGATGGTTTATCGGCGTCACCCTGGTGACATTAGCTGATCTGCAGGCACTACAATTTACAGTCCCACTCTTCACTATCGTTATGGCAGCGATTTTTCTGCGCGAAGGTGTCGGGGCACACCGCTGGATTGCAACAGCACTCGGTTTTGCCGGGGCATTGATTATCATTCGCCCAGGCTTTGTCGAACTAAGTACCGGAACGATTGCCGTTGTCCTGTCTGCGATTTTCTATGCCGCATCGCAAACTTCGACCAAGGCGTTATCCAACACAGACTCGCCCAATGCGATTCTTCTCTATATGTCATTGATATTTATACCGGTTTCGGCAATCCCTGCCTTCTACGTCTGGGTAACGCCGGATTGGTCCGATACAGTTCCCATCATATCGCTGGGCGTTTTCGGTTATTCGGCGCATGCCTTTATAATCCGTGCCTTTGCCGCTGCCGATGCGAGTTTTGTAATGCCCTTCGATTTCCTGCGCCTTCCGATCGCCGCCGCTTGCGGGTTTTTCCTTTATTCAGAATGGCCCGTCGTCTGGGTATGGGTCGGCGGGGCCGTCATATTTGCAGCCACCTACTATATTACCTGGCGGGAGAGTGCCCTCAAAAAAGCAAATGACCTGGTGAACGACTGATCACTGCTAAGCCCGAGGGCGCGTGGTATAGTGCTAAAAAGGGCGAAGGTGGAGGAAGCGATGAATCCCATCCAAATTACCAAGCTTGATCACGTGGTGTTGCGGGTAGCCGATATAGAAAGATCGATTCATTTCTATCGCGATATTCTGGGTTGCCCGGAAAAACGAACCTCAGACAGCCTGTTCCAATATCAAGCCGGTGAATCGATGATCGATCTGGTCCCAATCGATAGCGAAATCGGTCAGCGATCAGGCTATGGACCTCCCGAAACAGGACGGAACGTAGACCATTTTGCGCTTACACTGGGCAAATTTGATGAGGACGCCATTGTGGCCTATCTTGAGGAGCACGGCGTTGCGGTTGAGCGCAGCGGACGACGGTTTGGTGCCCAAGGATATGGTCCTTCGGTATATTTTCAGGACCCCGACGGAAATTTTGTTGAACTCAAAGGCCCTTCGGAAGAATCGTCCTAAAGAAAAAGCGAATACTTTTAGGAGTTTAAAATGTTGAAGATTATCGGACGCGATACCTCATCGAATGTCCAAAAAGTTTTATGGATTTGTAGCGAAATCGGGCTGCCCTTCGAGAGGGAAGATCTCGGTGGCCCATTTGGCGGCAATGATACGCCGGAGTATCGGGCGCTTAATCCGAATGGCAGGGTTCCAACGATTATCGATGACGGATTCGTATTATGGGAATCGAATTCATGTATTCGCTATCTCGCAGCCAAGCATGCGGCGGGTACCCTTTGCCCCGATGACCTTCAGATTCGTGCCAACGCAGAGCGTTGGATGGATTGGCAAATCGCAACAGTTAGCCCGACTTTGGTTCCTGTATTTTGGGGCATGGTCCGGACGGCGCCCGAAGACAGGGATCTCGACGCCATTGAATCCGCCCGTCAGAAATTGACGGCTAACATCGCGATTATGGATAACCATCTCGCAAATTCGACTTATATGGGTGGCGACAATTTCACCGTGGGTGACATTCCCCTCGGTATCACCGCCTATCGTTGGTTCAACATGGAAATCGACCGTGAGCCTTATCACAACGTTCAGCGCTGGTATGATCTATTATGCGAACGCTCCGCTTTTCAGGAGCATGTAATGAACCCGATGGCGTAAACGCATGAAGATCATAGGGCGTAAAAGCTCGTCGAATGTCCAAAAAGTTTTGTGGTGCTGCGCAGAACTTGGCGTCGCATATGAACGGGAAGATGCCGGCCGTGAGTTTGGCGTCGTAAATACCGATGCTTTCCACGAACTGAACCCCAATAGAAGGGTTCCTGTATTGATCGACGGGGATTTCATTTTGTGGGAATCCAATGCAATCGTTCGCATGATTTCTGCAAAACAGGGTTTTGGATCCTTATATCCCGAGAATCTGCAGGAACGTGGCAACGCTGAGCGATGGATGGACTGGCAGCTCTCAACCCTCGGACCAGGATTTACCGGCCTGTTTCATGGCCTAATTCGCGACAAACCAGAAGATCGCAACTGGGACGCAATCAATAAATCCATCGAAACGACACAGTCAAATTTGGAAATATTGGATCACTATCTCGCGAATACGCCCTTTGTGGCTGGGGATAGATTTACGATGGGGGATATCCCCGTTGGGATCTATGCTTATCGCTGGTTAACGCTCGAGGGGATCGACCGCAAACCGTTACCAAATTTGGAACGATGGTACGCCGCTCTGCAGTCGCGCACGGCTTTTAAAGAATTTGTGATGACAGGGTTGGGTTAAGTTAACCGATTAACGGTTATTCGCCCGCAGCGTACTTTTTCTCCGCTTCGTAATAATCGTCGAAGCCGACGACTTCCCGCAAATGGGCGAACTCAGCCAGTGCTTCAGGCGTTTGTCCGAGACTGAGCGCCTGCAGCGCATCTTCCATCGCTGCCATCGCCGCCTTGATCATGGTCAGCGGATATAAAACTACTTTAAAGCCCATTTCCTGAAGAACATTAGGCGGAAGAAGGGGTGTGTCGCCTTGTTCCACGAGGTTCGCCATCTTGTGACCGGGAACCCCATCACAAAACCCGCGCATTTCTTCTTCGCTTTCTGGGGCCTCCAGGAACAATATATCGGCGCCCTCATCGGCAAAGGCTTTTATCCGCCACATTGCTTCCTCAAACCCGTCTGTCGCTCGGGCATCGGTGCGCGCCATAATAAGAATATCAGCACCCTCATCCCGGGCATCGACAGCTGCCTGAACTCGGCCGACAGCCTCCTCGCGATTCACGACCAGTTTGCCGCGGGTATGACCACATCTTTTCGGAGCAACCTGATCTTCGATCATGACGCAGCCGAAACCTGCCTGTGCATAGCCTTGCACCGTTCTTTTTACATTTAGTGCATTGCCATACCCGGTATCGCCATCGCCAATCACCGGGATAGACACGGCGTTGCAAATATTACGGCCTTGCTCAAGCATCTCGCCATACGAAATAAGCCCGGTATCGGGCAACCCGAGACGTGCCGCAGACACCGCGAAGCCGCTCATAAAACTTAGTTCAAATCCTGCGCGCTCAATAAGCCGGGCGGAAAAAGCATCGTAGCAGGCTGGCGTTACCAAAATGTCTGGCTTGGCCAAGAGCGCGCGAAGTTTATCTGCTTTGGATTGCATATCTGAACCCAATCAAAATATTGCCGATTTCGACCTAAGCGTCGTGATCGAAACTGACGCGGATCAGATGAAAAACAAATAAAACGGCGAACAGGAAAAAGAGCAGCCCACCATAATAGGCAACGCCATGGCCGGTATTCGCAGCGACAAACAAGCCGCCCACGGCCATTACCGCTGTGCTAGCGCCCATGATCCAATTACCCAACTGTTTCATCGTAGAACCTCATACAACAAAGCGACGTCACCTTTTGTATACCGTATCGGTGATTAACCGTAACTTACTTAACGTCAGAAGAATTGACCAGTGCCGTTCTTACCCGTGGACAAGAGTCGGTGTTGGCCGCTCACCCTGTCCATGCTCGACCGGCAAGTTGAGACGAAATGTTGTGCCCTCTTCTGAACTGCGTATCAATCCAATATCGCCGCCGTGCCCGCGCATCAGATCGCGCGCAATTGACAAGCCCAGTCCGGACCCGCCAGCCCGTGTCGAACGAGCGAAGGGTTGAAACAGTTCGCTTCGAACACGATCAGGCAGACCTGGGCCGTTATCGGCAACCTCTATGATGACCTGTCCGACTTCTGAATGGGCGCGGACAGTGACACGGGATGCCCCGGCTTCAAATGCATTGCGGGCAAGATTAAGCAGCACCCGGTACATCTGGTCCCGGTCGGCATAAAGTTCCAGTCGTGCATCGACACGGCTATCCAGCACGGCGCTGCCATCGCCGATGGTAGACGCTGCATCCGATAATTCGTCAAGAAGTGGCGCAAGTCCAAACCGCGTTACATCCAGTTCTGTAGCGCCCTCCTGAACGAATCTGAGGGTTTTGGAACAAAGGGTAACAGCACGATCGATGGCACCCATCAACGTCGGCGCAACGCGTTTTACGTTCGGATCTTCAGTGACTTCCAGATGATCAGAAACAAGCTGCGCCGTCGCCAGAATATTACGGAGATCGTGGTTAATCTTTGTCACCGCTGTGCCAAGCGCAGCCAATCGCGTTTTTTGCATCAAGGCAGCGCGCAACCCACGTTGCATCCCAGAGAGTTCCCGTTCAGCAACACCAAGTTCATCGGTGCGGGTACCGGGTTTCACCAATCGTGTTGCGTCTTCCGGCGCGCGACGGAAGGAAACCATGGCCGCCGTCAAAGATCGCATCGGACGGACAAACAACCATTGCAAACTGGCGTAGACCAGAACCGCAGTCATCAAGGAGATAACAATTGAAAGACCGAGAATATTCAATGAGTAATCTATCATCGCATCTCTCAACGGCCTTTCGGCGATAACCGTTTCAACCACAACATTGCGATCCTTGGGCGACTGCCCAATAATTCTGAAGGTTCGGCTGCCGTCACTAAGAAGAATGTCAAAAGCGGCACCGATAAGACCCATAAAACTCCCTTCGTCCATGCGGAATGTCGCATCAATCTGTAGCGGCATGTCGTCAGAAAGCATGAGCGATTTACTTGCTGGCCGTTTGAGCACAATGCCATATGACCTCGCATGATCGAGCAATTCTCTTTGGAGTTTTTTACTAACCAGATTGTCTGATGGGACCTCCAGCGCGAGACTCGCGAGATGCGCTGCAGCTATGCGTTCCTGGAAATAAACTACCCGGTAGCGTCCGATAGATGGCGCATAGATAAACACCTCACTCAGCATCACGAAAAATATCGTGAGCAAGAGCAACCGGGCGGATAAACCCACGCCTTTCTTGGAGTTATGTGAATTTTCTGACGCCATCAGCGTCACTATACAGACTTCAGACGCATTGCGGCAAAGAAGATGACAGTCAATTTATAACGGTCGTTTTCGGCGGATAAAGAAAACGCCGCTCGACAGCTTGCCAAGCGGCGTTATCCGTCAAAAACTGACTAGCTACTATTTCTTGGCAGCGCAGGGATTGCAGCCACGTTTTGCAGCACAGGGATTGCAGCCACGCTTGGCGGCACAAGGATTACAACCGCGCTTTGCGGCACAGGGGTTACAAGCAGCAAGCTGGACGTTGCTGGACTTGCTGACGTCTGCAGCAGCAGCCGGCATAGCGGTTGCAGCAGCGGCAAGAGCAGCCACGCTAAGGACTGTAGCAGTTTTCTTGATAATCATTGGAATCTCCCGTCCAAAAAAATTTATCGGCACCAGACAGAAACGTAACCTGGCGGCGGAGTGCGGCAACCTAAACACAATTGTCTCGGCGGCACATAAATCCCGCGCTATCTACATAGTCATGCCAAATCAAGAGACCAACCACTTAGGGGTTCACCATCTTTCAACTTGTTGTGAGTTTGACGTTAGAGAGAGCAGAATTGATTGATTTATGGAGGGTCTAGCCTAGTGACAACAGGAATCGGACTATCTTTCTGGTGCGTTCGCTAAATAAAGAGGGCGTATAGTACGAACCTGCGGCGCGCTTATTAATTTCTCCAAGCGTAGGATAGGGCAGAATGAGGCCCGCAACATCTTTAATCTTCATTTTTTTCGAGATGGGCAAGCACCAGCTTTGGATTACTTCCCCAGCCTTTTCGCCAACCATGCTTGCACCAACGATGACGCCTTTTGCCGTTGTAATGACCTTAAGTTGTCCCTCCGTTTCCTTTTCCGCACGCGCACGGTCATTGTCTGCAAACTTAGCTTCCAAAACTTTGATGTCGCCAAATTTTTCGCGGGCGGCAGCTTCAGTGAGGCCAACCTGCGCCAATTCGGGTGAGGTATAGGTAACCCATGGAACAGCGGTGTAATCCGTCTTTGCAGGAAGACGAAACAGAATGTTCCGTATGACTATGCCAGCGTGATACCCGGCTACGTGAGTAAACTTGTACCCTTCGGCAGCGTCACCAATTGCAAAGACGCGTTTATTGGTCGTTTGCATCCGCGCATTGATAGGGATACCGGCCTTGCCCGGCTCTATACCCGCCGCTTCGAGATTTAAATCAAAAATATTTGGCGTACGCCCGACCGCCAATAGCAAATGTGACCCTTCAAACTTTAATGCCGCTCCGTCCTGTTCGGCATCGATCTCAATCGCCCCCGCACCGCCAGAGATACTCTTTACCAAGGCACCTTCGTGTATTTCCAGACCTTCATTTTTTAGCCGGTCGATCACCACGGCAGCAAGATCTGGATCGTCATTGCCTAATGCCTTCAGTCCCTCGATAACAGTAACTTTAGCGCCAAGCCTTCTGTGTGCCTGCGCGAGTTCCAGCCCAATGGGTCCGCCGCCGATCACGAGCAGATGTTCCATAGCTTCACCGTGATCAAATATCGTCTCATTGGTAAAGAAAGGTACAGAATCGAGACCAGGTATGGGCGGAATTGCGGGTGCCGATCCGGTTGCAATTATAATTCGTTTCGCAGAAATCTTGTAATCGCCCGCCTCGACGGTCCGTGGATCAATAAACCTTCCATGTTCGCGAATAACACGAACGCCGAGGCTCTCAAATCGCTCTTGAGAATCATGTGGCGCAATCCCCGCAATGACCCCTTTTACGTGGTCGCGGACTTCACTGTGTTCGATTTGAGGCTCTCCTGCATTGACGCCAAATCGCTGGGCTGACCGCACGGCATAGGCCGCATGGCCGGCCGCAATGAGCGCTTTTGAAGGAACACAACCATAATTCAGACAATCCCCTCCCATCTCACCTTTCTCAAGAAGCACGACGTCAGCGCCCATTTGCGCCGCGCCTGCCGCGAAAGAAAGTCCACCGGAACCGGCGCCAATGACGCACACATCGGTTTCGATCTGTTCAGACATGGAATTCTCCATCGAAGGTTTTGGTTATGACGCCGAGCGGCTTTTGTACTTCTTGTAGGCCACTGGCAGGAGCGCAAGAACGCCGAGGCCGACGATTGGTGCCAGGAACCGCGGTTCAAAAATGATGCCGAGGTTAATGTCTTCTCCAGCCTCAAGAAGGGCGCCGAATCCATCACCTACAAAGGCATAGACGAAAGTGCCAGGGATAATTCCAATCGCGGTCCCGATTACGTATACGGAGATCGAGACATTCAGGAATGCGGGAACCAAATTGACGAGCCAGAATGGGAAAGCCGGAATTAGTCTTAGGAACAGAAGATAGCTAAGAGCATCCTCCTTAAAACCCTCTTCCATTTTGGAGATAGCCGTTCCCGCTTTTTCGCGCAACAAATCAGCCAACGCATAGCGTGCCGCCAAAAAGACTCCTGTCGCGCCTAACGTCGCACCGATGACGGTTAAGGTTCCACCGAGCCACGGCCCAAATAAAAACCCGCCGGCGATGGTCATAATTGCGCCACCAGGGACAGAGAATGCGGTTACAACGGCGTAAATGCCCGCATAGATGAGCCATGCCACAACACCTGTGTCAGCCACCCATTTGGTCAACGTCTCGCGGTTCTCCTTGAGCGCCTCTAAAGAAAGATATTGATTCAGGTCAAAAACAAAGAAGGCAATCAATCCCGCTACCAAGACTACAATTGGAATCAGCTTGGAAATCGAAAAACCTTTTTTTTCGCTTGCGGAATCGCCTTGAGTTTGGTCACTTAACCTATTTTCCTCCGAAACGCTATGCACCGAATATAAGCTTTGCGCTTGTCCGGTGAGCCCCACAATTTCTTTGTCCATCAGCATGTACCACAGTCGTTCCCCCCTGATCTAGTCACCGAGAGGGTCTCAACCAATCAACTGGTCCTAAACTAAACGTGAACACGCATTAATTTATGTCGCTCGAGGATTTGACTTAATCGCGCCAAAACCTTATACAGCCTCCTCTTTTAAACAGTCTCCTATCTGTGGAGTTCTATCGTGAAGCGCACATATCAACCGAGCGTTCTCGTTCGCAAACGTCGTCATGGGTTTCGTGCCCGTAAAGCCACCGTTGGCGGTCGCCGGGTCTTAGCCACCCGCCGCGCCCGGGGCCGCAAACGTCTGTCTGCTTAAGCGATGTCAGAGGCGCCTCAGCGCCTGAAACGTCGCCACGACTTTCTTCGCGTTACGCGCGGCGGAACAAAGTGTGCAATGCCGGGACTTGTCCTCCAAGCCTACAGCCATGAACCTCTTGAACAACGCGAAAAAATGGACAATATCCGCATTGGATTTACCGTCAGTCGCAAGGTCGGAAATTCAGTTATCCGCAATCGTGCGAGGAGACGACTTCGCGCTGCGGCAAATGTCGTGATAAAAGATCACGCGGCAGAGGGACATGATTACGTAATTATCGGGCGAGCAGCGACACCGGAACGAAAATTCGAAGCCTTGGTCGGTGATTTGCAAGAAGCGTTGCGAAAGCTTGGAAAATGGCGGAAAAACGATGATGACGATATGCCTGCTCATAGGGAGCACAATTAAAGAATGAAACTGCTTTCCACTCTCGTGCGAAAAACTGTTCGGGCCTTTATACGGATATATCAACTTCTGATATCACCCCTTTTTCCCGCGAGTTGCCGCTACGCTCCGTCTTGTTCTCATTATGCCGCGGATGCGGTGACGCGATTTGGCGTTTTTCGGGGCGGCTGGCTAGCCACTAAGCGTATTGGGCGTTGTCATCCCTGGGGCGGATCGGGCTATGACCCTGTTCCTGAAATTCACGAAAACACTTATACGAAAGCAAAATAAAAATCATGGAACAGCGCAATCTCATAATGGCCGTCGTTGCCTCTGTAACCATCTTGCTTGGTTGGCAGTTTCTTTATGAGGGGCCTCGAATCGAGAAAGAGATGGCGGCCCGAAAGGCAGCGCAACTGGCAGCCGAACAAAACAAACCCGCGGCCGTTCTTGGTCAAAAACCAACAACGGGAACCGGGGCGACTGTTCCGGCACCAACTCAACCAACCGCGGTACCACGCGTGCCAGGAAGTGGTGCACAGGTTCCGACGGCGCCGGTCGTTGGTGTTCCAATAAAACCTGCGGGTCCTACGCGAACCGCTATCCTGAAACGGGAACCGCGAGTGCAAATTCGCTCCGACCGCCTTGTTGGTTCTGTTCAATTAAAGGGTGGACAGATCGATGACCTGATTTTCACCAACTACCGGGAAACACTGGATGCCAACAGTCCCGAGATAACATTGCTATCCCCGACAGGCACCAAGAACCCCTACTATGCCCAATTTGGTTGGGTTTCGAACGAACCGAACATCAAGTTGCCAACACCTGAGACGGTTTGGTCAACAAACCAGACCACCCTTTCGCCAAATCAACCGCTTGAGCTTCGTTGGGACAACGGCCAGGGGTTAAAGTTTACCCGAACAATTTCGCTAGACGAGAACTACATGTTCTCGGTGACGCAATCCGTTGTGAACAGCGGCAACAAGACAATATCGCTCTTCCCCTATGGCCTCATTTCGCGCACCGGCACTCCTGAAACTCTTGGTTTTTTCATTCTGCATGAAGGATTACTAGGTGTTTTTGATGGACAGCTCAAAGAGATCGATTACGACGATATTCAGGATCAAAAAAATATCAGTCAGCGCAGCAACGGCGGTTGGATCGGTATAACCGACAAATATTGGCTGACAGCGCTTATTCCCAATCAAAAAGCCAATGTGCAAACAAATTTCCGCCACAACCTGCAAGCCCGTATGGACAAGTATCAGGTTGATTTTCTCGGGGACGCGCTCGCAATTCCCGCAGGCGGCACTGCATCCGTCAGCAATCGCCTTTTTGCCGGTGCCAAGGAAGTCAAGCTTCTCGATTCATATGAGGAAAATCTTGGCATTTCCAGATTCGATCTCGCGATTGATTTTGGTTGGTTCTATTTTTTGACCAAACCGATTTTTTACGTCCTGCTTTGGTTTGCCAACTATTTAGGCAATTACGGCCTGGCCATTCTCCTGCTAACCGTCATCATCAAGCTCGCCTTCTTCCCTCTTGCAAATAAGTCCTACAGGGCTATGAGCAAGCTCAAACAATTACAACCGAAGATGACCAAAATTCGTGACCGGCATCAAAACGACCGGGCGAAAATGAATGAAGCTATGATGCAGCTCTACAAGAATGAAAAAGTGAATCCGGCTGCCGGCTGTTTCCCGATGCTCATTCAAATTCCGGTTTTCTTCGCCCTCTATAAGGTTTTATTCGTTTCAATTGAAATGCGGCACGCGCCGTTTTATGGCTGGATTCAGGATCTATCCGCCCCCGACCCGACGTCACTTTTCAACTTGTTCGGACTTATACCGTGGAACCCGCCGGAACTAATGTTGATCGGAATATGGCCGATTCTCATGGGTGTAACCATGTATCTGCAGCAAAAACTCAACCCGGCACCAGCTGACCCCATGCAGGCGAAGATCTTTATGTTCCTGCCATTTATCTTCACGATAATGCTCGCGCGTTTCCCCGCTGGGCTTGTGATCTACTGGGCGTGGAACAACATTCTGTCGATTGCTCAGCAATGGGTCATCATGCGGCGCATGGGGGTCAAGGTTAACCCTTGATCCGCCCGGCGTCCCGAATTGGGACAGGGACATGGCACAGGATTCGGACGAAAATCCCGATCACGAGAAAATTGAGTTCGGCAGAAAATTCTTTGCCGGTAGCTGCCAGTTTTTTGCCGGTGCAACATCGCTGGAAAACCTTCCATCGCCTGATCTTCCCGAGATAGCCTTCGCCGGACGTTCCAACGTCGGAAAGTCGAGTCTCATAAACGCGTTAACGGGCCAGACCTCGCTGGCTCGAACGTCACGGACCCCGGGACGCACTCAGCAACTCAACTTTTTTAATTTGGCTGACCGCATGACGTTGGTCGATATGCCAGGGTATGGATATGCACGCGCATCGAAATCGCGTATTCGGGACTGGACTGCGCTTATGCATGATTACCTTAAAGGCCGGGCGACGTTGCATCGTCTATGCCTTTTGATCGACGGGCGTCATGGTCTGAAGGAATCCGATGAAACGCTAATGAATGAGCTGGATGATGCGGCCGTAGTCTATCAAATCGTTTTGACCAAGTCCGACAAAGTATCGAAAGCGGCTTTGGTGACCTTTTCAGAAACTTTTGATGCCCTGCGAAAAAAACATCCCGCGGCTCATCCCGACATCATTGCAACCAGCGCCCGAAAAGGAGTAGGTATCGCCGAACTCAGGGCGTCGCTCGCTGTGCTGGCAGCGCCCCATCAATTCCGATAAGGTGCCGCGCGTTTAAGGGGCATTAGTACAATGGCGACAACGAAGATCAAAAAATCAGGCGGCAAAGGCGCTCAGGATAAGTGGCTTGAGAAGGCCCGGACCCTCTCAGAGGCGCTGCCCTACATGCGCGCCTACGCGGGGAAAACCTTTGTCGTCAAATATGGTGGCCATGCCATGGGCAACCCTGAACTCTCCCAGCTGTTCGCCCGCGATATCGTTTTGCTTAAGCAGGTCGGCATCAATCCGATTGTGGTTCATGGGGGTGGACCGCAGATTGGGGAGATGCTTGAGCGGCTAAAAATAAAAAGCTCCTTTATCGACGGCCTCAGGGTGACCGACGCTGCGACGGTCGAAGTCGTTGAAATGGTATTGTCCGGTAGCATTAACAAACAGGTTGTCGGCGCAATCAACGAAGCAGGGGGCACAGCGATTGGCTTGTCAGGCAAGGATGGCAACCTCATTCGCGCACGTAAGTTAAGACGCAAGAAACGGGATCCGGATTCGAATATCGAAAAGGTCGTTGACCTTGGTTTCGTCGGCGATCCTGTGGCGGTCAATGCGGAAGTCCTGGATGAACTTGCCTCATCCGATATCATTCCGGTAATCGCTCCGTTGGGCGTTGGGCCCAAAGGCGAGACCTTTAATATAAATGCGGATACTGCGGCTGGGGCAATTGCGGCTGCTGTCGGTGCTGAACGTCTTCTCATGCTTACCGACGTCAAAGGTGTTCTCGACAAAAAGGGGAAACTGATCGCCGAGATGTCAGCGTCCCAGGGACGGAGCAATATTCGGAACGGCACAATTAAGGGCGGTATGATCCCCAAGACAGAAACATGTCTGGACGCGGTAAAAGGCGGCGTCGAGGCGGCGGTTATTCTTGATGGCCGTGTCCCTCATGCCCTTATCCTTGAGATATTCACGGAACATGGTGTTGGCACCCTTATTCGGCAAAAACCAAAACGTGCGAAAAAGCGCTAGGGGCAAACGCTGGCGATGTCCGAAACCAAACTGACGGCATCACAGCAGGCCGTAATCTTCGATCTCGACGGTACGTTGGTCGATACGTTGCCGGATCTCCAATTCGCTCTCAACCGGGTGCTCGAAGAGGAGTCCTTGCAGTCACTTGAGCGAGAGGAAACGCGGCTAATGATAGGCGGCGGAGCCCGGAATCTCATTGAGCTCGCCTTTAACAAACGCAATGTTACGGCAGAGAAAGACCGTATCGATGCGGGATTCGAACGCTTTCTCACCTATTACGGTGATGAGCCCACACTGCGCTCGAATACGTTCCCAGGCGTAGAAGATGCCCTTGCGACGCTAAACGAAAGCAACATCGCGATGGGTGTCTGTACCAACAAACCGCAAGCGATGACTGAACAGGTAATTTCGGGGTTTGATATTGCGCATTACTTTGGCGAGGCCGTCATTGGTGGCGATGTCTTGCCGGTTCGGAAACCAGAGGCCGGACATTTGCTGGCCGTTATAGAGAGAACCCAGCGGCGTCCGGAGCATACATTTATGGTCGGTGACAGCGAAACCGATGTTGGCGCCGCGCGCAATGCCGGCATCCCCATTGTTGTTGTCGATTTTGGTTATACGGCCTTACAGCCCGAAGAACTGAAAGCAGACGCGGTTATTTCCCACTTTGACGACCTTCTGCCTGCACTCTCTTCGTTGGGTTTATTAATTTGAAGCGTGCGTCATTCGTAATGCAGGGACTCGGCGGAAGATGTTCGTGCGGCAACAACCGCGGGATATATAGACGCGATCAGACAGGTAACAATACAAATCAAAGAAATAACCCCCGTCGCATAAATCGATATCAGGAAGCGGTAATCAAAAAGCGTAAAATGATCTAGAAAAGAAACGCTCACCGCCCCCAAAATATTGCCGACAACCGCCGCGAGGAGTGCGCCAACAAATCCGACAATTAGCCCCTCAGCAACAAGCATTTTGATGACCTGAAATTTGTCCATACCGATGGTTCTCAGAACGGAAAACTCGCGCTCACGGCCATGAACTTGAATCAACAAAGTATTCGCAACACCAATTGTTGCGAGAATAATCGTCATGACCAGGATGAAATCAAATATCAGGAAATCACGGTCGATCTCCTTCGTCTGTAGATACCCGCTCACCAATCCAAATCTTGTTCTCAGGTAATAGGGGTATAAGGCATCATTACGTATCGGACGATATAGCGGCAAAGACCCGTCCTTAAACTGGGCGACGCCATAAAGGCCTAACGTTCGTTCCAGATTACCTTCGAATAGCGGATTGCCATCGCTAAAGATCGCATAGGACCTAAGGTCGATATATTTCCCGTCTTCTGAATAGAATCCGAGATCGTCCGCGACATCAATCAATTCAAATCGATGCGTCTTTTCTTTTTGAGCGATGATGATCTTATCGCCGATCGTTAGATCGAACCGTGCGGCGAGCGTTTTTGAAAATATGACGGTACCCGGTAAAAGAAGTGGACGACCAACGGCCTCACGCACAGGATTTACATCATCTGACTTTACGAGCCGCATCGGCAAAGCACCGGGTAGCTTTTGAGACAGTCGATAGAACACCAGTTCATTCAACTCAATCAGGTCTTTAAAGGCCTCTGGTTCGGACGGCACCGACGTGCGCTCGTAAAAAATGTACGGGACGAGCGCAACCTGACTCCACCGTGCAATCTCGTCTTTAAGCGAACGGGTAATGTCATGCAATGCGGTAAGCATTGAAAACACCAACACAATTCCAATGACGGCGAAGCCAATCTGCTTTACCGCCAGCCGCATTCTTCTGCCTGTCAACAATGCTTCAAGCGGCAGGATGGGTTTGATTGCACTTTCGAAGATACGAATGGTGCCACGCAGCAAAGGCGTAACCCACCACAGCGTTGCTGCCGCCAATATTGTCACAAAAGCGGCTTCGAAAAGAAAAAAATGGACGACGGACAGCCAGGAGATGAGAAAGGGCCTTCCAAGAACATAAGCCGCAGCGATTGCCGGTGGCAGGAGCCACCAAAGTCCGGTCGGTTTTAGATCTCTACCTTGCGCGTCTTCACTGAGAAAACCCGGCTGCAACACTTGGGCAATTTCCATTCGAAAAATGGAACGCACCGGCCCGGCCACGCCAAGCAACGCAATCATCACGCTGACCCCGGTCATTGCCAGTAATTCGGGCCACGGGATGATTGCACTTCCAACCGGCCTCTGGCCCGTCGTGGATATTCCTTCCGCCAAAAGCATGCGACCCGCTGGCATCGAAAGCAAAAGTCCCACAATAGTTCCTAGAATGCCCAGTATTGCGGCTTCCAATAACAAAGAGATCGCTACGCCGGCGCGACTTTCCCCGAGACACAGAAGTAAACAAAACTCCCGGGCCCGCGCGGCAACTGAAAAACGCATCGTAAAAAATACGATGACGGCGCCCACCAGAAACGTCAGTAAGGAAGAGAGTCGCACGGCAAGGCGCATCGCGACATAGTCCTCTTCGCCTTGTGCCGCCAGCGTCTTTTTATTGTTTGCCAACCTCCCCTGACCTCGCTGGGAGGGCACCAGCCCACTGCTAACCTCTTCGCCGCTGCGTTCAAATTTAATACTTTCGATTCGAGGTGCGATGCTAATGGCCGGAATCCCGAGATATTGCCGCGACAGCACATTGGGTTCGGCCTTGTTTCCTCCTGTGGCTTCTTCGATCGGATTGGCTATTGCCACAGCTCTCGTATTGTTGTCGACAATGAGTACTGCGCAGACGACAGTCATGCCGATTGCAACACCGAGTACGGTCGCGATTGCCACCACGCGATGATGCCGCAGGCTGCGCCATGCAAGAAGTCCGGCTAATCCGAGGGTGGACAACATTCTTCTCTGCCCTAGATGCCCAGATTCAGAAGAGCTTCGTGAATAGCGCGTGCATCATCGGATTTGCCCTCTTGAATACATTCTCCAGCGATCACTCCATCCTTGAGAAAACACACACGATCTGACCAAGCGGCATGTTCAGGGCTATGGGTAACCAGAAGAACCGCGGTCTCTTCCGATTTTGCGACATCGCGCAACGTGTCCATAATTGACCGACCAACAGCCGGATTAACGTTGCCGGTTGGCTCATCCGCCAATATTGCCGCCGGATGATGCGCAAGCGCTCGCGCTATGGATGCCAATTGCATCTCACCGCCGGATAGCTGGTATGGGCGGTGTTCCGAACGCTTAGCAATACCAACTCTTTCCATGAGCGCCTCGACGCGGCTATCCGTTTCAGCGTTCGCATTGCGCGCAATCAAAAAAGGCAATGCAACATTTTCACGGACCGTCAGCGTTGGCACAAGATTGAAGAACTGAAACACCATACCGATATCATGGCGTCGCAAATTTGTTCGCGCTTTTTCGGATGAGTAATCGATACATCTCCGGCGTCAGGCGAATCGATTCCAGAGATACAATTGAGAAGTGTTGTTTTCCCTGAACCGCTTGGTCCCATTATCGAGACGATCTCGCCAGCCGAAACCGATAGGCTGAGCCCCCGCAAAACATCGATGCTTTCTTCACCCAAGCGATAGGACTTGATCAATTGCTCGACCCGCAGGCGCGCAGCACCATCTGGCATGGAAGCCGAGTCATCTCTTTCAGAAATATTTTCAGTGCCAGACAAAGCGAAACCGGAAATTTAACAGCCTAGATTGTTCAAATTAGGCCGTTCACAATCGGTTTGCCAGTCTGGCTATTGTCCGCCGAAAAAATTTATCTGCCAGAGCATATCTTCATCGCTCATCGGAAACTCCCGGCCGGGCCTTGGATGCACGGCCTTTGAGGGTTCAACCCGTGCCAGTCTGAGCTGCAGCTCTACGGCGGAATTCATGGATAACCCAGCTTTCCAGGCAACCGCGGTCATACCCTTTGCACTATTCATTGCAACTGCCTTGCTTACCACAATGACCGGAATCTCCCCCATTAAGGCCAGTGCTTCAGTTACGAAGCCTCTTTCGCCGCGATTGAGTGCCGCAATAATGCTTTCTTCATCTAGCTCACCGGCCTCATAAAGCCGTTTGGCTTTTTCATCAGCGAGTTCACGATCTTCACCTTCTTCTATGTTCTCATCAACATCCTCAGTCTCTTCCTCAATGAGACGTTTTTTCATCGCGTCATTGATGGCCATTGCAGTATCGGAATCAATATCACGCCGCCGTTCCAGATCTCGTAAAAGGTTGGAGGCAACGAACTCAGACAATCGCCTTATTGCCGTTTGCGAAAGTGCCGGACGCCGGGCCAACGGCTTGTGCCAGCTCGGTTTGGATGGCGCGTTTTCGACCAAAACATCTAATGTTTCTTCGCGAATTTGGGCACTTTGGTTGGAAAGGAGCGCCGCGACAGCCTGTTCATCGTCACTGGCAACAACCGCTTCCGACACTGATTCAGACAAGTTACCACGGCTGGATATAGCGGCTAACGCATCACTTTCGGGTGCACCCTGAATTATATCGAGAAGAGTGTCGTCGTCGAGCAACGGCGAAAATTCCAATATTGGTGCAGAAACAAGCATATCCTTATCCCGCGCCAACCGATCTACGACTGAGATCGGGACCACATCAGAGTCCTTTAGTTCCTCTGCCAGTATCTGGCGCACACGGGGAAGCTGATCTCTGGCAAGCGTTTCAAGTACGTCACCAACGATATGCCCAACCCTTTCGCGCGCCGATGGATCGAGTTGTGGCGCGAGTTGGCCTATTCGTTGCGCCAGATTGCAACGAACGTCTTCATCATCGTCTTCAGCCAGCAATGAACCAACATGCACCGGTGCTGCAGTATTCGACGCAACAGCTCGACGAACATTGACGTCACTATCCTCGGCGAGAAAATAGAGAATTTCAGGTTCCACATCGGTTCGCGCCGCCAGAGCCCCCCGTTCGGCAGCCGACTCATTGGCGGCGAGTTCTTTCGCCCGCTCATAATCGATCTTACCGGTTCCCGCCCTAGCGCGCCCCAACAGCCTAGAAAGTAATCCGCTCATCTTTATATCGCCTGTCGATTATGGTTCAAATTCTGGTCAGCAACGGCGTATCCGGCCTTCCCATTGTGCTTGACGTCATACATTGCATTGTCGGCGCGCGTCGTCAGTTCTTCAACGCTCTCTCCCGTAACTGAACTGTGAATGGCGATTCCCAGTGAAATACCAAGTGGTCGTTCTGGGTCGCCAGAATAGGGCTTTAAACATTTCGAAGATTGAAGCATTTCCTGTGCACGCAGAGTGGCTGCACTTTCGTCGGTACGGTCCAGCCAAAGGGCGAACTCATCGCCGCCGAGCCGTGCGATAAGATCGCCAGCCCGGGTCGCTTCGGTTAGCATTTTTGAAACAACAACAAGCGCTTCGTCGCCTTTTTGATACCCCAGAATATCATTCACTGGCTTGAAGTTATCGAGATCAATATAGATGAGAGCGCCCTGTGAGCCTGTTTCGGCTGCACGCTCAACCCGATTTTCAAGCTCTCCGGTAAAAGCACGCCTGTTAAGCAAACCCGTTAGGGGATCTGTGCGCGACAATGTTTCAAGCTCGAGTTGATAGTAAATTTGTTGAAGTGCTATTCCCATATGGACGGAGACATCAACGAGTAAGTCTCTATCCTCTACGGCCCATTCGGCGTCTACCGAATTTCGCCACAGGACGATGGCGCCATTGGTTTCCTGCTGGCAGGACGTAGCGACCGCCAAAAAAGCGAAACCATCGTGATTACCACAAAAAATACGGTTGTCGGTTTGAATTTGTGCCAGCGCAGCGGAGATAGCCAGATTTTCCGGCATTGTATTGCCAAACCACGCAGCTTGATGAAACCCGCCATCCTGGTCTGTTCGCAGAATTTGACACCCTTCAGCATTTATGGATTGTGCGATAATTCGAACAGCCGTATCCAACATTGATGAAGGCTCGACTGTATCGCGGATGGTCTGATTGATGTGTGCAATCAGCTTTTCACGAATTTGTACCCGGGCCAATTCTCTTTCGTTCTCCCGCTCCGCCGTTACGTCACGACATACGCCGCGCGCGCCCTGATATCGACCATCGGCATTCAACAGCGGACGCGCTGACACCAATAGACAGGCGAGCTTTTCATCGGCCCGCCGAAACCAAACATCAACATCAGACACCTGAGAGGTCGCAGAGAAGGGAGACGCTCCAACACTTTGCTGATCAATAAAATCGATCGCCTTCGACCCGACAAGCTGCTCCGCTTCATAGCCAAGCGCGCCCGACGGCGAAACAAAGACGAACATTCCCTTGTCATCGGTTTCCCAGCAGAAATCTCCACAAATCTCTACGAGATCCTTGTAGCGTTGACGCGAGTCGGTGAGCGCACGCCTAAAGGATTTTTCGAAGGCGATGTTTCTACCAAGAACAAAAAACAGATCATCCAGACCCAAAGGCAGAAATTGGAGTTCGTAGGTCTGTCGTTCAACCTGGTCACTGACCGGACTCTTCTGATCGCATGTAACCTCAATATTTTTCACTGATTTGGCCGAATTGACTTCAGCCAGCTCTTTTTTAATCACCGCCCTTTCCCTGAGATCGAGCGCGCCTATCGCTTTGCGCGCCATATCGTTCGCAAAAACCAGGTCGCCGGATAAATCCATAATTGCGACGGGTGCCTCGTATGCATCAAAGTCGTCGCTTGTTTCCGCGATTGTCCTAAAGAAATCGCGCGCCGACCCTGGCCCTCGGGACAATTTTGAAAGGAAAGACGGCATGTTTAAGATGCGAATAGTCCTAAATCGTTTTGGTTCAATGTGTGGACGGAAAACGGCCCTGTAATCGCCATTGTTGCTGAACAGTTACAATTGTCGCGTCGGAAGCTTCCGACGAATTTCCTATGGCAAAACTCGATTTTCCGAATAGATAACCTTGACCAAACCGTACATTGCAGGCCCGCAACATGTCGGCGCAAGACTCGTCCTCAACCATTTCGGCAATGGTTGCGATTCCAAGATCATGACATAGACCGGTGACTGCTTTGAGAAAGGCGCGATTACGATCATTGCGCCCGGCACTCCGCACATATTGTCCGTCGATTTTGACAATATCGACCTCTAGCGCATGCAAGTATCGCAGAGCGGCGGCACCGGCACCAAAGTCGTCCAGGCACACTTTGTGGCCCACCTTCCGTAATCCCTGAATAAAGCGATTTGCCGCGCCCAAATCTTCTATGTTTGCGGACTCGGTGATTTCGAAAAGCAACTTTTGCCGAACAGATTTAGCGCGCTCCAGCTGATCATGCAGAGCGGCTATAAATGCAGTGTTCGCCAATGATTCTCCGGAAACATTTATAGCAACCGAATAGTCGTCACCGCGCTTCTTGCACTCCTGCAACCAGCTAAGTACGCGCGCGCACATTGCCAAATCAAAATCCGCGATAATGCCGGTATTTTCCGCAAAGGTAATAAGCTTATAGGGAGAATCTTCGATTTTCCCGTCAAACCGGGCTAATGCCTCATAGTGATGGAGTGCACCGTCAAAGAGGGAAACTATCGGCTGGAATGCAACATCGAATTTTCCGTTGTCCGTGATGTCACGAAACCTGGAAAGTGTTACGGAATTTTCCCTTGTTAAATCTTCAAGATTGCGGGACAGGCTGCTCATGTCGAATTCTTCGCCTCGCCCGTCACAGAAACGATTCACTGTGTAAAGCATTACTCTGACTGAGTCCGCGTCGCTAAGATCACCTATGTCTGCGTCAACTGTGCCGGTCTTGACGGGAATTCCAACTCCTTGTGGATCGGCTGTTTGAAAAATTTCTTCGATCCTGCCGGTGATTTTCGAAACATCAAAATCATCGTCATGCAATAAACCGAAAGCACCATTATCCAGTTGGCCGGCAGTCTGACCGGCGGTCGAACTGGCCTGCAAGCACGCGCCCATCGAACGCATGAGGTTTTCTGAACTCTCGTGGTCCAACCCGTCCCGAAATTCGTCGAGATCTTCGGTATGGATCATCGTCAGTTTGAGCTGCTCGCCCCGACTATTCGCTTCTTGAATTTGACGGCTGGCGAGCTCCGCAAATGCTTCTTTTTTAAGTAACCCGGTATCGACATCCCGCTCGGCGTTGCCGGAGACATCCAGCGAGGATGTGGAATTATTGAGTCGGAACGCGAAATAATGGTGCCCCGGCATATCAGGCAGATGGTATCCCGTCATGGTCACGGACAGCATTGAACCCGACATACCCGAAAGAAATATCTGAACAGGATCCAACCACGTGCCAGGTGACATATTTGCCAGTAGTTCTTTTACGAGCAATTGGTTGTCAGGATGGACAAATTCCATAAAAGACATCCCAGTAAGTGCCTCGGGATCCTGCCCAACGAGCGATTGTGTGGCGCCTGCAGCGAATGAAATTTCCTGACCCGCGTTAATTTCGACGAGTATGTCGGAGGCGCAAAACGCCAGGGCAACAAAACGGTCGCGGTCGCGACGCAGAGATTCGACGTAGCCCGAAACGCCTCCCTGCTGTAAATCAGTTACCGCCATGAGTTACCTGTGCGCGAATTTTGACGCGAAAATTGAAACGCCATGATAGTAAGGAATGGGACTTAACGAATCGTTGTCCTGAGACAATAAAACGACGACCCTTCAGATCTTGTCCTGCCAAAAAGACATCGCATGAACGACCCGAAACAATTGCCTTTTGATGAGATTGAAACCTGGATTTTTGATCTCGATAACACCCTATACCCCGTAACCAAGCGATTGCTCGCCCATATTGACGAACATATGGGTGGTTTTGTGGCCAAGTATTTGGGAATTACGCGCGAAGAAGCGCATCAAGTCCAAAAATCGTATTTTAGAAAATACGGCCTCACATTGCGCGGCCTGATGATCCATGACGGTCTTGATCCTGCACAGTATTTTGAGGAAATGACGCCGATGGACCTCAATGAGGTCGATCCAAACCCCGCACTGGGCACAGAAATTGCAAATCTTAAAGGGCGCAAGATCATCTATACAAACGCCTCGGCCCATCATGCCAAGCTGGTGCTTGATCGAATGGGATTCGAACCCGATGTTTTTGAGGTAATTTTCGATATCCAGGCAGCAAATTATATTCCAAAACCGGCAATCGAAAGCTATCAGGTTCTATGTGACATTTATTCAATTGACCCGGGGCGGGCTGTGATGATTGACGATATCGTCCGCAATCTTGAGCCTGCAGCAGAACTTGGCATGAAAACAGTTTGGAAAAAATCCAATGCAGACTGGGCTCAAGATATTGAAATTGAAAGTTATATCGACTTGGTAGTTGAAGACCTGCAAAGTTGGGTTGCCTCCGTCCTGGAAACGTCGCAGGCATAGTCTCGCATCTCCTGCCGGAGTTGACAGGAAGGCGGCTGTAACTATGGTGCGGGAGCCCAAAATCAACGACAGCTTTCGAGCGGGAAAAGGTAGAAAAAATGAGCAGCGACCTTCAAGCAACAATTGATCAAGCCTGGGAAGATCGGGACAGCGTCTCGCCCGAAACAACCGGTTCCGTGCGCGATGCTATTGAGGCTTCGCTCGATGGGCTGGATTCTGGCGAGTTTCGCGTCGCTCATAAATCGGACGGTAGCTGGCAGGTTGAACAATGGCTCAAAAAGGCCGTTCTGCTTTCATTCCGTCTCTTCGACAACGTACCGATGCCTGGGGGTCCGACCGACCCGGTACGCGGCGAAGCTCCCTGGTTTGATAAAGTGGCTTCAAAATTTTCCGGCTGGGATGATGCACGCTTTCGGGATGCCGGCTTTCGCGCTGTACCAAACTGTACTGTCCGACGCGGGTCGTATATTGCGCCGGGCGTCGTACTGATGCCGAGCTTCGTCAATATTGGTGCCTACGTCGATTCCGGCACAATGGTTGACACATGGGCAACAGTGGGCTCCTGCGCTCAAATTGGAAAGAATTGTCATATTTCCGGCGGCGCGGGCATTGGAGGTGTTCTCGAGCCCTTGCAGGCAGAGCCGGTTATCATCGGGGACAACTGCTTTGTCGGAGCCCGTTCTGAAGTTGCAGAAGGTGTCATTGTTGAGGATGGTGCGGTGTTGTCCATGGGTGTATTTCTTGGCGCTTCTACCAAGATTATCGATCGGGCCACCGGAGAAATTCATATGGGTACCGTCCCCGCTTATTCAGTCGTCGTCCCCGGTTCAATTGCAGGCAAGGACCTGCCAGACGGCTCGCCAGGGCCGAATCTATACTGTGCGGTGATTGTAAAAAGGGTAGACGAAAAAACTCGATCCCGAACCTCAATAAACGACTTGTTACGCGATTGACTAATACCGTCGATGCTCTCGAACTCGCGCAGGCGCTGATCCGCTGCCCGAGCGTAACGCCAGCCGATGAAGGGGCGTTGGGTGTATTGCAAGCGGCGCTGGAATCTCTTGGCTTCACATGCCACCGCATGACCTTTTCCGAAGAAGGTACACCCGACGTAGAAAACCTCTACGCACGGCTCGGTAGCGACGAACCTAACTTCTGCTATGCCGGACATACTGACGTCGTCCCGGTCGGCAATGAAGCAGGTTGGACTGTTGATCCATTTGGCGGCGAAGTGATCGACGGTGTGCTCTATGGTCGCGGAGCCACTGATATGAAAGGCGGTATCGCCTGTTTTGTCGCCGGCATGTCACGCTTTCTCGAAAAACGGTCCGGTGACTTTAACGGATCGATAAGTTTGCTGATAACCGGTGATGAGGAAGGCCCTTCTATTAACGGTACGCGCAAAGTTTTGGAGTGGATGAAGGAACGCGATGAAACACTGGATGCCTGTATCGTTGGCGAACCGACAAACCCCACCAAGCTCGGCGAAATGGTTAAAATTGGACGCCGTGGGTCCATCTCGGGCTGGTTGACCGTACATGGCATGCAGGGTCACACCGCCTACCCGCACCTGGCGGACAATCCTTTGCCACGACTTGTCGCGATGCTTGATGCGATAACCTCTGAATCACTGGATGAGGGAACAGATCATTTTCAACCCTCGAACCTACAGTTGACGACCGTTGATGTGGGCAACACCGCAACCAACGTTATTCCAGGCGAGGCTAAAGCGGCTTTCAATATTCGCTTCAACGATCTGCATACCAGTGAAACTCTGATTTCCTGGTTGAGAGAAAAATTCGATTCTGTTGGCGGAGATTACGACGTCGATTTCCATATAACCGGAGAGGCATTTTTGACACCACCTGGCAGGCTCAGCGAATTACTTTCTGGCGCGGTTGAAAAGGCAACTGGTCAGAAACCTGACCTAAGTACAACGGGCGGCACATCCGATGCACGATTTATCAAGGATTTTTGTCCCATCGCAGAGTTCGGACTTATAAGCCAGACGATGCATAAAGTGGATGAATGTGCCCATTTGTCTGATATGGAACAGCTCACCGACATATACGAAATGGTACTCGAAGGCTATTTCGAAGAATGATCGACCTTCGCGAGGTCAGCCGTTCGGTTTTTGGCGCCTGGATGCTGGCGCGTTTCAATCCTGACGGCTTATTACTTTTCGAGAATACCGTCAGCGCATTCTGGCGATCATACTGGGCTGCGATTCTGGCGTTACCGGCCTTTATCGCGTTGGTCATGATGTTTGCGCCTGAGATCCCAGTCGCTGTAGGACACCTTTCAGCCATTATTATTCGCACCTCCGGCTACGTTGCCGGCTGGTTCCTGCTTCCTTTCATAATGTTTTACGTCTGCAGGTTAATCGACCGGGAGGAACAATTTTGCCGATATATTGCGGCTTATAATTGGGCGAGGCTGCTTCAAATTCTTCTGTTATTGCTTGTGACCATCTTATCTGCATCGGGAGTTATTCCAAAGAACATTTCCCCATTTGTAACATTCGCAGCCTATGTTTTTGTATTGATATATCAGGGCTTTATTGTCCGAGTCGCCCTCATGATCCCCGGTATTGGCGCATTCGGCATTGTCGTAATGGATCTGGCGACAGGTATTGTCATCGAAATTTGCACAGGCAGATTGTTGGCCGGTCAAAGTATGTTCGGAGGATAGCTAACTTCCGTTAAATACAGCCCTTCCGGTGGCGCAGTTGGCCCTCCTTTTGTCCGATCACAAGCTGCCAGCGCGTCGCCGACATCTTCTGTTGTCCATTTTCCTTCACCCACCAATTTCAACGTTCCAACAAAATTACGGACCTGGTGGTGCAAGAATGACGGAGCAGTCGCCTGAATTTCTATTTCCTCACCGCGCCGGGTTATATCAAGTGACGTAAGGGTTTTAACTGGTGACTTCGCCTGGCAAATGCTGGCCCGGAAAGTAGAAAAATCGTGTTTTCCGATTAGTCTTTGCGCAGCCTGATGCATAGTATCGGCATCGAGAGGGATACCAATGTGCCAGGCGAAGTGCCGCTCGGTCGCTAAGGGCGCACGCCGATTAACAATTCGGTAAAGATAAGATCGTGACTGCGCCGAAAATCGGGCATGAAAATCTTGCGAAACTTGCGAAACTTCCAGGATCGAAATTGGATTGGGTCGCAAATGCGCATTAAGCGCATCGCGTACAGTATCGCTATCGGTATCACGCTCAATATCGACATGGGCAACCTGACCCAGCGCATGAACACCAGCATCGGTACGTCCAGCACCCTGAACCACAACGGTTTCACCGCAGAAGCCTGTTACTGCCTTTTCAATCTCTTCCTGAATGGATGGGCCATTATCCTGTCGTTGCCATCCAACGAAATCCGTCCCGTCATATTCAATTTTCAAATAATAGCGGGTCATTGGCTTTTATTCGCAAGAGGCGAATCCAAAACCGTGCCGGCAGGTAGATCGTAACCCCGCAAAAACGATTCTGTTTCCGTCGCCGCTTTGCCTGGCCGTTGCATTACGCGCGGCCTGATTGCGCCGTCACCACATGCGATCGCAGCGTTGTCATCCAGTACTGTTCCCGGGATGCCATGCCCGTTGTGAATATCCGCAGCCAGAATACGAATTCGTTCCCCCTGATGGTTAAACCAGGTACCGGGCCAGGGATTGAGGGCACGTACGGTTCGCTCAATTTCAACGGCAGGCTTACTCCAGTCGATATGTCCATCACTCCGACCAATTTTTTTTGCATAGACTGCGCCCTCGTCCGGCTGCGCAATAGGTTGAACACTACCTTCGCTCAGTGAAGTTAAAGCACGTGTAATTGTGCTAGCGCCAAGTTCGGCGAGCTGATCATGGAGAATTTGGGCGTTGGTCTGTTGATCTATGGATATCTTCTCCTGCAACAGTATTTCCCCTGTATCGAGGCCTTCATCCATCTGCATGATGGTTACACCGGTTTCAGTATCGCCTGCCATTATGGCGCGCTGGATAGGAGCGGCCCCGCGCCATCGCGGCAAAAGGGACGCATGGATATTTACACAGCCCAAACGGGGTGCAGTGAGTATTGGTTGAGGCAAAATAAGGCCGTACGCCATTACGACGGCAATATCAGCGTCCAGAGCAGCGAATTCTGTGACCGAAGCCTGACTTTTAAAATTTTCAGGAGTCCGAACATCAATTCCGTTTTCGTCTGCAAATGTGTGCACCGCAGAGGCAGTAACGCGATGCCCCCTGCCGGCGGGTCTCGGCGGCTGACTGTAAACGCAGACTACTTCGTGTTCTTCCCCAATGAGTGCTGCGAGCGCTGGCACGGCAATTTCGGGCGTGCCCATAAACACCAGTCTCATTGTGGTCATGGCGCCTACGCCATCGCCTTGGATTTTTTGAGTTTTTTCATCTTTCGCATGATCATATTGCGCTTTAGTGCTGAAATGCGGTCGATGAACAACTTGCCGTCAAGGTGATCAATCTCGTGCTGTATGCAGGTTGAGAGGAGCCCCTCAGCCTCAATTTCCTGGACTTGATTGTCATAATCGATATAGCGGGCCCGCACTCTCGCGGGCCGTTCGACCTCAGCGTATTGGTCAGGAAATGAAAGGCAGCCTTCGTCGTACGTCGCGAGTTCTTCCGATGCCTCAATAATTTCCGGATTGGCCATTTGCATGGGCTCGGGTTCGGCTTCCCGGCGAGACGTGTCGATAACAATCACCCGCTTAAGGATGGAGACCTGGGGTGCGGCAAGGCCGACGCCCGGCGCCGCATACATCGTCTCCAGCATATCGTCCATCAGAGTCCGAATCTCGTCATTGACGGCGTCCACTGGCACGCACAGTTTTTTGAGCATGGGATCTGGCGCTATTATGATTGGGAGAACTGACATTCCGTGATGGGTTATCTATTTTTTTGAAAAAGAGCGAGTTTGGTAGGCCGAACTGTACACTAGGTCAAGAACGGAACAAGAGTTTGAGTACCACATTGATTCGGGCAAACACGTGATATTATAGCGAAACAAACGCATAAAATTCGCGACCGAAACACAACGCCTGTTGGTTATGGATTTGATTTTATTTACTACTGTCATCGTTGCAGCAGTTCTTGCTGCCGCCTTGGTTGTTGTCCTTTTGAAGAACAAATCCGGGCCTGCGGACCAACAATCGGAACTAATCGGACGTCTCACCCAGATGGCGGAATCCAATGCTGCCCAGCAAGCACAATTCTCCGAAAGACTGCAGGCACAGGAACGTGCTTTGAGCAAAACCTTGGAGGAACGACTTGCCGATCTGTCGCGTCGAATTGGTGAAAATCTGCAGCAAAGCTCAACGAAAACCGGTGAGACGATGACCAAGCTGCAAGAACGCCTGGCCGTTATTGATGCTGCACAAAAAAATATTACAGAACTGTCCAGTCAGGTCGTTGGCTTACAAGATGTCCTGTCTAATAAACAGGCTCGCGGCGCTTTCGGTGAAATTCAACTCCAAGATCTAGTGCAAAGCGCTCTACCGCCATCAGCATTTTCGTTTCAGGCGACTTTAGGCAATGGAAAGCGCGCTGATTGCCTGATCAGATTACCCAATCCGCCTGGCTCTATCGTCATCGATGCCAAGTTTCCTCTGGAGAGTTACCGGGCACTGACGGAAGCTACTGGTGAAGTTGCAGAGGTCGCTGCGGGGCGGCAACTGATCATCGACGTAAACAAACATGTAAACGACATCGCGGAACGCTATATCGTGCCCGGCGAAACTGCGGAATCCGCTCTGATGTTCCTGCCGTCGGAAGCGGTATATGCGGAGTTGCACGCGAATTTTGCCAAAGTGGTTGAGCATTCTTATTCCAAAAAGGTTTGGATCGTGTCGCCGACAACTTTGATGGCAACGCTCAATACAGTCCGCGCGATCCTTAAGGACGCGCAAATGCAAGAGCAGGCGAGCGTGATACAGAATGAAGTGATGACAATGCTCGGCGACGTTGCCCGCCTTGATCAGCGGGTCGCAAATTTGGAGAAACACTTTGGCCAGGCAGAAAACGACTTGCGGGAAATTCGCATTTCCGCCGAGAAGGTTTCAAAGCGCGGCGAACGCATTACCGATATCGAACTCGGCGAAGAGGGCCAGGAAACAGATTCTTTAGAGCTAGCATCAACCGAAGGCGGCGCCAGAATTCACCGCATCGGCGAATAACAGGAGAGAAAATCATTCAGGCAATAATTGGGGTTATTTTTCTTCTTTTCTGCGCTTGGTTGGTAAGCGAAAACCGTCGTGAGATCCCGGTAAAAACCGTCGCGACCGGTCTTGCGCTGCAAATTACCCTGGCGATCATTCTTTTAAAGTTGCCCCTCATCCGCGATTCATTTCTCGCGTTAAATGCAATCGTTACTGCCTTGCAATCGGCAACCCAGCAAGGAACATCCTTCTTACTCGGGTACATAGGTGGTGGTAACGCGCCCTTTGAAATCAAACAGGGTAGCAGCACCTTCATTTTAGCGTTCCAGGCTCTGCCGCTGGTGCTTGTAATCAGTGCGATTTCAGCTCTGCTTTATTACTGGCGAATTTTGCCTGCGATCGTTCGAGGTTTTGCCTGGTGTCTCCGAAAAACACTTGGTGTCGGCGGCACTGCCGGCGTCAGCACTGCAGCAAATGTGTTTGTGGGCATGGTTGAAGCGCCGCTGCTGGTTAAACCTTATCTCGCTAAAGCAAGCCGAAGCGATCTATTTGTCATTATGGCGGCTGGCATGGCAACTATCGCCGGTACGGTGATGGTCCTGTACGCAACCTTCCTCAAGGGCGTTATTGCCGATCCAATCGGCCACCTGCTTACAGCGTCTATTTTGAACGCTCCCGCCGCTATCATCATCGCGAGGCTGATGATCCCACCCGCTAGCGATGATGATAATTCGTCGATCAATCTTGAGAACCCCTATCACAATTCGATGGATGCCCTGACGAAGGGAACTCTCGATGGGTTGACTCTTCTGCTCAATATTTGCGCGATGCTGATCGTTGTCGTTGCGCTGGTGGCCTTAGTCAATGCCGGGTTGGGCCTGCTGCCTGATTGGCAGGGCAAGTCGATTTCACTACAGGGAATACTTGGCTACGTTATGGCCCCTGTGGCATGGCTGATTGGTATACCGTGGTCTGAGGCTGGAACCGCAGGCAGCCTTCTCGGCACCAAAATCGTGCTGAATGAGTTTTTGGCATATCTCAACATGGCGCAAATTTCAGAATCCGAGCTCAGTAGCCATAGCAAACTTATTATGACCTACGCGCTCTGTGGCTTCGCGAATTTCCAGAGTTTGGGAATTATGATTGGCGGGCTTGGCGCTATGGCACCGGAACGTCGAACCGAAATCGTTAGCCTTGGTCTACGCTCAATCTTAGCTGGCGTACTTGCAACCTGCCTGACCGCCTCTCTCGTCGGCCTCATTCTCTAGCGCTAAATATCTGTCCACATTCGCAAAAGGTTGGCCCGCGTTTTTACCAGCAATGGTGTGGTTTCTTCGTCGTTAATCGTGTCGATCACCGTCCGTAAATCATGAAGAACAGCGCGTTGTTCCGCGCTTCTGACCGCGCTTTGAATCCAGGTTACCGCCGCGAGTCGCTCGCCGCGTGTGACCGGAGACACGCGATGAAAAACGCCGGTGGGGTAAGTAACTGCGTGGCCGGCAGGTAATTTGACCTCTTGATCGCCAGCGCCACTGTCCAGCATTAGTGCCCCGCCGTCGTAGCTTTCAGGGTCGTTCAAGAAGATCGTGATCGAAATATCGACACGCATATTTCCCATAATTGCCGCATCAACATGATTGCCGTAGGTCATGCCATCGTTGTAGCGGCTCAGCGTGGGAGGAAAAATAACCTTAGGCAGTGCAACGCTTTGAAATAGCTCATTCGCCTTCAAGGCCGCTCCCAATATCTGATGAACTTCTTGTAAACCCGCTGAACCTTCTTTCATTTGGAGATTGTTTTTAATGTCGTGAATTTTTTTACCGGCCGTCGCGGTTCCGCTTTCGAATTCGGCATTTCTGGCAAGTGCGCGTAAACGTGCGGCCTCTTCCGGCGAAAGCAGCTCAGGAATGCAAGTGATCATAGTCGTTGACCCGATAGTTCAAGAATTAAATAACACGGCGTGCCTTGAGTGCCGCCGACAATGTACCATCATCCAGATAATCCAGTTCGCCACCAACCGGCACGCCATGCGCAAGGCGAGAAATTTTGACATCGCAATTCGCGAGCCTTTCAGCCACATAATGAGCGGTCGTTTGTCCGTCAACCGTTGCCGATGTCGCCAAAATAATTTCTGTAACTTTTTCTTCTCCAGCACGTGTAACGAGACCGGCAATTAACAAGTCCTCCGGTCCAATGCCATCGAGGGCTGATAACGTGCCACCAAGTACATGGTATTGACCGTTAAAAGACGCTGTTCTCTCCAACGCCCAAAGATCAGCCACATCTTCAACAACGCAAATGAGAGACGTGTCCCGCCGTGCATCTGCGCAAACCGAACAAGGGTTGGAGACGTCGACATTGCCGCACGTATCGCAATTTTTCATCGCGGCTGCAGCATCGCTGAGGGCTTGCGCCAATGGCAGCATGAGGCTTTCGCGGCGTTTTATCAGGTACAAAACTGCCCGACGCGCGGACCGTGGACCGAGGCCCGGCAACCGCGCAAACAACTGTATAAGCCGATCTATAGCGCCAGCTGCCATCAATAAGCACCCCGACGGTCAACACAAATCATGGAATTTAAATTGGCAGGTTGAGGCCGGGCGGCAAATTGAGACCGCCGGTGATTTTGGACATTTCCTCCGAGACACGGACTTCAAGCTTGGCTTTCGCGTCTGAGAAAGCAGCAATAATTAAATCCTCCACCACCTCAGCATCATTGGAATTAAACAACGAGGGATCGATATGCAGACGTTGCATTTCGCCCTTCCCGTTAAGGGTAACAGTGACCATCCCCCCGCCTGATGCTCCAGAGATTTCCAGCTCGACAAGCTTTTCCTGCATCTCCTGCATTTTGGTTTGCATTTCTTGGGCCTGCTTCATCATCTGGCCTAGATTTTTCATGTTTCAGCCTCTTCGATTTCGCCATCTGCACGGTCTTCGTCAACAGCTTCCGTAAACTCGTCCGGCGTTCGTTCAGTAACAGTTTCAACAGTGGCACCCGGAAACGTTTTTATTGCAGCTTGAACGAGAGGGTGACTGGTCGCCCGGCCGACGCGAGCGGCTTCAGCGGCGTCACGCTGTTCGGCAATTGTAGGATCGCCAACCTCATCAGAAATGCTGACCAGCCACTGCTCCTGCGTCCACTCGCTAAGCAGTCTGCTGACGCGTGTTGCCAGATCAGAGGGAGCTTCGGGTTCCAGACGTATCGCAATGTGACCCACTTCAAACCGTACGAGATGAACGTGGGTAACCAACGTGGCATGCAGGATTGCTTCGCGATGTTCTTCAAACAATCCTACAATCTGCTCAAAATTCTGGATCAAGTTTGCCGCATGGACGGAAGGGTCTTGATCTGCAAGAGACTGCGGCGTTGGCGTGAGTTCTGGTTGTGTACTCGGTTGCGTTACCGGATCATTTGGCCCCATTCCGCCAACCATTCTCGCGCCACCGTTATCTGGAGAAGGTGGCGCTTCCTGAAACAGGCCTGATGTCGGCTCTGATTCAGTAACAGTTTGGGCAGCGGCTGGCTTCGATGGCTCCGCCGGTACGGAATTATTTTTAAGGGTTCGGACCAAGTCCGCCGGGTTGGGTAAATCTGACATATAGGCCAGACGGATCAGCACCATTTCCGCCGCCTGCGCCGAAGAGGGAAGGCTTTGAACCTCTTTCAGGCCTTTGAGCAGTAGTTGCCATGTGCGTCCCAGACTTGGGATAGACAAAGACTCAGAGAGCGAAATTCCCCTTTCGCGGTCCATCTGAGATATGCCCTGGCCTTCGGCTGCAGCAGGTGAGAGCTTAATACGTGTTAGCCAGTGGGTGAGCTGAAGCAAATCCTCTAAGACAATCGCGGGGTCAGCGCCCGCATCATAAAGTTGATTGAATAAATTGAGCGCGTCTTCGACGGAACCGCCCATCGCGGCTTCAAACAAGTCATAAATCAGCCCACCATCCGCCAATCCGAGCATTTCCCGGACAGCTTCCTCAGAAACTTCGCCTCCTGCCGCAATTCCCGCATGCGCGATCGCCTGATCAAGTAACGACAATCCATCCCGTACCGAGCCATCTGCAGCTCGGGCAATCAAGGCCATCGCCCCTTCAGAAACTTTTGCTGCCTCCTGTTCCGCGACTGTATTGAAATGGGCAATCAGTTTTTCCGCATCAACGCGCCTGAGATCAAACCTTTGGCAGCGCGATAAGACCGTCACGGGAACTTTGCGTGTCTCCGTTGTTGCGAAAATGAACTTTACGTGCTCCGGCGGTTCTTCCAGCGTCTTAAGGAGCGCATTGAACGCGCTCGAAGACAACATATGAACCTCATCAATGATGTAGATCTTAAAGCGCGCATCTACGGGGCGGTAGCGCACACCATCTATCAACTCGCGGATATCGTTGACGCCCGTGCGGCTTGCCGCATCCATTTCGATGACATCAACATGACGATCCTCTGTGATCGCCGTGCAATGCGCGCATACACCACAGGATTCCGGCGTCGGATCGCCGTTACCATCTTCGCCTACACAATTGAGAGCTCGCGCGATAATGCGTGCGGTACTTGTTTTTCCGACGCCCCTGACGCCGGTTAGAATAAATGCGTGCGGCAGGCGATCAGCATGAATAGCATTGGTCAGTGTTCGCACCATGGCGTCCTGACCGATCAATTCTGCAAAGGTACGGGGCCGGTATTTCCGGGCGAGAACGCGATACGGCTTGTTTTGCGATGTATCGTCGATTGCCACGTTATTCGTTCCTGTCCTATCAGCCTGTTGTTTCATTCCGCCGTTGGGAATGCATAGGTGGGAGGCTGGACAAACGACCCGAGAAAAACTCGTTACGGCTGCTTCCTTCCGGACCTGACCGGGTTGGCGAGGATCTCGTCCGCCGCCAACCTCCCGGAAATATTATATCAGGATTCATGGTGTGGTCCCAAGACGCTAAACGCCCCAGAGCCAATATTGCGTCGATAGTTTCGCTGTGCGAGGCTAGAATGATGAAATCTCCGAATTTTTTTGGTGAAACAGGCCTCGATCGCATGGCAGAACGCCGTACCGATTCGGCTTGGCTGGACGAGCTTTCGACGCGCGAAGATGCTGTCGTCGTGCCGGTATGGCGAACCCGAAATCTGATCAACAATATTCCGGAAACACCGCGGGCCGTGCGACTGGCGCTAACCCAACTTGAGAGCGTACTAGATGAGAATGCGCATCTGATATTTCTCGGCTACCGGGATGAAGTTCCACATTTCTCCGTCGATCTATCGCACATTGATGAACCACAAGAAATGGCTGGCATTCGGGGAACCGGCGAATTTACAGATATCCGCGATATCAGCCTGGATTTACCGCGAGAAGATGGCGGTCTATTGGCTTATTCCCGCGCCATTGCTCAATGGCACAAAACGCATCAGTTTTGCGGTCGTTGCGGCAGCGCATCGTTGCCGCAGGACGGCGGTCATATGCGAAAATGCAGTAATCCCGATTGCAATGCGCAACATTTTCCCCGTACTGACATGGCGGTGATCATGCTTGTCAGCTCAGGAGATAAAGTTGTCCTCGGCCGCAAAAAAGACTGGCCGGAAGATCGGTATTCTATCCTTGCCGGATTTGTCGAGCCCGGTGAAACGTTGGAGAGTGCTGTCGCAAGAGAGGTCATGGAAGAGGTGGGCATTCCCATCACAAATATCCGTTACCATTCCTCGCAACCCTGGCCGTTCCCTTCAAATTTAATGCTTGGCTTCGTCGCAGAGGCTGAAAGCGAAAAAATTACAATATCGGATGACGAATTGGCGGATGCCCGCTGGTTCAGTCGAGATGAATTAATGGACGAAGCCAAGGCATACGCCGAGAAACCGCATTCGATTTCAATCGCACGACGGCTAATCGCCGAATGGACGCTCGGGTCGGACCCTTAAACATCTTGGTGAGCGATTACTTATTTCTTTTACGGTACGAGTCTGCCGGGTAGGTCCCAAGAATTCTCACCTCGTGGGAGAAGAATTTAAGCTCTTCCAACGCCAACTTAAGACCTGGATCGTCGGGATGCCCGTCAACATCGGCATAGAACTGCGTGGCATTGAAGCTTCCATTCACCATATAGCTTTCCAGCTTTGTTATATTCACGCCGTTTGTCGCGAATCCACCGAGTGATTTGAACAGCGCCGCCGGCACATTACGTACTCGAAATACAAAACTGGTAACAAGGTTCGCCGAACCACGCCGTTGATTTTGCGCACGGCGCGCCAAAATAACGAAACGAGTCGTATTGTGATCAGCATCTTCTATGTTCGCACGCAGCGATTTTAGACCATAGGTTTCACCCGCTAATTTTGAGGCGATAGCGGCTTCGGTTTTGTCTCCCCGCTCCGACAACTCCTTGGCGGCTCCAGCAGTATCTGCATGAACGATCGCATCCAGCTTTAGCTTCTGAATCATTGACCGGCATTGCGCCAACGCATGAACATGGCTGCGAACAATGCGAATCGACTTTAGCGATGCGCCTTTGGGAGCGAGTAGATGGTGATTTACCCGCATGAAATGTTCACCAATGATGAACAGCCCTGAATCGGGCATTAAGCGATGAATATCCGCTACTCTTCCGGCCACAGAGTTTTCGATAGGAGTCATCGCGTATTTCGCACGTCCCTTTTGGACCGCTGCAAACATGTCTTCAAAGGTCTGTGCCGGCTTCGCGTTCATTTTCGGAAAGACCTGCTGGCACGCGAGGTGCGAATAGGCGCCCGGTAGCCCCTGAAACGCCACGGTGTTCGCTGGTTTCGTAGAAATTGCCATTTGTCGACTTGCCTGACTGCGCCTAATTTTCCAATATCTCTCGGGCGCGTTCTAAATCGGCCGGAGTATCGACACCGTCCGGTACTGTGTCAACGAGAGAGACGTCAATCCGCATACCTGCTTCGAGAGCCCGAAGTTGTTCAAGTTTCTCACGTTTTTCCAAATTGCTCTCTGGCAATGAAACGAATTTTTGAAGTGCTGAGCGCCTAAATGCGTAGATACCAATATGATGATAATGCGAACCATCCCCATGCGGCACTGGCGATCTACTAAAATAAAGCGCCCGTCCGGTTGACGACCCTTCGGAAAAGCCAACGACTGCCTTAACGACATTGGGATCATCGCGCTCTGCGTCATCATCGATTAATGTAGCAAGCGTCGCTATGTCGACGTCAGACTCTCCAAGAGGGTCAAGCACGGCGCGAATCATCTGCGGATCTATTGCCGGAAGATCCCCTTGCAGATTGACCACCACATCGAAATCGCAATTCGGATCAAACTGCTGCAGCGCCTGAAAGACCCGATCCGACCCGCTGGGTAAATCAGGATCCGTCAAGACCGCATCGCCTCCAGCACCTGTAACGGCATCCGCGATGTCTTTTTCTCCACAGGCCACAATAACCTGACCCACATCTGCTTCCTTTGCGCGGTCCATAACGTGAACAATCATTGGTTTGCCTGCGATATCAGCGAGAGGTTTGCCTGGGAGCCGCGTCGAGGCGAGACGGGCGGGTATGATAACGATCGGTTTCAAAAATTAATCTTTCGGCGATGTTTCGGAATATTCGATAAAAACCTCTTTACCGTGCCCGGGACGTGTGCGGCAACATGCCACGTCGCCAAGAGGTGCAATATAAACGGAAAATTAGGCATATTTTATTGTACTATTTACCATTTTACGGCCTATTTATGGTTAAAATCGGTCGATGACCCGCTGAGGTTTCTAAATGTCCTCATTCGAACTTAATAAGATTGCCGGCGCTGTATTAACTGTAGCCCTCGTCGCTATGGTTATTGGCATAATTGGCGACGCTTTGGTCAAACCCAAAGAGCACAAAGGGACGACAGTTGTTACAGCGGCTCCAGCTGTTATTAAGAAAGAAGAAAAGAAACTTGATCCGATTGGACCGCTCCTTGCGAGCGCCAACGTAGAAAAAGGCAAAAAATTCTTCAAAAACTGTTCGAATTGTCACACCGTAAATAAAGGCGGCGCACACAAGATCGGCCCTGCACTCTGGGAAATAGTTGACCGCGCTATGGGTGGGGGAAGCGGATATAAGTATTCATCTGGTATGAAGAAGATGACGGCCAAGTGGGGCTATGAGGAACTCAATGGTTTTCTGCATAAACCCAGAAAATACGTTAAGGGGACAAAAATGTCCTATTCAGGAGTTAAAAAAGCAAAAGATCGAGCGAATCTAATCGCTTATTTACGTTCGTTAAGTGATTCACCAAAGCCCCTGCCTTAGTTAATAAATTTATACCGGAATGTCCGGTAAGCTTCTGTTAACCATTACTTCTATAGGTTTTCCACAGACGAACTGGGGATAACTTTTCATGCTTGATACCGCCCGGCGGTCTAGGAACTTTGCTTCAATAACCGACGCCTCAGAGAGACGTTTGGTCGGTCGCGCGCTGCGAAATTGGGAAAATTTGCGTAGTAAGACACCACTGCCGGACCGCGACCTTTGCCTCGATTCTTTTGAGGAATCTTATAGCGACAGCGTTATTGTCATCGCTATGGGCAAAGAGGAAAAAGAAGATCGGGTAATCCATTGCGGCAGGGAATTTCGTGATGCACTGGCCCGTGACCCGACAGGTTTGCCAGTAAAACAGATTATGCCTTCGATGCTGGAACGTGGTCTCGTTTTCTGGCGAGTCGCCGCCGAAATGAAGAAGCCGATCGCTGACGTAGGTGGATTCACGAACGCTTCAGGTAATGAAATTCTGTATCGCAGCGTGTTTTTACCCGTCACCGTGAATGGCGGTAATGTTACTCACCTTATCGGAGCCTTCAGTTACAAAACCGTTCACTAAAACAATAAATTCGGTATAAACCACCCTAACCTCATGGCTGACAGTTACTGTCATGATTGGTATGGTCCGCTACTCATCACAGCCCGTTTTCGACAGACCTTTGCTATGGCTATTCCCTGCCCTCAGGAATTTTTAGATTTCGCTGTTGAGCTCGCAACTGAAGCCGGGCCTATCATCCGGAAACATTTTCGAACGCCTGTTTCCGTCGATACCAAACCGGATGCGACGCCCGTCAGTATCGCTGACCGCGATGCCGAAAAGGTCATGCGCCAGCTTATTTCTGATCATTATCCCGATCATGGAATTTATGGTGAAGAATTTGGTATCGATAAAATTGATGCGGAATTTGTCTGGGTTCTCGATCCTATAGATGGCACCAAGGCGTATTTGTCTGGCAAACCTGAATTTGGAACTCTTATCGCTCTTCTACAGGATGGGGTACCGATTATAGGTGTTATAGATCAACCAGTTAATGGCGAGCGCTGGCTTGGCGCCAAAGGAAAACCGACAACATTTAATGGCGCCGAAGTGAGTACCCGTGCCTGCACGGATATTGAATTTGCGACATTAAACGCCACATCGCCGGATATGTTTGAGGAATCTGACAATTTGCGATTTAGTGCTTTGTCTCAGCAAACATCCATGACCCTGTATGGTGGAGATTGTTACGCCTACGGCTTGCTCGCAAACGGACACTTAGATTTGATCGTTGAAGCAGATCTTAAACCTTATGATTTCTGCGCCCTTATTCCAGTGATAACGGGTGCAGGAGGAGCGGCAACTGATTGGCAAGGCAAGGAGCTCAATTTGAAATCCGATGGTCGCATTGTTGCGGTAGGTGATGCCACAATTCTGCCCCAAGTAACCAGCATCCTAAGTGAATAGGCGAGGAAAAATGACCCGAACGATCTTCGCAATTATCACAGCCTCATTCCTGTTGCCGGAGGTATCGGCGACACCCGTCGGTGCTGAAGACCTTACACCGCGGCACGCCATGACACTGGGCGATAAACCTAAATATGGTTCGGATTTCAAACACTTAAATTACGTAAATCCCAACGCACCGAAGGGCGGTGAAGTCAGGCTATATTCAATAGGCGGCTTTGACAGCTTTAATCCCTACATCATCAAAGGAGACCCCGCGACTGGAACAAATCTAATGTTCGAGTCGCTGATGAGTTCGCCTGACGATGACAGCCTGAGTGAGTATGGGCTCATAGCGGAATCCGTGGAAGTACCCAACGATCTCTCTTATGTCATCTATAATTTGCGAAAAGAAGCAAAGTTCCATGATGGATCGCCGATCACTGCTGACGATGTTGTTTTCAGCTTTAAGAATTTAAAAACAAAGGGACAGCCGTTTTTTCGCTACTACTACGCCAATGTCACCAAAGCCGAAAAACTGAACCCGCATCGTGTCAAATTCAGCTTCACCGGCCCTCCCAACCGTGAATTACCGCAGATCGTGGGGCAATTGCCGGTCCTCTCCAAAGCCTGGTGGTCAAAGAACGATTTTTCGAAAACGACTTTAAAGCCCCCCTTGGGCAGCGGTCCCTATAAGGTGAAGTCTTTCGAACCTGGCAGGTTTATTGTTTATGAACGCGTAAAAAACTATTGGGGCAAAAATGTCCCTTTGCGTGTCGGCCAATATAATTTCGACACTATCCGTTATGACTACTACCGAGATCAGGCTGTCGCACTCGAAGCCTTTAAAGCGGGGCTCTACGATTTCCGGTTCGAAGCATCGTCCAAGGATTGGGCAACAGGATATAAATTCCCTGCACAAAAACGTGGTGAGGTGAAAACGGCCCTCTTAAATCATTCCCGTCCAGTCGGCATGCAAGCGTTCGTATTCAATACCAGACGTGACCAATTTAAGGACAAGCGCGTTCGTCAAGCGCTCGCATTTGCCTTTGATTTCGAGTGGTCAAACAAACAACTCTTTTATGGCCAATATTCCCGCACAGCGAGTTATTTTGAAAACTCCGACCTGGCGGCAGCAAAGCCGCCGACACCAGAAGAGTTAAAAATTCTGGAGCCCTTGCGTGGCAAGATCCCGGATGAGGTGTTTACAAAAATTTATAAGCCCGCCAAGACTGATGGATCTGGCAACAACCGGCGCAACCTTCGAAAAGCAGTGCGGCTTCTAAAAGCGGCGGGCTGGAAAGTGGTCAACAACCAACTGATCAGCCCGGCAACCGGCAAACCAATGGAAATCGAATTCCTTCTGGTCAGCCCCGCCTTTGAAAGAATTGTCGCCCCGTTTATTCGCAATCTAAAACGCCTAGGGATTAAGGGGCGAATTCGCACCGTCGACCCAGCGCAATATCAGAATCGGGTTCGCGAATTCGATTACGATGTTATCGTTTCAACTTTTGGACAATCTTTGTCACCGGGAAATGAGCAACGAAATTATTGGCACAGCTCTGCTGTGAAGCGGCCGGGAAGCCGCAATCTGATTGGAATCCAGGATCCTGCCATAGACCTTCTGGTCGAAAAAATTGTTGCCGCTAAAGATCGCAAATCGCTCGTTACGAGCTCACGTGCTTTGGATCGTGTATTGCAATGGAATCATTTTGTCGTTCCACAATGGCATATACGTGCTGACCGGATCGCCTGGTGGGATAAATTCGGACAACCGAAAACGCGGCCAAATTTTGGTATTGGCTTTTTTTCCTGGTGGGTGGATGCCAAAAAGGCTGCCCTTATACAGCCGAAACGCAAAAAGACCGGGACTAAATGATCCGGCGCCTATTCGCTTCCCTGACGATTGCAGCGGCGCTCACTTCAGCGACGGAGGTCCACGCCCAGGATAAGCGCCATGGTATCTCTGCTTTTGGAGATCTCAAATATAATTCTGATTTCAAGCACTTTGACTACGTCAATCCAAGTGCACCAAAAGGCGGCACCATCCGTTTGGCCGGCATCGACTCTTTCGACAGCCTGAACCCCTATATCCTGAAAGGCGTTCCGGTGGCGGGCATCGGTCTCATTCATGCGACATTGATGGAACGTGCAAATGATGAGCCAGATGCGCTATACGGGCTCGTTGCCCAAAGCGTGACAATTCCGTCCGATAAGAGTGCTATTACATTTGACCTGAGACCGAATGCCCGTTTCAGCGACGGTTCCCCCATCACCGCTGAAGATGTTGTTTTCACCTTTCAGACTTTGGTCAAAAAGGGACATCCGCAGTACCGATTTATTTTTGCTCAGGTCGCAAGCGCAAAGGCTCTCGCCAAACACCGAGTCGAATTTAAATTCAAGACAAAAAACAATCGCGATTTGCCGCTACAGATCGCGGGTCTCCCGGTACTTTCCAAACGGTATTATGAAAAAACGCCTTTTGACAAAACGACGATGACGGCACCGCCTGGCGCAGGACCTTACCGCGTTGAAAAAGTAGAGCCCGGCCGGTCGATAACATACCGCCGAATTAAGAATCATTGGGCGAACCAGCTGCCGGTCATGCGTGGGCGTTTCAATTTCGAGCGGGTTCGGTTCGACTATTTCCGTGATCGGGACATCGCCTTTCAGGCTTTTTTTTCGGGATCCTATGACTTCCGGGAAGAGTTCACGTCGCGGAGTTGGGCAACCCAATACGACAACAAATTGCCTGTCAAAGATGGTCGCGTCGTCAGAGCAACGCTGCCCGATGCAACACCCTCAGGCGTTCAGGCATTCTTTTTCAATATGCGGCGTGACAAATTCAAGGATCGCCGTGTCAGAGCTGCTCTGGATCTAGCGTTTGACTTTGAATGGACCAATAAGACGTTATTTTACAGTCTCTATGATCGTACCAACAGCATGTTCGCCAATAGTGGACTTGCTGCAGAGAAAGCACCTACGGCTGCAGAACTCAAGCTCCTAGAACCTCTGCGAGACAGAGTGCCGGTGGAAGTCTTTTCAAAAGCCTATCAATCACCAAAGACTGACGGTTCGGGCCGAAACAGATCGAATCTGCGGAAAGCCGCTCGCCTGTTGCGCAAAGCAGGCTGGAACATTGTCGACAATAAGCTGGTAAATAAAACCGGCAAACCGCTGACCATAGAATTTCTGCTTTTCGAAAGCTCGTTCCAGCGCATCATCAACCCCTATGTTCGAAATCTGAAAAGAATTGGTGTCCAAGCCAATATCAGGATTGTCGACGTCGCCAATTTCCAACATCGCATGCAGCAATATGATTTCGACGTTGTGGTCCAGCGTTATGTCCAAACGAACACACCCGGTATCGAACAGGAAACTTATTTCAGTTCAAAGATGGCTGATGTTCCTGGGTCTAGAAATCTGGCTGGAATAAAGAACCCTGCAGTCGATCATTTAATAGGAAAAGTCATCGCCGCGATAAGCCGGAAGGAACTCGTGACCGCAGTTCATGCGCTGGATCGTGTGCTGATGTGGAACCGGTATATGGTCCCGCAATGGTACAAGGGCGTTCACAATATTGCTTACTGGAACAAGTTCGACCGCCCAAAAGTCAAACCGAAATTTGATCTCGGGATGTTAGATACCTGGTGGTACAACGACCAAAAGGCCGCCATGATAAAGGCTGGAAAAGCACCGCCAAAGCCCTGACGGCAGATCAAGAATAGATGCTCGCTTATATCATCCGACGATTATTGCTGATCATCCCGACACTGATCGGGATAATGGTGATTAACTTTGTGGTCATTCAGTTTGCACCGGGTGGACCTATTGAACAAATTGTCGCCCAGCTCACCGGTACCGATGTCGGAGCCACAGCCCGCATAGGCGGGACCGGCGGGACCGAAGCCGGATCAACCGCTACAGCCGCACAGCAGGCATCAGCGGGTTCAGCCGGTTCGACAGACAGCACGTATCGCGGGGCACAGGGACTTGATCCAGAATTCATAAAACAGCTGGAAAAGCAATTTGGATTCGACAAGCCGTTGCACGAACGTTTCCTGTTGATGATGGGCAACTATATTCAGTTTGATTTCGGAACGAGTTACTTCCGCGATGAGACGGTGGTGGACCTTGTTTTATCGAAACTTCCCGTATCGATATCACTGGGCATTTGGACGACCCTTATCGTCTATTTGATTTCCATTCCTCTTGGTATTCGAAAAGCTGTAAATGACGGAACCCCGTTCGATATCTGGACCAGCGGTGTCATCATTGTCGGAAATGCAATACCGGGCTTCCTCTTTGCGGTCATGCTGGTTGTGCTCTTCGCTGGCGGCAGCTATTTCGACTGGTTCCCGCTACGCGGGCTCGTCTCTGAAAACTGGGACGAGCTTAGCTGGCCGATGCGCATCCTCGATTATCTATGGCATATGGTTCTACCGATAACAGCTCTTGTCATTGGCGGATTTGCCGCGCTGACATTTCTCACAAAGAACTCGTTTCTTGACCAGATCAACCAGCAATACGTCCTGACCGCCAAGGCAAAGGGATTAACGGAACAACGAGTCCTCTACGGTCATGTCTTTCGGAATGCGATGTTGATTGTTATTGCCGGATTTCCGAGCGCGTTTGTTGGCATACTGTTTACCGGCGCACTGCTTATCGAAATCATTTTCTCATTAGACGGGTTGGGGCTATTGGGTTTCGAAGCGGTAATCAAGCGCGATTACCCAATCATGTTTGCTTCGCTGTTCTTTTTCACGCTCCTTGGGCTGATAATGAAACTGATAGGCGACCTGACCTATACACTCATTGATCCTCGGATAGACTTTGAGGCGCGCGATGTCTGATTCGGTGACAATAACCGCATCCGAGAGCGCAGAAACCGATGCTGGGAATCGATTTCTCGGTAGAAACATAACGCCTCTAACAGCGCGCCGATTACAAAGTTTCAAGGCCAATCGCAGGGGATACTGGTCTTTCTGGATTTTCCTGGTGTTGTTCGTACTTAGCCTGTTTGCGGAAGTCATCGCAAACGACAAACCTCTCCTCGTTGACTATCAAGGTTCGTATTACTTTCCGGTTTTGAAGATTTATCCCGAGACTGTTTTCGGCGGCGACTTTGAGACCGAAGCTGAATACAGAGAAAAGGACGTACAGGATCTCATCACCCGAAAAGGCGGTAAAATTTATTGGGCGCCAATTCGATACAGCTATGGCACCGTTAATCTGGATCTGAAACAACCGGCGCCATCCCCTCCGTCGCTGGAAAATTTACTCGGCACCGACGACCAGGCACGCGATGTATTGGCGCGGGTCATCTATGGCTTTCGAATTTCGGTCCTTTTTGGTCTGATCCTGACAGTAATTTCGTCGATAGTCGGCATCGCAGCCGGCGCGATACAGGGCTATTTCGGAGGATGGACTGATCTCTTATTTCAGCGATTTATAGAGATATGGTCGGGGCTGCCGCGCTTGTTTCTGCTGATCATTCTGGCCAGCGTGTTCCAACCAAGTTTCTGGATGTTGCTTGGCCTGCTCTTACTCTTTGAGTGGATGGCACTTGAAGGTGTCGTTCGCGCGGAGTTCCTCAGAACCAGAAACTTTGATTATGTCCGCGCGGCGCGTGCCCTTGGAGTTGGCAATATTACCATTATTCGCCGACATGTTTTACCCAATGCAATGACTGCCGCGCTGACCTTTCTGCCTTTCGTGTTGATTGGATCCATCACAGCCCTGACATCACTGGATTTCTTGGGCTTTGGCCTGCCCCCAGGGTCACCATCGCTTGGTGAACTGCTCGCGCAAGGTAAAGCAAATCTGCAAGCACCGTGGCTGGGCGTAACGGCATTTCTGGTTTTGGCAGGAATGTTGAGCCTACTGGTTTTCATCGGAGAAGCTATTCGCGATGCATTCGATCCGAGAAAGACGATGCAGTGATGAACGATCGTTCAGGTAACCCACGCGCACTGCTCAAGGTCGAAGACCTCTCGGTTTCGTTTGGCACCGGAGAACGTGAAGTCAAAGCCGTTCGGAACATTGATTTCGAAATCAACAAAGGTGAGACCGTCGCACTTGTCGGTGAAAGCGGTTCCGGAAAATCGGTCACCGCGCTATCTGCCATTCAACTGCTGCCCTACCCAATGGCGCACCACCCTTCGGGAAGCATCATGTTTAACGGCGAACAGCTCCTTGGCGCCGGTGAGGAAACACTACGACGAATTCGTGGCAATCGCGTTGGCATGATTTTTCAAGAGCCAATGACATCTTTGAATCCGCTTCACACCCTGGAGAAACAGATCGGCGAGGTCCTATTTCTCCACAAGCGGCTGGATCACAGCGCTGCCCGGACCCGTATCCTTGAGCTACTGCGTCAGGTTGGATTGCGAGACGCCGAAAATAGACTCCAAGCCTACCCGCATCAGCTTTCCGGTGGTCAACGCCAGCGGGTCATGATTGCCATGGCATTGGCCAATGACCCCGATTTGTTGATCGCCGATGAACCAACAACCGCGTTGGATGTGACCATCCAGGCACAAATACTGGCTTTGCTGAAGGAATTGCAGCAAGAGCGTGGCATGTCGATGTTACTCATTACCCATGATCTGGGTATTGTGCGAAAGGTTGCTGAACGCGTATGCGTCATGACCAATGGCCGACTTGTTGAACAGGGGCCCACTGCTAAAATATTTGACAACCCACAACACAGCTACACCCAACATTTACTAGCGGCAGAACCCAAGGGAAAACCGGTTGCGGCAGCAGCAGATGCCCCTTCTATAGTCGAAGCCCAGGACCTAAAGGTCTGGTTTCCGATAAAACGCGGCGTTCTTCGACGCGTTGTCGGCCATATCAAGGCTGTTGATGGTGTATCGGTTGACGTCCGTGAAGGGCATACGGTTGGCATTGTTGGTGAAAGCGGATCCGGCAAGACAACGCTCGCTTTGGGACTCCTCCGCATGGAGCGAAGCGAAGGAACAATTGTATTCTTAGGACAGAACATCCAGGGGCAAAGTTGGAAAGACCTGCGCCCTCTGCGCAGTGACATGCAAATTGTTTTTCAGGACCCCTATGGCTCGCTAAGCCCACGCATGTCTGTCGGCCAGATTATCGAAGAAGGTATACTTATCCATCTGCCATCGCTGAATGCGGAAGAACGTCGACAGCTTGTTTCAGAAACACTGGTCGAAGTAGGTCTAGATCCCGAAACACAAGACAGATATCCACACGAATTTTCAGGTGGTCAGCGGCAGAGAATTGCAATTGCTCGAGCGATGGTTCTGAAACCACGGCTGGTTGTCCTCGACGAGCCGACATCCGCATTGGATATGTCTGTTCAGGCACAAATTGTCGATCTTCTTCGCGAACTTCAACAAAATCACAGGCTTGCTTACTTGTTTATCAGCCATGACCTTAAAGTCGTCCGAGCGCTCGCCGATGAAGTTCTGGTCATGCGGAATGGCAAGGTCGTCGAACAGGGAACGGCGGACAATATTTTTGAAAATCCTGCGGAAGACTATACAAAAGCGCTCATTAAAGCGGCTTTCGATATCGAAGCTGTGGAAAACGACTCGGTGTCAACCTAACTCCACGGTACGTTTTGCAGCAACAATTTCGTCTGCAAGTCGCACCACAAATTGTTCACCGGGCTCCGTTCGCTCAATGAATACACTGCGCCGATCTCCTGGGTCTCTCACCCTCTCGATAAATTCAAGATCAGCGAGTCGGTCGAGAGCACGTGTTACCGCCGGTTTGGAAATTCTCAATCCTGATGTCAGCCCACGTACAGTATGGGGGCCGTCTGTTAGGTAGATCGTCAGCACGATTGCCAGTTGACGGGCGGAGAGGTCGGGTTGATCGCCGCGGACACTTCGGGCCAGCGCCTCGAACCACAATGTTAGTGCTTTTTGTTGTTCGAAGGTCCTGGCCAATTCCTACATCCGTTGTGCTAACGCCGTTTCTTTTTGGCAAATCGTTTCTCTATGACGTCGTAGAGCGCCCGCATTCCCATCGCTTCGCCGCCGACGGGACGGCCGGGCCGCGCTACTGCATTCCAGGCCATTATGTCGAAATGCACCCAAGGCGTTTTCTTGGATACAAATTCCTGCAGGTATAATGCGGCAGTGATCGCACCAGCAAAACCACCTTCCGAAACGTTGTTGATATCGGCGACAGTGCTCTTGAGCAGTTTTCGGTACGGTGAGAATAAGGGTAACCGCCATACAGGGTCTTCGCCTATTTCACCGGCTTTATAGAGTTCGTCTGCAAGAGTGTCGTCGTTACAGAACATCGCGGCAATTTGGGTACCAACCGCAACACGGGCAGCGCCGGTTAATGTGGAGAAATCAGCGATCAACGCTGGGTTTTCCCGTTCCGCTTCGGCCAATGCATCGCACATCACCAGCCGCCCCTCGGCATCGGTATTACCGACTTCGACGGTGATTCCCTTTCGCGTACGAATGACATCTGATGGACGATAGGCATTGCCGGAAACAGAATTTTCTACAGCGCCTATCAAAACGCGAAGTCTGACATCGAGTTTTGCGTCCATAATCATATGCGCAAGACCAAGCACATTCGCCGATCCGCCCATATCCTTTTTCATTCTGAGCATGCCGGCAGCGCTTTTGAGATCGAGTCCACCAGTATCAAAACACACGCCTTTCCCAACCAATGTTACTTTTGGTGCATCTCGCCGACCCCAGGTCATATCAATCAGCCGTGGTGCTTTTTCGGCGGCCCGCCCAACGGCGTGAATTGTGGGATAGTTCTTCTTCAAGAGATTGTTTCCGACAATTACGTTTGTGCGGGCACTATGTTTTTTTGCGAGTTTACGTGCCGCGGAAGCCAGTTCTGGTGGGCCCATATCTTGGGGCGGTACGTTGATGAGATCGCGAACTAAGGATGTTGCGTCTGCGGTGCGCTTAACTGCGCCACGATCACAATTCTTGGGCCAAACAAGAGTTGGAATTTTAGCCTCGGTGGGCTTGGTTTTATATTGGTCAAACCGATAACATCCGAGGGCCCATCCAAGTGCCGCTGCGGTTGCTCCAGCCTTATCCATTCGCGCATCGATTTCGTATTTTCCTTCAGGCAATTTCGACGGCAAACTGGCATAAGCCCAGAGCCCCTGATGATCTTCCACGCCAACCAGTACTTGTTGTAACGAACCGTCTTGCCCTGAGACCAAACTTACTGTTCCGGCAGAAGCTTTGAAGCCCGTACTCTTGACCCAACGCCGCATAGCGGCACCCTGAGTTTTGAGCCACGCGGAAAATACGGCTGTTTCGATTGGAATGATGGGGATTGTTGTAGAGTCGCTCTTGGCGACGAAACGATAGCTCATCAGTCTCTCATCGCGTTCGCAATATTGGCAATCATCGCTTCCATATCGACGGCACCATTGACCCGGGAACCGATCGCGATATGCGGACTCATTACAACGTTCTTATAGGGAAGAAACGGATCATCGTTATCACCTGGTTCCTTGTAATGAACATCCATACCGACGCCACCGATCCTGCCGGAGTCTAGACCAGCCAGAAGTGGATCTTTCTGAACAATATCCGCCCGCGCGATATTGACGATAGTAATTCCCGGTTTTGCCTGTTCAAGTTGTTCAGCACCAATCAATCCCTTGGTGGAATCATTGAGTGGCACGTGGATGCTGACAAAATCTGACTGTTGGAACAGTTCGTTGAGTGACACATATCGAGCGTTGAACTGGCTTTCCAGCTCAGCATTGAGCTGATTGCGCTGGGTATAAATGACCTCCATATCGAATGCGTTCGCCCAGTTGGCGACATAGCGCCCGACGGACCCAAGCCCCACAATTCCCAGTGTTGATCCAAACATATTCTTAACGCCGGAAATCCGTGCCCAATTTGAATTCGCAGTGTGCTGCCGATCATACTCTCGCGCCGGCCAGCCCTCGGCCTGAAGCGCCTCGATCGTCAGAAGTTTATTGGTTTCCACCGTTTTCTTTGCCAACGCCATCATCAGTGAAAATGCGTGTTCACCGACAGCAACGTTCACGGTACGGTGGAAAGGTAAAGCAGGAATATTGTGCGCGGCACATGCTGCTTCATCAATATTGCGCATATCGGTTCGAAAGTTCTGTACGAACTTAATATTAGGTGCGGCTGCCAATTCATTCTCTCCCACCAAGAAATCTTCAACGACCACAGCATCTGCCTCAGGCAATGCCGCTTGAAAATCCTCCTGACTATCCGCCAACACGACTTTGGACGGCGCTACCGCGGGATATTTCTCCCTTATTGCTTCACACCATTGTGGAAACTCGGGCATGTCGACCGAATAGTAATCGGCAAAACCGGCGACTCTTTCGGAGTCGCAATCAGGGTCAAGAATGACGCTCAATGCGCGTATAATATGATCGTTCTGAAGGACGAGCGTGGGCATGTTCTTGGAAAACTCCAGTTGGGACGATTGCCACAAATTTTAAGTGGCGGCACTGTATCGCTAGAGACCTGCCCGGACAACCAGCACCGGAGGTCAGCAGTGTCTTACGGAGTTCCGAACAGAATATTTGCCGCGGGCTCAGCCATTCCGCGGCCGCTATGCGCAACGCCCGGAACCTCCCGAATTTGCCAGCGAAACGATAATTTCTTCTGGGCAGCAATTTCCATTGAGCGTTGATAAAAATTGCGGCCTCGCGCCAAACGGTGAGACCCCTGTTGTAACGCCCCCTCCGTTTTCCGAAGTGTTTTGTGGCTTTCGTCATTGTCGTCTGTACCAAGAAGGATCGTCAACTTTTGTCCAAATGCGTCGCGAAGTTTTTTGGTGGCGCTATCTGTTCCTTTTAGCCCATACGGAAATGCTATTCGCTTATCGGGAACTGTGTACCAACCAGCATTTGCCGCAACCGCGGCCGACATCTTCTCGGATGGCGAAAATAAAATCATACGATGAACAAACTGCGATCCGGCCGAGTGTCCGAACAATGCATATTTTTGGCGCTCAAAACCGAGCATAGCGCGCGACTTTTCAAAAACACGGTCAATTACCGGAAAGGCCCAAAGAGACTTTGGCTGTGTCGCTCCGGATTTGTCTTTCAAGTTGCCAAGGTTAAATCGACGCGACCCTCGGAAGTTTTTCCGCGTAAATTCGGGTGCCAACACAAGAACGCCATATTTGTGCGCGGATTTAGCAAAGTAGTTTCTATATCCATAGGCATTTCGGCTGAGCCCATGAAGCGCAATTAGCACCGGACCATCAGGCTTAAACGTGTCCGGACGATAATAATAAACGGTCATAGGAGCTGCGAGTGCATCCCGCCCATCGTTTACCGTTATCGTGCCGCTATCTCCGGGTGGAGATGCGCATCCCGAAAGAACAATCGCAAAAACAGATATGAGTATGGATAACGGGAAGCGTAATTTCATTTTTGGTTCTTCTGAGATTTGAGCGCCGCCTCACGCCGCACGATATAGACAGATGATAAAAATATAACTGCGCCACCTACCCAAACCCAGATATCAGGTATTTCTGAGAAAACAAGCCAGCCAATCAGGGCCGCAAATGGTAAACGCGCAAAGTCAAAGGTAAAGACTACCGAGGCATCATCAGTGGCAAATGCCCGGGTCAAAAATCTTTGGTTGAGAGTCGCAAACAGACCCACGCCAGCCATCAAACCGAGCTGTTCTAGCGTGGGTGTTGTCCAGAACAGTAATGCGGGTATGAGCATCAACGGGGTTGAATAAAGCATGTGATAAAACACAACCTTGTCTGGATGGTCAGTTCGCGTGAAATATTTAAGCATCGAACTGCTGGTCGCATTGGCAAGTGCACCCAAAAGAACCAGTATGGCTCCTATACTTACCTCGTTAACGCCCGGTCGTAGAATGATAAGCGCCCCGCAAAAACCAGCGATCAAAGCCAGTATCCGGCGGCTACGAATTCTTTCTCCAAGAAAAATAATAACCAGGAGCGTGCCGAAAAGCGGCGAGGTAAAATATAGGGCCTGCGAATCAGAAATTGGAATCAACGCCGCACCCGAAAAGTAGGTCAGTAGAAAGCAGGTTCCGACGATAGCCCGAAAAACATACATTTTGTGATTTCCGGTATCCCAGATTGATGGGCCGGTCCTAAGAACAAAAGGTAACATAAGCAGAAAATTGGTGACGCAACGAAAAAACCCTATCTCAAAGGGGTGAATCTCCTTGGCTACCTCACGAATTAGTGTCGTCATAATGGTGAAGCTAAGGGCCGCAGCCATCATCCAGAGACCACCCCGCACCGTCGGCGATTGCCTCGATAAATATTTTTGGACGGACATTATTTAGACAGACACATGACCGCGTAGCAGCTATCGAAAAATTCCTGAAAAATGAAATAGAACAATGTGTCCAACGCGAGAGCGACTACCATTATCGGAATGCAAAAAAAGAGCACAAAATAAAGTGCAGCCCATGCTGTATACCTGCGCCCGGGAATGGAAACGCCGGCCACTGTCTGCGATTTTGGGAAAAACAAAGTCATCTTCGCTAAACTATAGAGATATGAACTGAAACGAAATCGTTAATAGGAAATTGCCGTTGAAGATTATCTGGGACGATTTTGAAAGGCCCGAATGGGATGCGCTCTTCATCAACTCGGAACGATCGGCGCTTGAGCAATCGTGGGTTTTTGGTGAAGCCGCGCGCTCGTATTACCGAACGGCTGTGCGAAGAGCCGCCATTCATTCGGAAAAAAATCCAATCGGCTTAATTCCAATCATTGAGAAACCTTTCTTGGGCCTTGCGAAGGTCATCCGGCTGGTTCGCGGGCCGCTGTGGATCGGAGAAGCCAACACTGAAGATCAACGGATCGCCGCGATGAAGGCTATCTCCAGTACCTTTTCCATGCGAAATCGGGATTTCTTATTTTGGACACCAGAAGTTCCTAATAACGTTGAAAGTGGCAGGCTTATGCGCTCGATAGGCAAACGTCAGATGGTGACGGGACTGAGCACTTCCTGGTTGGACCTTACGTTGTCTGATGACTCTTTACGGAAAAATTTATCCGGGAGCTGGCGCAACGCGCTGCGGGCCGGGGAAAAAGAAAATCTTCAATTCGACATTCGAGACGACAAAAAAGGAATTGAGAGTCACCTGAAAGGATATTCAGTCTTCTGACAGAAGAAAAAATTTATCGGGCCGCCCGGCGAGTTTATTGATGCAATGAAACATCACAGCAAACGAGGCGATCTAATTTCGATATCAGCCGTTGCGAGACGTGATCCTATCGCAAGTATTTTACTTATCCGCCATGGCAGGAGTGCCACCTACTATACGAGTTGGACGACGACCCAGGGCCGCAATCGGAAAGCCCACAATGTACTTCTGTGGAAGGGTATTGAGGAACTTAAGAAACAGAACGTCCGCTGGCTCGATCTGGGTGGACTCAACACTGACTCCGCATCAGGTGTCGCACGATTTAAACTTGGTATGGGAGGCGAGGTGACCACCCTGTCCGGCACATATCTATAAAGAAGATTTGCTACGCGATTTTGACCCGAGCGATCTCTGCGAAAAATGTCGCCGCGGCTTCGAATAGAAAATATGTCGGCCTATCTTCGCTTCCCGGTGCATTTGACTTGCCCAATTAGGACGTACTGTAACCGCGTGATACCAGAGTGCACCTTTGGTCGGGTCAATCGTGACTCCTAACCGAATGAGATGCGCCACAAAAACTGCATCATACCACGCCGTTTCATCTCGTGGGCGATCACTCTTTCCATCACACCACCAGGAAAACTGACAACGATGACGACGTTTTTCGCCACCCTGGCGAATGACTTTGCATACATGTCCGGGAAATCGTTTATCAGCAACACGATTTAGCACAACATGACCAACCGCAATCTTTCCCAACAGAGGTTCGCCACGCGCTTCAAAATAGATATTCATTGCCATGCAATAGAGCTCTGGCGATTTCCTGCTAATTTCTTCTTTTGTTGTGCCCGCCGAAATCGATACCGATAGAATGGCCCATACGACAAAAGAGAAGGATAGAATCCGTCCCATAACACCAACCCATTTGTTAACCGTATTGAATGGTTATTATTTGTCTTGTTGTTAGTGAAGATGGGGCATCGTTTTGGTTAATTTCAAGAAAAGACGTCTAAAATTTTATGAAAAATTAGGCCAAATTTTGACTATTAACCGAAAGAGTTATCCTATTTCAGAGCGTTACAGTTACCGCAAGAAATCGATCACAGCTGAGTGATTGCCTGCCAAAATCGTCATTTAGGTTTGAGCCCAAAATTTATGGTTAACCAACCCGGCTCAGATTTCTACTGAAGTTGCATCATAGGTAAACAACCAGTCATATCGTTCGCGCACTTTGTCAGGCTGCCACTCAGTGTCGACAAAGTTTTGCGCACCTTGCGGGTCGCCCAGCTGTGAATTGTGAAACCGATCCGCGTTGTCATTGGATCCTCGAATCGTTCGCGCCGTTCGCTCTAGCCGTAATTCCTCATATCTCTTGAGACCCGCCTCAATATCGTCACCAAATTTCTCCACACAACGAGCCAGAACCATGCCGTCTTCAATTGCCATTACCGCTCCCTGCGCCAACATCGGCACCATTGCATGGCAGGCGTCACCGAGCAGTGTGATACGGCCTTCCGTCCAACGCTCCATGGGTTCACGTTTCATCAGCGCCCATTTGTAAGGAACGCCTATGTTCTGGATCATGATTTGAATGGTGTCATGCCAGCCCTCGAAATCAGCCAGACATTCCGCTGTCGTCCCGCGCGCCGTCCATGATTCCGCGAACCACGTGTCGGTTTCCTGTATACCGATGAAGTTGAGAAGTGCGCCGTCACGGACAAAGTAGTGAACAACGTGTCCTCCCGGTCCTACCCAGTTTGTTCCCACAGGTCTTATCAACCCGTCAGGTAAATCATTCGCATCAATGACACCGCGCCAGGCGATTAGGCCGGAGAATTCTTTTTGCTCCTCGCCAAACAATGTCTGACGAATATTTGAGTGCGCGCCATCGGCTCCGATCAGAGCATCCCCCGTTGCGTCCTCCTGGCCGTCAATGTGAAGGATGGCCATTTCATCATCCTGACTGCATCCTGTGCATGAGGCGTTGAGATGAATGGCATCTGGTTTTTCTGCCCTGACCGCGTCAACCAGCAAACCGTGAAGGTCTGCACGATGAAACATCAAATAGGGAAACCCATATCTCTCGACTGATTCCGCCCCTAGATCAAAAAGTTTCCATGTCTGACCGGAATTCCACATACGGATTTCTTTGCCATTCGGCTCCCACGCGATCTTTTTCATAGCGTCGCCAAGACCAAGATACGATAGAACGCGGGTACCATTTGCACTCATTTGGAAACCTGCGCCGATCTCCCCAAGCTCAGGCGCTTGTTCATAGACGTCGACGTCAACGCCTGCCTTTAGCATTGCCAAAGCGGCTGTTAGGCCACCAATACCGGCCCCGGCAATTAGAACATGAGGTGACCGTGAAATTTTACAAACCCTCGCAATTTGCGCGGCGGCTGAGATACTCCCAGATCCGCTTGTGACCCAGTGTGGCAGATTTGGCTTTGCCAATAGCGGCGTCGATCTCGCCTTCTGAAAGGAAAGTGACCTCACCCATCTGCATGGCGGTGGATTGTACGCGGGCATTGACCACGGCGTAGATCGCTGTTGTTACCGCCGTATAAAGCGATTCCGTCGCGACGGTCAGGCCATGACCACGCATAAGAACCAAGCGATTGTCACCGAGTGTTTCGGCCAAATCCCGGCCATGGTCCATATTAACTACGAGCATATCGGTGTCGCCAAACCTATCGCGTATATCCCAAACCGGCACTTCCTTACCGATACGAGACGCATTGTGAAAGACCGGTTTAAGGGGAACAGGCGTTATACCAAAGGGCAACAATGCTTCGGCATGGCTGTGCACGCAACCATGCACTTCCGGATGCAACTCAAATACCGCAGCGTGAATAAAGCGTTCCAGATAGCCGGAGGATCCGTCTGGATCGATCATATCGCCGGCAAGATCGAATTCCCGAATATCGTCGCGCTCTACCAGTTCAGGACTGCGCGATCTCGATAATAGAAAGCGCTCCGGGTTGTCGGGGTGTCTCACGCTGACATGGCCGTAACCGTCGACCACCCCCTGATGCGCCAAAATACGGTTAGCAATCACGAGATCACGGGACAATTCTTCCAGTTCAGACACTCGAGACGTTCCTTATCCGCATAGTGGCGCTTCTAATGTTCCGATATCGAAGCCTTCGATACCTGAAATTTGATTTCTATTTGATGAACTTAGCATAGGGCCGATTGTGACCCAATCCGCACCAAGGAACAAAGAATTCCAAAATTTATCAAAATTGATAAGCTGAGGCTCCGTTAACTGAAAAAAAGAAATGGGATTAATGCCCGAAGGCACAGCTAAACTATCGAAGGCAAATTTGGATCAATTCCGTCTGCGTAATTTTGTGGAAGAACTTATCGTCGCCGATGAGCTTGAGATCGTTGACGAGAAAACGGAACTTGCCGACCTCACCGGTTACATGGATGGCAATCCAAAAGCTGTTCTCTTTCGTGACGCGGGACCCGAAGGAGCCGAAATTATTGGCAACGTCGCTGCCAGCCGTTCGCGCCTCGCTTTGGCATTTGGTGTGGCGGAAATTGAGCTCCTGTCTGAACTCCTGAAGCGGCTTGCCGTTAAACAATCCGTTGAAACAGTTTCCAAAGGTGATGCACCTGTTCAAGAGATTGTCTGGACTGGCGATGAAGCCGATTTCACGAAACTGCCTGTACCGTTTCAGCATGGTCGTGACGGCGGCCCCTATCTCTCCGCGACGCTCGATTTTACGATCAATCCTGAGACCGGCCTAACCAATCTTGGTTGCCGCCGCATGATGCTGCGCGGAAGACAGGAAGCAGGCGTCGATCTCAACGCACCCAGCGATCTGCGCGCAATCTATGAAGCAGCCTCCGCGCGGGGTGAACAGCTGCCCGTAAGTTTTATCCTCGGCGCGCATCCCATCGACTATGTCGCCGCAACCATGCGTATTCCAGTCGATGAAACAGAACTGCTCGCATCATTGCGCGGTGCGCCATTGAAACTTGTTAAGAGCATTACCAATGACATTTTGGTGCCGGCCGATGCAGAGATCGTCATCGAAGGTTATCTCGATGAACACGGCTATGTGGAAGACGAAGGACCCTTCGGAGAATTTGCCGGCTATTACGGGATTATGAAGAAGAACCCGGTCTTCCATCTCACAGCGATTACGATGCGCGCTGATGCCTTGTTCCAAACCGCAACAATTAGCGGACCGCATATCGGCCGTACAGACACTGCTGTCCTCAATAGCCTCAAATCGGAGGCTGTCGTCTGGCGGGCCCTGCAAACCGCAATACGAGAACCAGTTGCTGTTAATGCGACGGGTGCCGGTGCTGGAATGTTTAATCTCAGAATTTCGATGCGACCCCGCGTGCCGGGTGAAGCTCAAAATGCTATCGCCGCTGCATTTGGTTGCCTGGCCAATGTAAAAAACGTGTTCGTCGTCAATGATGACATCGATATTTTTGACGACGATCAGATGGAATGGGCGCTGGCGACACGTTTTCAGCCAGATCGTGATTTAGTTGTTCAGAGTGGAATGCGTACCCTACCTCTCGATCCCTCGCTATATGGCGATAAAGTTGGTTCCAAGGCCGGGTTCGATTTGACGATTGCGAATGACAGGAGAAACTCCATCGAGTTTTCCGTCCCCTCGCCGCCCACGCTGGACGGTAAAAAGTTCGACAATATACGCGCCGCACTGGAAGACGGGCCAAAAACTTATGAACAACTCATGGCCGCGATTGGCACTGGAGATGGTCGTGAGGTTGTTATAGCGCTGGATGAAATACGTCGCGAAGGGAAGCTCCGCCGGTTGAAAGAAGGCGAATATTCCCTAAGTGAAAAAGGCTAAGAGATAAACAAGCCACAGGCGACACCGAAACAGATGGGTGACCAGTTCTACGACGATATTCCGGCTTTTTCGGACTTTCAGGACGTTGTTCAGAAAGACCGCTATCGATCCCTACCGGAAGATTGGCTTATTGGCGTTGCAGACGTTGTGGATTCTACAGGTGCGTTACAGGCGGGCAGATACAAAGCCGTAAACACCGTTGGTGCCAGTGTCATTTCGGCAATTATGAATCTTGATCGCGATGCGTCATTTCCCTTTGTTTTCGGGGGCGATGGCGCAGCCTTTGCGGTACCGGAAGGGCGGCGAATTGAAGTCTCCGCTGCGCTCGCAGGCTGCCAACGTTGGGCTGAAGAAGAGATCGATTTACAACTTCGCGCCGCGCTCGTCCCAGTACGTGATGTGATCACCGCTGGCAAAAAAGTCAGTGTTGCAAAATTTCAGGTATCTCCAGGCGTTGCTTACGCGATGTTCTCGGGTGGCGGCATTGCATGGGCAGACGCCGCGATGAAATCGGGCGACTATTCGGTTGATCCGGCACCAGCGGGGACGCGGCCTGACCTCAGTGGATTGTCCTGTCGTTGGCGGCCCATGGAATCACAGAATGGCCAAATATTATCGTTGCTTGTTTTACCCAGGGGCAATGGAAACGAGTCCGCATTTACCGGTCTGGTCGAAGAAATCCTGGCGATCCTTAATCAGGAAACCGAACGGGGCGGGCACCCGGTCGCACCTGACGGGCCAAGTTATTCATGGCCGCCACAGGGATTGGGAATTGAAGTAAGTGCATCACGCGGCAGCAAATCCAAATTCTCGCGTGCGCTTGCCATAATCGGTGAACAGGCTATCCCTTGCGTGTTGGAACTGTTGGGCCGTAGCCTCAAACGGTTCGATCCAAAACGTTACCGGCTAGAGACAACACAGAATACCGATTTTCGAAAATTCGATGACGGCCTGAAATTAACAGTTGATTGCAAAACCGAAACAATTTCCGCAATCGAAAAAAAATTGACTATAGCGCAGCAAGAGGGCATCGCTTTTTTCGGCCTAAATACGCAGGATAGCGCGGTAATGACCTGCATCGTCCCCTCGCCCTTTACGAACGACCACATGCATTTCGTTGACGGCGGAGCTGGTGGATATGCGCTCGCCGCCGTCGAACTCAAAAAGGCAATGGCAGCGGCTGAAGATTGAACCAGATTGCTTAGACGTGATCCTCAAGCCAATCCATGAGCATCGGCATCTGATGAACCCAGCAATCATGGGCGCAATGAACAGTCCCGCCGACTTTGGGATCGTCAAAAACATGGAGTGTTTTATCTTCAGCGCCAATTTCGTCGAAGAGCTTTTTCGCGCCCTCAACATCCATTAGCTTGTCATTGATTCCGTGCGTCATGATGGTCGGCACTTTGATGTTTTGGGCAATACCGGCCATCGTGAATTCCTTGAGCTGTTCCTGCGCAACTTCATCGGAAACACCGCCGAGTAGACGCTGGCACGTCGGACGCAAATGCTCATAGTGCAGATAAAGATCATCGAGAATTGAATAACAACCGCACCAGGCGATGAGCGCTTTAATGCGATCCTCAAATGCCGCAACACGTGGCGCATAATAACCCGCCATCGAGATACCCATCAGCGCCACCCGATCGGGATCGATTTCCGGTCGTGAGAATAAATAGTCAAAGCAGGCTTTACCCGGCACCTCGTAATCCGCTCGCGTCGGAATATTCTTGACGTACATTGATGAGCCGCGTCCGGGGGTGTCGACCAGCAGCATTGCGTAGCCTCGTTCGCAAAGCTCACTGCCGCCAAAGTAGATTTCTTCGGCAAAAGCATCTGCCCCGCCCAGGAATAAAACAGCGGGCCACTTTTCGGTCTTCGGATTGCGCGGGTGACAAAAATAGCCCTCATAGACCTCATCACCGCAGGGAACCTCGATCACTTCGATCTTGGGATCGTTGTACTTGGCCCCCGCCTGAAAACATTCTTGTGATTTTATAAACCTCTGGCGTTTGTCATCGTTTCGCTCAATTGTCAGGAGCACATCCGACATGCGCCAATATTGATTGGCTGCGTAATAATACTTCATCGCTGTGCGCGTATGACCAGCAGCCTCAGCTTTTTTGGCACGGGCTTCTGTATCTTCGGCCTTGTCGATCCAGGCTTGCTCAAATGCATCCTTGTCGCCCGGTTCGATATCTTTCAGAACACGGGAAATTTCGAATACATCACCGCCGCCATATGCCGCTTCGGCTACTGTTCTGAGGGTCTGCGAGCCCATGCCCTCAGTTGGGAAGAAAAAGTCGATCATAACGCCTCCGGTTCTTTACGAATGCGATTGTATTTCTATAGGGGAAGCCGCTTTACGTCGAGATGGCAGGCCCACGATTTTGCGTTATCGCATACCAAAGCGTCGCCCCGACTGCGACGATCAAAAACGGTACGGCACCCAGATTGACGACATCCCAGCCAAAGAAATGTACGAGAGCGCCTGAAGACAGCGATAGAACCGAGACAAATCCGTAAATCAGGAAGTTCATAGCGCCCTGGGTCTTTGCGCGCTCGGAGATCGTATAGGCGTTGGTCATGAGCGACGTAGCGGCCGTAAAAGCAAAGTTCCAACCAACACCTAGAAGCAGCATTGAAAGCCAAAAATGGGCCACTTCAACCCCCGCCAGAGCTACAGCGACACAGAAAAACTGCAGCGCCAGGCCCGAAATGATCATTTTTATTTCACCGAATCGATTGATGAGATGCCCGGTAACGAAGCCGGGCGCAAACATCCCAAAAATATGCCATTCGATGACAAGCGCTGTATCCGCAAACTGATGGTGAGCATGCGCCATGGCTATTGGAGTGGCTGTCATAAGAAAATTCATTACACCCTGCGAAATCATCGCCGCCGTTGCCGCAACGATAAAAACTGGCTGCTTCATAATCTGCAACATAGGACGACGTGGACCCGCCCGCTCTTCCGGCGTCAGGTTGGGAATGTCGAGGAACAACAATACAAAGATCGCCAGAACTGTCGCACCGGTGAGGATCAGATAGGCACCGACAAACGGTGTTGCGGTGACAAGATGCTGTCCGATCTTCGCAGACTCTGGCCCCAAAAACCCTGATACAACGCCACCAGCCAAAACCAGAGATATCGCTTTGCTCTTAAAATCTTCACTGGCGACATCGGCAGCCGCAAACCGGTAAAGTTGCGCAAATCCAGCGAACAGGCCGAACAGAAAGGCGCCAAAAGCGAAAAGCCAAAAATTTGACTGGAGAACTGCATAGGCACTTAGCAAGCCACTAACCACGCCAATCAGCGAACCCACCATAAAACCTATGCGACGCCCGACACGGCGCATTAAAAGCGATGCTGGAATTGTCATCACCGCAGTGCCGACGATAACCAATGACGTGGGCAACGTCGCCAGGCCCTTATGTGTGGCAATACCATAAGCAATTAGCGGCGCCGTGGCGATTATCAGCGACCGTCCCGTCCCAAACAAAACCTGACAGGTCGCTAGGACGAGAACATTCTTCTTTTCTCTATTCATTGAAGCACCGACATTCGCGTTGAGTTCCTCTCAGTGTCTCACCTAAGGCAATGGTTGTCCAAATAACGGACATGGAAGAAACTCTCCTGGGTACTTCAAGAGGAAAAGCCACTTTGACCGAAAAAGTCGACTGCATAGTTATCGGAGCCGGTGTCGTCGGGCTGGCAATCGCACGGGCATTGGCGATGGCGGGCCGTGAGGTGATCATTCTTGAGGCTGAAACCACGTACGGCACACACACCTCCACCCGTAATTCGGGCTGTATCCACGCGGGGATCAACTATACGCCGGGGAGTCTCAAGAGCCAGCTTGCACTGCGCGGACGGGACCTTCTGTATCAATACTGCCCCGACCACGGTGTAAGCCATGAAATGACGGGGAAATTCGTGGTGGCAGTCGACGACGCGGATATCCCAGAGCTGCATGCTCTAAAGGAGAAAGCCAACAAAAACGGCTTGCAGGAAATATATATCGCGGACCACGCTGAAATTCGTGAGAAAGAACCAAATTTGGCGTTTGCCGGCGCTCTCTACTCGCCACTTTCTGGTTTGATCGAGGCGCATGAGTTGATGACAGCCTATCTCGGCGACGCCGAGCAGCACGGCGCGGTGCTGGCTGTAAATGCTCCAGTAAAGTCGGGACGTGTCATAGAGGACGGCATCGAACTTGTTGTTGGCGGTGATCATGAAACCACCATCAGGTGCGCGCTGTGTGTCAATTCGGCGGGACACAGCGCCCAACGTGTCGCCGCAGTGATAATCGGCGTTCCAGACTCGACAATCCCCGAACAATATCTCACGCGCGGCTGTTATTTCGTGATCCATGGACGGCGGCCTTTTAATCGAATGGTCTATCCGCTTCCCAAAGACCATAAAGTTTCAGTACATGTATGCCCTGACCTCTCAGGACTAAATCGATTTGGGCCCGATGTCGAGATCGTGGACAGCGTCGACTACACCTTGAATCCGGATAGGGCTGAGTTTTTCTATAAAGCCGTCAGAAGATTTTTACCCGACCTCAAAGATGGTGAGCTGCAACCGGGCTATACTGGCGTTAGACCAAAACTCAGCCTCGAACAGGCGACAGCGAATGATTTCGTTATCCATGGCAAAAAAGACCATGGCGTCGACGGGCTGATTAATTTATTTGGCATTGAATCACCTGGTCTGACGTCGTCGATGGCAATAGGCGAATATGTCAAAGCACTCGCTGGAATGAACTAGGGACTGTCAGGAAAACCCAAATAAATTTTCGGGATTGTCGACGAGGATTTTTTTGGCAACCGCATCAGAATCTGCCCAGTCGAGCATCTGTTGCAGAAGATCGGCGTCATTGGGCATAGCGCCTTTATAGTTCGGATGAGGCCAATTGCTGCCCCAGATCAAGCGGTCTGGGCGTGCCTCGATCAACGCCTCAATAAACGGATACATATCGTCGTAAGGAGCTCCTGTGACAGATTGTCGATACCAGCTACTCAGCTTCACCCAACAATTTTCTGTATTCCTGGCCAGATTTAAAAGTGATTGAAACCCTTCCGTTTCGATGTTCTGTGATCCGCGGGGCCGCCCCTGATGGTCGATCACAAAATTAACAGGTAGTTTTTTAAGAAGTGGCAACAAGGCCGGGACCTCGTCAATATTCCCGAAATGAAGCAGCATCATCCAATCCAGCGCTTTGGCGCGGGACGCCATCTCGGTAAGATGTTCTGTGCCGTATCCGGCCTTGGAAATTGTCGACAAACGCAATCCACAAATCCCCGAATCCCTGAACGCCTGTAGCTCGGAATCTGATACATCGGGCGGCACCAAAACGATTCCCCGACCATTTGCACCAAGTTTCCTTACAGCATCGACGGTTACGCGATTGTCATTGCCATGTGCGCTGCCCTGGACGATGACGGCGCGGTCAATCCCCAGAACGCTCATCATACTTTCAAACTTTTCGATAGGGCATTCTTCCGGCGTATAACCGCGCCTATCAGAGAGTGCAAATTTTTCGAATGGCCCCATTATATGAACATGACAATCGGTCGTTCCGGGCGGTGGCGGTGTCCGTGGCGTGTGCCAGTTTGGGTCCGGCGGTTGGCAGGGTTTAGTCATAAGCATATTTAAATTGTGATTGATTTGCTTGTCGACCTGTCAAACTCGATGGTACCGTTTTGCCAATATAAAAACTGGAATTAACATAATGTCTGGGGAGACTTTACGATGGCTTCAAAATTGACTCTTGGGGTAGCGGCTATTTCGTTGGTCGCCGTTACCGGCACGACACCGGGCAACGCGGATCCCGTTGCAGATTTCTACAAAGATCAGGTTGGAATTATGGCCGTCGGATTCAGTCCGGGTGGAGGTTATGACCGGTATTCGCGATTGGTTGTGAATCACCTCGGAAAATACATTCCGGGCAAACCCGCATTCGTGCCGCAGTTTATGCCAGGTGGTGGCAGTCTAAAAATGGCCAATTACACCTATAACGTTGCACCAAAGAACGGAACGTTTATCGGGCTGGCATCACCGATGTTGCCAATCTTCCAGCTCATTCGTAGCAAAGGATTCAAGCTGGATGTCAGAAAGCTGAGTTGGCTCGGTCGTCTCGCGACCCAAAAACATGTCATGATGGTCCGCGCTGATACAGGCATTAAATCGCTAGAAGATCTCAAAAAGAAAGAGATCGTCGCAGCGGCGAGTGGCCTCGCCAGCCCGACCTATATGTTCCCTGCATTCTTGAATAGCGCTTTGGGAACAAAATTTAAGATCATTAAGGGATATAAAGGTTCTGCAGGGACACGCCTCGCCCTCGAACGGGGCGAAGCAAATGCCCTATCGTCCGGATGGATATCCTGGAAATCCAATGTGCCGCAGTGGATCGAAAGTAAATTCATCATTCCGGTCGTTGAACTTGGGTTCGATAAGTCACCTGACTTGCCCAAACATGTCCCGCTCATTCTCGATCTTGCAAAAACCAAGGCTGATCGTGAATTTATGGAATTTATGATGGGTCCAACCATCACCGGCAGGGCTATATTTGGTCCGCCCGGCCTGCCAAAAGCTCGATTGGCTGCCCTGCGCGCGGCCTATGACAAAATGGTTAAAGACCCAGACTTCCTGGCGGAAGCTAAGCGGCGCAAAATTGAAGTACATCCGATGGGGGGTGCGGAAATTGCGAAACGCGTCACAAGAACGGCATCGGCCTCCGCGGCGACCGTCAAACGCGCCAAAGAAGCGCTCGGCTTTAAATAACTTGCCATCATTGTTCTGTTAGCACCCCGCCCGCCAGAAGGTTGGGCGGGGTTCTCTAACGGTGAGTAAGGGCGATATTTGTCGAACCAAGAACAACGACAGATATTGAACTAAGGAGACAGCATGTCCTTTGCGACCGTTCGCGGCGTTAAAATCAACTATAAAATTCTCGGAAGCGATGGACCCTGGGTTGCACTGACTCCAGGTGGGCGACGGGAGTATAAGGAAATCGAGACCTTAGCCGAGCGTGTCGCCGCCAAAGGTTATCGCGTCATGCTACACGACAGACGAAATGTCGGAGCGTCGGATATTTGCTTGAGCGCGGAGGAGACTGAGGAAGCGGTTTGGTCGGACGATCTGCATGAGTTGCTGAAACAGAACGACGCGCTACCGGCCTTTGTTGGTGGTTCCTCATCTGGTGCTAGAACATCCATGTTATTTGGATTGCGTCACCCCGAAGCGACGCGGGGTCTCTTGCTGATGAGGGTGACCGGCGGCGCGGTTGCCGCGGGCCGGTTGCCGGAGAATTATTACGATCAGTTTATTGTTGCGGCCCAAGAGGGCGGCATGGCGGCCGTGTGCGAAACCGAGGCCTATGCCGATCGGATTGCGGCAAGAGCGGAACATCGCGATACCCTGATGGCGATGGATGTGAATGAATTTATCGCCACGCTGCAAGCTCTTCGTGACTTATTTGTTGCGGGGGCCGACCAGCCGGTGCTGGGTGTCACAGAGGCAGAACTCAACACAATCAAAGCACACACCATTGTAATTCCGGGCAATGACAATACGCACGCATCCGCCTCGGCAAATGCCGCACACCGTATGATTCCCGGAAGCGAGTTGCATGAACTACCGCTCGAATTTCAGGACATCGATGTTGTTCCGTTCGAGGAATGGGAGCCGGTCAAAGAAGAGATCGCCACTGTCTTTGATGCGTTTATGCGGAAGGTGATTGCGGGCGAGTGAGACACTTTTCTCATTCAGGCCTGCAAATCGCTTTTGCATTGTCACCGGTATGTTTACGGAACCGAAGGTTCACGTTGCTCGCTGGCTGTCTCGGGAGGATCGCCGGTTAGAAACCAGAATGCCGCCGCACTTCCGATTACGCAGCACGCAATGATATAGGCCATCGGCAAAGCGGTGCCGTCGTGGAAATATCCGACAAGAGCTCCCACCAGAGCACCGGTTCCAAACCGTACGAAACCGAGCATTGCTGACGCCGTCCCGGCGAGATCGGGAAAGTACTCCAATGTGCCGGCCGATGCGTTTGCATTCACCATATTGTGCGGCATCATAAATATCACGACAGGGATAACGATTCCGAAGAGCCCAAAAGTTCCAATCGTCGCGCTTACGGCAATTCCAATTCCGCCAATCAGCGCAATCGTCGTCCCAACTGCCAGCATACGACGAACGCCAAAACGAATGACAAGGCGGCTATTGAGATAAGAGCCGGCCATTATAGCAAAAATGTTCAAGGCAAAGAGAAGTCCAAAATCCTCCGGTGCAACGCCAAAGAGATCAATATAGATGAAAGGCGTTCCGGAAAGCTGTGCAAACATCGTCGCAAAGGACAGCCCACCGCAAATCATGTAGCCGACTGCCCGTCGATGACACAGGACCTTGATGTAGTCGTGTAGAATTTTGCTGGCGCTCGATTTCTGGCGTTTTTCCGGCGGATGAGTTTCGGGAAGTTTTAAGACACCGAGTATGAATGCGATCATGCCAAAGGCAAAAAGCGTCCAGAAAATCAGCCGCCAATCTGCAAAGAACTTTAGAAGATAGCCGCCGATAAACGGTGCGATTAACGCTGCCAATGATGGGATCATGAGCATTAGTGAAAGTGCCCTTGCACCTTCAAGCTTGTCGTAAACGTCCCGTATTATGGCACGCGACAGAACAATCCCCGCCGCCCCTCCGATTGCCTGGAAAAAGCGCGCGACGATCAATTCATTGATAGAAGAGGCATACACGCAGAAGACGCTGGCGAGCGTATAGAGCGTTATACCGGCGAGCAGGACCCCACGGCGTCCAAGACGATCCGAAACAGGACCATAAATTAGTTGCCCAGCCCCAAATGCAATTGTAAAGGCGCTAAGTGTGTACTGTACGTTTCCGGGCGATGTTGCGAAATACCGGGCAAGGTCGGGCATAGCCGGTAGATACATATCCATCGACATGGGTCCGAAGGCCGTCAGAATACCAAGGATAATGAGAACGGCAGCACCGGTTGCAGAACTTTTCATGCTAGTCCCTACCAAAGATTAGGCGGGATAGCGAGGTTCTTTGGAAACTTAGATGTGCGGGTTTTATGGGTAGTTTTCATGCCCCATTATGTTGACTCGTGACTCTGCAACCGCCAACAAGAAGAGCGCAATTCGATTTACTAAAGGCCGCCCGGATTTCGGGCTATACGGCGTCCCGGCTGGGTCGTTGCGGATGCCAACCTTGTTTCGCCAATGACTTTAGCCGTGCTCGTTTTGCACGGGCCGAAAGCCACTCACCATAGGCACGCATATACTCGCGCGTTACGCCACGTTTCAACTCGTCGTCCGTCAAAGCCTGGATTTCATCCGATGTAAATCCGTAAGCCTCTGGGTTCAGACGAACACGCTGTGTGTGGTCTTCTTTCTGGTTCTGCATAAATTTACGTCTCCTCCAACCCAGAATTCGTCTTGACCGCTATCGCAGCACGCTTCGCGTTCTAGATCAACAGGTCAACAGCAACCCCTTGCGCAACGCGAGCGCTGCTGTAGAAATGAGGAAACGATTATCAATGGGGCGCGCATAATGGCATCAGACGAAAATCCAGTAGCCGACGATGACGGCATGTTCGAAGGACTTATCCGGGCATCCGGCGTTCCTGTCTCCGAAGAGGAAAAACAAAACCTGCGCAAAGCATACGCTTCCCTGATGGGGCTAGCCGCCAAAACCCGAAAACCAGGTCGAAGCTGGGACGTCCGTATGCTTCCGATTTTCATGCCCAAACCGCCCAAAGGACAAGATTAATGACCCCTGATCGCGGCATACCGACAATTGCCGAAGCGGCAAGACAGATTAAAGCGGGCATTCTTTCGCCAGTCAGCCTGACTGAGACCTGCCTGGACCGTATCGAAAAGTACGATCCAACAATCAACGCTTTTCACACGGTTTTCATCGAAGAAGCCCGGGCCACAGCAAAACAGGCAGAATCCGAAATTGAGGCTGGAAATTATCGCGGCCCTTTACATGGCATTCCAATCGGCATCAAAGACGTCTTTTACATGAAAGGATATAAAACGACGTCGAATTCCCGGGTCATGGCCGAATTTGAAGCTGATGAGGATGCTGCCGTAATTACAAAATTACGGGATGCCGGTGCCATTCTGATTGGCCAACTCAACACTTATGAATTTACCTTCGGCGGCCGGCCAACCTTCGATGCACTCTATCCGCCCGCGCGCAACCCGTGGAACATTGAGCGTTCCACTGGCGGCTCAAGTAGCGGCTCGGGATCCGCGGTGGCAGCGGGTTTCTGCCTCGGCGCTCTTGGCAGCGATGCAGGCGGTTCAATCCGCACGCCATCGGCCTTTTGCGGCATTGCCGGTATGAAAGCAACATATGGTCGCGTCAGCGCCTTTGGTGATCTGCCGCTTTCTTTTTCGTTCGATTGTGTCGGGCCGATGACCTGGACCAGCGAAGACAGCGCGCTAATGTTGCAGGTTCTCGCAGGCTATGACGAGCGTGACCCGGGCAGCGTCGACACGCCGGTGCCGGACTATGTGGGACCATTGAATGATGGCGTTCGGGGCTTAAAAGTCGGCGTCATCAGACAATTTTATACCGACGATTTTGAGGCACCAGACGAGATCGTAGATGCCATCGATGGTATTGGGGAAACCCTAAAGGAATTGGGAGCGACAATTGGCGAAGTAAATGTGTCGCCTCTCGGTGACTGGCATGCTGTTGGTCGTACTATTCTTCCTGCAGAAGCCTTTGCGATACACGAAGAAAATTTACAGAACAGGTGGGAAGAATTCGGCCCGCTGGCTCGTAACCGCATGATGCTCGGCAGCCTCGTGAGAGCGGTCGACTATATTCAGGCACAACGCCGACGCACCGAGCTGCTGGGCGAGATAGAAGCAGCCCTCGCGGAATATGATATTCTCATCACGACAGCGATGCTCACGCCGCAACCGCCGCTCGACGATAAAGCGCCGTTCCCGTTCCTCGATGTTCCTATGATCGCTGTACCCTTTAATTTATCGCTGCATCCAGTGCAGACAGTACGCGCCGGTTTCTTCGATGACGGCATGCCGATTGGTGCCCAAATCGTCGGTCGAAACTGGGACGAGACCACCGTTCTAAAAGTCGCTCATGCATTTGAGAAACAGGCAGGGTTGTTAAATCGCTGCCCAAAACTGGCCTGAATTATTCCACGGCCCAACCTTGATCGCATCATCCGAGAGCGTCAGGATAGCGTCATAAGAATATAACGTTTCAGAGGAAGACACCGTGGGACAATTCGCCATGGGTCAGTCGGTACCACGTACCGAAGACCCCCGTTTGCTACGCGGCGGCGGCCGCTATGTCGACGACATCAAGCTGCTCAATGAATGCCATGCGTATATGCTGCGCTCTCCCTACGCGCATGCCAGGATCATCGATATTGATTGTGACACTGCGCGGGCCATGCCGGGGGTAATCGCAATATTCACGGGCGCCGATTGGGTCGCCGATGGACATGGTCAGCATCCCGCAGGCCATAATCGTATTCGTCGCGATGGATCACCACTTTTTTTGCCGACACGGCATGCAATCAGCCACGGAGAGGTAAAGGTCACCGGTGACATCGTCGCCATGGTCGTTGCCGAATCCGTCAATCAGGGCAAGGACGCCGCCGAAAGTATCGTCGTCGAGTATGAGCCGCTCCCTGTTATTACCGAAGGGACGCAGGCACGCGCCGATGGATCACCCGTCCTTCACAATGGGTGCGACGACAATGAAGGTTACTTTTATACCGCGGGTGACAAAGAGGCTGTAGAGGCAGTCCTTGCTACAGCTCACCACGTCACGAGGCTTCAAACCAAGATCAACCGAATTACCGCCAATACTATGGAACCGCGTTCCTGCATCGGTGAGTATGACCACCGATTCAATCGATATATCCTCTATGGCGGTACTCAGCGACCGCATCTACTCCGAAAGACGTTAGCTCTCGACGTATTCGGAGTACCAGAAACGGCAGTCAAGATGGTGACGCCGGATGTCGGTGGTAGCTTCGGCATGAAAGGCGGGCACGCGCCGGAAAATCACGCCTGCATGTGGGCAGCAAAGAAAATAGGCCGGCCGGTACGTTGGGTTTGCGAGCGCAGCGAAGGGCACGTCACTGACTATCACGATCGTGATCAGCTCACCGATGCTCAATTGGCGCTGAATGAAGACGGCGAATTTCTCGCCATGAAGGTCAGCAGTATATGCAATATCGGCGCTTGGTTGGATCCCGGCGGTACCATCTCTCCTGCAGGTCATCTTGGTGGTTTGGCGGCGACTTATAAGACACCGCTGATCTATGCGGAATCATCTGCTGTTTTCACCAATACCAGCGCCAATGGCCCCTTCCGCGGCTCCGGCCGTCCGGAAGCCTCTTATGTCATGGAACGGTTGATCGACAACGCCGCCCGAGAAATGAATATGGACCGGGCGGAAATCCGGCGGCGCAATATCGTTCCGCCGGAAGACATGCCTTTCAAGACGGGTCTGATCTACACGCTTGATTGCGGTGAATTCGGCGAGAATATGGAAAGCACCCTACAGATGGGTGATTACGAAGGCTTTGAAGCCAGACGGGAAGCCGCCCGCAAGGAAGGCAGGCTGCGCGGTCTCGGCATCGCCAATTTTATTGAACAGACGGCACAGCTCGATGGTGAAACGGTCAGTATCCAATTCGACCAGTCTGGCACGGTCACCGTTGTCCCAGGGTCCGTAGATCACGGCCAGGGCCACGACACGATGTATAAAATCGTGGTTTCGGATGCGCTTGGCATCGATGAAGAAGACATCCGCGTATCCTATGGCGATACTGATTCACTCCCCTATGGCGGCGGCACTTACGCGTCCCGAACCGCCATTCTCGGCAGCTCGGCGGCAGTACGAGCGATAGACAAAATTATTGAAAAAGGCAGGCAAATCGCCGCCCATATTTTGGAAGCGGCTGACGCCGACATCGAGTTCCGGGATGGCGCCTTCCATGTTGTCGGAACAGACAAGCAAGTCAGCATCCAGGAAGTGGCAAAAGCATCCTATCGAAGTGACCTCATGCCAGAGGGAATGGAACGCGGACTTTTCGATATCGATACTTTCGCTCCCGGCACGCCAACATTCCCCAACGGGTGTCATGTTGTGGAAATCGAGATCGAAATGGAAACCGGCATTACAGAGATTTTGAAATACTCGGTAACCGACGATGTCGGAACTGTGATCAATGCGCTGACATTGGAGGGCCAAATTCATGGTGGTATTGGCCAAGGCGTGGGGCAGGCATTCACCGAAGGCATACAATATGACGCGGATGGCCAACTCCTCACCGGCTCATTCCTCGATTATGGGATGCCGCGCGCACACGATATGTGCAGCTTCGATCTCGCCAACAACCCGGTTCCGACCAAACTCAACCCAATCGGCGCCAAAGGTGCGGGTGAAGCTGGAAATGTTGGCGCGCTGGCAGCGATCATGAATGCCGTGGTTGACGCCTTGGCTCCACTGGGGATCGAAAATCTGGATATGCCGGCTACGCCCGAAAAAGTATGGCGAGCCATACAGGAAGCAAACGCCTAGGCGATCATTCGGCTAAAACAGCGGCGGATATCTTCTCGCCAATCATAATGGTCGAGATATTGGTGTTGGCACACGGTACCATCGGCATTAGCGAAGCATCGCATATTCGCAGTCCAGACACGCCATATACCCGGCCAGACGGATCGGTTACTGCACCCGGATCATCCTCTGACCCCATACGGCACGTGCAGGAGGCATGCCAGTGACCTAATACGGTGTCGCGTATCCATTGCTCGATTGTCGATTGATCCGCCATGAGATCTGCAATTGAAGGTCCGTCGGCGATCATATTCTCAATGATCCATTTACGAGCGAAGGATGAAGCGTCCATCAGTTGTCCACCGATCCAGGTCTGAATCCGATTGAAGGTGCTGTAGACACCAACTTTTCGCGCACGCGTGCCGTAACTCACGGGAAAGACTTCGTGGACGGCATTTCGTATTTCCGGTTTTTCGCACAGTTTCGCCATGACACGAACGCCGGAAATCATGCGCTCCATGTCGCGGCGATCAGAACACATATTAAAGTCCACATTTGGCTCACCAAATATGTCGCCCGCTTTAAGCGTCACCTCACCGGTTGAATAAGACTTGTTCACCCAGAGCTGCATGATACCCATGCGGTCCCCAATCGAGTGCCAGGCCGCGCGATTAGTCGGGACGATATACATGTCACCGGCCGGAACACCCTCAAGTCCGGACGACCATCGGACAGCAGCGATCATATGCGTTGGAAGCCCCGGTGTAAGACGCGACTCTTTTTTTAGATATGCGCCAAAATTTACGCCGGGATGTTCCATGAGGTGTTTGCCAACACCTGCTCGGTCTGCGACGACTTCAATTCCCAATTCTGAGAGTTCATCTCCGGGTCCGATACCCGAGCGCATAAGCAGGGGTGGGGTATGGAGCGCGCCGGTACAAGCGACAACTTCCTTTGCCATGACATCAAAAGTTTCGCCACGCCGTTGAACACGCACACCAATGACTTTCGTTCCATCAAACAACAATCTTTCGACATGCGCGCGATCAAGCATGTCGAAATTTGCGCGCGCTCTCACTTCTTTGGTCAAATAAGCCGATGATGCCGATATGCGTTGACCATCGATATTGTTCATCGGAATTGGGAAGTATCCGTCTTCGAAAACCGCGTTTTGATCTTTAAGATTTTTCCAGCCATCTTTTTCAGCAGCCTTTATTGAAGCGGCCGTAAAACCAGGCCATTGGTCTTCGAAAAGCCGCCGCAGACCAATTGGGCCTTCATCGCCGTGAAGCGGGCCTTCAAAGTCATGATCTTTTTCAAGTTTCTTGAAATAGGGCAAAACATCATCCCAGCCCCATCCCTTGGCACCGCGCTCTACCCAGCCGTCAAAATCACTTGGCAAACCGCGGTTAGCGCACATCCCGTTGACCGACGATCCACCGCCAATGATCCGCCCCTGATTGTAGCGCCGCTGTGGGCGCTCATCGGGTGCATTACCCGGACGGGGAAGAAACTGGGCGCTAAGCCCAGGCCACGTGTAACGCGGTGCCCCTTTAGAGGTTGCGACAAAATTGTTGTTGAGCTCTTTAGGCTCATTGCCCGGCGGGAAATCTTCCCCGGCCTCCAGCAATAGAACGTTGTTGGTCGATCTCTCTGTTAAACGGCTCGCGAGAACACTTCCTGCAGAACCACCACCGATAATCACATAATCCAGCTGCTTGCCGTCAAACTCCGACACCGTCAATTCTCCCTGATCTGATTATTCGAGGCAGGATACACCCGAATTCTTGACGTGTAACGGGGCGCCTTGCGTTATTCGGCTGCAGCCTGTTTATAGGGAACGGCGCCCTCTACAACAGGCTTGGTGTCCTGGATTGTAAGACGCCTTAACATGCGCCGTTCATCGCGCGGAAAATCTGTCCGCGCATGAATGGTACAACGATTATCCCATAAGACGAGATCCCCAACCTTCCAGGGATGCTCATAAACAAATTCCGGCTTCTTCTGATGTTCAAATAGCGCCTCAAGAATTTCATCGCTTTCTTCTTTGGGCAAGCCGACAATTTCTTCCGTCATCAACTCGCTCACAAAAAGCGCCGAACGTCCGCTCTCGGGATGTTTACGAAATACGGGGTGTGCATAATGCGGAAAATTATCCCGATCATACTTCTCTTTCATTTTGAGCGTCGTACCGTATTCGTAAACCTGCATGGCCTTCTTTCCATCCAGACGACGCTTAAGATCCTCAGGCAATTCTTCTGCTGCGGTATAGCAGTTTGAAAAAAGTGTATTACCACCCCAACTCGTCAGTTCCATGGCATAAAGCATGGTCGCTTTGGACGGGAATTCGAAATAAGCCGTATCAGCATGAAAGGTCATTTCACCGTCAGGTAATGATCCTATCGGTTTCCCTTTTTCCCGCACGTTCGTTACCAGCATGACATGCTCGCCATATTCATCCAGCTCATTGGGTTTTTTTCCGGGACGATTCCGGCTTCCCAACTCACCAAAATGCTGTGCGAATTCTTTTTGTTGTCCCAGCGATATATCCTGGTCGCGCAACAGAATAATTGCGTGTTCATTGAACGCATCTTCAATCTGTTCAAGGGTATTGGAATCCAGGGGTTCTCGAAGGTCGACGCCTTTTATCTCAACACCAACGGCATCTGATAAGGGTACTATTTCCATGAGCACGGTCCCATCACTGCAAAATCTATAGCGGCTGTATTATACAACTTTATCCGTCGTCTTGAAGACTTGCCGATATCGATCTGTCGCGTTACACGAGAATCATGGCACCCCCTCTTTTAATCCTTCGAGATATCAATCTCACGTTTGGCGGAACGCCTTTGTTCGAAGGCGCTGAATTAACAGTTTCCGCAGGCGAGCGGGTATGCCTGGTCGGTCGCAATGGTTCTGGCAAATCGACACTGCTCAAAATTGCCGCCGAAATCGTAGAGCCCGATCAAGGGGAAATATTTCTGCAACCTGGAACAACCATGCGGTATCTGCCCCAGGAACCGAATTTGTCAGGTTTTCAAACCTCTTTATCCTATGTTGAAGACGGTCTGTCGTCGGGAGACGATCCATATCGCGCTCAATATTTATTGGAACAACTTTCGCTCACGGGACGCGAGGACCCATCGACCCTCTCCGGTGGGGAGATAAGACGATGTGCGATTGCGCGCGCTCTAGCACCCGAACCAGACATCCTGTTCCTCGACGAGCCGACAAACCATCTCGATCTCCCCTCTATCGAATGGCTTGAAGCAGAGTTGCATTCGATGAATTCAGCGCTCGTCCTCATCAGCCATGACCGGCACTTTCTCGAAAAACTGTCCGAAACCACGGTATGGCTATCGCAAGGATCAACCCGTCGATTGAATCAAAATTTCTCTAAATTTGAAAACTGGCGTGACACAACCCTGGAACAAGAAGAAATCGACCGTCATAAGCTGGACCGGAAACTTGCCGCTGAAACTGAATGGCTTCGCAAAGGTGTTACGGCGCGACGAAAGCGCAATCAGGGGCGCTTGCGAGCGCTTTTGGCACTTCGAAAAGAACGGAAAGAACAGCGCGGACCAACCGGCCAGGTGAACTTCACCACAAATGAAGGGAACCGGTCTGGCAAACTTGTTCTGGAGGCAAAATCGATCAGCAAAAGTTTTGGCAATGGTCCAATCGTCAAGGGTTTCTCTACCCGTATCCAACGGGGTGACCGTGTGGGAATTGTTGGGCCCAACGGCGCAGGAAAGACGACATTGCTCAACATACTTACCGGTGTGCTCTCCCCAGATGAGGGCAATGTTCGTTTGGGTGCCAATCTCGAAATAGTCTCACTGGATCAAAAACGGGAAATGCTGGACGCAGAGTCCACGCTGGCAAATGCTCTCACTGGCGGCGGTGAGATCGTCTCCGTGGGCGGCCAGAACAAACATGTCATCGGCTATATGAAAGATTTTTTGTTTAGTCCGGAGCAGGCCAAAACACCGGTCGGTGTGCTGTCCGGAGGAGAACGGGGCCGGCTGATGCTGGCCCGAGCATTGGCACGCCCATCAAACTTATTGATCCTCGACGAGCCAACAAATGATCTTGATCTGGAAACACTCGATTTATTGCAGGAGATGATATCTGACTATCCGGGCACCATTATTCTGGTTAGTCATGACCGTGACTTCCTGGACCGGACTGTCACATCGATTATTTGTGCTGAGGGCAATGGCGAATGGATTGAATATGCGGGCGGCTACCGCGATCTTGTGGCCCAGCGAGGCACGGGTGTTGTCGGGAACGGCACCCTTAAGAAACCGAAAGCTTTGAGAAAAGAGAAAAATAGCACAAAAGAGCCATCGCCATCATCCAAGGGTAAACTTTCATACAAAGATAAGCATGCGTTGGAAACTTTGCCCAAACGCATGGACGAACTTCAGTCGATGATCGACAAACAGGAAGCAATTTTGGCTGATCCCTCTCTTTTCAGCAGTGACCCGCAGACTTTCGAAGAAGCAGCTCAGACACTTAAAAGCGCTCAGGACAATTTGGCCATCGCAGAGGAACAGTGGCTGGAACTGGAGATGCTTCGTGAAAAGATAGAAGGAAGTTAGACTGCCTTATTCCATGGCTGCGGCGCGAATAGCATCAGGTGTAAAGGGCAACCGTCGCAATCTAAGACTAGTTGCGTTGTAAATCGCATTAGCAATCGCTCCTGCCGTCGGGCCGGACACAGCTTCGCCGGCCCCCAAAAATCGTTCTTTCGGACGGTCGATTAAGACCGTTTCGATCTCGGGAATATTGTCAAAGCGCAGAATAGGATAAGTCTCCCAATCGCGGCTGGTTATGCCGGTTCGGTCATAAGTGACCGCTTCATACAATGTCCAGCTGGCTGCCTGCAAAAAACCGCCTTCGTACTGTGCAGTTAGGCCCGCGTGATCGATAATCTGCCCGGCATCGCCTGCCAGCGCCACACGATGAAGTTTTACTTCTGCAAGATCATTGACCTCTAGCTCGACCACAACCGCGGCATAGGCCTGGATGTTCTTGTATTGCGCAAAACCAATCCCGCGGCCGCGGCCATCCGAGACGTCGTCGCCCCACCCGATCGCATCTGCCGCCGCGGCAATAACATCTTTGGCTCTCTCATCATCCAAATTGTCGAGACGAAACTGTACGGAATCGATACCCGCGTCCTCCGCCAATTCATCCATAAAGGATTCAATTGCAAATACGTTTGCAAAGCCACCAAGTGTCCTGAGCGCCGATGTGCGCAGCGGCAAGCCCCTTACCAAATTTTTTACGAGCCGCTTGTTTGCAAAGCTATAGAGTGGATCCAAATTTCGATGAAGGCCTGCATGACGCGACATATTTGGTTGCGGTAGCAAAGGCGCTAGCGCGCCCTCACGATATTGCATAGGCAGCAATCGCGCTGGTCCGGCACCGCCCGGTTCCGGACGAGGTCGCATACCGTAGGTGTCGCTATAGGTTTCTTGCGACCAGGAAATCACTTTGCCCTTGATATCGAGGCTTGCAGTTAAATCCATCGACATGCACGAACCATATGGTTCCCAGGCATGTTCATCTTCGCGTGTCCATTTGAGCAGAATAGGGGTTCCCGGCGTCGCAAGCGCGATCAACGCCGCATCAACCGCGGCATCGTCAGCACCGTTATGGCCATAACACCCCGACCCGGGAACATGAATAATCTTTAGATCATCCATTTCCACATCGAGGGCTTCAGCAAGACTGGCGCGCAGAACATACACCCCCTGACTATGGGTCCAGATCGTTAGCTGCTTGCCTTCCGCCAAAGCTACAGCGGCTGACGGGCCAATTGAGCCGTGCATGAGATACGGTTTCTCATAGCGCGCCGACACCGTCGATGTGGCCTCAGGCAGCGGTGGCGCCAGCGGCATTACCTCGCCTTTCTGCGGAACACCATCGACGACAGGAAGACTTACCCGATCATTTGCAACCAGCCGCTCGAAGACATCCTGAGGTTCAAGTCCGTCGCCGGTATCCCAATCGGAGGATTCAAAAAGACGTTCCGCCGCCTTAACCGCCGAATATTCATCAGTGTGCGTTACCGCGATGAAAGAACCATCGCAGACGATTGTTCCTCCGTTCTCACCAATACGTTCAACTACTGAGTCATCCAATGAGTTCAGTCGAGCTTGATAATGCGGTGGGCGCACGACACGAGCATGTCGCATGCTTGGCATTTTCATATCCTGCACAAAATGCGGTTGGCCGGTTACAACTTCCTTCAAACCGCGCGCGACAATTGTTTGTCCAATAATACTGTACGAGCTGGGATCCTTTACCGGGGCATCTGGGTCGACTTCGATGCGGAAGGACTGATCCGCCATCAGTTCTTCATAGGTTATTGACCGGTTTGTTTCGCGGGAGTGAATTAGGCCATCAGAAATCTCGAGTGTGGCAATGTCCACCGCAAGCGCGTCAGCGGCCAACGACAGTAAATGCCGGCGTGCGGTCGCCGAAGCCGCCCGAACCGCGTTTCCCGCCTCCTCCATCGAGTTGCTGCCTGACGTAATCCCTTCATCGGGATCTATGCCCGTCGCCGTACGGGCGATAACAACGCGGTCTATATCAATATCCAGCTCTTCGGCAGCAACCAGTGCAAGCGCTGTTGAGATCCGCTGACCGATATCGACCTTTCCGGTCCGGATCAAAACCTTCCCATCGGGGCCAATCGAAATCCATTGATCGAGTTCAGGGCTTTTTTTGAGACTTGCGCTTTCAGGCATCTCCCGCGCCCCTCTGCACCAAAACGTCAATTGCCCTCAACACCCTGGCATGCGACCCACAACGACATAGATGATCATTCAGAGCGCTCTGTATTTCTGTGTCATCGGGCCTAGGCGTTTTTTCCAGCAATGCGGTGGTTGCAATCACCAGTCCGGCAGTGCAGTAGCCGCATTGTGCCGCGCCTTCCTCGATAAATGCCTGCTGGACGACACTTGGTTCGCCATCCTGTACCAGTCCTTCTACCGTTGTGATTTCAGCACCTTCGAACTCTGACGCCGCTCGCACGCAGGACAGCACGCGCTCGCCATCAACCAGGATCGCGCAGGCGCCGCACTGTTCAAGACCACAGCCCAACTTTGCGCCAACTAAATCAAGATGATTGCGCAGAACATAAATCAAAGGCGTTGCCGGATCGCATTCGACCTCACAGGTTCTACCATTTACGTTCAACGAAAAAGACGTCATCGGCTTCCCGAATCCTCAATCAGTTTTACGTTTGACGAGAAAACTACCGGGAATTATCGCTGCAAAAAACACCAGCGCGGAGATCAGAAACCCTTCCCTGAAACCCAACATTGTCGCCTGACTGAAAATTGCATTGCCAAGTTGCTGAAGCGCGGCGGGCATTTGCAAGGCTTCGGGCGTTCCGGCCTGTCCGAGATAGGTCTGCAATGTGCGCAAGTATTCCATAGTGGCAGAATTTCCAGAGGTCTGCGTCGCGATATAAGATTCTGCGTAATGAACCGTCCGTAAATCGACAAACGTTGCCAATAGACTAACTCCAAACGCACCGCCGAGCTGACGGGAGAAGCTCATCATGCCGGCACCCTGACTTACCTGCTCAGGTGGTAAAGCCCGCATGGATCCAGTGGTAAGGGGTGGAAAAACGCACCCGAGTCCAACACGGCCAATTATTAGCCACCACACAAAAACCCAGAAGGCGGTATTGGTATCGGCTCCCGCCATAAGAAAGCAGGAGAAAGAAGTCATTGTGAGGCCGATGACGATGGGAATTCTTGGACTAATCCAGTCGCTAATCCGTCCGGTGAGTGGGAATACCAAAGCAAGCAGAAGGCCGGCCGGCATAAGCAAAAAGCCAGCTTTTGTCGGGGTAAATCCCATCACGATCTGGACAAACAGAGGAATGAGGTACCAAAGACCAAAATTACCAGCACCCCAAATAAACGAAAGCACACAGCCGGAAGCAAATCTAAGGTTGGAAAACAGTTTAAGGTTAAGCATCGGCTCGGCGGTAAATGATTCCCAAGCGATAAAGCCGATCAAACTAACCGCGGCGACCGCAAAATAGATAATGATCGTGTCTGACCCCCATCCTTCTCGTGACCCATTAGAGAGACCCGACAACAACGAAAACATGACAATTGAAACGAGGACAAGTCCCGTCCAGTCCATCGTTGGCGGGGTTACGTCTGTCTCGCGCGGCGGCATAAAGATCGCTGCCATGATCGAGCCGATGCCGCAGAAGGGCAGCACCAGCCAGAACACGGCACGCCAGTCAAATGCATCGACGAGAATTCCGCCGAAGGCCGGACCCAATGCAGGCGCAAGAACAATCCCAAATCCAAAAAACCCCATCGCGCGGCCGCGTTGATCAGGCGGAAAAATTTGATAAATCACCTGAAGAGCGAGCGGGTGGATAAATCCGGCCCCTGCTCCCTGCAGAAGACGGGCGAATACCAGCATATCAAAGCTGGTACTAATGATCGCCATCACCGAACCCACGACAAATACCGCCATGGAGACGTAATAGGTATTCCTTTTGCCAATTGCCGCGATCATCCAGGAGTTCAGCAGCATGGCAACCGTCATGGACGCGAGGAAACCCGCGGACAACCACTGGGCCTTGTCCTGGCCGACACCAAATGCCCCCATAATGTTTGGAATAGCGACATTCACAATAGTTGAGGACAAAATCAGTGAGATGTTGCCAAGCATCGCTGTCAGTGTAAGAAGCCAGCGATAACTCGACCCATAGCGGGCCGCAAGAACGTCAGCGGTCGTCGATGCCAACGTTCACCTCAACCATCATACCAGGACGGAGCAGCTCACTTTTTTCATCGAGGTCAACGCGAATACGAATGCGCTGCACTATTTTGGTGAAGTTACCGCTGGGATTGGGTGTCGGTAGCAAGGCAAACTCGCTTGTCGCCGCATTGCCGATTTTCGAAATTTTGCCCTCAAAAATTTTGTTGGGATAGGCGTCTACTCCCACAGTCACCGGGCTACCGATCTTGATATGACGGACGTCTGTTTCCTTGATATTTGCCGAGACCCAGACTTTCTTGGGATCATGAACCATCAAAAGACGTTGCCCGGCAGTAACAAATTCACTGGGATTCACAAATGTCTTATCGACCACACCGTCTACCGGACTGGTGATGATACGGTCCCTCAAGTTCAAGAGCTGCCGTTGACGTTGGGCGGACACCTCTGCCTCACGGTGCGACAGCATCGTTAGTTGCCGATCAAGTACCAATAGTTGTTCCCGGTCCGCGGTGGCCTGAATGAGTGCCGCAGTTGCAGCGGCGACCTGAGCCTGGGCCTGTTCAAAGGCCTGTTCCGATTTCCGGAATTCATTGCGGCGTTCTTCCCAGCGTTGCCGCGAAACAACTTTTCTGTTGAGCAACGTTCGCGCGCGCTCAAAATCCGTTCGGGCAAGGTCGAGATCCGATTTCCGGCCCGCGAGGGCTGCCTTGGCGGCCTGTACCTGTGACCGTCTTACTGACTGGGCGCTCCGGGTTTGACGATCAATCATTTTCTTTTCGGTGATTGCCCGCGCCCGTTCGGCTTCGATCGCGCTCAGGCGGGAATCGAGTTCGCTGAGCTGAAGCTGGGCATCCCGAGCGTCAACGGAAACCAGAGTTTGCCCGGCACTAATTTTATCACCTTCGCCGACATGAAGTTTCGTTACCCAACCAGAAACGCGGCTGCTCACCGAAATGACATCTGCGGTGATCCTTGCGTCATCGATGTATACATTGGCGTAGCGGTCGTAACCCCAATCAGCGAGCAGCAGCAAACCAGCGATCGCCACGAGGCCGAGGAAGCCGTTGCGCATGAACATCCAGAACCGCCGGCGTTGTGACGTGGCGCCTTGATAATCAATCGCTGCCACTTTCTCGGTGGGGCTGCCGTCCAAAACTATGCTCCTTATTTAGCGATCCAATGAAACAACGCAATGTGCGCAGGATTACCTCAAACATAGTATCCCATGCGCGAAGAACGAACACCTACCACAAATATAGCAAAAAATTACGTTCTATCGGGGCAATAGCAGGTAGCACGCGCAAAGCTTGATTGAAAAAGTCTTATTGCGTTTTGCGGGTCAATCTAAGCAACCAAAACATCATCAAAACGGCAATCGAAAGCGGCAAAAAGCCAAAACTGAAAGATGCTGTAATAGCGGGGCCAACCTCCTCAGCCGTTGTAGCGCTCCCCAGCCCCGCAAGGTTTGTCACGAGCCCCGCCGTCGCCGCACCAAACGCCGTTCCAAGAGAACGGACGGACGGCATAGCTGATGACGTGACCCGCTCCTCTCCTTTCGCCGCTGCCGACATCGTGCGGGCGATAATATGGACGTTCTGAACTCCCACGCCAAACCCCAATACAAAAGAGGCGAATACCAGTACAGCCAATAGCGGTTGCGTTGCCGTTACCGTAATGCCTGCCAAGCCCGCCATTATGAGAAGCGGTCCTATCCAGAGCGCAAAAATTTCTTTCTTACCCGACCATCCTGAAACCGCAAATGTACCAACGGTCCAACCGCCGGATATAACCAGACTCACGAGACCCACATAGATGGGATCAACGCCATGCACAACTTGTAGAAGTAGCGGAATCAATAACGGCACTGTGGTGTGAACCATACCGATCAAAAGCATTATCCAGAGCGCAAGACCGACCGGCGAAAAAATGGACATCGCTCCGGTCGGATACAATTTGTTTTCTGACCGCCGATCGAGCATGAATGCCAACCAAATTAAAAATGCCGCGCCGCCGATCATAGGCGCAATAAATCGGACCTCATTGTTTTGACCAGCCAAGGCCACGCAAAATACTCCCGCACTTAATGTGAGAAGGCGTAGCAGCGGGATGTGGGCCTTTTTGTATTTTTCATCTTCGTTGGGCAGCACTTCAGGCAGGTAACGAAGTGCAATCGCCGCAAACACCAGAATTATCGGCACCATGCTCCAGAACGAGCCTCTCCACCAACCGATCTGTGCAAATAGCCCGCCAATAAAAGGTCCGGAAAGTTGGGCGATCATCCAGGTTCCCTGATAGGCGGCGAGAACCTTCTTCCGGATATTTTCAGCGAATAGTCCACTAACCAAAGCCATGCCGCCGCCAACGACGAGTCCACTAGCGACACCTTGAATGCCCCGCGATATGTTGAGGATCAGCATGTCTGGCGAAAGCGCACATCCGATCGTGCCGACCAAAAATGCCAATGCGCTGACACCATAGCCACGCCGCACATCGAGCCATGCCCAGAGCGGGCCGACACAGGCTGCGCCGATGATTGACCCAATTGTGTAAAGCATCGCGGGCCAGGTGTAGTAATCCGCCCCGCCGATATCAGCGACGACGGTCGGCATTACGATGGCAATGACGAGAATTTGCAGGGCGTGCAGGCACACACCCAGGATAACCAGAGTGGTGTAAATGCCCCGCCCATCACGGAATAAATCACCCCACGCCGGTGCCGGGATTTCGGCTTCAGCTGTTTTCGTGCTTTGATCACTCATCAAGAATGAAATCCTGCATCCTCTAACGCATACATGATGCCCGTGTCGGACAAGTTGGGAAAGAGTACGCATTCAACAGGAGATCGCTATGTTCTACGAAACAGCCAAGAACGATCACGGTCTTGAATATAATCCGTTCAAATCACTCGTGGTTCCAAGACCGATCGGCTGGCTTTCTACCTTGAGCCCTGAGGGCGTCGTAAATCTCGCACCCTTTAGCCAATGGACAATGCTTAATTTCGATCCCCCTCACGTGATGATTTCCGCGGGGGCCCATCCTGACAAGAACCGGCTGAAAGACACAGTATGGAATATCGAACAAACCGGTGAATTCGTGTTCAACATGGCAACCTACGATCTCAGAGAAGAGGTCAATATATCGTCGACCTTTGTCGGACCCGAAGTTGATGAGCTTGAAATGGCGGGTCTGACGGCAGCACCCGCCGAGTTGGTCAAACCGCCGCGGGTCGCGGAATCGCCCGTCCATATGGAATGCACCTGGTTCACCACCATGACATTGCCTGCAGACGACCCCGGCCACAATAGCAGCCTGGTTATCGGAAAAGTCGTCGGCATCCACATTGAAGACGAATTTCTGATGGATGACGGTAAGGTGGACATTGTCAAAATCAGGCCTCTCGCCCGGATGGGATATTACGATTACACATCGGTAGAATCGGTCTTCACGATGAAACCGCTGGATAAAGGTGAGATGGCAAAACGGCGGCGGATTGGTCTTGTCGGCGAAGCAGGCGGCAAAGACTAATAAGCTGCTCGATTATTCAACGTCCGGACGCTTGTATTTGAGATTGGGACCGCCCTTTTGTGACTCAAGATAAGATTCAACATCGCTGAGCGGATCCATGGCCCGGCGCAATCTTTGACCAACAAGCTGGTCCAGCTGAACGGCCTGCGACATTGAGAGGTCTCGGCCCATCTGCACAGTGATTTTCGAATGCTCCAATGGGGCCAGATGACGAGAGCCAATATCCCGCGCAATTTCAGTCACTGTATCTTCAAGGTCCGCCAAGGGCATTGATTGGGAAATAACGCCCCACCGATCCGCCTCTTCTCCCGAAATGTTTTTTCCGACAAGCTGCATCAAGGTAACTTTTTTCATAGGGATAGAGCCGTGCATTAAGGTGCTGGTGACGAGTTGACCAAAACTGCCGCGTAAAATTTCCGGCATCCCAAACTGCGCATCGTCGGCAGCGAATACCAAATCATGACAATTCATGATGCCTAAAGCGCCGCCAAGGCAGTAACCGTGAACCTGGGCAATCATAATTCGGGGGAAATCGCGCAGCGCTTCGGCGAGTTGTATTGTCGGTGTGGGACGGTCCCAATCAAGAAGTCCTGCATTACTGACCGAGCGTAAAAAATGGAGATCGAGTCCGGCGCTATAAACCTTGCCGGCGCCCCGAGTTATAACCGCTTTGATATCGCGATCAGCGCGGATCAACTCGAGCGCTTCAAAAAACGCCGCCACCAGCGACTCATTTAGGGCATTCCGTTTTTCCGGGCGGTTGAGCGTTATACGCGCGACGCCTTCACCTTCCAGCCGCTCCAGAAAAAGCTCCGGCCATTCCTGCAATACCGTCCAGTTCCCCGCCATCGCTGCCTCCCTTGACGTTTACTTGTCGTCGATTGGCTTCCCATCCGGCGTGGTCCGTCGGCCAACGAGTTTTTCTCCCGTTTTGAAATACTCACCAGTGACAGCAAACTCCGCCTCTTCCTGATTTTCTTCGGTCCACTGAGTCAACGGGTAGCCGAACCAGGGCTGTTGCAGGTCCAGCTCAGGCAAGCCGAGTGATGCCCAACGCTCCTTTGCCGCGTCCATAAAATCTTCGCGCGGCAGTGACACCGGCAAATATGGGTGTTCGCGAACGGCATTTATGAGCATGGTTGATGTGCCCTGACCATCTGGATAGGCAAACTGCCGTGGATCATCGGATGGCGAAACCGATGGATCGAGACGCGGCACCTTACCCCGAACAATTTCAACATCGCGGTGTGGCTGCATGCTGTATGACAACGCCCAAAGCACTGCATCCATCGAATCCGGATCAACATCTGAGTCCACAGCAATAAACATTTTACCGAGTGACGCATCGAATGCGGCTGCTGCACGTAACGCCTGCCACGGCTGCCCAAGTTCGGGGCGATCCAGCTGAATGACAAACAGCATGTTGCAGCTCGCCATTTCATGGCAGGCCACTTTGGTCACCGACGGAATGTTGCAGGCTGTCTTCAGATGATTGGTATAAATCCCATCGAACGCCGCCTTACGCATGACGGTGCTCTCGCTTGGCGGAAACTCGCTGACGATGCCCTGATAGATCGGCTGTTCGCGGTGGGTAATTGCAGTAACCTCAAACACCTTTTCCATTTTGCGCGGCCCGAGATAGCCACTTGCCTCGCCAAAGGGTGCTTCGGGTTCAAGAATGTCCGTGCGAATAATCCCCTCTAGGACGATCTCAGCGTTTGCTGGAACGACACAATCAAACGTCTCCGCCTGAACGACATCAATTGGTGCTCCGTTGAGCGCGCCAGCAACGCCGAATTCATCAACGCCGTAGGGCACTTTTGCTGCCGCAGCCATCAGGAGCGCGGGCGGTCCGCCTATAAACAGGGCGACTTCGAGATGTTTACCCATGCGTCGCGCCTTTTCCCACTGGATCGCGAGGTGCTGCGTTGAAACATCCGTCGCACAACCAATGCGGTCCGGCGCCTTTATCATGCCGCGATAGATACCCATATTATAGGCGCCGTTTTCGGGATCGCGCGTCACCCAGACGCCGGCAGTAATAAAGGGTGCTGGATCAAAACCCGGAGTCGAGACGAGATGCGGAAATGTATCGGCGCCTTTACCGAGATCAGGTGCTTTTTTGATGACTTGCTTGACCGGTGCGTCATCCGAGCCAACCGGATTGGGGGGCAGATGATTCCCGGGAACGCTGGCCCATTTTTGCCCGATTTCATCCGGCCCGACGCCGAGCGCTGCTCCATAGATTACCCGCGAGCTTCCCAATGATCCCAGAAGAACCGATGCATCAAAATCGACGCCACGCGCATCGGTGACATTCTTGAACCAGAAAGCTTTGCGTTCAGGTTCCGGCAAACCCCGAAACTGCAACCGAACCAGCGGTACCAATTCGGTATCTTTGCTAACCTTTTCCTCGATCACATGGAGTAAATCTCGGCGGGTCAGTTCCTCTATATAGTCACGGACATCCCTATAGGGCATTTTTCGAACCTGTTGATTGACGCGTAAAACGGAGCGCCCGATCTTAATGCGCCGGACGGGACGTGTCACATCCCACAGACGTGGAAATTAGTCAGAAAATGGAAGAGCGAGTTTTCGGAGACGCAGGGAATTCGTAACGACAAAAACGCTGGAGATACTCATCGCGGCTGCCGCAAGCATGGGGTTTAGCAGCCAGCCGAATAGTGGAAAAAAGACGCCCGCCGCTACAGGTATGAGTGCCACGTTGTAGCCATATGCCCACAGAAAATTATAGCGGATCGTTCTTAGCGTTCCGCGTGCCAGGGAGACGGCTTTTGCCACGCCACGCACATCGCCAGACATAAGAACAATGTCACCGGCTTCAACCGCGATATCGGTGCCCGTACCAATCGCTATACCGACATCTGCCGTCGCGAGCGCTGGTGCATCATTGATACCGTCTCCAACAAAAGCGACCTTGCGGCCTTCATTTTGTAGTCTGGATATCTCACCGGCTTTGTCAGCTGGCAATGCTTCGGCGCAAATCCTATCAATACCGAGATCAGCGCCAATAGCATTCGCCGTGCTGCTATTGTCACCGCTCACCATACCGACGGTCATACCAAGTCCTTTTAGAGACTCTATGGTCGTCTTGCTTTCCGGCTTTGCGGTATCGGCTATTCCAAAAACTGCGACAACCTTGCCATCAATGGCCATGAGTACTGGTGTTTTTCCCGCCGACGCTATTGCGTCTATTGCCGCTTTGCTTCCGTCAACGTCAGCACCCTCTTCAGCAATCAACCGCGGCGAACCGATCCACACCTGTTTACCGCCCACCTTCGCCCCAACACCATAGCCGGGACGCGCAACAAATGACGACGCCGTCGGAAAATCAACATTCTGTTCTTTGGCCGCACAAACGATAGCTTTGGAAATCGGGTGCTCGCTTTCAACCTCTACAGCAGCAGCCATCTTAAGAATGGGTGCGGGGTCTTCGACTGCCTTTCCGGAAACCGGATCAACGATATCGATTAACACCGGCTTGCCTTCCGTCAACGTGCCCGTCTTATCGAATAAGACCGTGTCGACAGCAGCCAGCTTTTCCAGTGCTCCGCCATTTCGGATGAGTATCCCGTTGTCAGCGCCATGACCTGTTCCAACCATGATCGCCGTCGGTGTCGCCAAACCCATCGCACAGGGACATGCGATGAGAAGGACTGACACCGCAGTGACAAAAGCAAAACTCAGTGCAGGTTCGTTTCCAAACACCATCCAGACAACAAATGTGATAATCGCGATCAGGATGACGAGCGGAACAAATATCGAAGCGATTTTATCGGCGACCCGCTGGATTTCCGGCTTGTCGTTTTGCGCCTGTTCAACCATTTGAACGATTCGCCGAAGGATAGTGTCTGCGCCAACACCTGTTGCTTTAAATCTGATGGTACCAGCACCATTGATTGTACCCGCAACGACTTCGGTCCCAGGCATTTTCTCGACCGGCATCGATTCACCGGTGATCATCGACTCATCGATCTGGGTTGATCCTTCAAGGATAGAGCCGTCTGCCGAAACCCGCTCTCCAGGACGGACAACCAGAACATCGCCAGAAACAACCTCTGCTACCGGCACTTCGACCTCGGTGCCATCACGTATGACACGGGCAATTTCCGGTTCAAGCCGCATCAGTGACTGGATCGCTTGCGAGGTGCGGCCGCGTGCAAGCGCCTCCAGATACCGTCCAACCAAAATTAGAGTGACAATGACACCCGCGGCCACGAAGTAGGATTGCGTTGTGCCCTTAGGAAACAAGTCTGGCACCACAAGAACCAGTAGTGAATAGAGGTAAGCGGCGCCCGCCCCCAGCATCACCAGGCTGTTCATACCAGGATTGAGATGCCGAAGTTCACTCCACCCCGCGCTCAGAAATCGCCACCCTGCAAAAAAGACAACCGGCGTAACGAGGGCAAACTCCAATATTTTCCATATTTCCTTAGGAAGGAGTCCATACATCGCGTCGGATACTGATGGAACGAGAGGCAATTTGGCGATTAACAGCAATGGAATAGTCAGAAAAACAGCGATCAAAACGTCTTGTCGTAAAATTCCGACTTCTTCTTTCTCATCGTCAGAACTGTCGTCGAGGTCGCGGACGCCATACCCGGCCGCAGTAATCGCCTTTCGAAAATCTGCGTCGTTTGAAAGGTCTTCCAAATATTTTATGGCTGCTCGACCGGTAGCGAGATTGACTGTCGCTTCCTCAACGCCGGGAACATCACCGATAACGGATTCAACTCGCGCAACACAACCAGCGCAGCTCATCCCCTCGACTCGAAAGACGGTTTGTACTGTCATAGCGCTATCATAACGGCTGTTCCGGACTAAACCTCAATGAAATCGGCAGATAAAATTACCAAAGACCGGGAAATCGTCATTGTCGGGTGCGGTTTTGCGGCCGTTGCCCTTGGTATATCGCTTAAAAAAGCGGGTTTTAACAAATTTACAATCCTCGAGCGCGCTCCGGAAATCGGCGGTGTCTGGCGGGAAAATACCTACCCCGGAGCCGCCTGCGATTTACCCTCACGATTATACTCTTTCTCATTCGAGCAGGACTATCCCTGGTCGCTACGCTACGCGCCACAGAATGAGATATTTGAGTATTTAAAACACTGTATCGATAAGTACAGCCTAACACCTCATATTCGTTTGGATACCGAGGTCGCGAAAGCAACCTATGTCGATGATGATTTCACCTGGAAATTAGAGACAAAGAAAAACGAGGAGATCACAGCAGACATATTCGTTTCTGCGGTCGGGCTGTTCAATAATCCGTTTGTTCCCGATATTGCCGGTCGCGATACATTCTCGGGCGCGCAATTTCATTCTTCACGCTGGGATCACAGTATCGATCTTAATGGCAAGATCATCGCATCGATTGGCAGCGGTGCCAGCGCCATCCAATTTGTGCCTGAAATCGCCAAACAAGCTGAAAGAGTTCATGTCTTTCAAAGAACGCCCCAACATATTTTCGCCAAAGGTGATCGCGCCAATGCTCAACAAGACCACGGCACGTCATTGCTTCAAAAATTTAGCCACCGTCGTGAGCGGCTAAAACTATTTGCGCGTTTCGAGAAAAACAGCCGCCGCCGCAGCTCAGAGCGAATGACGAGGAAAAGTGCGGAGGCGTTTGAGAAATACATTTGCGAGCTCGTCGATGACCCCACTCTGCTCGAAAAACTTCTGCCAGATTATCCACCGGGATGTAAACGCGGACTGCGCTCTGATGATTGGTATCCGACGCTGCTTGAACCACATGTCCATGTTGTCGATGCGCCTATCGACAAAATCTCAGAAAAGGGAATTCGAACCACGGACGGACAATTTCATCCGGCAGATGTCATTATCTACGGGACAGGTTTTACGCCGACAAAGTTCCTGACACCGATGCAAATCAAAGGGGCGAATGGCCAAGACCTGAACGGCGCGTGGCATGAGGGTGCCGAAGCCTATCTAGGAGTTTCGGTGAATGATTTCCCAAATTTTTTCATGATGTACGGCCCCAATACCAACCTATCCGGCAGCATCATTTACATGCTGGAAAATCAAGCACGCTATATCACCAATTGCCTGGAGACGCTCGATCGGTCCAAATCACGTGCGATGCACGTCAAGAAAGAAATTCAAAAACAGTTCAATGCTAAAATTATCGAAGAATTCTCTAAGACGGTTATGGTCCACGAGAAATGTCGTAGCTACTACCAAACTGAAACCGGCCGCATCACGACGAATTGGCCGGGATTGATGCTGTCCTATCGCTGGCGTACGCGCCGCGTCCGCAAATCAGATTACATTTTCTTATGAAAAGATTGGAGCCGGCATCTTTAAGCCGGCCCCAAACCCTTAAGATAGCCGGTTTAGATCGGCCAGAACTTCATCTGGATGATCCGCCGGTTTTACCGTCGCGTAAGACGCGGCAACCTTGCCATCAGGTCCTACGAGAACAGATACCCGGCTAGGCCGGGCGGAATCATCGTCCGCTGCACCATAGGCAATGGACATTGATTTTTCGGCATCGGTGAGAAGATCATATGGAAATTCGAACTTCTCCTTGAATGCACGATTATCACCCTCAGGGTCAAAGCTGACGCCCAGAATGACAGCATTTTTCGCCTCGAAGTCTTGGATTCGATCACGGAACCCATTGCCTTCGATGGTTCAGCCAGGCGTATCGGCTTTGGGATACCACCAGAGCAGAACGTATTTGCCTGCATAGGAGGACAAGGACACAGAGGTCCCATCCTGATTGGTAAGCTCGAACGCCGGGGCTTCGCTTCCTACATCAATTACTGACATATCAGCCCTCTCAATATTGTATTTGCCACAAGTGGCGCTTTGATTTTAGCAGGCCAATCTGCACTGTCACCCCGACAGAAAAACAACCCGTCGGCCTATCTTTCTGTGATTTTCCCGGCAAGATAATGAGCGGACTGAAAAGGAGCGCGGTGTGCACGCGGCAAAATTTTTCTGCTGGCATTTTATGGCTTACCCCTATCTGCCGGACGATTTCGACGACAAATATGAATCGGCATGGGTGACCGTTCCCAATTCATTATGGGATAGTGAAAAATCAGCTGATTTGTATCAGGAATATATCGACCAGCTGGTCTATGGCGAAGAACTCGGATTCGATGGGCTGGTTCTGAACGAGCACCACCAGAATGTCTACGGGCTAATGGCATCGCCAAACCTGATCGCGGCTGCGCTGAGTCAGCGAACAGAGCGCGCAAAATTAGTGGTGCTCGGCAGTTTGCTGCCACTTCGCAAAAACCCACTCCGTATAGCGGAAGAGTACGCGATGATCGATATGATGACCCAGGGCCGACTGATCGCAGGGTTTGTGGTCGGCGGCGGATCAGAAGCGTTCAACTACAACATTACGTCGGTTAAAGCGCGGAGCCAGTTCTGGGAAGGGTGCGATCTCATAACCCGCGCCTGGACTGATGACGGGCCCTTTGAGCATGAAGGCGAACATTACCCGCTGCGCTATGTCAATATTTGGCCAAAACCACGACAGCAACCACATCCCGAAGTCTGGATTCCTGGGTCTTTGAGTATCGAGACGATGGAGGAATGCGCCAAGCGCGGCTACAACTATTTCCTTTCTTCGCGCGTGCATGGTTCTGCAACCAAAGCAGCGGTAAGCCGCTTCGCGCAAATTGTTGAGGATCACGGTGGCGCCTATCACCCGTACCGCATGGGCGTCTTGCTGTCTGTCTATGTCGCGGAATCCGATGAGCAGGCTCGTGAAGAGGCCTCCGAAGGCGTTTGGTATTTCCTGCGTAACTGTCTAAAAGGCCATTTGAGGCGCGAAGGCCGGACGCAAACATTTGGACCGGGAATTCCGTCACAAAGCAAACGGTCCTGGGAAAATTATCTGAATAATTCGGAGCCAGGCCGCGACCTTTTGGGTGATGCAAAAGACTGGGATACGCTTGACGCTGGCGGTTCTATTATCGCGGGCAGCCCCGAAACCGTCCGACGACGGTTGATGGAGCTAATCGAACTCGCGGGCGTCGGTAATTTTTTGATACAATTCCATTTCGGGAACATGAAGCCCGAACTCGCCCGCAAGAGCATGCACCTCTTTGCAACTGAAGTTATGCCGACACTACGCCAACAATCGGCCGAACTCTTTGCGCGAGACTTCCCAAACCTTGACGAGCAGTTGGGAGAAAGCGCATGAGCGGGCGCGCTATTGAGGTCGATGGCAATCAGGTTTGGATTATCGAAGAAGGCAATGGCGGTCCGGTTATCTATCTGCATGGCTTCGCCGATGTACCAGGGCTGGCGGGTGATGTACCCCCGCTGCAGATGGAACTCGCAAAAGACTTTCAGATTATCGCTCCCGCTCATCCTGCCTGTTCGAAGTCTGATGAACGGGAAGATCTCGATAACATGGAAGACCTTGTTTTCCATTATCTCGATGTATTTGAGGCGCTGGACCTCGATACTTTTCATCTCGTCGGATCATGTCTCGGCGGCTGGGTTGCTGCCGAGATCGCCTCCCGCTATCCCGAAAGAATTCGATCGCTCAGCCTCATTGGTGCGACTGGATTGTTTGTTAAAGGGCATCCTGTCGCCGATATCTTCTGGGTCGCTCAGCCTGAGGATGGGCTGTATTACAATGACTTAAGAAACATCTTGTTCTCATCAAAAGATTCAGAGATCGGGAACGAATTATTCCCCGATGGTCGCGGAGAGCTCGATCGGGAGCTATTACGATATGGTATGTTCCGCTTTGCTTCGCGTTTTGGTTTTTCTCCCCCTTATCTTCACAATCGAAAACTTCGTTCGAGGTTACGACGCTACAAAGGTCCCGCCCTCGTGATCTGGGGAGAAAACGACCATCTCGTGCCGAGAGAACATGCGACTGCTTATTCTGATGAACTAAACAACGCCCCAATAGAGATAATTTCTGAAAGCGGTCATAGCGTGCAGGTCGAAGCTGTGGCTGATGCCGCCGCATTGATCTTAAAATTTCTTAGCAAAAATTAGTTGAATTAGAGTTTAGGGTCGGGACTTCCGTGGCCCAGCCTGACATTTCCATAAAGCCCGGTCTGTACGTCCCATACGAGACCGATATGTTGAGCGATGGCATGGACATCACGCCAGGCGCGTTGCATTGGATGGGTGGTTTCCAAACCCCGTCCCCCGGTCAACGGTAGCAGCTCATCAACAGCCTCGCAGCAGGATTGCGCGATATGGCCGAGATTAAGTCTGTAATTCGCCCGCTCTTCGAGCGTAAATTCTTCACCGGCATGGCCTTTGGAAACTATGGCAGCGCGGATTTTTTCCATCATGGCATCCGCTGCATCAACGAGGGCGGTCGCCTTGCCGATCCGCGTATGAACGGTAGCGGTTTTGGACAAATCAGCGCCGGTCACAGATTGCCGGCTTGTAAGATCGTCAACCACATCGTCGAGCGCGCCGCGCGCGGCACCCAGCGCCGGTCAGATAATATTGAAAGGAAAAACTGCAAATAACGGCAGGCGATAGAGATAGCTATCATTTGCTTCAGAACCCGCTGTTTCTTCACCGCGCAGCTCCATTACCCGCATCATCCGATAGGGTGGAATTTCCGCACCGGCAACGACAATGTCATTGCTGCCCGTTCCGGCCAGACCGGCGCTGTCCCAGGTTTCCTCAATTAAACACTCATTCAGATCAATCAGAGCAAAAACCGGATCGGGAGGTCCTTCACCGTTTTCCGGTGGCACGATCACCAGCACAATGGCCCAACGACAATGATCTACTCCGCTGGAAAATCGCCAACGACCGGCAATTTGTAACTTATCGCCATTGCGTTCCGCTTTAACGCCGATGGGGAGAAATGAGGTCGACACCGCTACGTCGGGATTTTCGCCCCAGATATCCGCTTGCGCTTCGTCGGGCAGCATTCCGGCCATCCAGCCATGACAGGCGAGTATACCGCCCACCCATGCGCTCGAAGCGCATGCCTTTCCGACCTCGCGCGCGAACATAGTCTGCGCGCCGTAATCAAGCTGTAGCCCACCGTGGCGGGCCGGTTGTAGCGCGCGATAAAACCCCGCCTCACGAAATTCAGCGTCGGTTTCTTTCGGGATACAGCGATCCCTTTCCGCCTGAAGAGCACGCTCCTTTAAAACGGGAATCATCGCCCGTGCGCTTTCGATTAAGGCCGATTCTTCTTCCAGCCTTTTGGAAGCGCCAACCGGTTCAATCTCGGATTGAATATTCAAACCTAAATCCCCAAAAGTTTAACGGCATTTGCATCAAGAATACCGTCCTCTGCCGATTTGGAAAACTTTTTCGCATGATGCCAAATATAGAAAATGCAAATGCGATACCTGTCTTACACTCTGAAATCGGGGCGCACGCTTTTCCGGAAATTCCGATCCCTCTTCAAATGCCATTCGCGGCTCATCGCTTCCGACCTGCTGGAATATTTTTCTGCGTAGAGTAAATTCCAGTGGCGTCCACGGGTTGATTTAGCACCACTTCCATCGTTGTGGGCTGCAAGCCTTTTCTCAAGATCATTGGTCCAACCAACGTAAGTGTGCCAACCCCGCGACGTTTTGCTGCCGAGTATGTAAACAAAATTATCCATTTCTCTTAATGATAGCTGGAAAGGTGCGAATCTTTTCAACTTCCACTAAAATTGATGCGCTTCAATTCCACGATCGGCAGAATCGGCGATAATGAGGAATAACAAGGGGGGAATCTTATGGCCCTAGAAGGCGAAAAATTTATAGATGTCGGAGGCGTGCGTACACGCTATATCGACCGCGGCAGCGGAGAGACCGTTGTACTGTTTCATGGCGGAAATTTTGGCTCGACAGGAAGTGCTGATGCCACAGATGATTGGGGAGAAACGATCAACGACATCGCTAAATGGGGGCGTGTCGTCGCAATCGATAAACTCGGCCAGGGATATACCGACAATCCAAAATCTGACGACGACTATACGATGGCGGCGGTTGTTGAACATGCCCACCAGACTCTAAAAACGCTCGGGATCGATTCAGCTCATTTAGTCGGTCATTCGCGCGGTGGCTATTTGACATGCCGTTTAACAGTCGACTATCCGGAATTAGCGAAATCCTGCGTCATTGTCAGCAGCAACACCTGCGCACCGGGTACCGGCGGAAACGAGAGAGTGTTCGCGAACAAACCCTCGCCGGCACTTACAGCAGAGAGCCAGCGTTGGGTATTAGAACGCTATTCCTATAGTGCGGATTGTGTCACCGACGAATGGGTCGAGGCCCTTGCCGCCATAGCGCAACAGCAAAGTTACGCTGAGGCCGTAGACAAAATGACTCAAGACGGATTTTTATGGACAAAATTCTTACCGGGCCTGCAAACCGATAAGGAAGAGATGTTCCGTACATTGCAGACGCGCGGCATTCAACGGCCGGTGATGCAGGTTTGGGGATATGACGACCCCACTGTATCTCATGCTCAAGCATTTGAGCTTTATCGAATATTGGCCGAGAAAGAACGCTGTGCGAGATGGCAAATTCTAAACCAAGCCGGGCATTTCTGTTTCCGTGAGCAACGCAAACGCTTCGATGAAGTATTGCGAAGCTTTATCGCTAGCGCCTGACGCCGGGAGGAAGACATGGATTTTACTCAAGCCAAATTTGTAGACGTTGACGGCATCAACACACGCTACTTCGATAAAGGAGAAGGCGAGACGGTCGTACTTTTCCATGGCGGAAATTTTGGTTCGCCGCATGGCGCAGACTGTGCAGCCGACTGGAATTTAAATTTCGACGGACTCTCCAAGGAATGTCGGGTCATCGCCGTCGACAAGATCGGCCAGGGCTATACGGACAATCCGGAATCTGATTCTGCCTATACAATGGATCGCGTCGTTAAACATGCTTTGCGGTTTCTCGAAATACTGGATCTCGGAGACTGTCACATCGTTGGTCATTCGCGTGGAGCATTTTTGACGTGTCGTATGACACTGGAGGATCCGTCTCGAATTAAATCCAACATTATGGTCGACACCGCCACCTTAGGACCCGGTCAAGGTCGAAATCACATCGTGTTTGCAGATACGCCTCAGCCCTTTTTGTCACGCGAAAGTCAACGCTGGGTCATGGAACACTATTCTTATAATCCCAAATGTGTCACTGACGATTGGCTCGACGAGCTAATGCGGGTTTCCGCTTTGCCGAAATACATTGAATCCTGCGAAAAAATGGAAGCAGGCGGGCTTTGCAATACTGTATTTTTACCGAGCCACGGCCGGCAAAAATCAGAGACTTTTGACTGGCTCATGGAACGCGGTACCGGAAGGCCGAACCTCCTCATTTGGGGATATAACGATCCAACTGCGACGATCGATCAGGGTTTCGCGCTTTTCGATATAATGATCCACAAAGAACCGCGTACAGATATGCATGTTTTTAACGAATCCGGTCACTTTAGCTATCGGGAACATCCCGAGGCTTTCAACCGGCTGGTTCTGGATTACGTCAGTAACCTGTCTTAAGGGATGTATTTAGCATCCTGAAGCCATAGCGTTGTATCGACCTCGGTACCAAGGCCGCGTTCTTTGGCACGCTCGTAAAGTCGGTACGCAACTGCGGCAAACTGAACACCTTCTCCTGTAACCGGAAAAAGGATTACCTGGTCGTCACTTGTTCTCGCGGGTTTCAGCCCTGCGACCACTTCGCCGAATATCGGGATATTGTCCCAGTCGACATTTCCCGGTTTTCCCCAATTATCGCTCTGCCCTTCGGGGATCATTTCAGCGCCGCCGATGGCAAATCGATTCCAGTTAGGTCCATCGCGATTGCTGACGATATAATCCGCGCGCTCAAAAGTTTCGTACTCTATTTCGGTTGCATCCTTGATCGCCGTTATCAGCATGCCGGGCTCAATCCATTCAGTCTTTAAAACGGGATCAACGGCATTCGTCGCGGTGCATACAACATCTGCGCCAGAAACGGCTTCCTCCGCACTATCCACCGCCCGGACTTCGATACCGAGTTTTTCGGTATACTCAGCGGCGAAAGCTTCCCGGTTTTCCTTCGTCGGGCTAAAAATTTTGACGAGTTCGAAATCAGCAGCGGCACAATGGCATTCAATGGCCGATGATTGTTGCCAACCCGAACCGATGAGGCCAAGGACCTTTGAATTTTTCTTCGCGAGATACTTCGTGCCAAGTCCCGCCGTTCCGCCAACACGGTACTTTTGCATAAAGCCGTCATGAACGATCGCCAACGGTTCAGCCGTCGAGCTGTCATAGAGCTGAACAAATCCGCAGAACATGCCACTTGGCGGGCCGGGCACCCGCACTTCACGTCGCAAGCCATTGATCTCAGGATAATGGATAAAGTCGGAATCAACCCGGTTGCAGGTCACATTCCATTTGGCAATCGCACCGTTCAACGAGGTGTAGACGTGATGAAGCGGTTCGGTTCCCCCTTCGATATGTGAAGGGTCGCGCGGCGTCATAATACGGAATTTCGGTGCGTTAATTGCGCGCCCATGGCCGAGTTCTTCATGGCCCTGCTCCAAGGCATCCATGATATCTTCAACGTCAAGAATTTCTTCAACGACCGGATTATCTATAAAGAGTGTCACTTTGGCCTCCTAAGCTCTAATACTGCGCCGGTCCGGGTGGCAGTCCGAGCTGAGAACGCCCATAAACTGTCGCGACCGAATCCCAGTTCATGCTGATATGTTTAGACGCTGCATGAATATCCCGCCAGGCGCGTTGCAACCTATTCTCGCTATGCAGCCCTTGCCCGCCTACAGATTCGAATAGCAAGTTAACGGCGTTGACACTTAGTTTCACCGCGAAAGAGATATTCCCTTTATTGCGGATGCGTTGAGCGTGGGTCAATTCCTGACCCGAATTTACGATATCCATGATTTCTTTGGTATCCTGCAAAACAAGTGCTTCGGCGGCATTGATACTCGTAGAGGCTTCAGCAATGCGTAGCTGAATGCTTTGAAAATCGGCTACGCTTTTTGAGACGCCCAACGCGTCACCGCGAATGACACGATCGCGCATCCCTTCTAAATAATCCTCGAGCGCGCCACGCGCCATGCCGAGAATAGCGGCACATAAACAATAGGAAATCGCTGCAAAGAATGGAATTCGGTACAAGCCACTGGTGTTGATTTCCGCTCCAGGCGGTTCTCCCGATTGCGCCTGCTCATGAGTGAGAATGCGATGGGCGGGTAAAAATGCATCCTCAATGACGAGGTCGTGGCTACCGGTGCCAATGAGCCCCAGCACGTCCCAGTTCTTTTTGATCTCATAGTCCGACTTTGGTATCAGTGCGAAACCCACCTGCGTCGGCTCAGCATCTCCCGACGATGCGATGCGAACCCCGAGTAGCATCCACTGGCAAATTTCGACGCCGCTGCAAAAAGACCATTTCCCGGTCAAACGATACCCGTCACCCTCCGCCTGGGCCACACCGGTAGGGGCATAAGACGAGGCGGCTAACGCCAGCGGGTCATCCCCCCACACCTCCTCCTGAGCATCCGGAGCAAACAATCCAATCTGCCACTGGTGCTGCGCCCCGGTGGAATATACCCAGCCGGTTGAACCGCACCCAGAAGCAACTTTAATCGCCGTACGGATAAAATCGTCTATGCTAAATTCTAAACCGCCAAACTTTTTTGGCTGAACGACCCGGAAAAGACCGGCGTTCTTGAGGGACTCCACTGCTTCAGGCAGAACTTTTCCTGCCTCTTCGGTTTCCTGTTGGCGAATGCGCAGCTCTGAAACCAATTCCGAAGCACGCGCAATAAGCGCTTCGGGTGTGGCATCTGTGAAGACCTGACGTGTTTCCATACTCGGCTGAATCGTCATTTTTAAACGTCCTTTAATTTCCGTTCCAGCATAGCGGTCTCAGCGTAGCGCCAACACCCCTGACCCTGTGCACATGAAAACAATTTGGGATAGTCTAGTGACAATAAAATCGTATTTCTGGGAGAGGCGTTTATGAAACTGCTGCACTTTGATGATTTCAAATTGGGTGTTTTAAACGGCGAAAACGTCGTTGATATATCCGACATTGCCAATGAAGTTCCGCATCTCGGACCGCACGACCGTATAAACGGTCTTATTGAGAATTTTGATAGTTTTAAAGATCGCATCGAGGGGGCCGCGAAAGGTGATGGTGTGCCGCTTGCCAGCGTACGAATTCGTCCGCCGCTACCCAAACCAAATAACATTGATTGTATGGCAGTCAACTATATGGAAGACGGAACCCGCGATGCACCGGCGCCGATAAACGCCTTTTATAAATCGTCCAACTGCGTGATCGGTGACGGCGATACAATGGTTTTGCCGGATGTTCCAGCCACCATATTTGAGGGCGAAGCCGAGATAGCTCTTGTGATAGGCAAGCGAGCGCGCAATGTTTCAGAAGCCGACGCCATGGATTATGTGTTTGGCTATACCAATTTCATCGATGGCTCGGCTCGTGGTCTGCCACCAACGGGCAATACATTTTACCAGGCGAAAAGCCGGGAAACATTTGCGCCGCACGGCCCCTATATCGTGACCAAGGACGAAATTAAAGATCCGCAAAACCTACATGTTCAGCTGCGGAATAACGGAGTCGTTATGCAGGACTTCAATACCAACGACATGGCGCACAAGATTCCGGAATGTATCGCCTGGGTCAGTTCGATCCATACGCTCGAGCCCGGAGACATCCTCGCGACCGGCACCAATCACCGCGGCCTCAATCCGTTTATGGACGGTGACAAAATTGAGCTGGAAATTGAGGGCACCGGCTGTCTTACCATTCACGTGCAAGACGACCTTAAGCGCACCTGGGAACGTATTACCCGCTTGGAACATAAGGAGAGCGGCGGCGAGGGTCCGGCGACACCTCAAACCGGTGGTAAATACGCGCCATAAATCTAACGAGATAACTCGATATGGACCTCGGACTAAAGGGAAAGCGGGCCCTTGTAATGGGCTCAAGCTATGGCATGGGTAATGGCGTGGCACGCGGGTTAGCTGCGGAAGGTGCCGATATCGTTTTGACGGCGCGCAGCCAGGATATCCTGAACAAAGAAGCGGGAGACATCGCTGATAATTATAATGTGCGCGTGGAAGCCGTCGTGTGTGACCTCGCCAACGAAAATGACGTCGATCAGCTGATTGATATAGCGCTCGAGCGTTTCGGTGGAATCGATATCCAATTTAATAATTGCGGCGGCCCACCTCGTCTGCTGCCCTCCGAAGTCACTGACGCAACATGGCGTGACTGGTTCGATCTGATCATGATGTCAGCGATCCGTGTAACCAACGGTGCGCTGCCCGGCATGCGAGAGCGCGGCTGGGGTAGGATTCTATCGATGACGTCGTCAAACATTTTTCTGGCTGCGACGGAAAACGTTCTGTCGAGTTCATTGCGGATGTCGTTGGTTGGCTGGTCAAAATCACTGAGCAATGAAGTCGCCAAGGATGGTGTAACCGTGAATTGTTTGGTCCCGGGCAGGATTGAAACTGAGCGTGTTAACCACGGCGACATCGCAAGGGCAAAGCGTGCCGGCGTCACGGCTGCGGATATTAAGGCGAAGATGATTGCTGAAGCGCCGATGGGGCGCGATGGAACGGTACAGGAAATGGCGGATGCCGCTGTGCTTCTTTGCAGCGAACAGGCCCGCTACATTACCGGCTCCGCCATCAAAGTAGATGGGGGACGAATCCCAACGAGCCTTTGAACCTGCATGGTTGAAATTTATGTCGATGCGGATGCCTGCCCGGTCAAGGATGAGATCGAACGTGTTGCAACGCGTCATGGGCTGAAAACATATTTGGTTTGCGACGGCGGTATTCGCCCTTCGCAAAATCCGTTGTTGCAGCTGGTTGTGGTATCGCAAGGAACAGATGCTGCTGACGACTGGATTGCCGAGCACATCGGCAAAGCCGATATTTGCGTCACTAACGACATTCCTCTTGCGGACCGTTGCCTGAAACAAGGTGCTTTTGCTCTGAAACCTAACGGTGAAATCTACACCGATGACAGTATTGGCATGGCGTTGGCGACCCGAGAGATTATGCAAGGTCTGCGCGAAACCGGAGAGGTCACCGGCGGCCCTAGACCATTTAGCAAAGCTGACCGATCAAAATTCCTCGACAGGATGGAGGTGACTGTTCAGGCGGCGAAGAAAATTTAATCCCGCTTTACGGCCCCTAATCCCGGCCGGTAGCTTTTTTCATCGAGAAATTCCGACATCCCCTTTTGGCGCGTTCCTTCTTTGTCGGCTGCCCGTAGCGCGCCTTGCTTGGCGCCAAGATATTCATACGCCATGTTCATATCCATGCCCTGCACCGCTTTAACCGCCTGTTTTGTAAAGGCCAGAACGGCGGGACTTTTTTCCATCAACTCGCGTGCCAATGCCAGAGTTTCCTCGCGCAGTTTATCGGCAGGAACCGCCAAATTTGCGATGCCCATCTCAACTGCCTTTTTGCCGTCGAAGGTGCGGCCGGTCATGGCATAAAACATGGCATCGCGATGCGATGTTAAATCGCGAAATACCTTGCTCACGTTGCCGCCGGGTAAAATGCCCCAGTTGATCTCGGATAGCCCGTAAGTCGCTTCTTCTGCCGTGATTGCAATATCGCAAGCCGCCAAAGGCGTGAAGGCGCCGCCAAAACAAAACCCATTCACCATAGCGATAGTCGGTTTTGACGAAAGCATCAGATATTGTGCCCAATGACGGTGGGCCCATTGCGATTTAAAGCGTGCTTTTGGATTATTGTCGGTCTCGCGAAAATATTCTTTTAGGTCCATTCCGGCGCTCCAACTAACGCCTTCCCCTGTCAGAACAATGACCCGTGCATCTTGATTGGTTTCTAGTTCCGCCAGAACCTCTTCCATTTCATAGTGAAGGGTTGGGCTCATCGCGTTGCGCTTTTCCGGCCGGTTAAAGGACACCCAGGCAATGCCTTCATCATCAATTTCAAATTTTACACAGGTAAATTCTTTAGCTTCCGACATTGCTTCGCTCCCTATAAATAGTCTGGCAACAGTTCTATATTCCTTCTGAACAGCTATGGATATTGTCGGCCTCGTGTCAACGGGGCACCTTTTTATTCTAACCAGCCCTATGGTGTACTTCTTAATAATGAATCCCAAGAAATCAGGAGCCGATGGATGAGCCGCAAGAACACGCGGATGTATGGACCTAACAAATTTAAATTGGGCCTTTTCGGCCAAAACTGTTCGGGCGGTCTGAGTATGCACAAAGCGCCCGAATATTGGGACGCTAGCTGGGATAGTAATCTGGAAGCCGCAAAATTGGCCGATAAGGCAGGTCTGGAATTTATATTGCCGATCGGGCGTTGGCATGGCTATCAGGGTGAAACCGACACGGAAGGAACTACCTTCGAAACCCTCACCTGGGCATCCGGCCTGCTTGCGGCAACTGAACATATCTGTGTTTTTGGCACAGTCCATGTCGGGTTTTTGAGCCCGATATTTGCCGCCAAACAAATGGTAACGGCTGATCATATCGGCAAAGGGAGATTTGGCCTGAACATGGTTTCGGGCTGGAATGCCGGTGAGCACGCAATGTTTGGTGTCGGTCTGCGTCCTCACGAAGAACGATATGAGTACACGGAAGAATGGGTCACCATCCTCAAAAAAGCCTGGGCGGAAGAGGAACCGTTCGATTTTAAAGGCGAGTACTTCGATCTCCAGCGCGTCATCCTGAAACCCAAACCCTGGGGCGGCGACCGTCCAATTTTAGTGAGTGCAGGAAATTCACCTGCAGGAAAGGCATTTGCCGCACGTCACGCTGACTGTCTTTTCACCTCGATCATGGAACTCAAGGATTTTGGACCGAGTGTCAAAGCATTACGTGACTCAGTCGACGACGATGACGTAGGCGTTTATGCCAGCGGTCATATGGTAGCTAGGCCAACCCGAAAGGAAGCAGCGGATTATTACCATTACATCGTTTATGAGATGGGTGACTGGGAAGCAGCGGAGCACGCCGTCGCCATCCGAACCAAGGGCCGCGATACGCCTCTAAAACTGCTCGAAACATTGAAGGAGCGAATGATCAGCGGCGTCGGCACATACCCGGTTGTTGGAAGTTATGATGATGTCGTAGAGCAGTATCGGATCATGAGCGAGGGCGGCGTCGATGGAATTGCCATCGGGCTCATCAACTATATCGACGAGTTTCCAGCACTACGTGACGAAATTTTGCCACGCATGGAACGTCTTGGATTGAGACAACCGGTTAACGGATCTTGAAAACAAGCTTGCCGCGGAAGTGGCGAGACTCACTAAGCTTCTGCGCTTCAACTGCTTCATCCAGCGAAAACAGTTTTACTGCTGGTGCTACAGTCGCACCCTCGCCAATGAGCTCAACGATCCGTTCAAGATGTGGCCGGTCTCGATAAACATCAGGCCGAAGAGAAATGTAATCATCTGACGGCGATTCCAGGCCATTCGAACCTGAGGCGATAAAAGCTGCCCGGCCACCTTTTTTCAGAACGTCAAATGCGCCCTTGGCAACATCACCACCAACCGTATCAAACACGGCATCGCAATCAGATACGACTTCCCGAAAATCCTGTGCGTTATAATTGATAACCTCATCAGCACCGAGATCTTTGACATAATCCACATTGGCCGCGCTGGTGGTACTGACCACATGCGCGCCAAGATGCTTGGCAAGTTGTATCGCAAAACTGGCAACGCCACCTGCGCCACCTTGGATTAGGATTTTCTCACCCGACTGGAGATGCAGAGTATCTTCAATAGACATCACAGCCGTCAGCCCGATCAGCGCCAATGCGGCAATATCGATATGAGAGGACTCCGCCGGTTTAGTGGCGCAGAGCGCCTGTTTCATGGCTATTTTTTCGCAGTAGGTTCCTTCCTGCCCGACATCGCAGACACCGAACACCTCATCACCGATCGCAAAATCAGTGGCACCCTCGCCCAGCGCACATACTGTGCCCGAAAAGTCGCGTCCCAATATGTAAGGAAAGTTTGGCAATTGCCGATAATTTCCGGCGCGAACCTTCCAGTCCGCCCCGTTGACCGATGCGGCATGGATATCGACTACAATTTCACCCGATCCGGCGACGGGATCGGGTTGCTGGCCAATTTTTATGACCTCCGGTCCGCCGTGTTCGTCAAAATACGCAGCTTTCATAATGTGTTCCTTTTACTGGGACATTAGCGAGTTTCTAGGAGAACCTCTCCGAGGACGCTACAAAAGTGTCCGCCATCATCTCTGGAGTGGTCGCCATCCATAACCTGAACAAATGGCGGCGGCGTTCGATCTCGGGAAAATCCTCAAAATCGTAGCGTGCGTGCATCACCGTTCTATTATTGACCACCAATAGATCACCCGCCTTTAAATCAAACTCGTGAGCGATGCCCTTTTGCTCTGCCACGCGCTGTATTTCCTCACGGGCATCGTCTTCAACAAAACTGTACTCGAAATCGCCGTGATCGATGGCGCGCTGTACGACTTGCGAAATATAATAGCCTTCCACCTTATTGCCGCGCCGCGTAAACACGGGAACGCGCTTTGCCGAGATCGCTGCCCCGGCCTTATTACTGTCGTCGGACTGCGACATATAATAATAGCCATCGAACAATGCCTTTAGATAATCCGGCTTTGTTTCGCCAATCATGTTGTGCAACGTGGCGAAGCTGACCAGACGGCTGCGGCCTCCGCTTTTCGCCGGTCTTAAACAGTAGAGTGCAAACACATCCGTTGTATCGGTATGAAAATCCAGTTCACCGCCGCGGTGATTGGTGCGTAATTTCTTTCGTTTGAGGACATGGTCGAAGTCGGGCTTTGGTGCTGCTTTCTGATCGCTGATATCGATAACGTGATTAATCCAGTCACCTTGACGGCTTTGTGGGATGACACGACCAAACTGGGAACAAAGCCCGAGACTTATAAATTTATTCTCTTCTTCACTATAGCGCTCAACCGGAATACCTCTGACAACTGCAAATCCACGGCCATCCTGTAATTCTCCGGCCAACGCTGCGAGCTCTGTGCCTAACGCGGGAAGGGGAAATACGTCAGCCGTGATCTCGTTGATAGGTAGATTTTGGGAAGTAACCCCAGCGAGCGCCGCATCTAATTCATCCAAATGCTGTGGACCAAGCGGCACAATCCATTCGTCACTTCCGACAAAATCGCTTCCCTTCCAGGCGGCCGGTCCATCAACAGATTTAAAGATCGACAACTCTCACCTCGTCACTTGCAGCTGATGCAAATCTCTCCAAAATATCTGCTTGGGCTCAATTCCGCAGTCGCCGATTTCTTTTTTTAATCGTCTGCAAAGATTCCACCGCTATAGCGACTGCTATCATCCTCCAAGCCGTCTCTGGGCAATCATATTAATTTACAGGCTCGTTGGCCACTTCTCCAACCGGTAGGCACTGTCCCAAAACATCCATTCAAACTGAGCGGATCGTTTAAAAGCATTCAACATACCTGACTGCCGTTCTGTAGTTGCCGCTTCGGCAGCGCGATCCGTGATTGTAATCGCCATGTTGACTGCGTCACCAAATTCCGCGTCAGAATAGGTATCAATCCACGCCTGATAGGGATTGCCAGCAACTGCCGTACTTGCAATATGCTTGCCCGCTTCCCAATAAATCCAGAAGCAGGGCAGGATCGCTGCCACTAGCTCTTCGTAACTGCGGTGCGCTGCAACCGCGAGCAGAAAATTGGTATAGCCATAGCATGTCGGCGAAGGTTCGGCGGCACTCGCTTCTTCCTGCGCAATGCCGAACTTTTCAAAGAAACTCTCATGCAATGCGCGCTCAACGACAAGCGCATCCTCAGACGCATGAGCAAAATACTGCATTGCTTCAGCATCCGGCGCTTTAGCCGATGCGAGCGCCAGGGCACGGGAATACTGCTCAAGATAAAGAGCATCTTGCACCATGTAGAACTGGAAACGTTCCTGCGACAGCGTGCCATCGGTGATCTCGCGGTTAAAAGGTAAATCAAGAGTACGCCGATAGAGATCAGCGCTTTCGGCCCAGGCTTTCTCACTGAATGTCATCATCTGTCACTCCCCTATTTACTGTCGCGAAGCACCATGTTTGGCGGCGACATATGTAACACCGTGCAGATCGAGCCGACACCAACAAATAGAATTAGCGTCATGCCGTTTTACCGCTAATACTCGGTACCCTGAAAATATACTCTTTCTCGCAAATATTAGTGTTTAAGGACCGAGCCCGTGTTCGTTGACAAAAGCCAAGAGCTCTTCCTATTCTTTTGCATACAAATGCCGGGTAAAAATCACAGTAATACCGGCGCGGGAGGTGTTTGATGACTAATACCGACGTATCTGGTTACGGGCATAATGCAATCGTGCCTGACGAAGACCCCAGACTCACCCATGTCGGATTCGGAACACCGATGGGCGAGCTTATGCGACGGTATTGGCAACCGGTTTGCATGTCGTCGGAACTGACCGATCTCCCAAAATTTCTCAAAATTCTCGATGAGGAGCTCGTAGCCTATCGCGACAAATCGGGTAAAGTGGGTGTTTTGGGGGCTCATTGCTGCCACCGCGGCACCTCGCTTGAATATGGCCGAATTGAGGAAAACGGCCTTCGCTGCTGTTATCACGGCTGGCTCTATGACGAAGAAGGCAGATGCCTTGATCAACCCGGCGAACCCGAGGAAAGCAACTACAAAGATGAAATACGTCAGCCCTGGTACCCTGCCGAGGAGTATAAGGGTCTCGTCTTCGCTTATATGGGGCCGCTGGAAAAGAAGCCGCTTCTACCGCGCTATGACGTCCTGGAAGTTGAAAACGCGGATTATCTCGCCTATCGGAATTACAGTCGCGGTGAGGTGGCGGAATGCAATTGGCTGCAATTGCAGGAAAATGCAATGGACCCCGTGCATACTAACATCCTGCATGGCTGGAATCCGGGACTGTTTGAGTTCTCCGAGGTCATGGCAGTCGAGCCTACCTACGATTACAAGCATGCCAAAACGCATGTGTCCTATATAAGAACCACCGACCTAGATAGCGGATTTCAGCTAACGCGGACATCGACAATCTACGTCCCCACAGCGCGATCCGTACCGCCAACGGAAGTCACCGGCACCGATCCCGATCGCGAGACAGAACGCGCGCGTATGGTCGGATGGTGGGTCCCGGTGGATAATGAAAACACCATCGGGTTTCACGTCGAGCTTTTAGATCCGGAAAAGAAAATTTTCCAACCGCCCGATGCACCTGTCATTCGCGACTACGAAACCAAACAGCGTGAGCCGGACGACTGGGAAGCACAGGTCAGCCAACGCCCGATCGCAAGGCACGCCTTGGAAAATCTGGCCACGTCAGATCGGGGCGTGGCGTTATTCCGGCGGCGACTTCGCGAGGCGATAAAGGCTATGGAGCGCGGCGAAGACCCGCCGGGCATTGCTCGCGACCCGGAAGAACAAACAATCGTGATTCCCTCGGGCAACGCCGTTATCGAGACCGGGGCGGTGGTCGCAGAATAAAGCGACCGCCCGGCTCGACAATTCAATCGGAATTTATTTATTTGCGTTTGCCTTGTTGGCTTCGAAAACAGGCATGAAATCATAGGTCGCAAAGAACTCAGTTCTGAACGAGCCCCAGGCTGATTTTTCAATCGCAAGATTAACCTCGCGAAGCCGGTGACCCGGAACGCGGAGTGTCACGACCTGTCCAATACCCATCATGACGTACCAGGTCACAACTTCTATGCCCTCAGGGGGAAAGTTCTTCCAGAACTCGTTTTCATCAAGTTTGGCGTTGATTTCGCCGAGCGACATTTCCTGCTGGTGCTTCAAAAAGATTGTCAGAAGAATTTCACCTTCATTTGCCATTTTCATATCCTCTCTGTTGGCGTTGCGTTATTTCTCTCTCGTAAATATCTGCGATTCGTCAGCGGTCAAGAGGCCGCCGGGTGCAGTCCGTGTTTGGTCAGGAACTCGACCATAAAGCGATCAAAAAGCCAGGGTTGTTCAAGCTGGCAGGCATGCCCGGCTCCCGGCAGCGTTTTGAGCTCACAGCCCGGTATACGCTCCTGTAGTGCGAAAGCCCGTTGATGCGAATTGTCTTCGCTGCCGGTCAATATGATCGTCGGACATTTGATCCCGGCATGATGTTCTTCCGACTCTTCTGCCATCATCGCCTTGAACTGATAGATGATGGTCTGAGCGTCCGCCGTATCATTGCGCTCGGCAAACAGGTCCGCGAAGTAATGCGCCATCGGTGTTGTGCGAAAAGACGCGCTAAAATCCTGAAACGTATATTCCCAGCGGTAATCGACGCCTTTCGCTTCGTACTGCTCTATCCGGCCGGGTGCAAAGGGTTTGCCGGGATTGTAGCCAGTGCCCGACAGGATCAGGGCCGACGTCAAATTCGGTCGCTGATGATACATATAGGGGGCAATTGCCGAGCCGACAGAACAGCCTACCACGATAGCTTTTTCACCTTTGCCCACCGCGTCATCGACGGCTTCCCAGCAACCCGCCGCCATGTCGTCCATGGTCAGGTCTTTGTCCGCTGTTGGCGAACGGCCATAGCCCGGAATGTCGATACCGATACAACGATACCAGCTTGAGAAATGCGCCATCTGATACATCCAGCACGACTGGTCCATCGGATTTGGATGCACAAAGGCGATCACCGGCCCTTTTCGGCCCATATTTTCGTAATAAAGCGGGCCGTGAATATTATCAGCCATTTTGTTGCCTCCCTGATCGGCATTTATTGGCAATAGCCTAGGGTTCGTCCGATCAACCGGCAAGGGAGACACCTAAGAAAACCGAAAAGACATACCTCGATTGGACCTAAACGCCGCTTCGCGGTACCGTCCTATCATGTTTGAAAATCAGAAATTCGATTATGTAATCGTCGGCGGCGGCTCTGCGGGGTGTGTCGTCGCGAGCCGCTTGAGCGAACGCTCATCCAACAACGTTCTCCTGCTGGAAGCCGGAGAAGATTTCGTACCGGGCACTGAACCCGCCGAAATCCGTGACACGTTTGCTGGCTCCGCTCATGGTAATCCACGCTTTACCTGGGTGGGCCAAACGGTCGCCTGGGGACCTCGTCCCGGCAATGCCCCTGATGATCGCAAACGCGTTCGTTATGCGCAGGGCCGGGTCATCGGTGGCGGGTCTTCCGTCAATGGCATGATCTCAATTCGCGGCGTGCCGTGGGATTATGACGGCTGGGTCGAACGCGGTGCCAAAGGCTGGGGCTGGGAAGATGTCCTGCCCTATTTCAAGAAGCAGGAAACTGACCTTGACTTTGACGGCCCGCTGCATGGCAAGGACGGCCCGATGGCCGTGCAGAGAATTGCCGCAGAGCGCTGGCCGGGCTTTACCAAAGGCTTTGTTGAGGCGGCTCGCAAAGAAGGTTGGCAAGACCTTAAAGACAAGAACGGGGTTTTTGATGATGGCTATTTCCCCATTGCGGTCGCGCATCACGAAGGCCACCGGACGTCTACTGCAACCGCCTATCTAACATCGGATGTTCGCGCGCGGCCCAATTTCAACATCCTTGGCGACGCACGTGTCGAAAAAGTCTTGTTCGATGGCACTCGGGTCACTGGTGTGCGTGCGCATCACCATGGCGAAGTTTTTGATATTCAGGCAAATGAGGTCGTCGTGAGCTCTGGCGCGCTGCATTCACCGGCTATGCTGTTACGCTCCGGTATCGGACCTGCAGGCGAGCTTCAGGAATACGGCATTGATGTTGTGGCGGACCGTGCCGGTGTGGGAAAACACCTTATGGAGCATCCGGGTGTAAATTTCGGCTGTTATATGAAACCAGAGTCGCGACTATCACCCGAACTGCGTATGCCGATGTATGCCGGGATGCGCTGGTCATCAGGTGTTGAAGGCTGTCCGGCCGGCGACATGTATTTGATTCCGATGAATAAATCCTTCTGGCATGCGGTCGGGGAACGGATTGGGCTTATGATGCTCTGGGTCAACAAGTCGTTCTCTACCGGCGAGGTAAAACTGAACCCCGATGATCCGATGGGGACACCGGATGTCGATTTCAATATGTGTTCCGATGTCCGCGATCTCGAACGGCTCAAGATCGGTGTTCGCATGATGGCCAATCTGTGCGAGATGCCGGAACTGCGCGACACGCTGCATGATGTGTTCCCAATCAGCTATAGCGACCGAGCCAGGCGTTACGCTGTCTATAACGCCGCCAACAAATTCCAGACCTGGGTTGGTGGCCAGGCGATGGACCTTTCCGGACCTTTACGCCGCTGGATCATCCGCAACTTCGTCTCGGACGGACTTTCGATCAGTGATGTCCTTGAAGACGATAGCGTGATGACCGAATGGATTCACAAAACCGTGCTGGGACACTTCCACGCGTCCTGTTCAAACCGTATGGGTGCAGCCGACGATCCAGGTGCCGTGACCGATCCGTCGGCACGCGTCTATGGCGTTGAGGGGCTGCGTGTCGCCGATGCCTCGATCATGCCCGCCGTACCGTGTGCGAACACCAACTTCCCGACCATCATGGTCGGCGAAAAAGTCGCCGGGACGATCCTGGCGGAGGGGTGATGCGACGATGAGCGAAGAACCGAAATCGGGCGGGCCAGTCTCTGACGCGTTTATTGCCGATCTGGCGGCTGCAAGCCGGATTCTTGCCGCGCGCGGTGTGGTTGATGCGTTCGGGCATGTCTCACAGCGCCACCCCGATGCACCGGACCGCTATTTCATGTGCCGTGCCAAAGCCCCCGCGCTCGCCACACCGGAAGACATCATCGAGTACGATCTCGACAGCAACGCGGTGAACGCCGAAGGACGCGGCAGTTTTCTGGAACGCTTTATCCATGGCGAAATTTATAAAGCGCGGCCTGATCTAAATTCCGTCGTGCACAGCCATTCACCGTCGGTCATTCCCTTCGGGCTTGTCGATTGCAAGATTGAGGCAATGTTCCACAACGCAGCTTTTCTCGCTGCGGGCGTGCCGGTGTTCGATATCAGTGAGAAATATGGACCCACCGATATGCTGGTGAGCGATGGCGACAAGGGTGAGACCTTTGCGGAATGTCTGGGCGATAAAGACATTGCCTTGATGCGGGCCCATGGCTCAGTCGCCTGCGGATCATCATTGCAGCTCGCCGTTTTTCGGGCGGTTTTTACCGAAGTGAATTCTCGTATCCAACATTGGACAATGGATCTGGCGGGTAACAAACCGATTGCCTCGCTGGACGAAGAAGAAGGTCGCCTCGCCGATGTTCCGAATAATGGCGCGTGCTTGCGGGCATGGGATTTGTGGCGCCGCGAAGTACGTGCCGAGACAAATTGGTGAGGTGAAGGAAAGGAGGCATGCGATGACCGGTTTCTACCAACAAAAACAGCAGCTGGTTCAATGCATCCGCATGCTGGAGCGATCAGGTATCGTCGACTATAACGGACATGCCAGCATCCGCCAGCCCGACGATCGTATCCTTATTAATATTGGCAACCGGCAGCGCAGCACGCTGACAATCGACGACCTCTGTATTATCGATTTCGACGGCAATCTGCTGGAAGGCGATGGCAATCCGCCGCTGGAATTTCATCTGCATTCAGGAATCTACAAGGCGCGTCCCGATGCACGTGCAATCGTCCATTGCCACCCGAAATGGTCGACAATTCTGTCAACTGCCGGTCAGGAATATCTGCCGGTCTATGCCCAGGGTTCGCTGGTGTATCCGATGCCGATCCTCGATTCACCGGATTCGATCAACAATGTCGAAATGGCGAACGCATTAACCGAGTGTCTGGATGACCGGCCCGCCGCGTTGATGAAGGCGCACGGGGCGGTGACTTTAGGCGAGACGATCATCGATGCCTTCGTTTTGATGAACTATCTCGAAGACAATGCCGAGCGGCAATACAGGGCAGCGCAACTCGGAACTCCCTATTCCTTCACCCAGGAAGAGCTGAATTTGTGCCGCAAAAAATTATGGTCAGCGAGCCTGTTCCGGCGCACATGGGATCACTTCAGCGCAAAGATGGTTGAGGGTACCTAAACGTGGTGCATTCCGAAAAATTTCTATTGGCCGGTGTTATGGGCTGGCCGGTTATGCATTCACGTTCACCCTTGATGCATAATTACTGGTTTGAGCAACAGGGAATGGCGGGCACCTATGTCTTTCTGGAGATTAAGCCGGGCGAATTGGAACCGGCGCTTAAAGCACTGCATCCGTTGGGTTTTTCGGGCTGCAACCTCACGATCCCGCATAAGCTGGATGCGATGACCATTGTCGATGAGGTCGACGACGTCGCCAAAAAGATCGGCGCGATTAGCTGCGTCGTGGTGCGCGAGGACGGTTCGCTGTTCGGCACGAACAACGACTGGCTCGGATTTCTTGGCAATCTAAAACAACAGCAACCCGATTGGCGGGCCAGTGCAGGCCCCTGCACTGTAATTGGCGCCGGTGGCGGCGGACGGGCAATCGTGTACGCGCTGCTGCATGAAGGTGCAGAAGAAGTGCGGTTGGTGAACCGCACGCAGAAAAATGCGCAGATAATCGCTGATGAGTTTGGCGGACCGATTACTGTCTATCCATGGGAGGATCGGCATAGCCTTCTTGAGAGAGCCTCAACCGTGGTCAACGTCACGAACCAGGGCATGGTTGGCGAAGACCCGCTCGACCTAAATCTCGAAAAACTTCCGGTGAACGCGATTGCCGCGGACATTATTTACACACCATTGGAATCAACTTTCATTTTGGCAGCACGGGAGCGCGGCAACCCAACGGTGGGCGGTCTCGGCATGCTCATTCATCAGGGACCCGCGGCCTGGACCAAATGGTTTGGTGTAGAGCCGACGGTCACAGAAGAGCTGCGCGATATGATGGAGAAAAGCATTTTGGGTGACGGATAGCCGTGACATAAGGACCGTCATTCAAATTCCAAGTTTCGACTAGAACGGTCATTACCGTTTTAATTCTGTGCGCGGTCGCGCTGCTCGCGTCGCACATCATGATCCAGATATGGCACCATCAGGTAGAACGTGTTTCGGGAACGATCCGCGATTATTTCGATGTCGATCTTGAGAAGAATTTCGCAACCTGGTTTTCGACATTCATCCTTTTTTACTGTTCAGCGCTACTGTTCCTGATCGCCAAGCGAAAGTCCGAGATCGATGACCAATGGACCAGGGCCTGGTACGGACTGTCGGCTGGGTTCCTTTATATGTCCTGTGACGAAATTGCCGAACTGCACGAAACGGTAAACAGCTTTACGACATTCTCCTGGGTGATCCCCGCTGCAATTGTTTCGCTGATCATGGGCCTCATATATTTGCGGTTCCTGCTTCACCTGCGGCCGTTATTCCGAAATTTATTTCTTCTTTCCGCCGCCATCTTTTTGGGTGGAGCGCTCGGTGTGGAATACGCAACGAATATGTATGAAGAGAACGGGCTCTTAAATACGCTTGCCTACAATCTCTGGACTCCCGTTGAAGAAGGGATGGAGATGGGCGGCGTGATCCTTTTTATATACACATTGCTTCGATATTCAGAAGAAGATCAGGCTGCGATAGGAATATGGGCAATGGTCACAGGGTGCATCTCGTAGATTGCTCTATATTCAATTTCAAAGGCCTCATCTAACGAGATTCCTTCAGTTTCGGCGCGATCTTCGGCCAGATCAGCGGCCACTTTGCGGGCATGTGTTTCGCGTTCTTCTTCGGTCCAGCACCGATAGAGCGGCCATTGCTCGGAATATTCGTTGACCCATTCGCACCCCGTCATTTCCGCAAGCTGCGAATAGACAAGATGATCGCGTGTATCACCCATTAGTGTCGCACCACGGATAAACCCTTCATCGTCCGTTGATACCAGGAAAGCCATACCACTTGCCTCGTCGCGAATTATACAACCCTGATGCGTTAAACTGATTTCTAGCGGAAACGCTCTGCGACTGTTCCACGCATAAAGCTGACTAACGGGTATCTTCCGAGTTGGCAAAAAGTCGGTATACATCATTTTCTCCTACTAAGCGGCCCGCCTCCACTCCGGCTGAACCATCGTTTATCCGATATGTAGAAGATAACCTTCTTATTCGTCATTTTTTGGGGTATAAAAAAACAGGAGTGCGTAGATGGCCTATACCAAACTTCGCGATGTTTTAGAGCTTGCTCTGGAGATGCAGGTCAGTTCGCTCGGCCTGACCATCGAACAACTCATGCAGAGAACCGGCCGCAGCCGTAAAACGGTCGAGCGCATGTTGCAGGGACTGGCAGAACTGGGCTTGGAGGCAGAACCCAGCCGACTCGAAAGTGATCACCATTTGACAAAGCGCTGGCGTTTAAAAGCCGATCTGCCAAACGCGCTTCTGATATTGCAATCTAACGAACGGGCAGCACTCGAACGTCATTTGCAGACGCTTGCAGAAGGTCAGGCGGCACACGCCCTGGCTAAATTGCTGGCAAACCAGAAACCTTTATCCAGTCATCTTGCGCTCGATGAAGAGGAGCTCATCAACCGGACTGCTCACATTGGCCGCACAGGACCGCGTACCCAGGCCAAAGAAACCCATATGGCAATATTTGAACGTGCTATCCAGGGTTTCGAAAAACTGGAAATACGATATCGGTCACTTGGACGCCCCCGCGCCAGCTGGCGGACCGTTGAACCATTGGGGCTATTATTCGGGCGCTTTGGATATCTGGTAGCTGCGCGCGGCGACATCCGCGCGACATACCGGCTTGATTTGATCGAAGACGTAAAACCCACCGGAACGATCTTCGAAGCGCATACCGATTGGAACATGAAAGATTGGGCCGCAGATAGTTTTGGTATCTATCATGGCGATGACATCCTCAACATTCGATTGCGCTTCACTGGCGAAGCGGCGAAACGCGCTGAGAAAGTCCGGTTTCATCGCAGCCAGAAAACGCGTCGCGTTCGTGGCGGCCTTATTGTCGAGCTACACTGTCAGGGACATCGTGAACTGATTCATGAACTCTGCCATCCTGACTGGCTGGGACAGGTGAAGATCGAGTCTCCAGACTCACTGCGCCACGAGTTCGATGACTATCTGGAAACGCTGCGAAGCGTGACAACGTGAATAAGGTTTCAATTCACGCGAGCAGACCTAGAGCGCGGTAGGTATTGCGCCCCGCAATGCCATCAGGTTGGAGGCCTTGAGCCTCCTGCCAGGCTTTAAGAACTGCTTCGGTGTCTTTGCCAAATTTTCCATCTACATGTATTTCAAGCGCTTGCTGCAGTTTTCGAACCCATAGGCCGGAAGAACCTTTGCGGGTGGTCCTGAATTCGACCGAAGGTTTGATTTCAGGTGTTTTTCCTGTTGCCAATGCGAGTGCCGTGGCCCGTACCCCTTCCACACGGCGCGTCCAGCCTTTGCCAAACGTATCGAATGTATCAAGACGACGCAGGAAATTTAGGCGACCATCGCACATCTTTTCGATGACTAAAACAGGGTCGTGTTGTTTAACCAAAGCAAGGTCTTAGGCCCGATCCCTCCATCCTGCTTTGCGCCAATGACGGCCTGTAGCCATTTTGCACTGCGCCCCGGACCAGAATTCACCGCGGCATCAAATACTGCATAATCGACGCCGGACGGGAGTTGATCGCAGCGGCATCTATCCCAATAGCCCGATCGGTAGATTTGACGAAGTTGGTCATCGGATATGTTACGCAAAGCCCTCTTGGATTTCGCTTCGCCGAAATGGCGTCGGAAGGTCGCAAGAGTAACACCTTTCATTGTCGCACCACCTGGGTCCCTGGGATGATCTGCCCAACCGCCTTCATGGATAAGCACATGCTTGAGCGAATTTTCAAAATTTTTCTTCATTGCAGTTCCCTACTCCGAAATCGATCAACTGACCGTCATTGTTTAACATCATCACACAATTACAACCAGTAGTGGGGCATAGGAAAACCTTGAATTTCCATGCCCACGAGATACACCAACGCCAAGGCAAATGAGTTTTTGACGTAATAGCCTCGACGATTATCTGGAAATGCTCGGGGGCGTTACTGCTTCTAAAGCGGCAAATGCGTAAAAGGTTCGACCATTCTCGTATCTAAAACCGCACGATGACTTGCATAGAGCCAGCGCCCATCTATTTTGACAAGTTCGTCTTCGTATCGACCGGCAACATAAAGAGAACTTCGTCCATCTGTGTCCGTCCGCGTGATCGAAAAATGTGAAATCGCGCTGGCATTATTGCCGTTGATCTCCGCTAAAATTGGTGTCACGAGATGAAGCCGCTTTCCGGGGTCACGTACATGCTCGGTCACCTCTGACAGAATCTTTTCAAGTTCTTCGCGGCTTGATTTCCACCATGACATCGCGCTCTGAATTTCCGGGCTGGCAGCGGCAATTTCGTAGAAAGAGTCTGGTGCAAAAAGGGTGAGCCATTCCTCCAGCGCCTCGTCATCGAGCCGCGCTGCCGTCACCCGGATCAGGTCAAATATGGCCTCTTTATCGAGAAGTTGGGCAAGTTCTTTTTCCACAACCAACCGCCCGGTTCAAACGGCATCAAATGGTGCATTGGGTGCCCGGCCGGTAAGCCGACCCCACTCCTGATAATACGCTCGCAGATTCGCATCATCGGTGGGATTTAACTCCTCCTCACGGGCGAGAATGCTGTAGCGCACGACATCGGCGCTCATTGCTGCCCACTGCTCCTCCACCGCGATTATATCCTCACCAAGATTCCGGCCCGCCGGACCCCAGAACATATTATGGTGTCGCAATCGCTCGCTCCGCACCTCCTCCGATACATCTCTCAGACCAAGCCCCCACCATTCAATGCGCGTGCAGCCGGGACTTATCGGCACCATGCGATCGATCCGAATGACGTTCGATCGGATATTGACCATGGTGTCGGGAAAGAGATTGATGACCCGCATCTCATTCTCGCGCAAACCCGGCAGAATACCGGATGATACCCCCGCATAACCACCGGCAGCATAATCGACCTCGGCGACCCCGTCCGACCAATAGCCGCTATGACCGTTTTCACCGAGACGAAGTTTCATCGGGCTCGTCTTGCCCTTCACCCAGGGCTGGGTCTTGCGGTTAATCACATGCAGCATGCTGTGATAACGTTCGCTGTTATTGTCCTGCCATAACTTCCAATTCGTCGCGATATCGGCCTTGTGGAAATGGAACACGTCCAGCGGCTCGCCACCAAGCGGGTCCATTAGAGGGTCCATAATGTCGCCGAGAAATGTCTTGAGATCCGGAGCGTCCTCGTTCAGGCAAATAAACACCAGACCGGCGATGGTTTCGGTCCGAATGGGAATTAGCCCAAGCTTGCTGCGATCGAGATTGACCGCCTTATAACCTGCGGGCTTGGTAATTCCGGTGCAGGCCCCGTCCAGACCATAGGTCCACAAATGATAAAAACACTGAAACTCGGTTGCATTTCCTGCATCTGACCGCACCACCGGCGAGGCCCGATGCCGGCAAATATTGTAGAAGGTGCGAATAACGTCATCTTGCCCGCGTACGATAACAACCGGCTTTCCAGCGGCCAGGGTCGTGCGAAAATCACCAGGCTGTGCCAATTCACTTTCATGACACACAAACAGCCAGACCTTGGCAAAAACATCCGATTGTTCCTGAGAATAAATTTCCTGATCGAAATAAATTCGGTTATCAAGATAATGAGTCTCGGGAAGATCAGGGATCTCGGATCCGGCGCTTACCGCCATTGGCCTACTCCATCTATGGGCCGCGCACTGATGCCGCCGCCCCCAGTTTTTATTTCGGGCAGAATAGCGGAAGACGACAATCGACGGAATGGGGCATATTGAACCGTGTCCTTCCTGAGGAATAACGAGCACTCATGATTTCAAGCGAAATGTTGATTAAAACTGGTGCGGTTTTGTTGATCGGATTCTTAAGCATTCTGTCTTTCGGGGTGTTTGCACAATCGCCCAGCTTCACCAAAGGCCCCGGGGAAATCACCAACAAGGGACTATATCAGTGCAAGAGTAGTTTCGGTTGGTCTCGCGGGCGCGTCAGTGCCGTTGGGAAGATCACCTCAGAGGACGGAAAAGAATGGATTGTACCGGCCGAAACCCATTTCCTGACCGCCAGAAAAGCACCTGATCTGCACAATGTTTGCACGGGCACGACACCCGGCAGTCTCGCCGAGGTTGATCGTTCCCGTATCCCCGTCTTCGATGCGGGTGGCCTGGAAGAGTTCGTCGCCTATATTTTCGCGGACAACTATTTCGAACTGTTTGTAAACGGCAAATTGATAGCGGTTGATCCCGTACCCTTCTCGCCTTTCAACTCTTCGGTTGTTCGTTTCAAAGCAAAACGGCCGGTGACAGTTGCTTTTAAACTGGTCGACTCGGAGGAAAATCTTGGTGTAGGGACCGAGAGCAGTTGGGGCTCGGATCACCATCCCGGCGATGGCGGTCTGGTGGCGCACTTTAAGGATAAATCCGGAAAGACGGTTTTACTGACAGATGACAGTTGGCGGGCGCAAACGTTCTATACGGCCCCACTGAAAGACCGGAGCTGCCTGAAAGTTATCGGCAACAGGCGTGACAGTTCGGCCTGCGATACGGAAGCCGCCGACGACGGCACTCAAATATCCGGCGCACACTGGGCTATTCCAATGAACTGGATGAAGGCGGAATTCGACGACTCAAATTGGCCAAACGCCGTGACGTTCACAAACCAAACCGTGGGCGTAGGCAACAAACGGTCCTATACAAGCTTTACCGATGTATTCGATACCCCAGGCGCCGATGCACTGTTTATCTGGTCGTCCAATCTAATCCTGGACAATCTGGTGTTGTTCAGAAAGGTCCTTGAATGAACAAAATTCTTAAACTACGAACGGATAAAGGAGAGCAAGCGATGATGAAATTTTTAGTATTCTTAGGTGCAGCGGTAGCACTGTGTGCGCCACCCGTAAACGCGGAGCCGCCTCAGCTTAAATCAGCTACACCAGTGATTTATCTCGCTGACAATCTCGATGAAAAGGACAAGCTTGGCTGGTGTATCGATACCAAAGGGCGTGGCTTTGCCGAAACGCTGCAAGCCCATACGTGCAAACCCGCAGGGCGCGGCCAAGACACACAATTTTCATATGATGTGAAAAGCGGGCAAATCCGATCGGTACCGTATAAAGGCAAATGCATGACGCTAAGCGATCCCAAGAATAAGTCCGTGCCTTTTGGCCTGCTGGATTGCGTCTCCGGCAAGGCTTCGCAGAAATTCGTTTATGACGCAGGCAGCAAAGAAATTCGGATTGCCGACGACACCTCTAAATGCGTCGTCGTTGCAGCGGCGAGCCGGTCAGCTGGCCCGTTTATGTCACGCGATATGACGTACGCCGATTGCGCATCAATCGACAGTAAATTTAAACAATGGGTCGTTGTGAAATAGTAACGGCGCAAGACCTAAAGCAAAGAAATCGGCGGCGTCCTCTTAGCCGCCGAGACTAAAATACCAGTTACCGTCTTGGTTTAGACATGCTGGCTGCGCCGCCGCATATAGCCAGGACCCAGCAGTCCCAATCCGAACACGGCCAACGCGTTTGGCTCACCAACTTCCGATATCGTAAGATCGAAGGAGCCGACACCCATGATCGGCTATGGGGATAGGGGGCTATCATCGAATTTAAGCGATGATGTTTTCATTTTCTTTGTCTTTTTTGAGTCTACTAATAAGGAATGACTTCACCATTCCAAGCGAAACATTTACCGGTGTCAGCCTGTCGCAACCTGTTGACCACCGACAACATTGCACTTGCGGACTTTTCAGGCGTGAACAACTTGTCTGGCTTCACGTTACCCTGGAAAGGCCTTGAGAGAGCCGTATCAACCGTCCCTGGATGTAGTCCGACGCAGATGGCTTTTGGGTGTGATCTTGCAAGTTCTATCGAGAGGGTCTTCAGAATCATATTTAGCGCTGCCTTTGAGGCGCGGTAGGCGTACCAACCGCCTAGTCGATTATCCTCAATGCTGCCAACCCGAGCCGAAAGACAAGCAAAGACGGATTTGCTGTCTTTCTTCAAGAGAGGCAAAAAATGTTTCGCCACTAAGGATGGGCCCACGGTATTGACACGCAATACCCTCTCAAGGGCATAAGCATCCAAGCTGCGCCAAGACTTTTCCGGCCGCACATAATCGCTTTCATGTAAAAGCCCTGTGGTGACATAAACCGCGCTTAGTGTCCCTAAGCTCTTTTTCGCAAAATTGGCCGCCTCTATTATAGAGGTTTCATTTTCGAGCTGGAGCTCTGAGTTAAGCCATTCCAGTTTTTTATTAGGGCTGGTTATACGCGAGAAAGCGATGAGTTTGGGCTCGGCGGAGTCATCGGAAAGAACCTGCAGGAATGCATTTCCGATACCCCCAGACGCTCCTATGACAGCAACGTTGCATGGATGCGCAAACGAAGAGAGTACGCTGTCAGAAACTTCGAACATCGGAAGGACGCTCAAAGCTCAAACCTTTTTTTCGTTGATGATTAGCGAGCGCTTTAGAGCTAAACAGACCGTAAAACCTTGTTATCGCTTTCCATCTACTTTTCTGGCCGACGTAAATGTGGCGCCAGTTATCAATACGCCTAAGGCCAAAGCCAGGTGACCAACGACCATTTCGCCCCACCATGCCCAGGACCCAATGGCGACACAAAACACACATGTCCACATCAGCGAAAGAAAAACCATCGCCTGAAAACGCTGCGGTTTCGGGAGAGTCCGCAAGGGGTTTTTGTTCTCATCCATTACGACCGAATATTGATCACGCATTTTATTATCCTTTCTGTACGAGATTTAATTCTCACTATGTTATACGGTAATTGGGCCTGAATGGATCAATCGCTCAGAACGAATTTTGGGTGATGGTGGGTTTGTGAAATTCATAGCCCCAGTAGGCTAATTTCCATTTACCAAGGACTACATTTGGCTGCAGAAGCTGTTCGAATGTCCGCCCTTGGGCGGATCTGAATGAAGTAGCCTATCCCGTTCTCGCTTCTCCAAAAATAAAGGGCCGCAAACGGGCCCTATAGTTTTATGGCGGAGGGAGAGGGATTCGAACCCTCGATACGGTTGCCCGCATACACGCTTTCCAAGCGTGCGCCTTCAGCCACTCGGCCACCCCTCCGGCGGCGCCAACTTAGCATCATAGGCCAATATCTCAAGCATTAGGCGCGGTTCGCGTTTCAATACAAAACTTGCAGCAATGTCAGAGCCTTATTAGGCTCTGGGCGAGCGACGCGTCATAGGAGCGGTCACGTGATTGTTGTTCGGGTCATCGGGTATATTTTTCTCGTTCTGGCGGTTGCCGCCGCGGGATATGAAGCGTGGCAAGCCGTCGCCAATGGCGGATGGAAAATGGTTGCGCTGGGCGAGCTCTGGTTCAAGCTCGACGCACAAAGCCTCAGCGTCAGCCAGGCCGGAATCCAGCGTTACGTCGCTCCATGGCTTTGGGAGCCCGTTATTACAACCATATTGCTGTGGCCGGGTTGGGCCGTGTTTGGTGTACCAGGGTTGCTTCTTGTGTGGACGGGGCGCAGACGGCGCCGCGCGGGCGGCGGACATCGACGCTAATTTAACGTTTACTCGCCGCCAATCCTCAGCGCCTCGATGAAGGCTGACTGGGGAATTTCCACCGATCCGAATTGACGCATCCGCTTCTTTCCCTCTTTCTGCTTTTCCAGCAGTTTGCGTTTACGCGATACGTCCCCGCCATAGCATTTGGCGGTCACATCCTTACGCATGGCACTGATCGTTTCGCGGGCGATGACCTTGCCGCCAATCGCCGCCTGAATTGGAATTTTGAAAAGCTGTCGCGGCACCAGGTCTTTGAGCCGGGTGCAAATACCCCGGCCGCGATATTCGGATTGCGTCCGGTGAACGATCATCGACAACGCGTCGACAGGTTCGGAGTTGACCAGAATTGTGACTTTCACCAACTCACCTTCGCGATAGTCCTCGAGCTGATAGTCAAAGCTGGCATAGCCGCGGGTTACCGATTTCAGCCGGTCATAAAAATCGAACACCACCTCATTGAGCGGCAGACGATATACCGCCATCGCCCGGCTGCCGGCATATGTAAGCTCGATCTGTTCGCCGCGACGTTCCTGGCACAGCGCCAATACGGGACCAAGAAAATCGTCCGGTACCAGGATGGTCGCTTTAATCCACGGTTCTTCAATCCGGTCAATCTGGGTTGGGTCAGGCCAGTCAGCAGGGTTATGTATTTCCTCGACATCGCCATTCTTCAGGTGAACGCGATAAATGACCGACGGCGCGGTGGTAATGAGATCGAGATCGAATTCGCGTTGGAGCCGTTCCTGCACTATTTCGAGATGAAGGAGTCCGAGAAAACCGCAACGGAAGCCAAAGCCAAGGGCGGCAGATGTCTCAGCTTCATAGTGGAAGCTGGAATCGTTTAGCCTCAACTTGGCGAGACTGTCGCGTAAATCCTCAAAATCAGCGGCATCCACAGGAAACAGCCCGCAAAAGACGACTGGCACGGATGGCTGAAAACCAGCCAGCGGTTCGGTGATTGTCGATTTCTCTTCAACAATCGTGTCACCAACCTGCGTCTCGGCAACATGTTTGATCGAGGCAGTAATAAATCCTATTTCGCCGGGATACAGCGCATCAACATTCTGTCGCTTGGGCGAGAACACCCCGACACTGTCAATGTGATGGACCGCATCTGTCGCCATAAATTTTACTTTCATGCCGCGCTTGAGAACACCGTCCTTAATCCGTACCAGGACAATGACGCCGAGATAGGCGTCGTACCAGCTATCGACAAGAAGGGCTTTTAGCGGCGCGTCTTTTTCACCGGAAGGCGCAGGCAGACGCTGCACCAGAGATTCAAGAACGTCTTCGATACCAACGCCGGTTTTTGCGGAAACCTGTATCGCTTCACTGGCGTCCAAACCGATAACGTCTTCGATTTGGGAGCGGATGCGTTCGGGTTCAGCCGCCGGCAGATCGATCTTGTTCAGAACCGGGATGATTTCGTGATCGGCATCCAACGCTAGATAGACATTGGCCAATGTCTGGGCTTCAACGCCTTGACTCGCATCGACAACCAGGAGCGAGCCTTCGCAGGCAGAAAGCGACCGGCTGACTTCATAGGTGAAATCGACATGGCCGGGCGTGTCCATCAGGTTCAGCTGATAGGTTTCGCCATCTTTGGCTTTGTAGTTCAGCCGAACCGTCTGCGCCTTGATTGTGATACCACGCTCGCGCTCGATGTCCATGGTATCGAGCATCTGTTCTTTGAGCTCACGCTCAGACACCCCGCCACAAACCTGAATAAGCCGGTCTGCCAACGTCGATTTGCCGTGATCGATATGCGCGACAATTGAGAAATTACGGATGTGGGAAAGCTCAGTCATGAGATTGCGCGAAACATAATCAGTCGACCATAGTACCGCAAGCAATAAGAATTTGAGCGTTGAAACGAAACTACCGCCGCAATCAGGAGCGATTTATTCAGACTCTGGTGTTGTTCGTTCCTGCAGAATTACGGCTTGTTCGGCGATTTGGGTTGCCAGACCCTCTGCCGTTATTGTGCCAGATACCGAAATCTCTATACCTCCAATGTGCAGTGCCTGGGCTGCCCAGGTATTGCAGGTTCGGAAAAGATGATATGAGCCGATACCTTTATAGAAAAAACTTTTCCCGTAACGTCCCGTTCCTGAGTTGCGAGCAATGTCCAAATTTTCCCGCTCAATACTCCGGTGAATAAATCGTGACACCTCATCAAATTTCGGCCGCGACAGCTCGATCTTATAGACACCTGAATTAGGAAAGAATTTTTCAACGGGACGGTCAAAACCTGCAATATGGACGATACTTTCTGTCGGTCGAAAGAGCGCATTTAACGCCATCGAGACGGTGACTTCCTTTGCCCGGTAGAAGCGCGCATCTCCCCAGCCAATCTCCAGGAATTTCGCAACCGGAAAGTCTTTACGTTCAGGAAGATAACGCTTATCGATTTTTGACACGGGGACCGCGATGCCGACATGCCAATCGTGGCGAACGACATAGATCGCAACGGAATCAACATCAGCTGAAAGTTCAGGTATTTCTCTCGACTCAAGTTTGTCCCCGCCGAGCAGCGTAAATACCCCCATTAAAATGAATAAGAATTTCACTGGCTTATCTGTGCTTGTGTTTTTAGTGATCGACGCAGATCGAATAACATCTTTCGGGCACTCGGAATCATTTTTGCAACTGCGCGCTGTCCCGCCCGATAGGCCGGGTCTCGCCGTTGTTCACTAAATCCGAAAAAATCGAATAATTAAAGTTCGCCGCCTACTACTTCTGCAACGTAGCGGGTGAAATCAGGACGTTGAATTCCTTACACCAGATAACAACGCTCTTGACCGGTTCTATATCGGTTCCTTTGGGTACCGGATAGACCTGACTGCCTTCAAATGCACGCAATTTCCCAAGATCAATTTTCTTAGCCGCCTTAAAATCAGCGCTATTCATGATCTTTGCTTTGTCTGCGAGATAAATATGGAAGCGGGGACCAGGTCCAACTTTGAAATCAGGTTTTAGATGAATCAGATTGCCACCGGTTTCTCCCTTGAGAACCTCAAGACCGCCTTTCCCGTAATGAACAGGGTCGGCCGGATTGGCATGAATAAATTTGCCTGTCGCGACGACCGTTTTCTCTTCGCGGTTCTCAACTTTTTCCATTGCCGGTGGCGGAGGGAAAATAAACGGATAGATAAAAATGCCGATAGCGAATCCGCCGCCACCGCCGACTATCAGGCCAATAAGAGCCGTGAGGATCGTCTTCTTCATCGCTACCTGCCTCCTTACTATAAGAAAAGATAGGAAGGTCGGGCGCGATTCTCAACTTTTCTTTTAGCCGCGAAGGACACCGCCCGTCTGTTTGGTAACGTTGGCAACGATTTTATCCGCCACGGCGTCTATCTCTTCTTCCGTCATCGTTGCTTCGGTGGGCTGCAGCGTTACGGCAAGCGCCACAGACTTATTCCCTTCCTCTACGCCTTTTCCGCGATAAACGTCGAATAACTCAACATCAACGATAAGAGAGCGTTCTGCCGTCCGAACGGCCCGCAAAACATCGCCCGCGACAATCTCTTCCTTTACGATAAAGGCAAAATCACGCCGCACAGGCTGGAGGGAGGACAAAGTCAGTAATCGTTTTGCTGCACCGCCTTTTGATTTGGCCGGCGGAATTTGATCAATAAAAATTTCGAATCCCGCGATCGGGCCTTCTGCATCTAATGAGGCTATTACCCGCGGGTGAAGTTCACCAAACTGGGCAAGAACGTTGGGTCCAAGCCGTAAACAGCCGGAACGGCCTGGATGGTACCAGTCAGGCGCATCGGTGGTAACTTGCAAATTTTCAACAGGTGCCCCAGCCAAAGAGAGAGCCGCGAGGGCGTCCGCTTTCGCATGAAATGCATCAACCGGCTCCGACTTTTCAGCCCAGTTCCGGCCGCCTGTTGCACCAGCCCGTGCACCTGCGGCAACGGTTGCCTGACCTTCGGGCGTATCATCAGAATATTGAGGGCCTACTTCGAACAGCGCTGGATTTTCCAATCCACGTGCCATATTTCGGGCGATCGCCGTAATGAGATTCGGCAAAGCCGAGGGCCGCATTGTATCGAGATCCGTACTGATTGGATTGGCCAATCGCAAAGAATCGGGAACCTCTCCGAAAATATTCGCTGTTTTTTCATCGAGGAATGAATAGGTAACAGCTTCAACCAGACCGCGCGAAGCAAGGCCACGGCGGATCGTTTCAACACGCTGCTGGGCGGCATCCCGTACTGGTTCGGGTACGATGGCATCGTTGGGCAAAGGTACAGCCGGAATGTTGTCATACCCGTAAATTCGAAGCACTTCTTCGACGAGATCGGCTTCGCCTTCGATATCCGGTCGCCAGGGCGGTACGGCGCAATGCAGTTTCTCGCCATCGGCTTCAGGTTCAAATCCAAGGTGTGATAGAATTCCCTTTTGCTCCCCGGTGGACACGTCAACTCCACCGAGCGATAGGATGCGCGAAGTGCGGAGGGTCTCATTGCGTTGCCAGTCCGGCATCTCGCCGGCAGTCGTCAGTTCAGACGCTTCACCACCACAGATATCAAGGATCAACCGGCTTGCGATCTCCGTGCCCCAATCCAATGAGGTCGGGTCGATACCACGTTCAAAGCGATAGCGGGCATCAGAAATAATGCCTAGCTTGCGGCCGGTTTCGGCAATCCTGATAGGGTCAAACAGAGCGACTTCGAGAAACACGTTGGTCGTCATTTCGCTGCACCCTGATGCCATGCCGCCCATGACGCCGCCAATGCCTTGCGGTCCATTTTCATCGGCAATAACAATCATGCCATCTTCGAGTTCATATTCGCGTTCATCCAGGGCTTCAAGCTTCTCACCGGAATTGGCGAAACGCATCGTGAGATCACCACTGATTTTGTCTGCATCAAAAACATGCAGCGGCCGTCCCAAGTCAAATGTTGACCAGTTGGTGATATCGACCAGCGCCGAGATCGGCCGAAGTCCGATCACGCGCAAACGATCCTGCAGCCATTGCGGGCTTTCGCCATTTTTTACATTTCGGAAAGTTCGGCCAACCACCATCGGACAGGCGTCGCCGGATGCTTCGGAAAAATCGCGTTGCCACTTTACGGGACTTTCGAATTCGCCGGTAACAGCTGAGGCATCCAGTGGTTTAAGCGTTCCAAGTCCTGCGGCTGCCAGGTCCCGCGCGATACCACGCACGCTTGCACAGTCGCCGCGGTTCGGCGTCAGCGCGATATCGATCACGGCATCGTCCAACCCGGCCCAGCTTGCCCAGGTTTCGCCAACCGGCGCATCATCGGGCAACTCGATAATACCATCATGATCATCCGAGAGCCCCATCTCGCGTTCGGAACACAACATACCGTTAGATTCCTCGCCCCGAATTTTTGACGGTTTTAATGTCATGTCGGAACCGGGGATATAACTGCCGCTTGGTGCAAAAACGCCTTTCATTCCAGTCCTGGCATTCGGCGCACCACAGACGACCTGGACGTCACCGGCACCAGCATCGACGACACAAAGCTGCAATCGATCGGCATTCGGATGTTGCCGGGCTTCTTTTACATATCCAATGACAAATGGCGCGAGGGCATCACCGCGATCATCAACACCCTCTACTTCCAATCCGAGCATCGACAGTCGATCTGTAATTTCTTCGAGCGAGGCATCGGTATCGAGATGTTCCTTGAGCCAGGAGAATGTAAACAGCATCGCTTACACCCCCTTTGTCACGGAGGGAATATCGAGAGCCGAGAAGCCGTAATGGCGAAGCCAACGCAGGTCCGACTCATAGAATGTCCGAAGATCGGGGATGCCATATTTGAGCATTGCGGCGCGCTCGATCCCAAGTCCAAAGGCGAAGCCCTGATATTTGGTCGAGTCGATACCGCAGGCCGCCAGAACATTGGGGTGCACCATGCCGCAACCGAGAATTTCCAACCAATCCGCGCCGGCACCGATCTTCAGGCCGCCGCCTTCACGCGAGCAGCCTATATCCATTTCTGCCGAAGGTTCGGTGAAGGGAAAATACGAAGGGCGAAAACGCGCAGGCAAATCATCAACACCAAAAAAGGCGCGGCAGAACTCAATCAAACAACCTTTCAGATGACCCATATGAGTGGTCTCGTCGATCACTAGCCCTTCAATCTGATGAAACATCGGCGAATGCGTTGCGTCATAATCTGCCCGGAAGGTCCGACCGGGTACGACGATACGAATTGGCGGTTTCTGATTCACCATTGTGCGGATTTGCACTGGAGAAGTGTGTGTCCGCAAAACCAGCCGGGAACCGTCTTCTTTCTCGGGCAGATAAAACGTGTCGTGCTCCTGACGCGCCGGATGTTCCGGCGGAATGTTGAGCGCCGTGAAGTTGTTGAAATCGGTTTCGATGTGTGGCCCTTCGGCTATTACAAAGCCCATCTCACAAAAGATTGCGACCATCTCATCGATGGTCTGGCTAATCGGATGAATGCGGCCTTCCTGCTGCGGTCTCACCGGCAACGTTACGTCAATTGCCTCGGCGATCAGACGCTCGTCCAACGCGCCGGCTTCCAGTTGCGTTTTGCGCTCAGTCAGTGCGTCGTTAACAGCGGACTTAACATTGTTGATGGATTGACCGAGTGCCTTGCGGTTTTCTGGCGCGGCTTGGCCAAGGCTTTTCAAGAGGCCAGTGACGGTCCCCTGCTTGCCAAGCGCTGCCACCCGGATGTCCTCCAGCGCCTCGAGATTTGCCGCGCCCTCAATCTCGGCGAGCAAACTATCTCTTAAGGTATCTAGATTTTCCGTTGTCATACGCCAATGCCCATTACACCGCCCACGCCCAGCAGAGCGTCACGGTCACCTGCGCGACGCTATACCGGATTATTTGTGGGTAAACCCCAAGCGACTAATTCCCAGAACCGATGACTTAGTCTGCCAGCGCGGCTTGAGCCTGCTCGCAAATCGTTTTAAATGCCGCCGGTTCCTGAACGGCAAGATCCGCAAGAACCTTACGGTCAAGCTCAATTCCAGCGCGGTTTAAACCATTCATCAAACGCGAATAGGTAAGACCATTTTGGCGGGCACCGGCATTGATCCGCTGAATCCATAGTGACCGAAAATTCCGTTTACGATTACGGCGATCGCGATAGGCATATTGCAGCCCTTTCTCAACCTTTTCTTTCGCAACCCGGAATGCGGTTCGATTGCGTCCCCGATAGCCTTTGGCCTGAGCGAGAACCTTTTTGTGGCGGGCGTGTGCTGCAACGCCGCTTCTTGCGCGTGACATGTCGTTTCTCCGTCAGTGTCGGTTATAGGTAAGGCATATATTGCCGAACGAGCTTGGCGTCCTGAGGCGTCAAGGTCGTTGTACCGCGCGCTTTGCGGCGCATTTTATATGACTTTTCTTCAAGGCAGTGACGCTTGTAGGCGTAGTTACGCTTGATCTTACCGGTGCCGGTTTTGGAGAAGCGCTTTTTGGCGCTCGATTTTGTCTTCATCTTGGGCATTTCCAATATCCTTAATCATTGTTCGGTTTTCATGCAGATCGCCTCGGCATGCCCATTATCTTTTGCCATATTTTGACTGTGATAATCGCCGGACCACCTGTTCTCGCGCAAAACTGCGCAAGGCCGCGGTTTATAACGGCCCTGGCCTCAGATTGCAAGCAGTTAGAAACTGAAAGGGCGCCCCAATATCCGCCCTTTAGTGACAAAGATTTCTCAGATTAGCGTGGTACCAGTACCATCACCATCTGGCGACCTTCCATTTTCGGGTATTGCTCAACTTTCGCATGGTCTTCGAGATCATCCTTAACCCGGTTTAATACATTCATACCAAGGTCCTGATGGGCCATTTCTCGCCCGCGGAACCGCAAGGTAACCTTCACCTTGTCGCCATCGTCAAGGAAGCGATGCATCGCCCGCATTTTGACATCGTAGTCATGCGATTCGATGCCAGGACGCATTTTGATTTCTTTGACATCAATGGTTTTTTGTTTTTTGCGTGCTTCGGCTTTGCGCTTCTGATCCTCGTATTTCAGTTTTCCATAATCGAGAATCTTGCAAACGGGCGGGCTGGCGTTTGAGGCCATCTCGACAAGATCGAGACCCAATTCATCTGCTTTGGCTAATGCTTCGGAAGTTGGAACAACCCCGAGTACTTCTCCGTCGGGGTCTACGAGCCGCACTTCTAGCGCCTCAATTAGTTCGTTAATGCGCCGTTCGTCCTTTTGCGGAACCGGCTGCTGGAATGGTCTTCGTGCGATAAGCGTTTCTCCTTCAGTAATGGGTCCACCAACCCTTTTTTACCGGGTCAACCGGCGGGCGGGGCGGATTCCTCAGCAAGTCTAGCCACCGCTTCGGTCAAGGCAAGGACTTCCTGTTCCTTGCTTCCGAGGCGGCGGATGGCGACGGTGCGTGCTTCTAACTCCTTGGCACCGACAACAAAAAGCGCCGGTACCTTCGCGAGACTATGTTCGCGCACCTTGTAATTAATTTTCTCGTTTCGTTGATCCAGATCGACACGCAATCCGGCAGCGCTAAGTGCATCGGCAACTTCTTCAGCATAGTCATCGGCAGCATTGGTAATTGTCGCGACGGTGACTTGCGTTGGCGCAAGCCACAACGGCATCCGGCCGGCATAATTCTCAATCAGAATACCTATAAAGCGCTCAAAAGAACCTAATATGGCGCGGTGCAACATGACGGGTCGGTGCTTTTGACCGTCTTCTGCAACAAACTCCGCATCGAGCCTGTCAGGAAGAACAAAATCGACCTGCAGAGTCCCGCATTGCCAATCGCGGCCAATCGCGTCCCGCAAAACGAATTCAAGCTTGGGCCCATAGAAGGCGCCTTCGCCGGGGTTAAGTGAATATTCCAGCCCAGCCGCATCAACCGCTTCCTTCAAGGCACTCTCTGCCTTGTCCCAAACGCTATCGTCTCCGGCGCGGACCTCAGGCCGATCTGAAAATTTCACAACGACGTCGGTAAATCCAAAGTCCGCATAAATCGTCTGCAACAGGTCACAAAACTCTTTGGTCTCTGATGTCACCTGATCTTCGGTACAGAAAATATGTGCATCATCCTGGGTAAATGCGCGTACCCGCATAAGACCATGCAATGCACCGGATGGCTCATAGCGATGACAGGAGCCGAACTCCGCCATGCGAAGCGGCAGATCGCGATAGCTCTTGATGCCCTGTCGAAAAATCTGGACATGACCCGGACAATTCATTGGTTTCACAGCGAGCGTTCGTTCATCTTCGGTGTCAGCAGTGAACATATGCTCGCGAAACTTTTCCCAGTGACCGGATTGTTCCCAAAGCGCGCGGTCAAACAGCGTCGGTGTTTTGACCTCTTCATACCCCGCTTCATCCAGGCGCGCCCGCATGTAATTTTCTATCGCACGATAAAGAGTCCATCCTTTGGGATGCCAGAACGCCGAACCAATTGCTTCTTCCTGGAAATGGAACAAATCCATTTCACGACCAAGCCGGCGGTGATCGCGCTTTTCCGCTTCTTCCAACTGGTGGAGATAAACGCGGAGTTCTTTCGGATCACGCCACGCCGTACCGTAAATCCGCTGCAGCATTTCATTCCGTGAATCCCCACGCCAATAGGCACCGGCGAGTTTCAATAGCTTGAATCCCTTGCCGACATGCCCCGTGGACGGCATGTGAGGGCCGCGACAGAGATCGAACCATTCACCTTGGTGGTAAATCGAAATCTCTTCGTCGGCGGGAAGGTCTTCGATAATTTCAGCCTTATACTTCTCTCCCATGCCCACAAAGGTTTCGATGGCTTTCTCGCGTTCCCACACCTCGCGGACAAACGGTTCATCACGGGCGATGATTTCCGTCATACAGGCTTCAATTTTTTCCAAGTCTTCTGGTGTGAAAGGCTCCTCACGCGCAAAATCATAGTAAAAACCATTTTCGATGGGCGGGCCGATCGTCACTTGCGTGCCGGGGTAAAGTTTTTGAACCGCTTCCGCCATAACATGCGCAGCGTCGTGGCGAATAATCTCGAGCGCTATTTCATCTTTGCGGGTGACGATACTTACTGATGAATCGTTTTCTATCAGACGCGCGAGATCACGCACCTCACCATCCACGACGACGGCAACAGCAGCTTTCGCCAACCCAGGGCCTATGTCTGCCGCCAAGTCGGCACCAGAGACCGGTCCGCCAAATTGGCGGATACTACCGTCTGGTAAGGTAAGTGAGACGCCTTCTCCCGACGCGCTCGCGGCGCGTGGAGCCTCTGCGCTCTCGTTCGCAGTGCTCATGAGGGGCTTATCATTTGGCGTTCATTCAGGCGATTACACCCGTTGTTAAAACAAAGCTATGTCTGAAACAGACGCTAGCAAGCAGCCGTTTAACGTAATCTTAACGCCGCGGCAACCGCTTCGACAGAAAGATCGTCCAATTTATCCCGCTGCAATATCTCGACGGAAGCGCCGCGCGGTGCCGTCAGCGCAGGATCTGAGGCAGCAGAGAACAGCACGGTCGTCGGGCACCCTGCCGCTGCAATCATATGAACGGGACCGGTATCGTTTCCCACGGCGCCTGCCGCACCACGCGCCAGGACAGCAATATCCGCAAGATCGGTCTGACCACAAAGATTGAGAATGGCAGAACACCCCGTCTGAATTTCCTCCGCTAATTCGGATTCCCCGCTCGTTCCAAGCAGAACAGGTTGAATGCCTTGATCAGCGATTATTTGAGCCAATTTGGAAAATCGATCCGCAGACCAACGCTTATCGAGCCGGTGCGCTGCACCGCCGGGAATAAAGAGTGCATAGCGCTCCTCCAAACCAAATCTGGCTGTATTCGCCGTAACCCAATCAAGCCTGGCATCAGGGATGTGCGAAATTCCTGCCATCGCCATCTGCTCGTTCTGGCGTTCGATTGAATGCATAAAGTCACGATCCGGATTCGCGTGAGGATGTGAACAACCGCGGGCGATGCCAGACCATTCTGGCCGCAGACTTTTGCCGAACAGCCGAAAATACCAGCCGCTCCGATCAGATGTTTGCAAATCATAAACTCTGGTGAACCCTCCCGCGCGCAATCTGGATTTCAAATTCAGCCATGTCGGGACCTGCCAGAGAGAAGGCCTGGTATCGATCCAAATGTCGTCAAAATAGCCGCAGGGTTTCAAAAAATTTTCATACGCGGCAGTTGTCAGAAGAACTATTTCAGCGTCCGGATGATGTTCGCGAATGGCAGCAAATGGTCCAAGGGCCAAAACAATATCGCCAAGAGCGCCGAGTTTGATGACCAGTATTTTGCGGTGAATGTCAGCCGCCATGGCCAGGATGATCCGATAAAACTTCCTGATAGACCGTCATTGTCCGGTCGGTCATCAGTTCCTTGGTGTAATTTTTTCGGACATTGGCGATGCCGCGACGTGCAATCTGATCTCTGGTTTCATTGTCGATGGATAGTGCTTCGCGCAAAACATTGACCAGCGCACTTGCATCGTTCGGTGGCACCAGCCAGCCATTCTCACCATGGGTTACGGTTTCACGCGCCGCGCCATGATCGGTCGCGATGATCGGGCGGCCCATCGCCTGTGCTTCGACAATGACGCGTCCAAAGGCCTCTGCATCTGTTGACGCAGACACAACGACATCGGCCAGCATGAAGGCGGCCGGCATGTCGCGGCAGTCGCCGGGTAAGTGAACAACTGATTCCAAGCCGAGCCGGACAATATCATCCTGCAGTTCGCGAACATAGGCATCCCGGCCCTGTGCATCCCCGACCATAATACAGCGCAAATTCTTGCGGTCCTCCAAACGGGTCAGGGCCTCCAGCATTACCTTGTGGCCTTTCCATCGGGTCAGTCGGCCGGGCAGCATCACCACCGTCGCGTCGTCGGGCACCCGCCAGCTTTCCGCGAGCTGGATTACCCGTTCCGGGCTCACAGCATTCGGATCGAACAGGTTGATGTCCGCGCCACGCGGTACAACACGCACCTTGTTGGCATCGACGCCATAACGGTCACAAATCTGATCGCCAATAAACTGTGAGATTGCGATGACCAGATCGCCGCGCGCCATCACAGAATTGTAGTACTTTTTGAGCGGGTTCCCCTCGTTATAATTACCGTGGAAAGTCGTTAAAAATTTAACGCCAGTTTTTTGCGCAGCCCCCAAAGCGCTCCAGGCGGGAACACGGCTCCGTGCGTGCAGAATATCAACCTGATGTTCCTTTATCAGCGATACGAGACGATCGATATTTCGATAAACCGTAAATGGGTTTTTGCTGCCGGCGGGAAATTCGATGTGCAAACCGCCTGCCCGCTCAACCTCGTGTGCCATGGGACCACCGCTGGATACGACAATTGCGCGCCAGCCAGATTCAGAAAGCGCCTGTGTCACATCGATCGTCCCACGTTCAACGCCGCCGGTGATCAAGGACGGCAAAACCTGCATGACGACAGGTGCCGACTTGTCGGATGAATTCCCGGTGTTAGATTGCCCGGAAGGTGACTGAATGGCAGATTCCATATTCCTGACTTACCGCCGGACCAGTAGGGCACGCAATGGCTAATACTCCAAAATTCCTTAAACGCAACAATGGCGCTTCAATTGCTTACCACAAATCGGAAGGTACGGGACCCGGTGTTGTCTTTCTAGGCGGCTTTATGTCGGACATGGACGGAACCAAGGCCGTAGCGCTCGAAACCCACTGTCAGCAGCAGGGACGCGCTTATCTTCGATTCGATTACCAGGGGCATGGTCAGTCATCGGGTGAGTTTACAGACGGCACTATCGGAATGTGGGCAGAAGATGCGATCGGGGCGATCAGTGAATTAACCGACGGCCCGCAAATACTTGTCGGTTCATCTATGGGTGGCTGGATTATGTTGCTGGCGGCGCTGGAACGGCCGGAACGGGTCGCAGCGCTGGTTGGCATCGCTGCCGCACCGGATTTTACCGAGCGTTTAATGTGGGAGAATTTTCCACCCGAAGTTCAGGAAACACTTCAGCGTGACAGAATTTATCACCAACCATCGGAATATGCTGACAGCCCTTATCCGATCACGATGGACCTCATTGAAGACGGGCGGCAACACCTGCTGCTTGATAGAACAATTCCGTTGGATTGCCCGGTACATCTGTTTCAGGGAATAGAGGATGACGCCGTCCCGTGGGAACACGCGCTGGCAATTTCAGACAAGCTGCAAACGGAAGACGTGACAATCACCATGATCAAGGACGGTGATCACCGCTTGTCGCGTGATGAAGATTTGCAAAAGATATTTGCCGCGGTGGATCGGTTGGCGGCAGGGCCTGCCAAGTAAAGGTCAACCCCTCTCAGCCAGTATCGCCTTCAACCCCACCCGAAAGTCCGGATATGTCAGCGTTACGCCCAGTTCCGATTTGATCAGAGAATTATCCACCAGGCGGTTATCGGCATAAAAACTACGTGCCATTTCGCTGAGTGATGTACTGGTAAACGGAATAGCGGGTGGCGGCTCCAAACCCAGCGACTCCGCGGCATATTCCATCACGTCCGAACTCATTGCCGGTTCATCGTCACACACATTGTATGTCCCGCCGGGCCTGGGCGCAGCAATCGATGCGAGCAGAACATTCACAATGTCATCGACATGAATGCGCGAAAACAGATGGCCTTCTTTTATGATGCGCCGCGCTTTGCCTGACCGCAGTTGATCGATCGCGCTGCGCCCCGGCCCGTAGATACCTGCAAGCCGAAAAACATGCACCGGCAATTCATGTTCCCTGCCCAACTCAAGCCAGGCTTTCTCTGACTCAATCCGCCTTAGACCGCGCGCCGTCGTCGCCTTTAACGCCGCCATCTCATCGACCAGTGCGCCACCAGTATCGCCGTACACACTGGTTGCTGATAGATAACCGATCCATTGGAGGTTTCCGTTTTCCGCGAGATCGTTGCGATGCCGCAGCAGAACCGGGTCGCCCTGTTCACCCGGCGGCGCCGATAGCAAAATATGTGTCGCGTTCTTAAGGTCTGAAACGTCTTCAAGCGATGATGAACCGTCAAATTCCTGACAGGCAAATCCCGCATCACGCAATACAGCGCATTTCTCGGCGGTCCGTGCCGTGCCGGAAACGGACCAGCCATCAGCCCGCAATTTTTTCGCCAGACGGTGCGCAGTAAATCCGAATCCAAAGCAGAAAAGATGAGACATGATCGTTTCGGGAAACTATATCGATAGATAGAATATCATTTTTACACTGTAACGATTTGTAGCAATGGCAAACAGCACCAAGCGCATGATGGGCCTTTTAATTTTGGCCGGCTTGATCGCGGCCGATGCGAGCTTTGCCCAGCGCAACCAGATCCTCACACCCAAAAGCCAGCAGGCCCGGGAGTATGCCGCCTGCATGGCGCTCGCCAGATCAACGCCAAAGGTGGCGCACGATTCCGCCCTCGCATGGCGACAGAAGGGCGGTGGCGAAGCAGCCATTCACTGCATCGCGGTATCGCTTCTCGGGATGAGTCAATACAGCCAGGCAGCGCGCATGCTCGAGGAACTTGCAGATCAACCGAAACCGGGGCGACCGAAATTGCAGGCCGGACTTTACGGACAGGCAGCAAATGCGTGGACGATTGCCGGGCGGCCGCAGACCGCAGCAAAATTGCTCACCAAAGCGATCAAACTGCAGCCGGACAATCAGGACCTCCTCATTGATCGCAGCATCGCCCATGCAGGGCTCGGTAAATATTGGGAGGCGCTGGATGATCTCAATGCCGTTCTGGACAAAGCACCCGACAATGCTGACGCGCTTATTTTCCGGGCCAGCGCCTGGCGTAAAGTCGGCACGCTGGATCTCGCCGAACAGGATGTCATCGCTGCGCTCGCATTGAAACCGAATGATCCCGACGGTCTTTTGGAACGCGGCCTCATCCGCAAGGCGCAGGGTGAAATCGCCGCCGCCCGCAAGGATTGGCTAAAGGTGCTGGAAATTTCGGTCCAAGGCCCGCTGACCGATGCCGCGCGCCGCAATCTTGAGAGCATCGACGTTAAGAAGCAGCAATGACTCTCATTTTCGACCGCCGGTAGCTTGCCGGTGGCTGGCCGATGTGGCGTTTAAATGTCCGGCCGAATGACGCCTCTGATTGATACCCCGCCTGAGTGGCAACTTCTATAATGGGAAGATCGCTGTCTGCCAGCAACTTGCGGGCAATCTGCATCCGCCAGGATGTCAGATAGTTGAGCGGCGTGTAGGTCGTGAGGTCGCTAAACCGGTTGGCAAAGGACGTTCTCGACATGCCGGCTTTTTGCGCGAGTGTCTCTACAGTCCACGGTGCGGCGGGTTCCTGATGAATGGCTTCGAGCGCCTGCCGGATATTTGGATCGGCAAAACCAGCCAGCCCTTTTTGGGAGCTTCCCTCATGCGCGAGATAGTGCCGTACCGCTTGCGTAAAGATTATCTCGGAAAGTTTGAGCGCGATCAGATCGCTACCTAGTTGATCGCCGCCCGCTTCCGCCCCGATGACTTTGAGCGTGTCATCCAGCCAGCCCGGAGATACCTGTCCATACTCCTTGATATGAATGAAGCGCGGCAATGCATCGACCAGGATGTGGCTCGCCTCGGTCTCGAATGCAAAATGACCGCAGATCAACTGGCTCTCATGCCCTGATCCCGGCTCGCCAACCACCAGCGCGCCCTGTCCTGTGAAGCCGGACTGTTCAACTACCTGATCAACCGTTGGCGCATCGACATCGACAGGGTCAGAGAGGATATGTGTCGCGCCATGCGGGATAATGATGAGATCGCCCTGCTCGAGCAGCCGGGCGTCATCCTCCCCTGCGACGCGGGCATAACACCGTCCGCGATGCACATAGTGAAACCGCGCAATATTCTCAAAGGATGGGACCTCGACCCCCCAGGGCGCTGTAAACGATGTCCGGAAATAGAGCGTTCCGGAGAGTTTCATCAGCCCCAGAATATCGCTGAGCAAATCCATAAGCGTTTCCTCACAATGTCGATTGCCACGCTACCAGTACATATTTCGCATTAAAAGACGTTTGAACGAGCCGTCAAATTATACGAACGAACCGTCATTCATCATTCCATTTTCCATCCTTATTTTAACGATCTGCACAGCGAGGAGATCAACTCAATTCCTTGCCGCGCACTAGAAAGGACACATTTAAAGGAAAAGGATGATGAAAATTCGAACACTAATCGCGACCGTGGGGATCGCTCTGATAACCGTTATGGGCGGGGCACAGGCCAATGATCCGGCCAAGTTAAACGATCTGCAAATCGCACATGTCGCATACACGGCGGATAACATTGACATTCGTTATGCGCATCTTGCGTTGGCGCTTTCGACCAATCCCAAAATTCATGAGTTTGCCCGCACCATGATCCGCGATCATGAAGCGGTAAACACACAGGCGCTGGCTCTTCTAAAGAAACTTAAAGCCGCACCGCAGGATAATTTCCTGAGCAAACAGCTCACCGCAAATTCGCTCAAACTTATCGACAAGATGAGCAAATTGCGCGGAAATGCATTCGACAAATTCTATGCCAGTAACGAACTTGCCTATCACAAGGCGGTTAATGGTCTCGTCGCCAATGCCTTCATTCCCAATATCGAGAATGCAGAGGTGAAAGCGCTCTTCAAGACCGGTCTGAAAATTTTCAAGGCGCATGAGAAACACGCCGAGATGATGGTCAAAGGACTGAAATAGAAATGCGTCCGTTTCAGATGCAACGACGTGAAGTCGTCGGTTGGGCGGCAGCTGCGATCGCAGCTGCCATCCTGCCATTTACCATTCCGGTTTTTGCCGAGACCAACCGTAAACCCGTCACCCATATCGTAGACATCACCGATTTTGTGTTCGTCCCGAAATCATTGGAAGTACGCCCGGGCGACCGCATTACATGGGTCAATAAGGACATCGTGCCCCACACCGCAACGGCGGATGACAAGAGCTGGGACACGGGTGCGCTCAAGCCCAACGAACGCAAGACGATAACAGTGACAAAGAAATTGTTGGGCGGTTATTTCTGCCGCTTTCACCCAAGCATGAAAGCAAAGATCGCAACGCAGAAATAAGCGCTCAACAGCAGCCGTTTTTTCCCGTACAGCAGGCAAGAATATCGGGGTGATTGTCGCAGCAGTCATTCAACAGGAATGAGACGAGACCTCCCAGATTGCCAATGTCCGCGCGGTAAATAATTTTGCGGGATTGGCGCTCCGACGAAATAACCCCGGCCTGTTCCAAAGCCGACAGGTGAAACGAGGCGCGTGAAGACGACGCCTCGACCTGTTTGCCAACCTCGCCCGCCGCGGCACCTTCTTCACCACGTTGAATCAGATAGCGCACGATCCGCAGACGGGTCTCCTGCGACAGCGCCGCAAGCATATCCAAAACGTTCTCTTCATCCATAATCTCAATATCTCTTGAAATGTTGAGATATAATATTATATCGGCCCTACGAAAATCAACCAGCTCAATTTGAGGAAAGCCAATAATGAAAATCGTAAGCTTCAAAATCTGCCCCTTTGTGCAGCGTGTCACCGCGTTACTGGAGGCAAAGAACATCCCCTATGAGATCGAGTTCATTAGCCTGAGCGACAAGCCGCAATGGTTTCTCGACATCTCCCCCAACGGCCAGGTGCCGGTTTTGATCACCGATGAAGGCCGCGCCCTTTTTGAGTCTGATGCCATTGTCGAATATCTGGAGGAAGCCTACCCGCCTTTGCAGGACGGCCTCGCGCCGGAAGACAAGGCGACCAACCGCGCCTGGAGTTACCTGGCCTCCAAGAACTATCTCGTTCAGTGCAGCGCGCAGCGCAGCCCCGATGCCGATGTGCTGAAGGAGAGCAGCGAAAATCTTGGCAAGGCCTTCGACCGAATTGAGAGGCAGCTTGACGACACAAAATTTTTTGCTGGCGACGATATCAACATGGTCGATATTGCCTGGCTGCCGCTACTGCATCGCGCGGATATTATCCAGCGGCGATCCTGCTATGACTTTATTGGTGACCGTCCGAAGCTAAAGGCGTGGCAAAAGAATTTGCTTGCCACCGGTCTGGCGGAAAAATCCGTGCCCGAAGATTTTGAAGAATTGTTTGCCGAGTTTTACCTCTCCGACAAAACCTATCTCGGGCGCGGCGGCACGGTAGAGAATTGCGATTTCAGCGAACGCTGCGCAACGGATGCCTGTTGCTAGAGAAAATTTAGGCGGCGCAATTCCCCGTGATTGACCCCAACGGCGTTCCTTTGTCCGCTGGTCTAACGGCTGATAGCATGGGGCAATGCCCGTCTTTGTCCTGATCGCCTCTTTCGCTGTTGCCCTGGTCTTTAGTCTGATGAGCTTTATGACCGTCGCCGCGGTATTGCCCGAGCTAAAAGCGGCGTGGGCGCTCAACAATACCGAGGCCGGCATGGTTGGGGGCGCGTTTTTTATCGGCTATGTCATCGCCGTCCTCATCCTCACCAGCCTCACTGACCGGATCGATTCAAAGCTGATCTATATCGTCTCGGCGCTGATCGGCGGTACCGCATCGATCCTGCTTGGTTTCACGGCCGACGGTTTCTGGTCGGGCACTCTGTTTCGCATTCTGACGGGTCTCGGGCTTGCGGGTACCTACATGCCGGGCCTTCGCGCACTAACCGATCAATTGCCGGAAGCATCGCGCAATCGCGGCGTGGTCTATTACACCTCGTTCTTTGCGCTGGGTTCGGGGCTGTCGATTTTGGTCGGCGGCGAGATCAAGGAATGGCTCGACTGGCGCTGGGCCTTCATCATTACTGGGGCAGGATTCTATGTTGCCGCCGCGATCATCGCCATCGTGCTGCCCGCCAATCCACCGCAGCAAACCGACAAGCCTGAAACCCATCCGCTGGATTTCCGTCCTGTGCTGCGCAACCGTGTCGCACTCGGTTATGTTGCGGGCATCGTCGGGACGGCGTGGGAGGTCTTCGCCTTGCGCGTCTGGGCGCCGACCTTTTTAATTTTCCTGCTGCCAATCACACCGGATGCCGGATATCTCGTTAAGCCCACGGTCATGGCAACCATCGTCGCGCTCATCGGGATTCCCACCAGTATGGCGCTGGGTGAACTGACGGCGAAATATGACCGGCGCAGGGTCATGATAAGCGCCGGCACGATATCGCTAACGGCCGGTATTTTGATCGCCTACGCCATCGGCAACAGCTACGCGGTTCTGGTGATCCTGCTCTTGATCCTTGGTGCGTTTTCCTATGGCCGCAATGCCTCCACCACCGCCGGGATGATGGCAGCAGCCGAACCCAAACTCAAAGGCATGTATATGGCATTTTATGCATCGGTCGGCTTTAGCGGGGGTATCATCAGCCCGCCGCTTGTCGGCGCGGCGCTTGATCTGGCGGGCGGGCGCCTCGATGCCGCGGGATGGATGGCAGGGTTCCTGACGCTTGCGATCGGCGGTGCGATCACCGCGCTCGGCTTGCTGATCCTGTCGCGGCCGAGAAAATAGTTTCGCCGTTCGCGTTGACCGCATGACAGTATCCGCGCGACGATCCAACCCATGACAGATACAGAGGGCCCGGCGGAAGAAGAAACCGGCTGCTGGGCGGATATTTTTACCGGACGTCTCGGCGTTTACACGCTTGTGCTTGGCCTCGGAATGGGGCTGTTCGCGATCAACCAGTTTGTCGTCGCGACGATCATGCCAACCGTCCTGGAAGATCTTGGCGGGGTAAGGTTTTACAGCTGGGCATTCTCCCTTTTCGCGGTCGGCGCCATCATTGGCGCAGCCAGCGCCCATGCCTTGCGTGATGCGTTTGGCTTGCGTCCCGCCTATGCCGGGGCGGGGCTGATATTGGGTCTGGGTCTTGCCGGTGCCGCGCTGGCACCGGACATGCTGACCTTCGTTGGATGGCGGCTCCTACAGGGCATCGGTGGGGGCGCTTTGGCATCCCAGGGCTATGGGCTGGTCGCGATCGCCTACCCGGTGTATTTGCGGCCGCGGGTCCTCGGAGTCGTTTCCACCATCTGGGGCACAGCGACAATTATGGGGCCAGGATTTGGGGCACTGTTTGCCGAACCACATCTCTGGCCATGGGCGTTTCTGGGTCTCTTGCCGCTTATCGTCATCTTCGTCGCGCTGGTGTTGCTCCGGGTGGAGAGCGACAAGGGACATGGTCAGCTCTCCGCGCTGCCCTATCGCCGCCTCGCACTTTTAACGCTCGCGGTTTTTCTGATTAGCAGCACATCACTAACCGAAGAGCTCTGGATGCGGAGCCTGTTCATCGTCATTGCGATTTTCCTGGCCATCATCACGTTCCGGATGGATGCTGTCTCGGAGCACAATATGTTCCCCAAGGGCGTGACCTCGATGACAACCGAACTTGGCGCAGTCTACTGGATACTGTTTCTCGGCAGCATCGTGTTGGCGATCGTCAACACCTATTCGACCTTTTACCTGCAGGCGTTACACGGCATATCGCCATTGATTGCCGGATATCTGTTCGCGATTCAGTCGATCATGTGGACGACGAGTGCGTTGATCGTCGCCACCCTGCCCCGCAAATATGAATCCGAGTTCCTGTTGATCGGTTTGCTGATTATTTTAGCGGGCGCTGTCGGTGTCTGGCTGACCGTCGATAGCGGCCCCGTATCCATGATTGCCGTCGCCATCGCACTTACCGGTATTGGGCTCGGCTTTATCAACAACCCAACGATACAGCGCATCATCACCATTGTGCGCGAAGATGAAAAGCACATGGCGGGCGCCTCCGTGCAGGCCATCCGCAATATTGGTATTTCATTCGGCGCTGCCGCGTCGGGCATGGTGGCCGCAGCGGCAGGGCTGGCGCACGGCTCGGATCGCGCCGAGATCGCCTTTTCAATGAGCTGGGTCTATGGCGTCAATGCCGGGTTCGCGTTGCTCGCGCTCATCATGACCATTCCGATGTATATGGCGCGGCGGAAAGCACGCGCTGATTAGCGACCGCGGAGCACCTTAAAAAACAATCCAGGAATTGAAGCGCCTGTCCGCTTCAGCCGATGAACCTCGTTAATAAACTACCGCCGGTGAGCAGGATAGTGGAGCAAATGGCAAGGACAGCGAAAGTCGTTGCCATCCCAAAAACGCGGAAACTAAAATTTTCCGCCGTTTGGGATACCCCGAAAGCATGTATTACGCGGCTAACCAATAAAAGACCGCACAGCATGTGAATAATCCAGGCAGGATTTCCGGCAAATTCAACAAAAGCAATCAGGATAATAGAAATAGGGACGTATTCACTGTAGTTGCCATGGGCACGGATTGCTCTTTCCAATCGCGGCTCATCACCACCGCCCAACGCCACTTTGAACTGTCTCCTTAGGGAAATGACACGTAGGGAAAGAAGGATCAGCCCGATCCCCAGCAGCGCCGCGTATAGAGGGACAATGTTAAGGTCCATGAACTTCTACTCCACTTCCTGACCACCCCGGCCATAAAACGTTTGAGGCGCAGAGGGTAAAAAATTCCAAATCGCTAACATGGCTAAACGTCAGCGGGCCTATGTTCCGTACTGATCTCCCCACTTATAAAGGGCCCGAATGATTGGGCCGAGAGCCCTGCCCTTTTCTGTCAACAAATATTCCGCACGTGGTGGATGCATTTCATAAAAGTCCCTCTCGATTATGCCGTTGGCTTCCAGAGATTTAAGCCTGGCAGACAACGTATTGGGCGCTATGCCATCGAGCGATTCGAGAAGCGACTGAAATCTACACCGGCCGTTCTGAAAAAGATCGCGCAGGATGAGGAGCGTCCAGCGATCACCTATCACATTCGCTGATCGTGCTACGGGACAATACAAGTTTTTCTGAGAAACCATGTTTGAAACTTAATCTCTTGAACTTATCATAACAAGTCGCTATATTTTTAATAGTTAATATAGAAAGGGAATGTTATGCGGTCACGATGGCGGTGGCTCCTTATCGGAACGACGATTGTTATTATCGGCGCGGCCAGTGTGTTTAGCGGTAGTGGGAGCGAGGAATCTGGCACGGCGTATAAAGAGTACAATTCGGTCTTCGGGAAACAGAAAGGGCAAAAGGCTCACACGATTCCTCGCGACGGGTACAAACTTAACGCACGGGAATATCACCCAGTAGGAAAACAGCCTGTCGGAGCACCCTATATTCTGATGCACGGTTTCACTGACAGCGTCCACCTGTATGACCGGTTAGCGCCATTGTTGGCAAAAAAAAGCCGGGTTATTACCTTTGATTCTTTAGGTTGGGGCAATTCCGACAAACCCAGTGATCACCGCTATGATGTGGCAAGCATGCGGCGCGATCTTGAAGCGGTAATTACCTATTTCGGAATCAAAAACGCTAAGCTGCTGGTCCATGACTCGTCAGGTCTGCCAGGGATTGATTACGCAATCGACAATCCAAAAAAAACAAGCGAACTGATCCTGCTGAATACCCTTTATGGACCATCAAAAGTTCGCAAGGTGCCAGCCGGAATTCAAACATTTTCAACCCCGGGACTACGGCGAGATTTATTGGTATTTGGGGCAACGATGATCGATTTCCGATGGCAGCAACGCTTTTCGGCTCAGGTAGGCGAATTCTTCTACAATCGACAGGCCCGTGAAAAGTTTTTGCCCATATTCCTACATCAGTCACTACAGATCCGCCCCGCTTTTTTTGGTCTGAACAGAGTTTGGAAGAAAGAAATCCAGGACCGCGGTGCTCGTTTGGAGCCACTTCGAAATTTGAGCGTGCCGGTCAAGATCATTTTCGGCACACAAGACCCGTATCTAAATCCGGCCCTGGCGCGTGAATTCAAAAAATTGATCCCCAACTCGGCCCTACATCTGGTCCGAGAAGCTGGCCATTACGTCCAGCTGGATCGGCCGGAAGAAGTTGCGAGGTTGATGCTGGATAGTCCTGCGCCTTTAAATTCAAAAGCCCACTAGCCCATTTCGGTATCTAGCTCCGAAGGAGACAGGTTGCTGCCTTATCGTCGCGTGACGATTCTAACGTCGGTGGTCTTTCTGATCTGCAGCCCGGCGGAAAGCACGCGCTGATTAGCGACTGCGGGCTGTTACCAAATATCGATTCGCGATAGCTTTGGCATCGCAACGGCAATAAAGACATCAGGGAGCCAAACTACAGATGAAGCGTAAATTCGAGAGTATTCTGAAGACCGTTGGCAATACGCCTGTTGTACGGCTCAACAACATCGCGCCTGAAAATGTCAATCTGTATGTAAAAATCGAGGCGTTCAATCCGCTCGGTTCAGTCAAGGACCGGCTGGCGCTGGGTGTCATTGAAGATGCCGAACGATCTGGTGCACTCAAACCGGGACAGACCATAGTCGAATCGACCAGCGGCAATACCGGCATCGGGCTTGCCATGGTATGCGCCCAAAAAGGCTATCCGCTGGTCATCACCATGACGGAAACCTTCAGCATCGAACGGCGCAAGCTCATGCGGTTTCTCGGCGCCAAGGTCATCCTCACCCCCGCCGCTGAGCGCAGTACTGGTATGATCAACAAGGCCAAAGAACTGTCGGAAAAACACGGCTGGTTCATGACGCGCCAGTTCGAGAACGAAGCCAACCCCGATTTTCATTCGCAGACCACCGCACAGGAAATCATCAGGGATTTCGAAGGCGATGCGCTGGATTACTGGGTGACGGGATATGGCACTGGCGGCACACTCAAAGGTGTTGCCCGCGAACTCGCCAAAAATCGGCCCGATACGAAAATTGTCGTCTGCGAAGCAGTGGAAGCGCCGGTTCTTTCCAGCGGCCTGCCACAGGAAATGGACGGTGATGGTAATCCGGTTGGAGATCACCCCGCCTATAATCCTCACCCAATGCAGGGCTGGGGGCCGAATTTTATTTCACGGCTGACCAACGATACCAAGGAGATGGGCATCATCGATGAAGTGGTAACCATCGTGGAGGAAGACGCCTTGCGGTGCAGCAGAGATCTCGCCACCAAGGAAGGGATATTCGTTGGAATTACCGCAGGGGCCACTCTCGCTGGCGCGTTGAAAATCTGTGCCAAGGCACCGGACGGCGCGACCGTGCTCTGTATGCTGCCCGATACCGGTGAACGCTATCTCAGCACGCCGCTATTTGCGGAAATCGAGGAAGACATGAACAGCGACGAGCTCGACATCGCCTCTTCGACACCGAACCATCTGCTTTAGGAGTCTCCGAAAAACTCGCCGATGACCGGTCTAAACCGGTCCATATCGATCAGGAACGAATCGTGCCCCTGAAGCGAATCCAGAATCTCAAAGGTAACATTGACTCCACCGGCTTCGAGGCCAGTCGCCAGCTCTTTCTGCTGATGCGGCGGGAACAGGAAATCGGTTTCAACGCCGATCACCAACGCGCTTTCCAAGCCGGTTAGCGCTAATGCGGTTTCGATGCTTCCGCCGTGATCGCTGGCATCGAACAAATCCATAGCGCGGGATAGATACAGGTAACAGTTCGCATCGAACGCGTTGATAAAACTCCGCCCGTGCGCTTCGAGATACGACTCGATTTCAAAATCGATGCCGAACGGGCCCGATTTACCGCTGCTGATATCGTCCGTTGCCCGTTCACGACCAAACCGCTGTTCCCATTCCTTGGCGGATCGGTAGGTGATCATCCCCAGCTTGCGGGCCATTAGCATGCCTGTTGCCGGCGGTTCATCTTCCGCATAATGCCCGTCTTTCCAGCCGGCATCCTTGCGGATCAACTCACGCTGGAGGGAGCGTAAGGCGATCGAAAAGGGTGCGCTTCGTGCCGCCGAAGATGTCGAGACCAGCCGCTGTGATTTTCCAGGAAACAACAGCGTATAGGCGAGCGCCGTCATTCCGCCCATGGAATTGCCGACCACAGTGTGCAAAACATCGACGCCAAGGCTTTTGACGACAAGGTGTCCCGCTTTGGCAACGTCTTCGAGACAGAGCACGGGAAAATCCAGACGATATTTTTCGCCGCTTTCAGGGTTAATCGATGCCGGACCAGTTGAACCGAAACAGCTGCCCAGTGAATTGACGCAGATCACGAAAAATCGATTGGTATCGATCGGCTTACTTGGCCCAACCATATCTTCCCACCAGCCGGTAGAATGGTCTGTGGTAGAAGAGGCTGCATGTGCCGATGGCGACAATCCTGTTAGGATCAATACAGCATTGTCACCCGCCTCATTGAGCGTGCCCCAGGTTTCATAAGCGATGGAGGGTTCGGTAATTTCCCCTCTCACCATTTCGAACTGGCCGTCGATTTTTAAATATTGCCGTGCGTCGGCCATCTCAATTCAGTCCACAAATAATTAGAAATCCAGATCGGCGTAATGTTTGGGGGGCGGTTCGCCGGGCAAGTGATCCGCCAAGATTGGCCGCATGGACGGACGCGATTTCATCCGGACATACCATTCCTTGGCCCCTTCATGCTCCTCCCAGGGAACATCACCGAGATAGTCGAGGCACGAAATATGTGCGGCGGCGGCAACGTCAGCAAGCGACATGTCGTTGCCGGCCAGCCAATTCCGTCGTTCGCAGAGCCAGGCGATATATTTTAAGTGATATTCCAGATTTTTCTTGCCCGCGCGAATGGCTGTCGCATCGGGAGCCCCGCGTTTAAGGAAGCGTTTCATTATCTTCTCGCCAACCAGATTCTCGCTGACCTCGACATTGAACTTGCGGTCGAACCAGGACACGAGCCGCCTCACCTCGGCCCGTTCGGCGGGTGTACCCGGCAGCAGGCAGGGATCAGGCGCGATTTCATCAAGATATTCACAAATCGCAGCGGAATCACAAATTGCCTGACCGTCCTCTTCAACGAGGACGGGGACGTCACCCGCCGGATTAAGCGCCAAAAACTCCGGACGGCGATCCCATAAATTTTCGGTCTTTAGCTCCGCCTCAACACCTTTTTCCAAGAGAGCAATTCGGACCTTGCGGCAAAAGGGCGACAACCAGAGATGATACAGAACACGCATGAGAGGATTTTAATCGAACCAGGGGTCTCTGCACAGTGGAACCGTTGCGGTGAAAGGCTATGCGTTTTAGCATCGCTTTCCAAACAAGACATAACCATGACGAACAGGGATAACAATGACAGTTGAACTGACTATGGCGCTGGAGCGCTATGACAGACATGTCCCGTTCTTTATGGATATGGTCGAGAACCCTGATGGCATCATCATAAAATCGCTGGAAGTTGGTATGGCGCCGCCACGGCGCGACGGGATTGATCGCCACCGGCGTTTCTATGAAGACGAAGAGTTCGATATCTGCGAAATGTCAGTTTCGTCTTATCTGACATCGAAGGCCAAGGACCTGCCCTATACTGCCGTTCCGGTCTTTCCCCGGCGCCTGTTCAGCCAGAACCATATGTTTGTCAGCACGGCGGCAAACATATCGACGCCTAAAGATTTGATCGGCAAAAAAGTATGTTGCCGAAGCTTTCAAACAACCATGTCGGTTCTCGCCAAAGGTGATCTTGCCTTTGAGTATGATGTCCCCTGGCGCGAATTGGATTGGCATACCATGAGCCCGGAGCTTGTCGCTTTCCCCGGACAGGAAGAAGCAGACCTCACTATGATTGATGAGCCAAGCGCCCCCGAACGGTTTATCGCCGGCGAGCTTGCAATGATGATCCACCCGCACCCGCCACCGGCAATTCTTGAGGGATTACGCAATGGGTCAGTTCAGCGGATGTGGCCCGATTTGCGAGAGGAATGCGGCCGCTATTTCCAGAAGTATGACTATCCGATTATGCATTTACTGGTTTTTAAGACTGCGCTGGCCGACGCGCACCCGCACCTGCCGCGGGCCTTGATGGAAATGTGGGAAGATGCAAAACATCAGGCTGCAGATTTCTATGAAGACCCCGGCTATTCGGAGATGGCTTTTGCGCGCAATGCCTATGAAGAAGAACAAGAGATATTCGGTACTGACCCTTGGCCAACAGGACTTTCGGCCAACCGCGCCAGTGTCGAACGCTTTATGAAATATCTAACCGATCAAACACTGATCGAAGCACCCTATCCTGTTGAGCAACTATTTCATGAGTCTGTGCTCGACAGCTAAGTAAGAGGAGACCAACCAATGACAGAATATACGGTTCCCGCCTTTAAAACTTTTATCGATGATTTACGCCAGCACTTCTCGAAGGAGTTGCCCGAAACTGAACATTGGGAAGGGGTGCGAGACATCTTGAAGACGCTTTGCGCCGATGAGCAGATGCGCGAAAAGTCAAAAGAATGGCCTGCCAAACGAGGTGTTGAGTTGCAGCTGCATCATGATCCTGATTACGGTTTTTTTGTCGGCGGTCTGATCCGCCAGCCAAAACATCAGGCGAACGTACATGATCACGCCCACACCTGGACGATTTATGGCGTGCTCGATGGTGAAGAACGCACGCATGTATACAAGCGGCTGGATGACGGGAGCGAACCCGGCAAAGCGGAACTTGAATTACTCGCCCAATCGGCCGCACCAACCGGTCATGTCGATATCGTGCCGCCCTGGGTGCCGCATTCCGAATGGGGCATGGGCGACAGATCCGTCGCAATTACGGTGCGAAGTCAGCGGCCAGGTGGCTATGCCCAGAACAGATTCAATCTGGAAACTGGTGAAACGAACAACAATCACCGGGGTCTGGAGTTAATCCCGACGCCGGTTTAGGCAATATAACGCCAGCGCCGAAATTACCGCACCGGCCGAGATTGCCAAAAATGCAGCAGTCCAGCCTCGGGGGTTTTCGATACCGCCCGCTACATCAAGCGCAATTCCGGCAGCGAGAGGGCCAACGATACCACCGGCATAACCGATGGTCGCGTGGACGGCCATTGCAGTTCCACGTAAATGCTCTGGCACTGCGTTTACGAGACCGGCATTTGTAGGGGCGTTGCGACCCGATGTGAGCATCGCAAATACGAAACAGACGCTGACAACGGCCCCATATGTACTATCGCTCAGTAAACCAATAGAAACGCCGGCCAAAACCGAAATAACGGACACAAAAATCAGAACACGGCGGCGATCAAAAGCGATTGCCAATTCGCCGAAAGCCATATTCGCGGCAACGCCTGCAAGCGCAAAAATTGTGGCCCAAACGGTCGCATTCAAAACCTCTGGGCCGAGCGCATTGTGCATCTGGGAAAAAAACAGAAATGCAACGACCCAAACGCGAAAGGCAAAGACCTCCCACGCATATCCGAAATAAGAGATCATATACGACATCGCCGACTGATTTTGCAGAACGGCCCGGAAAGAAGTGACTATGGATATGGTACCGTCTCTAGGAATCCTTGAAGGCAATACCCAGATGATAATTAGCGCGCCAACAAAACAACCAGCGCCGGCTGTTGCAAATGTCCAGCGCCAACCAAACTGTTCAGCAACTTCACCGCCAATCAAGAATGAGAATGCGGTCCCGAGTGCAAACACACCGGTATAATATGTAACACCTCGGCTTTGTGCTGATTTCTGGAGGTTGTCAGTTAATGCCTTCAAACCCGGCATGTAGGTGCCACCGAGTCCGGCCCCTGCAAGAAAACGTAATAGCAGTGCTGCCCAAAACCCATCTGCCGCAACAGCAAAACCTATCGATGATACGCCCGCGAGAAGTGCAGAACCTAGGTAAATACGTTTGGGGTCGATGCGATCGGTGAGCGCTGTCAGAATGGGAACCGCCACGACATATCCGGCAAAATAGATACCGCCGAGCCAACCAGCTTCAGTACTGGTAAGTCCCCACTCGCTAATCAGCGCCGGCAGAACGGCCGCCAATGTCATAAAACCAAGCAGGTTCAGAACGAGAGCGCTACAAAAGAAGGATATCAGCGCTGCCGCACCGAATTGGCGGCGCTTCATTTTTAGGCCGATTGCTCTTCGCTATCGGGCTCCACCAGCACAGGATGTTCGAGCTTGTCCATCATCTCTTTTGGAACGACCTGCCAGAACCGCCGCAATTCACGGTCCCAGTCGACCAGCAGACGTTCTGCAAAACGCGACTGCGTTTCGCGCCAATGTTCGGAAACAAGATCACGTAAAACCTGTTCCCAATGCGGTGACTGCATCCGGTGATAGACGACCGTATCGGGATTGATATTGCTGATCAGGCTGGCGTCTGTGTCGTAAACGAAAGCCATACCGCCTGTCATACCGGCGGCGAAGTTGTCGCCAACCGGACCAAGAATAGCGACAGTACCGCCTGTCATATATTCGCAGCCGTTAGCGCCAGCCCCTTCGACAACAGCATCGGCGCCAGAATTGCGAACAGCAAACCGTTCACCGGTTTGCCCGGCGGCAAATAGCCGCCCAGCCGTCGCACCATAGAGTACGGTATTGCCTATGATCGCGTTTTCGTTTGTTGCGAGAGGGCTCGCGGTAACGGGCCGCACAATAATGGTGCCACCTGAAAGACCTTTACCAACATAGTCGTTGGCATCGCCAAGAACCTGCAACTTGAGCCCTTGGACCGCAAAGGCACCAAGTGATTGGCCGCCTGATCCACGTAGGCGGACAGCAATATGGCCGGGCTGCAATCCATCCATGCCATACCGCCGCGTTATGGCCGATGAAATTCTGGTACCGATCGCGCGCTCGGTATTGCGAATATTATAGGCGAGTTGCATTTTCTCGCCGCCCTCCAATGCCGGTGCAGCATCTTTTATCATCTGGGCATCAAGGGAATCCGGAACTTCATTTCGCAGACCGCGCGTTTCAGAGCGATTTTCACCACCTGGGTCGGCCTGAACCAAAAGCGGATTAAGATCAAGATCATCAAGATGCGGGTTGCCGCGCCTGACCTGCATCAGCAAATCGGTCCGCCCGATTATCTCATTGAGAGTCCGAAACCCGAGAAATGCCAAGATTTCTCGAACCTCTTCGGCTACAAAACTGAACAGGTTCACGACTTTTTCGGGGGTGCCCGTATATTTGTCCCGCAGTGCGTCATCCTGTGTGCAAACGCCAACAGGACAGGTATTCGAGTGGCACTGGCGCACCATAATGCAGCCGACAGCAACAAGTGACGTGGTACCAATGCCAAATTCGTCCGCGCCAAGCAGCGCCGCGATGACGATATCGCGACCGGTTTTCAGACCACCATCGGTTCGCAACAAAACGTTGTCACGCAGGCCGTTAAGCGTGAGCACCTGATGCACTTCTGCGAGCCCCATCTCCCAGGGTAAACCGGCATACTTTATCGAGGTCTGCGGGCTGGCACCTGTGCCACCTGAATGTCCTGATACTAAAATCGCGTCCGCTTTGGCTTTGGCAACCCCTGCGGCAATCGTTCCGATACCAGACTGCGAAACAAGCTTTACGCAGACTTTCGCCTCTGGATTTATCTGCTTCAGATCGTAAATGAGCTGGGATAAATCTTCGATCGAATAGATGTCGTGATGTGGAGGGGGCGAAATTAGGGTAACACCGGGAGTAGAATGCCGAAGCCTTGCGATCATCTCGGAAACTTTGATTCCGGGAAGTTGCCCACCCTCTCCGGGCTTCGCTCCCTGTGCAATCTTGATTTCGATTTCCCGGCAATTGTTAAGGTATTCCGCTGTCACACCGAACCGTCCGGAAGCAACTTGTTTGATTGCAGAAGAGGCATTGTCTCCATTCGGCTTTGGTTTAAATCGAGACGGGTCTTCGCCACCTTCGCCGGAATCCGATTTTGCGCCAATACGATTCATCGCTATTGAAAGCGTTTCATGAGCCTCCGGACTTAATGCGCCCAACGAAATACCAGGTGCAACGAGTCGCTTTCGAAGCTCCGTTATTGATTCGACTTCCTCGAGTTCAACGCTTTCGCCGCTCGGGGTGAAGTCCATCAGATCGCGTAAACTCACCGGCGCCTGCCGCTGAACCGATTCCGAATACTTCTTAAAACTGGCGAAGGAATCCGTATCACAGGCATTCTGAAGCATATGGATCATCTCGCCTTGAAAAGCGTGCGTTTCGCCACTGCGCCGGTATCGATACAGTCCACCAATTGGCAGAGTAATAACGTCTTCCGAATAAGCTCGTCGGTGCAATCGGACTGCATTGTGTTGAATACCCGACAGACCGATGCCGGAAATTCGAGAGGTCATTCCGGGGAAAAATTCCGAAACCAGCGTACGGCTTAGTCCAATTACTTCAAATTTGTGGGCGCCTCGATAGGAAGAAATCAACGAGATGCCCATTTTGGACATAATCTTGAGAAGCCCCTGATTGACGGCTTCGCAATAGCGCTGAACGCATTCGGTCAAAGACAGGTCGCCAAACAAACCGCGGCGATGCCGATCAGCAATTGCTTCCTGCGTGAGATAGGCGTTAACGGTCGTCGCGCCTGCGCCGATCAACACAGCGAAATAGTGCGTATCCAGACATTCCGCAGAACGAACATTAAGTGACGTAAATGTTCGTAGAGATTGGCGAACCAGGTGGCTGTGAACGCCGCTGGTCGCCAGGATCATGGGAATTGGCGCCTTTTCGGCACTAATATTCTTGTCTGACAAAATTACATGGACTGCGCCACCGCGAACCGCATCTTCGGCCTCTGTGCGAATACGATCCATCGCTTCACGCAATGCGTTCTCACCAGCATTCGTATCAAAAGTGCAGTCTATTTCAAATGCGGTTTCACCCATATGAGTCCGCAAGGCTTCGAACTCAGCGTTGGCCAGTACCGGCGAGCTCAACTGAAGCAACCGCGTTTGGCTTTCATCCATATCAAGGATATTTCCGAGATTGCCGAGCCGCGTATTGAGCGTCATCACCCTATATTCGCGGAGACTGTCGATAGGCGGATTGGTTACCTGGCTGAAAGATTGCCGAAAATAGTGATGCAAACCGCGATACTGCTCCGACAATACAGCAATCGGTGTATCATCACCCATCGAGCCTGTGGCTTCTTTGGCGTCCTCGACCATCGGCTGGACCAGAAGCTCCAATTCTTCGAGGGTGTGCCCGGCGCAAAGTTGGCGGCGGCGTAAATCATCGCGATCAAACTCTGCTTTCTCGTCAATATCAGTGCGGATAAGGCTATCCATTTGGGTGATATTGTTGGCCCACTCCGTAAAAGGAGCCTCCGCGGCCAACAATTCTCGCAATTCGGAATCGTGATAGAAGCGACCTTCATCCAACTGCACAGCTATCGTCTGTCCAGGCCCGACGCGCCCTTTCTCCACAATTCGGGATTCATCCATCGCAACCATCCCGGTTTCTGATCCAACGACCAGTAACCCGTCTTCACGAATGGAATACCGAAGAGGCCGCAACCCGTTTCGGTCCAAACCCGCGACCACCCAGGTGCCGTCTGTTGCACAAATCGCAGCCGGGCCATCCCAGGGTTCGATGACGCAGTTGCAGTAGCTGAAGAACGCCGCATGGTGTTCAGGAACGTTGGGCTTTGCAGACCAGGCATCGGGGATGACCATCATTTTGACCATCGGCGCAGTGCGGCCACCACGGGCCAAAAGCTCATATGCGGCGTCTAAAGCCGCTGAATCAGAACTCCCCGCCTGAATAATTGGTTTAATATCTTCAATTGACTCGCCAAATAGTTCTGATTCAAGCCGCGTTTCATGGCTTTTCATCCAATTGACATTTCCGGACAACGTATTGATCTCGCCATTATGAGCGAGCATGCGGAAAGGTTGTGCCAGTTTCCATGTCGGAAAAGTGTTTGTGGAATAACGCTGATGATAGATCGCAAAACGAGATTCAAAACGCTCATCAAGCAAATCGGGATAAAAGTCAGTAACCTGCTCAGCCAGGAACATTCCCTTATAGATTATTGAGCGGCAACTTAACGAACAGATGTAGAAGTCAGAAAGATTCTCATCGAGAGCCTGATTTTCGATCCGCCGACGAATAACGTAAAGATCACGTTCAAAGTCCTCATCGGGCTTCCCCGGTTGCCCGGCAATCATAATCTGTTCGATTTCGGGTCGGGTTGCGTTTGCTTTCTCGCCAATTACCTCGACGTTTAGAGGCACCTGACGCCAACCGTAAATCGAATAACCAAATTGCAGGATTTGTGCTTCGACAATACTGCGGCAGCGCTCCTGTCCGGCGAGATCGGTGCGCGGTAGAAAAATCATGCCAACGGCGATAGGGCCAGGGCCAGGCGTGTGACCGGTCCTGATCGTGTGCTCGTGGAAAAAATCCTGAGGAATTTCTACATGGATACCTGCACCGTCTCCGGTTTTACCATCTGCATCCACGGCGCCTCGATGCCACAGCGCTTTGAGAGCATCGATCCCTGCCTCAACAACCTCGCGCCGGCGTTTGCCATCGATTGATACCACCATCCCAACGCCACAGGCGTCATGTTCATCGGCAGGGTCGTAAAGACCTTCTCGGCTCAGCCGTTCAGCATTTTCCCGCCAGTGCGCAATTTGGCGTTCGCCAGGATTTAAGTGCTTTTGAGTCACGCCGCCGCCTCTTCACTGATTGGACGACGTGCTTTCAAATACCTGTCCATAGCTGCGGCGGCATCCCGGCCATCGCGAATAGCCCAAACCACCAGGGAAGCGCCCCGAACGATATCGCCCGCTGCGAAGACACCATCGAGATTGGTCATTTTGTTACGGAAATTGATTTTGAGCGTACCCCAGCGCGTCACGCCTAATTCGGGCACGCCAAACATTTTCGGTAAATCCTCGGGGTCGAAGCCCAGGGCCTTAATAACGAGATCGCCTTCGACATTAAAGCTGGACCCTTCGATAACCTCAGGTGTTTGACGGCCGGAAGCATCCGCAACACCAAGATGAATTTTGGCGGCGCGAACTGCTGAGACGACCTCATCTCCCAAGAACGCTTCAGGCTGCGCACGCAATGTAAATTGGACGCCTTCTTCCTCGGCATACTGCAATTCGCGGCGGGAACCCGGCATGTTGGCCTTGTCACGACGGTAGAGACAGACGACAGATTCCGCGCCCTGCCGAATAGCGGTCCGGACGCAATCCATAGCCGTGTCGCCGGCGCCAAGAACGACAATGCGCTTCTTTGCAGCGTCGAGCGTCCCATCATCAAAAGATGGAACGCTATCGCCCAGCCCCTTTTTGTTTGATGCGATCAAAAAATCGAGCGCTGGAACAATATTTCCAAGCCCAACACCTGGTGCCTGGAGATCGCGAGCTTTGTAGACACCAGTTGCCACCAAAATGGCGTCGTGGCGATCGCGCAATTCCTGGAAGCTAATGTCCTCACCGACATCGACATTATAGTGAATCTGGATGCCGGCCTCTTCAAAGAGCTCGACACGCCGCGTCACAATTGACTTGTCGAGCTTAAAGTTAGGGATGCCGTAGACCAGCAACCCACCAGCGCGGTCATAACGATCATAGATATGGACTTGATAGCCCTTACGTCGCAATACATCCGCAGCGGCGAGAGCAGCAGGGCCTGCGCCGATAATTCCCACTGATTGATCGAGCTCACGGACAGGTTTTGGCGGTTTTACCCAACCATTTTCAAAAGCCGTTTCGGTGATATAGTTTTCGACCGCTCCGATGGTGACGGTTCCATGGCCGGCTTGTTCGATAACGCAATTGCCTTCACATAATCGATCCTGGGGGCATATGCGGCCACAAATCTCCGGAAATGTATTTGTTGCAGAAGAAATCTCGTAAGCTTCCTGAACACGATCTTCCGCCGTGAGCATAAGCCAGTCCGGAATATTATTATGTAAAGGACAATGCACCTGGCAAAATGGAATTCCACATTGCGAACACCGACTGGCCTGTTCTTCGGCCAATTCGGTGCCAAATCGACGGTAAATCTCGCTAAAATCCTTGCTTCTTTCTTCAGAAGGTCGTTTTTCAGGCGTTTTACGCTCTATATCGACAAACCTGAGCATGTTATTGTCCAATTTTCCGCTCAAACAGGGTAAATTTTGCTTTACCCGCCATTATTTTGCCCTCGCAAATGCGATAGGTGCTCTCGATTATTGATCGAATTTCCCCGGGCCCTCTGTACGAGGATCGATTATATAAGCTAATTTTCCGCGGTTGGCGAGTAAAAAATGACTTATAGGTCAATATTTATTACCTTTTTATCTCCGAAGAGATTCGTCAAATTTCCCAAAGATTCAAACGTTTGTGATTTTGCGCTTATTTTAGTACCATAATGGGACTATATCTAAATATTCCCCTGACTCGATGACTCCGTATATTCTGTCGTCCGAAAACACGGGGGCCATAGAAATTGACACTTTTCCAAATTACCGTTCTGGCAGTCATCCAGGGAATTACGGAATTCTTGCCAGTTAGCTCCTCGGGCCACCTCGCCCTGACACCGGTACTGATGGATTGGAAAGATCAGGGACTGACAATCGATGTTGCTGTGCATGTCGGAACACTTGGCGCTGTTCTCGCCTATTTGTGGCGGGAAGTCTGGATGATGTTTTGCGGCATTGGAAAACTGGCAACGGGGAAAGTAGATGAGGGCGCCAAGCTTGCCGGCTTGGTCATTATTGCCAGTATCCCTGTCGTCATCGCTGGTCTAGCCGTGAAAACCTATTTTGGAGAAGGACTCCGTACCCCCGTGATCATTGGCTGGGCTTTTATTGTCGGTGGCGTTTTACTTTATCTCGGTGACCGTTACGGTCTCCGCATCAAGAAGATGGCTCACATAACAGTCGGGAATGCCCTGCTCATCGGAGTTGCCCAGGCCTTTGCGGTTATTCCGGGTGCAAGTCGAGCGGGCACGACAATCACCATGGCGAGACTTTTAGGATTTGAAAGGCGGGATGCGGCTCGTTTCTCGATGCTCCTTTCTATCCCAGCGATTGCCGGAGCGGGATTGCTGCAAGGCATGGAGGTGGTTCAAAGTGGCGACGCCGCCTTTCAGGCCAATATTTTGATTGTGGCGGGGCTGGCCTTTGTTACAGCGCTTCTTGCCATCGTGGTTATGATGGGCTGGCTGCAAAAACAGAGCTTCACGCCCTTCGTCCTCTACCGCGTTGCACTCGGTATCGCTATTTTGTGGATAGCTGCCTAAAAGCCTTGGAAATCATGCGGTCTGAACTTTACGACCATTGTCCTTTGCGCGGCGATATCGGCACAGATAGGTCGGCAACACGGCGCTAAGAGATGTCGGCGTGATGCCCAAATCTTCCACGCCTAAGGACTTTTCCCCAACGACGTTATCCCGCTTTAGCAAACGGACTTGGTCACGGGTCAGAAGGGGTTTTGGCAGAAAAAACGGTATCCGGAGACGCTCAAGAAAATATGCCTTGGCGGAAGCCGCCCAAAACGGTGCCGGAACAAGTAGGCGTTTGCGGCCAATTTCGGCCAGCATTATTTCCATCAAGTTTTGGAAGGTGTGTACCGTTGGGCCGCCCAGTTCGTAGCAGCAACCAGCCGTCGCATCATCTGCCAGGCATGCGGATACGGCGTCGGCGACATCACCCACATATACAGGTTGGAATTTTGTATTTGGGCCAATCACCGGCAAAGCCGGCGACAATCGGGCTAAGGCGGCAAACCGGTTAAAGAAATCATCCTCGGGTCCAAAGACAATCGAGGGCCGGAGAATTGTTGTACCTGGAAATGCCTCTTCAACCGCCTGTTCGCCGAGGGCTTTGCTCCGTGCATATTCGGAATCCGATTCGAGGTCTGCGCCAATTGCCGATATATGGATAAGCCGTTTTGCATCCGCTTTTTGCGCGGCCTCCGCGATAGTACGGGCACCGTCGACATGGAGACTATCGAAGTTTTGCTGACCACGGTTATAGAGGACGCCAACCAGATTGATGACTGCTTTGGCACCTCGAACTGCCGCAGCGACAGAATCCTCATTCCGGATATTGGCCGCGACCGGCACAATTTGACCAACGTCACCCATTGGCTTGCAGCGCATCGCCTCTTCTGGCCGTCGGCATGCAACCCTGACCTGAACCCCCTGCTGTGCAAGGGCGCGAACGACATACAGGCCAATAAAACCTGCTCCGCCAAATACCGTTACGACATTGTGTTTCATTAATTCCTCCGCGGATGAAACCGCAATCGAATCCTCGCTTACTATGTAAGCACTTTGCTGAGGATTATAAAGTGTTAGGACGTGTTAAACCAAAGTCTTATCGCAGAGACCTAACAGAAGGGTTAAATCTGTTGACATTGCACAACCCTTTGGAATACCCACTCCTCGTCGGTGCCCAGGTGGCGGAACTGGTAGACGCGCAGGTTTCAGGTACCTGT